>Ga0181594_10001038_pt1 | contig 26042 bp, 27 predicted proteins | sample 071ome_18_FD_145603 | JGI IMG/M metagenome (GOLD analysis project Ga0181594, IMG submission 145603) | Coastal salt marsh microbial communities from the Groves Creek Marsh, Skidaway Island, Georgia - 071413BT metaG (spades assembly) | ecosystem: Environmental > Aquatic > Marine > Intertidal zone... | reverse complement strand
GATTTCAGGGCGGCTTTGGCGCCCTCAGACATCGCCGTGGTAGCCACCACCGCGGACGAGGCCTATGTCACCCCGGACTGTTTCAAAGAGGGGTCTTTATTCGTCAATGTCTCATTGATGGACCCCACCTTCGAGCTGGTGCAGCTGTCGGACAAGATCGTCGTCGATGACTGGGCGCAATGCGTGCACTCCGATCGCGTGCTGGCGCGCATGCACAAGCAGGGCCTGCTCGAGCGGGAGGGTATCCATGGCGAGTTTGGCGAGATCGTCCAGGGCGTCATTCCCGGTCGAGAGGATGATCAGGAGCGCATTTTCTTCAACCCGTTTGGCCTGGCGATCGAAGACCTCGCCGTCGCACTGACCTTGTATCGCAAGGCCGAGGAACTGGGCCTGGGCAGTCGCGTCAAGCTGGTGGATGAGGAATGGAACGTGCTGTTCTCCCCGCCGGTCTGCCCCGCGCCGGCCGATTGACGGTCAGACCGTCCCGTTGAAGCGCACGCCCGAGGGTACCGGCCCCACATCCGCTGATCAGCGCCTGTTCGAAGTCGACGTATTGCGCGGTTTCGCCCTGTCGGGTGTGCTGCTGGTGAACATGCTCAGTTTCGGCGCTGATTCCATCGCGTGGGACAGCTTGCCGGACCGTATCAGCCTCACCGCGATCCGGCTGCTGGTGGATGCCAAGTTCTGGACCCTGTTCAGTCTTCTTTTCGGATTCGGGCTCGCCCTGCAAATGGCCCGGCTGTCGGTCCGTTCAGACCACTCCATGGTGGTGTTGTTGCGCAGACTGGCCTTTCTGTTCACGCTTGGCATGTTGCACGCGCTTTTTTACGAAGGCGATATTCTCATGCTCTACGCGGAGCTTGGGCTGGTGTTGCTGCTGCTCCAGCGCGTGCCCGCAAAGTGGCTCTGCGCGACCGCCCTGGCCCTGCTGCTGGTTTTCCCGCTGGCCCACTGGCAGGGTCCCCCGCGCGACGACGATCCTGCCCCGGAAAATGTCGAAACTGCGCAAATGGAGCTGCAGTGGGAGCGCGAAGACAGCGTGTATGTGACCGGCAGCATTCGTGAAATCCTGGAGTACAACGCCGAGGTCATCCCCGAAAACCCCCTGGCCGACTATCTTTGGCCCGACTCAGGCCTCGCGGTCATGGCCATCATCATTCTTGGATACCTGTGGGGCCGCGCCGTGCTTCGGGAAAAAGGCATATTTCCTGATCGTCGCTATGCCGCCGTGCGCTGGCTGGGTCTCAGTTTGGGGCTGGCAGCAGCAGCGGCGTTGTGGCCACTGATGGTGTTCGGCGGTTACCAGGTATACCAGGCGTCAGAATCATCCGCGACCGTGCAGCTGGCGGGAGATCTGTTGTTTGTGCTGAGCACCGTCGCTCTTGCCTCAGGCTATGGGGCCGCGGTGCTGATATGGGCGCACGGCTCGCGTGATGCCCTGATTTCACGCCTGCTGGCTCATGCCGGTCGCATGGCGCTGACAACCTACCTGGGTCAGGCGCTGATTTTTACCACCCTCTTTCACGGCTACGGGCTCGGGATGGCGTATCGCATGGGGCCTTTCGCGGTTGTCGTGAGCGCGCTGGGCATTTTTGCCGTTCAGATGGCACTGGCCGGCTGGTGGCTGAAATATTTTCGCCATGGGCCCCTGGAGTGGCTGTGGCGCTGCTTTACTTATCTTTCCTGGCAGCCGCTGCGGCGCTGAATCCGGCATTCATGTTGCCGGTGCGCCTGGACCGTCCAGCCTGACCAGCGCCGCGTAGGCCTCTTCGACACGATATTCGTAACAGGAAACGTGCTTCGGCGCGCCGCATGGGTCAGGGGCGCTCAGGCATCTGGCATCGACGCCTGTTTCGAATTCGAAGCGGTCCATCCCAAAAGGCAGTCCCTCGCCGATGGACTTTAGAGCGGCTTCTTTGAGGCACCACAGGCGATAAAACATATCGGCGCGTTCTGCGTCACTAACACATCGATCCATGCGTTCACGCTCCCGGCGGGTGAAGCAGGTTTTCGCCAACGCCTCGGGCTCGATGGTTTTCACGGGTTCCTGCAGATCCACTCCGACGCTGCCCTGATGCGACCACGCGCCAATGAAGCCGCCGCTGCTCGAGGCGAAACTGAAATGAAGATGCGCCGCCTGCGGCAGCATCGGGCGGCCTTTGTCGTCGTGAACCAGTTCGATCTCAGCCAGGCGCAGTTCGCCATGCAGCGCGCGGGATACACAGAACCGCTGGAAAGCGCGTCGCTGCAGGAAATGCGCTTTGAGCGGGTGTGGTCCGAACCGCGCAGCCCGGTCCATTTCAGGTGGGGCAAGCACGTCCGCGCACGCCCCGGATATCGCGTCGTTGGGCTCGAAAGGTGCGTAGACGACGCGAGACGAAGGGTTTGTTTCCCGGCTGGTTACCCAGCGCGCCTGCGCCCGGAAATGCGCCTCGATGTCTACCACGCGCCGAGGTGCTCAGTGGCCCCAGGGGCCCGGCAGCGCCCCGGGGCTCTGAAGTCACCACAGGCGTGGTGCATCAAAACCCCGGATGCGCCGGGCTCCGCCGCCTCAGCCGCCGGGCTTGCGCTCATCCTGGCGTTAGCGGCTCAATTCACCTTCTGAGCGTCCGGGAGCCTGTACTCGGCCGCTTCATCGAGATTGGGCTGATAGATCCGCATGACGTAATTCCACCCGTCCGTGATGGGCAGGTTGTTGACTGCGGTATCTCCACAATCGCCGAAATAGGCATCGAAAGAACCGTCTTCATTAAAATCGATATTGAACTCATTCAGAATGGCGCGCTCGCTGACGATCCAGCCATCCTTGTCATACATCGTAATGGAGAAGAACCCGGGGGGGGTGAATGGCGGGGGCTGGAAAGAGGCCGTATAACAACCGTCGGCCGGCAATTTTGGTGAGCCGATGTAAACGGCATTTTGTTCGGGGAGCAATCCCCAACCGTAAGCCGTCCCCAGCAGGTGCATGCGGGGGTCCACGCTACCGCGAGCGCCCTGCATTCCAATGGTGCTGGGATGCGTCAGTGATTCATCGGCCAACTGGCTCCGCAATGCCTCCAACTGTTGCAGGTCATAGTCGGGTAGGGAATGTATCTTGCTACCTGCCACGGACAGCACGGTGCCGTCACGGAGTGCAGTGACCCGCGCGGCGTCTTCCGGGTCGTTGGCGTCAACCCGGATGCGCATGGCGATCAGGGCGAAATCCGTGTCGCTCTCGATGTCATGGGTGCCCGGTGTTAGAAAAACCTGGTCGATGTAGTGGTCGTTTTGCACCACCATCACGCTGAGATAGCGTTCCCCCATGTCGGGGATGGTGATCGTCGCCCCCGCCGAGGTATCGATGACCGCGCCACTGTATACCGTATCCTGGTTCATCCTGACGACGGTCTGGTTGTTCAGATCAAATGCGCCTATGGGAAAATGAAAAAAAGTATTCATCCCAACCAGCTTGGTGATGTTGTGGAAGGTCAGGTCAGATTCCGCGACTTTGTAATTTTCCTCGGTGACAGGGATCAGCGCGGGTGCTGCATCAGCCTGCTCGATGGGTTCTTCCGAAGGCGCGGGCGCAGGCTGCTCAGAGCAGGCGGCCAGCGCGAGCATCATTCCGGATGCGAATAGCAATGACAAGCGTTTCATTTCGAGCTCCATTCTATGAGTATGTGACTCCGCCATCATACATTTTCTGACGCCAAATGCATCGACCCGGGCGGGCACGGCAGCTGTCTTTCTACGGCCATCAGCCGGTGTTTTGTAAACCCGGATTTGGAGCAGGCTGCATGGTCTGTCTTCAGATGATGCGGGTTCGGCCTCACCACAGTGAGGTCAGATATCGTCATCGTTCCGGCGCGGCCGAGATGGCAAGGCTGCCGCATGGCTGGCATGGGGATTGGGATCAGCGGTTGAGTACAGTAAAATCCAGCCTGCTCAACAAAGGATGTAAAGCATGAACTTTCGACGACGCTTCGCAATGGCTGCCCTGCTGGGTGGCCTGCTTCCCGTGGCCGCGATGGCCGACAGCGGCCTGTACATTGGCGCATCGGCCGGTGGCGCCTCGATCGGCGCGGATTTTGGCGATGTGGGTGTGCCTGATCTGCCCACATCATTCGATGAGGACGATACGGCTTACAAGCTCTTCGGCGGCTACCGCTTTGATTTGCCGTTGATGTTTGCGGCGGCGGAAATCTCCTATGTCGATTTTGGCAGCCCCGAAGTTGAATTCCTCGATAACAACTGGTCGGTCGACACCACCGGTTTCAGCATGTTTGGCATCGCCGGGGTGGAAATCGGCCCGGTGGAAATCTTCGGCAAGCTGGGGGGCATCTCCTGGGACCTGGACGCCCGTGGATTCGGGGAACGCATCAGCGATGACGGCTTTGACTTCGGTATCGGCGCGGGCGTGGCCGTGGGCCTGGGGCCGCTCAGTATTCGGGGTGAATACGAGTATTTCGACGCGGTCAACGGTGACATCTCGATGCTGTCCGTGGGCGCGACCTACTTGTTTGACTGAGGCCGGCTACTCAGGGTCAGCGGCCTTCGGCTGATCTGAACGCGCCGGTTGGCTTAGCGCCTCAGGGAGCGGATCAGCAGCCAGCCGGAGACCAGCAATAGCGACAGGCCGGCGCCGGAATAGCCCAGCGGCATCCACGGGCCGGTTTCCATCCCCAGCAGGATGGCGCCGGCAATGCCCACCGCCCCCCCGCTCAGCACCTGCAGCGTTTTTCGGTGCGATACCTCGTGCTCCGCCCGGAGACGGGCAAGGTCTTCCGAGGATATGCGGGTGATCAGCTGGCCCTTGTTGGCCTTTTCCAGGTAATCGTGAATAAGCCCCGGCATTTCCGGCGCCTGGGACAGCCAGCCGGGCAGCCGGTCGCGCAGCTCGCGGGCGGCCCGATCCACGCCGTGTTTCTCCCGCAGGATGCCTTCCAGTTCCGGCTTGGCGACGGCCCAGATATCGAGCTCCGGATACAGGTCGCGACCCAGTCCCTCGATATTGAGCAGGGTCTTCTGCAGCATGATCAGCTGCGGTTGAATGTTGAGCTTGAAGCGCCTTGCCACCTTGAAGATCTTGAACAGCAACTCGCCGAAAGAGATTTCGTTGAGCGGGCGGGTGAAGTTGGGCTCTCCCACGGTGCGCACAGCCGCTTCCAGTTCGTCGACGCGGGTATCTGCCGGCACCCAGCCGGCGTCGATGTGCAGCTGCGCCACCCGAAGGTAGTCCCGGTTGAACAGGGCGACGAAATTCTCCGAGATGTAGTACAGGTCCCTCGGCATGAGGCTGGCCACGATCCCGAAATCGAGCGCGATAAACGTCGGGTCCTCGGGATTGCTGGCGTCCACCAGGATGTTGCCGGGGTGCATGTCGGCATGAAACAGGTTGTCCCGGAAAACCTGGGTGTAAAACACCCGCACGCCCCGGAGGGCCAGTTTCTCGAGATTGACGCCTTTTTCGCGGAGCGCCTCGATATCGCCCACGCCGACGCCGGACACCCGCTCCATCGTCAGCACTTCGTGCTTGCACCACGCCCAGTAAATCTCGGGGATGTACAGATCACGCGAGCCCTTGAAGTTGCCGCGCAACACCGAGGCGTTGGCGGCCTCGCGCTGCATGTCCAGTTCGTCAAACACGAAGGTCTCGAATTCGCGCACAATTTCGAGCGGTTGCACCCGCTGACCTTCTTCCCAGTAACGCTCCGCCAGGCCCGCGACGGCTTTGAGCAGGTCAATGTCTCTGCGCAGCTGCTTTTCAATGCCCGGGCGGACCACTTTGACCACGGCCTCGCGCCCGTCGGGCAGCGTGCAGGGGTGAACCTGGGCGATGGAAGCGGAGGCCAGCGGCTCCGGGTCAAATGTGGCGAAAAGCTCCGTAACGGGCTTGCCCAAGGCGTGTTCGATAATGTCCTGCGCCTCGTTTCCGGGGAAAGGCGGGACCCGGTCCTGGAGCAGGGACAGCTCGGTGGCGATATCCGACGGCAGCAGGTCGCGCCGCGTGGACAGAATTTGTCCGAACTTCACGTAAACCGGCCCGAGATCCTGCAGCGCGAGACGCAGCCGGGCGCCGCGCGGCAATTCTGCAATCTCGCGGCCCACGGGTAAAACAGCCCTGGCCCATCGCATGGGGCGGAACAGGTGTACGGCGCTCAGCATTTCATCCAGTCGGTAGCGGCTGAGCGTGGCGCTGATGCGCATCAGCCGCAAAAACTGTTTGGCGCCGTGGATCATTCGGCGTCGTCCTGCGCCGAGCGCACCTGTCTCTCCAGGGACTCGAGCGCTTTGTCGAGTTCGCCCAGCTGTTGGGTGAACGACTGGAATTCGGCGGGCGTGATGAGCATCGAGGATTCGTCCCGAAAATATCGGCCGGCCATCTCTCCCGCGCTGCGGGCCGAGGCGCGCAGGAATTCCGAGCCTTGCTTGAGGCCGGATGCGATCTGAAAACCCAGCACCTCACCGAACATCACCGACATCTGGCCTTCCCAGTCGGGGTCCAGCTGCCGGAAAACCCGCTCCAGGTCCCTGGCCAGGTTGGCGTCGCCGCTGATGTGAACACGGGAGCCCGGAAGGCCCCAGCTGTCCATCTCGCCCGGAGCGGCCATGGCGAACAGCGCAAACGGTGTCCCGCTGATCACCGTATCGGGCTCACCCGGGGCGTCGACACCGATATGGACATTGCCGTAACGCGAGGTGATGAACAGGCTGATACCCAGACCCTGGACATCCAGTTGAAGCACTTTGTCTTCGAGCTTGTCCAGCCGCCTGGCCGCGCGTTCGTCGAGGGAGAGCACGCGGTTGACGGCAGCCTCCAGTGAGGCGGCAAACAGCTGGGGTAGGGGTGTCCGGTACTCAGGCATGGTAGCCCCCGTGAATGGCGACGATGCCGCCGGAAAGATTCTGATAGCGCACGCCGGTGAATCCGGCCGCGCGCATCATCTCTGCCAGGGTTTGCTGGTCTGGATGTTTGCGAATGCTCTCTGCCAGGTATTGATAACTGTCCGCGTCGCCCGCGATGAAACGGCCCAGTATCGGTAACACGCCGAATGAGTATCCGTCGTACAGCTTGCTGAGCGTGCGCGGCTGAACGCTTGAGAACTCCAGGATGCTGGCCTTGCCGCCCGGCTTGAGCACGCGGTGCATTTCGCGCAGGGCGCTGTCCTTGTCCGTGACGTTGCGCAGGCCGAAAGCGATCGTTACCGCGTCAAAATGCCCATCGGGGAACGGCAGTGATTCGGCATTGGCCAGGGCGTAACGAATGTGGCCGACCAGGCCGCGGTCTTCGAGCCGCCGCCGGCCGACCGCCAGCATGGCGGGATTGATATCGCTCAGCACGACCTCTCCGGAGCCCCCAACCCTGCGGCTGAGCAGCGCTGCGATATCTCCCGTGCCGCCCGCCAGGTCCAGCACGCGATCTCCGCGCCCGATCCCGCTGGTCGCCACGAAATGGCGTTTCCAGAAGCGGTGCACGCCCAGGGACATCAGGTCGTTCATCAGGTCGTAGTTGTCAGCCACGGACTCGAACACCTGGTGCACCAGGCGGGTCTTTTCCGCGACCGGCACTTCACGGTAACCGAAGTGCGTCGTTCGCTCGCTGTTCCTGTCCATCATGACCTCGAGCACCCGCTGTCAGGGGGCTGGCAGGCTGCCAGCTTCACGCCGCTATTGTAACCGGAGCGCTCGCTCAGAGGATGTTACGGATCAGAGGATGTAGCGGCTCAGGTCCTCATCACCCGCCAGGTTGTCGAGATGCTCGTTAACGTAGGCGGCGTCCAGGCGGATTTTCTCGCCGGAACGATCAGGCGCCTCGTAGGAGATGACATCCAGCAGTTTCTCCATCACCGTGTGCAAACGGCGTGCGCCGATGTTCTCGGTGGTTTCATTGACCTGCCACGCAATCTCCGCGATGCGCTGAATGGCGTCCTCGGTAAAGTCCAGGTCTACGCCCTCGGTATCCATCAGGGCCTGGTACTGCACCTGCAGCGAGGCCTGCGGTTCTGTGAGGATGCGCTTGAAGTCGTCGACGTTGAGCGCTCTCAGTTCCACCCGGATCGGCAGCCGGCCCTGCAGTTCGGGGATCAGGTCTGACGGCTTGGACAGATGGAACGCGCCGGAGGCAATAAACAGGATATGGTCCGTCTTGATCATGCCGTAGCGTGTCGACACGGTGCAGCCCTCGACCAGCGGCAGCAGATCACGCTGCACGCCCTCGCGCGAGACATCAGCACCGGCATACTCGGAGCGCTTGGCCACCTTGTCCAACTCATCGATGAACACGATGCCGTTTTGCTCGGCATTTTGCAGCGCCTGTTGCTTGATCTCTTCCTCGTTGACCAGCCGGGCGGACTCCTCTTCCAGGAGCAGAGGATAGGCATCCTTGATGCGCATCTTGCGTTTCTGTGATTTTTGCCCGCCCATGTTCTGGAACATACCCTGCAGCTGGCTGGCCATTTCCTCCATACCGGGCGGCGTCATGATGTCGATGCCGATCTGCATGCTGACGTCGAACTCGATTTCGCGCTCGTCCAGCTCGCCGGCGACCAGTTGACGCCGCAGCTTCTGCCGCGTGGCACTGTCCTGCTCTGCCGGATCGCTGGGCTCGTTGGCAAAACCGACGCCCTGCGGCTGGGGCAGCAGGATATCCAGTATGCGCTCACGCGCAGCATCCTCGGCGCGTGAGCGAACCTTGGCGGTCTCCATCTCGCGCGTCATTTTGAAGCTCATGTCGACCAGGTCACGGATGATGGCCTCCACGTCCTTGCCGACGTAGCCCACCTCGGTGAACTTGGTGGCCTCTACCTTGATGAATGGTGCGTTGGCGAGTGCTGCCAGCCGTCGGGCAATCTCGGTCTTGCCAACGCCGGTCGGCCCGATCATGAGAATGTTCTTGGGCGTGATCTCATTGCGCAGGTCATCGCTGACCTGCATGCGCCGCCAGCGATTGCGCAGCGCGATCGCCACCGCGCGCTTGGCGTCGGACTGGCTGATGATGTGCTTGTCCAGTTCCTGGACAATCTCTCTGGGGGTCATTTGGGACATGGTCCTGGTGTCTCTAGTCCAGTTGCAGCGTTTCGATGGTCACGCTGTCGTTGGTGTAAATACAGATGTCGGCAGCGATGCCAAGCGCCCGCCGCACGATGGTCTCGGCGTCGAGGTCCGAATCGGCGAGCAACGCCATTGCGGCCGCCTGGGCGAAAGCGCCCCCTGAGCCGATGGCGATAAGCCCGTTTTCCGGCTGTATCACATCGCCGTTGCCTGAAATCAGCAGTGAATGCTCCTTGTCGGCGATGGCCAGCAGCGCTTCCAGGCGGCGCAGCATGCGGTCGGTCCGCCAGTCCTTGGCCATTTCCACCGCGGCCCTGACGAGATTGCCCGAGTGCTTCTCCAGCTTGCCCTCGAAGCGCTCGAACAAGGTAAACGCGTCTGCGGTGGCGCCGGCAAATCCCGCAACCACCTGGTTGTTGTGCAGGCGTCGGACCTTTCTCGCGTTGGCTTTCATGACGGTGTTGCCGAGCGTCACCTGGCCGTCTCCGCCCATAACGACCTGGTTGCCACGGCGGACCGAACATATGGTAGTACCGTGATACTGTTCCACGGCCAGCTCCTGTTGACTTCAGTGTCTGCTTAGGTGGGGTTGTGGATAAGAATTTGCAAGCAGGTTAACCTTCGCACCGGGAAGAACCATGACCTTGATATCCGCTGATCATCTTTTCGCCCTGGTCGCCATCGTCGTGGCGGGCGCCGCCTTCGCATTCTGGGCGGAAAGCCAACGATGGGGGCGGCAGGTGTCCGGCCCGGTGTGGGCCATACTGTTTGGGCTTTTGCTGTCCAATACCGGCGTGGTGCCGGCCAGCACGCCCGTGTTTTCCATGGTCAGCGACCTGCTGGTTCCCGCGGCCATTCCCCTGTTGCTGTTCAAGGCCAATCTTCGGCGCATCATCGCCGAGACCGGCCCGATGCTGCTGGCATTCATGATCGGCGTATTCGGCGCCGCCCTCGGTGCGGTGATCGGCTTCTACCTTCTGCCGCTGGGGGCGGAAGCGGTGCAACTGGCGGGCGTGTTCACCGCGACCTATACCGGCGGTTCGATGAACTTCGTGGCCGTTGCCAAAGCGGTGGGTTTTGATGACTCTTCCCAGTATGCGGCGGCCATGGCGGCGGACAACCTGGTGGGCACGCCTTATTTGCTGGTCCTGGTCCTCATTCCATCCATCGCCTGGGTGCGCCGGCGGTTTGCCTCGAACATCATTGAGGAGACCGCGCGGGAGCGCGTGGAACACCCCGCTGAAGAAGGTTCCGGCACGCTGAACCTGTTTCATCTGAGTGGTGCCCTCGCGCTGAGCCTGGCCATTTGCGCCTTGGGTTTCCAGGTGGCGGAGGCATTGGGCATCGGTCGCTACGGAATCCTGTTCATCACCGCTTTCGCCGTCATCATCGCCAATATCAGCCCGGCTGCCATGTCCCGGCTACAGGGTGATTTCGAACTGGGCACACTGTTCATGTATCTTTTCTTCGTCACCATAGGGGCCTCGGCCAACCTGTTCGAACTGGCTGGAGAGGCCATGATCCTGGTGCCGTACGCGATGATGATCGTGGGCAGCCACCTGCTGGTGCTGATGATTGGAACGAAACTTCTGAAGATCGACCTGGCCGAAGCGCTGGTTGCCTCCAATGCCTGCATCATGGGCCCGGCCACGGCGGCGGCCATTGCGGCAGGGCAGGGTTGGCGCGGCCTGGTCACCCCCGGTTTGCTGGTCGGCGTACTCGGTTACGTCATTGCCAATTTCCTGGGCGTGGCGGTGACGGAATTGTTGGGCTAGGCGCATGGAGTACCGGGCCATCAATCTGGCAGAGAAACTGGGCAAGGTGTCTGAGCTGTGGTCGCCGCGCGTTATTGCGGGGCTGAACGATTACCGGTTCAAGGTCGCTCGCGTTCAGGGCGAGTTCGTGTGGCATGCCCACGAGGACACCGACGAGGCCTTTATCGTGTTATCCGGTCAACTGGTCATTCGCTTTCGGGATGGCGAGGTGCGGCTGAGCGAGGGCGAGATGTTCGTGGTACCCAAGGGTGTCGAGCACTGCCCCGTGGCAGAGGATGAGTGTCACCTGTTGCTGGTAGAGCCGGCCGGCGTGGTGAATACCGGAGACGCCGGGGGCGAGCGGTCCGCGCCGGTGGATCTATGGGTTTGAGCGATTGGGAGCATTGAGTTGGTGAGCGGTTTTTTTACCGAGTTGTTCAGGGCGCTGTTCCAGGCGACGCTGCCGCTGGCCGCGTTTTCGTTCGCGCTGATCTGGTGGGCCATCAAGCGCGGCTACTTCAAAGGCGAGGGCGGTGTCAGGGCCCTGGATCGCGAGGTCAAGGAATTCAACAAGAACCGCAAGCTGGAGAAGAAGCAGCGCAAACAGGCAAAGAAAAACGGGGAAGAGCCCGCCGGACCGGGCAGACGCAAAACGGACCCCGTTGCCGAGAAATGGCTGGCCTTTGGCGGTGGTTTCTACGGCCTGGTGGCTTTCTATACCTATGTGCTGATCGAGTGGGATGAAATCGTTGAATTTGTGGCCAATTTCGGTGGCTTTTGGTCCATGGTCAGCAACATCTCCGTGGGGGCGATCATCAGTCTGATCATCAATTCCATCATGAATTTTATAGCGGCCCTCATCTGGCCCGTTTACTGGATGGGCAAGGCGGCCACCGAGTGGCTGTGGTTGTGGCTGGTGGCCGCATATGCAGGCTACTGGCTGGGGACAAAATGTGCGCAGCACGCCGTGATGAAACAATGGGGTTTTGATGTCAGGTGGCCGCTCGGGCTCAAGGATGAAGACGAGGATTGATCGACTCGCTTTTCCCCCGGCTCTTCTCGCCTGAGGGCTCAGCCTGTTTTGCTGTGAGCACCCCCCGGCCGGTCCGCGCAAAGGGAAGTTAAAAAACCCCCACTGAGCAGACATCAACTGAGCAGAAATCAGCTGAGCAGGGGTCAGGTGTCGTCCTTGGTTTTTTTCCTGGCCCTCGGATGCGCTTTGTCATACACCCGCGCCAGGTGCTGGAAATCGAGATGGGTGTACACCTGGGTGGTGGAAATGTCCGCGTGACCCAGCAATTCCTGCACGGCGCGGAGGTCGCCGGATGATTCCAGCATATGGCTGGCGAAACTGTGTCGCAGCAGGTGGGGGTGCACGTGGCTGGGCAGCCCCTGTCGCCGGGCCCAGTAACGAATGCGTGCCTGTATGGCGCGTGGTGAAATGGGGTGGCCGCGATTGCTGACGAATACGGCGGGCTCTTCAAGCCTGGCCATCGCGGCTCGGGATTTTCTCCATGCCAGCAGGGCCTCCACCGCCTTGCGCCCCACGGGCACGATTCGGGCCCGATTGCCTTTGCCGGTGATATGCACCGTGCCTGAGCCCAGGTCGAGTTGCGTCCATTCGAGACCCGCGAGTTCAGACAGCCTGAGTCCGGAGGAATAGAAGAGCTCCATGATGGCCTTGTCGCGGATGGCCAGAGGCGACTCATCGGGTATATCGAGTAATCGTCCAATGGTGTCGGCATCCAGCGTGGCGGGCAGATGGCGCGCGCTTTTGGGCGCTCTGACACCGGCGCCGGGATTCTGCTCCACGTGGCCCTCACGCAGCAGCCAGCGGAAGAAAGCGCGGATGGAGGAAAGCACGCGCTGCAGGGATTTACCGCCCAGCCCCTGCCGATGCCGGCGCGCAATGAACGCCCGCACATGGTGTTCGCTGACCTGAGCCGGATCGCTGATGTCCTGGGCGATCAGGAAGTCTCGAAATGCCGTGAGATCGCGGCCGTAAGCCTCGACCGTGCGCGCGGACAGCCCGCGCTCATGCCGCAGATAGGCGGTAAACCGGTCAAGGTGGGTTTGCACGCGCGGAATTCCTGGCGCGCCGCGAACGAGGCTCAGGCTGAGCGGCGCTGCTTGCTGGGTTCGGCCAGCTCCAGCCGCCGCGTGATGACGGTGGCCAGCAGGTCGAGAAACAAGGTGCCCATGCCGGGGTAGAAATACGCGGGATCACTGCTGCCGATGGCGAGCAGCCCGTCTTTGCCCAGCGGAACCAGCGCGGTGGACTGCACCCATTGGGCCCGGTTGCCAAAAAGAAAATCCAGCTTGTTGCGGTTCAGGCGTCCGCAGATGGTCTCGCCTTTGTCGAGGGTTTCCTCGAAAGGCTTGAGTTCCGGGTCATCCCGCCGCAGGTTGAGCACCGGCGTCTTGGCCTGTGTTTCCACATCGCGGTCGAACAGGCTGATGTTGAGGATGTCGGCTTTGAATTCGCTGAGCAGCGCCTGGCTGAGGTGATCGAAAAAGGGTCCCAGACCTTCGATGACCATCAGCTCCAGGGTGAGATGATGCAGCCGCGTCATCAGCGCCTCGTTGTCCGTCGCCACCTGCACCAGTTGGTTGAGCTTGCGTGACAGGGACCGATTCTGTTCACGCAGGCGCTGGACCTGTTTCTCGATCAGGGATACCGCCTGTCCACTTTCGTGGGGCAGGTTGAGTTTATCCAGGATTTCGGGATGCTCAAGCAGAAAATTGGGTTCCTTGCTAAGGTATTTCGCCACAATTTCTGTCATTGATCGGCTTTTGTCGCTCATGAAAAGATCCCTTGGAACACGTAAGCGGCGGGTCCGGTCATCAAAAGGCGCTTCTCAGCGCCATCCCGCTCTACTTTTAGTGTACCACCTTCCTGAATGATCTCGACGGTCGATTCTGTCAGTCCCGCCCTGGAAAGCACGGCGGCAGCGGCACAGGCGCCTGATCCGCAGGACCGGGTCTCGCCAGTGCCTCGCTCGAAAACGCGCAGCCGCACGGTTTTCCTGTCCAGCACCTGGGCGAAGCCAGCATTGCAGCCTTCGGGAAATGCGGCGTGCCGGGAAATCAGCGTCCCCAGGTCGTTCAGGCGCGCGGCAGACAGGTCATCCACCGGTATCACCGCGTGCGGGTTACCCATCGAGACGGCTCCGGCCCTGACAGGTCCTGCGGCGGTCTCCAGTCGGTACCAACCCTGATCGGGGCGCAGACTCAGCGGTATGGCGCTCGGTGCCCACTCGGGCTGGCCCATATCCGCCCTGAATACCCCGGGCTCGATCCATTCAACCCGGGTGACCCCAGCCGGCCCGTCCAGCAGCAGGGGAGCGCCGCGGGTGGGTGCATTCCGGTCCAGATAGAGCGCGATGCAGCGCACGCCATTACCGCACTGCCGCGCCTTGCTGCCGTCTGCATTCCAGACCTCGAATTGCACAGCGCAGGCCTCATGGTCCGATGACCTGAGCACCAACAGTTGATCACAGCCAATGCCGGTGTGCCGGTCGGAGATTTTCCGGGCCCTCGCCGGGTCGAGTTCGAAGTGCTGTTCCCGCAGATCCAGCAAGACGAAGTCATTACCGGCGCCGTGCATTTTGTGAAACACGACAGCCATGGCGCGGTGCTCAGGCGGCCAGCCTGCCCGCCGCCAGCCAGTGGCGGTCGCTGGGTGTTTGAAGCTTGAGGTGTTCCAGCCCGGCGCGCGACAGCTGGTCTTCGATCTCCGTGACGGTGTAGGCGGCCAGCAGGGAGTTGTAAAAGTCTTCCTTCAGAACCACCGGGGCGTCGGCGGCATAGGTCTCCACCAGCCGGGCCGCTTCCTGCTCGTCCCGCGGCCGGCGCAGGTCCATCACCAGGATCGCCGAGCCAGGACGGCCCAACTGGCAGGCGCTGTTCCACAGGGTCATGGGGTCAGGCAGGTGATGCAGCAGGCTGTTGCTGGTGATCGCGTCGAAGGAGTGCCGGCCCAGGCCGGGATCCGGCAGATAAGCGTGGCGCAGCATGACCCGGCGCTCCAGCCCAGTCGCCATGACCGCCTCACGCGCCCTCCGGAGCATGTTTTCGCCGGCGTCAATGCCGGTGATTCGCCAGCCAGGCAGTCGTTGAGCGATACGGATGCAAATATCTGCCGGGCCGCAGCCCAGGTCCGCCAGGTCCCCGGTTTCGGTTAAGTCCGGGAAGGCATTGAGAAGCGCCCGCGTGAACAATGCGTTGGATTCTTCAAAATCAGCCTCGGCGTAAGCCCGGGTCTGTTCCTCCGAATCCATCAGCTCGGGTTCGGGCTTACGCTCCATCCTCTTCCCCGCCTTCTTCCTCCTGGCTTGGCGGCGGCCCGGGCGGGCCGTCCTCGGGCAGGTAGAGCGCGCCCTTGTTCCCGCAGGCATTGAGCGCGACAGCCATGAGCGCCAGCGTCAGCAGTGTTCTGAAACCTTTCATGAGCCTATGGTCAGCCGGATGGACTGCTACACTATACGCCATGAAACGGACTGCATCAGCAGGCAGGGAGCTCAGTGGCTAATGATGGATGAATTGCTGGAAGCCGTGGAGATTGAGACCGGCAGTGATCCGCTCAATGCGGTGATCTGGTTGCACGGCCTGGGGGCCGACGGGCATGACTTCGAGCCGGTGGTGCCCATGCTGGGCGCGCACCGTTTTGCCGCTACCCGATTTGTTTTTCCGCACGCCCCGGTCCGGCCGGTCACCATCAACGCGGGGGCGCGGATGCGGGCCTGGTATGACATCAAGGGTATGCAGCTCAGCCGCGACCAGGATGAGACCGGTATTGTGCAGAGCGCCGCGCAGGTGCGAGCGCTGGTGCAGCGTGAACGCGACCGGGGAATCCCTTCGCAAAGAATCGTGCTGGCCGGTTTTTCCCAGGGCGGGGCCATCGCCGCGCATACCGCCCTGCGTATGGAACAGCCGCTGGCGGGTTTGCTGGCGCTCTCCACCTATCTCCTGTTCCCGGATCGCCTGGAGGATGAAAGACATTCCGCCAATGAGCATTTGCCTGTATTCATCGGCCACGGCAGCGTGGACCCGATGGTGCCCATGGCCCTGGGACAGGCGCTTGCCGAGCGCCTCGAGGCCCTGTCGTATCCTGTGACCTGGAAGTCATATCCGATTCCGCATTCGGTTTCCCAAGAGGAGATCATCGATATTGGCCACTGGCTCGCTGAGCGGCTGGGCTGAACGGCGCCGATCATGCAGAACGCCGGGACTGGGTTCGTAAAGCAGGCGCCAGGCGTTTACCCGCCTTCGTTTTGCAGTTGGCGGCTGATGTTTGCGGTTTGCGTCGTGGCCCAGCTGGCCGTTCTGCTGGCAGGCATCGGACGATGGCGCGCCATAGGCCCCGAGTGGTTGTTGCTGACCACCGTGTACGCACAGAGTGTCGGTTTGATTTCCGCGCTGAGTGTCTGCACATTCCGCTCCTGGCTGGCGCGCACCAGTTCTCGCGGCGCCTGGATGGGCAGCTGGCTGATCATCCTGATCGTTTCCATTTCGTGGAGCTATCTCGTTGGGGTGGTCGGGTCGGTCCTCGGCCTTGGGCCGGGGCGCGGAAACCTCAATGCCTTCATGCTGCAAAGCCTGTTGGCGGTGTCACTGGTGAGCGCGGCGCTGTTGCGTTATCTCTTTATTCGGGCGCAGTGGCAGGCCGAGATCACCGCCCAGGCCGAGGCCAGGGTACAGGCCCTGCAGGCGCGCATCCGGCCCCATTTTCTGTTCAACAGCCTGAACACCATTTCCAGCCTCATACCCGATGAACCGGAGTCCGCCGAGACGGCCACCCTGGACCTGGCAGACCTGTTTCGAGGCAGCATGCGCAGGGCGGACCGCGTGATTCCGCTCAGTGATGAGCTCGACCTGGCAAGAAAGTATCTCGACATGGAGCACCGGAGGCTGGGTGACCGCTTGAAGATCGACTGGCGGGTGGATGAGCTGCCGGGCGATCTGGAGGTATTGCCCCTGTTGCTGCAGCCTTTGCTGGAAAATGCCATCGCGCATGGCATTCAGCACTGCGCCGATGGCGGCACGGTCCGCGTGTATGGGCGCAGCGGGCAGGAAGGCGTCGTCATAACCTTGAGCAATCCATTGAGCCGCCAGGTCGTTCCGGGAGGAGACCGCCAGCAGCATCACGGCATGGCGCTTCGCAACATTCGTTCCCGCCTGGAGTGGGCCTATGGCGACCGCGCAAGCCTGATCACCCACGAAGATGATGAGCAATTCGTAGCCGTACTGACTTTGCCACATGATGAAGATACTGATCGTTGATGATGAGCCGCCGGCTCGCGCCCGCCTGAGGCGGATGGTCCTGGAGATCGAGGGCTGTGAGCTGGCGGGTGAGGTCGGTTCAGCCGCGGCCGCGTTCGAGGCCATGGCAGGCGCATCGGTCGACCTGCTGCTGTTGGACATCTCCATGCCCGGTCTGGACGGCATGACGCTTGCCCGCAGCCTGGCGGAGCAGGAAAGCCCGCCCTCGGTCGTTTTCTGCACGGCCTGGCCCGACCAGGCGCTGGAGGCATTTGAATGTGACGCGGTCGATTACCTGGTGAAGCCGGTGAGGGCCGGCCGGCTGCGTTCGGCGCTGGACAAAGTCGCTCGGCTCCGAGGGCTCTCAGCTGCCGGTCAGGACGCCGAATTTCTGCGCTCAACGGTGGGCGGCAAGACCATTCTCGTGCCGGTTGACCAGGTCATTTGCCTGCTTGCCGAGGATAAGTACACTACCGTCTTTCATCCGGGGGGCGAGACGGTGATCAACAACTCACTGGTCGAGCTCGAAAAGCGCTTCGGAGACCGGTTTTTGCGTGTTCACCGCAATGCGCTGGTCGCCCTTGAGCATATCCGCGGTCTCGAGGTAGCGTCTGCCGGGCCTGCCCATTTGCGACTGGAAGGCTGTGACGCGCGCCCCGAAGTCAGCCGCCGGCATTTGCCCGCGGTACGCAAACTGATCAAGGAAATGGCATGAACGGACCGCTGAGAATTGCAACCCGAAAAAGTGCGCTTGCCATGTGGCAGGCCAATCACGTGCGGGCGTTGCTGGAACAGGCGCATCCCGGAATCCATATCGAGCTGCTGCCGATTGTCACCAGGGGAGACCGGATTCTGGATCGCCCGCTCGCGGACATCGGCGGCAAGGGGCTTTTCCTGAAAGAACTGGAACGCGCCATGCTCGATGGAGAAGCTGATCTGGCCGTGCACTCGATGAAAGATGTACCGGCCGAAATGGCCGACGGCCTGGTGCTGGAGGTCGTGCTGCCCAGAGCCAACCCTTTCGATGCGTGGATCAGCCGTGAAGGCAAGCCCGTCAGCGAGATGCCGCCGGGCAGCCGGGTGGGTACCTCGAGCCTCCGTCGCCGTTGCCAGCTCATGGCGGCCCATCCGGAATTCGACGTGGTTGATTTGCGCGGCAATGTGGATACCCGTTTGCGTAAGCTGTCTGAGGGTGAATACGACGCCATCATCCTGGCCTGCGCCGGCCTCGAGCGGCTCGGCTGGGGTGAGCGCATCACCGAGGTGCTCGGCCCGCCCGACTGGCTGCCGGCATCAACGCAGGGAATCATCGGGATCCAGTGTCGCGCGGGAGACGAGCGCACACTGGGCCTGATCCAGCCCCTGCATGATCAGGCAGCCGGCATCCAGGCCGGCGCGGAACGCGTGGTTGCCGCCCTGTTGGAGGGAAGCTGCCAGGTGCCGCTCGCGGTCTATGCGGAACTCAGCGATAGCCAGGTTACGGTGCATGGACTGGTCGGGACGCCGGACGGCCAGCGCGTCATTCGTGCCAGCGAAACGGGCAGCCTTGACGACGCGCAGAACGCGGCCCGACAGGTCGCCGCCAAGCTGTTGCAATCCGGCGCCGCCGAAATTATTGACAGCCTGCGCGAGGAATAAGCCGATCCTCCTTCAGGGTGTGACTGGAATCCTGTTTTGACCTATACGCACGTACTCATCACGCGACCCCAGCCCGAAGCCGGTGAGTTGCAGGCGTGCCTGGCAGACCTGCCCCTGGTGCCCGTGGTTCTGCCGGCCTATGGCTTCTCAGAGCTTACTCCCGGGCAAGAAATCGAGGAATTTCAGTCGTCGAGGGGCCGCAAACTGGTGATATTCACCAGCAAGCGCTCAGTCAGGTATGGCCTGCCCGCGATACCCTCTGCATTGCTCAAGCATGCGACTTTGGCGGCCATTGGGCCGGCCACGGCGGCACTGCTTGAATCCAACGGAGCGCCGGTGTCCCTGATTCCGGAGGGCGGGTTCACCTCGGAGGATCTGCTGGCGGCCCCCGAACTCGGCGAAAAGCCCGGCGCGGCCCTGGTGGTGACAGCGCCCGGTGGGCGCACCGCGCTTGCTCGGGGCCTGGCGGCGCTGGGGTGGACTGTGCGGGTCACCCATGTCTACCGTCGCGAAAATCTTGAACTGCCCGGCCGGGAGGTAGAGCGGCTGCTGTCCGCCCGGGCAGTGATCAGCGCCTGGACCAGCGAGAATGCCATCAGGGGGCTGGCGGCCCGCCTGCCGGAGGCTGCGTGGCAGCTGATTTGCAAGGGCCCGGCGATCGTCACTTCGGAGCGGTTGGGCCGCGTCATGGCCGAGATGGGTGGCACAGCCTGCAGGGTGGCTGGCGGCCCGGGTAATGAGGCCATTTCGCGCGAGGTCAGGAGACTGGTCTGATCGTATGACCGTAATTTTCTGCAAGCCGGCCCGGTTTTGGGTAGTCTGGAACAGGCAGGTTAGCCGCAACCTGGAAGCCGCGTGGATGGTGACAAGCCCGTGAATGAACCCAACGAAGAAAAAGTATTCGATCCGTTCGAAATAGACCCGCAAGACGCGCCGGAAAAGACATCCGGCGGTGCGGGCATCGCATGGCTGGCATTGCTGGTCGCTGTCCTCGCCGCAGGCGGCAGCGGCTACCTGTGGTGGCTGGACTGGCAGGCAGGCTCGGAGGCGAGCGACCAGCTGGCCCGGGTCGAGTCGATGGCCGCGTCGCAATCAGGGCTGGCGCAAAGTCTGCAATCGCTGGAGTCCCGGCTGGCGGCGGTCGAACAGGACGACACGGGCAGCAACCTGGCCGCATTGAGCGGGTCGGTTAATCGGCTCGAGCAGCGTATCAGCGGTCTGGACCAGCAGAGCGCGGAGAACGAGGCCCGCGACCAGACGATGCAGGCGGCACTGTTTGATTTGCAGCAGGCGCTCACCAGCGCAGAGGCAACCCTGGCTGCCGTAACGGCGCGCAGCGATACGCCGGGACAGCGCCTGGACATGTATGAAGTGGAATCCCTGCTGCGCCTGGCCAGCGAGCGGCTGCAGCTTTTTGCCGACGTGGCGGCCGCAGATGAGGCGCTGGCGCTGGCTGATGAGCGACTGGCGGCCATGGGCGATCCGGTTTACCTGTCTGTCAGGCAGCGCATCGCGCGGGCCCGGCAGGCCCTGGCGGCCATCGAGTTGCCGGATCCGGTCCTGATCGAGGGCAGGCTCTCGGCGCTGCAGGCGCAGGTGCCGCTGATGCCTTTTCCCGGAGAGGTGATTGAGCAGCCCGAGGCGCCGGCGTCAGCGCCGGACGGTCTCTGGGAACGATTCAAGCAGACACTTTCAGGCTTGGTCACGGTGCGGCGCAGAACCAGCGAAGACGCATTGACCATTGGTGATAAAGATTACCTGAGGCAAGGGCTGTGGCTGCAGTTGGAAACAGCCCGTTTGTCGATGACGCGCAGGGATTCCGCAGCTTACCGGGGCGCACTGGATCGCTCGGCAGACACCTTGAACCGGTATTTCGATGGTACCGCCAGCGCGGTGCAGTCCGCTGTCAGCGAGATTGACCAACTGAGCAAGCTCAGCCTGGAAGCGCAGTTGCCCGACATCAGCGGTCCCTGGAGCCAGCTGAACCTGTTGCGACAGGCCCCGGCCCCGGCCCCGGTTGCGGAGCAGGACGCAGACGACGCATCCGCCGATACCGGGGACATGGAATCGGCTGAGACCAGCGGGGATGCAGACGGATGAAACGCCCCGCGTTATTGATCATCCTGCTGGCGCTGCTGCTGGCCGCGGCGGCCCTGGCCCCGCTGTTCAAATCCGACCCCGGTCTGGTAAAGATTCATTTCCTGGACTGGACGGTGGAAACCACCGTGCTGGTTTTGATCATCGCGGTCATGGCCGTCTGGCTGACGGCCAGCTGGCTGGTCCGGCTCTGGCGGCTGCCCGCAGAAACGGCCAGGCGGGTGCAGGAGCGGCGTTCGCTGAAACAGCTCGAGAAAGGCCTGCTGGCTTTGACCGAGGGAGACTGGAAAACGGCCGAGCGGGCGCTGGAGAGATCGGCCGACTCGCGGGACAAATCCACCGCCAGATACCTGGCCGCGGCACAGGCAGCGGAAGGGCAGCAGGCCGGTGAGCGCCGGGAGTTCTACCTCGAGCAGGCGGATACCGGAAACCGGAAAAAGCATTTCCTGGTTGAGTTGACCCGGGCGCGCATGCTGCTTTCCAACGGGGCCCGGGCGGAGGCGCTGCCGCTGTTGAAAGATTTGCACAGCCGCAAGAAGCGCCACCCGCAGGTGCTGGAATTACTGTCTCGCTGTCACCTCGAACTGGGCAACTGGCAGGAACTGCAGCAGATGCTGCCCGTGTTGGGCAAACAGGATATTTTCACCGCCGAGACCCTGGTTGAGATGCGTTTGCAGATCGCCAAAGGCCAACTGGAGGAGGCGATGGGGCCTGATGAGCTACAGGCCGCCTGGAAGCAATTACCACGGGCCATGCGGCGTGAGCCCGCCATCGTGGCCATTTACGCGGAGCGTGCCGGCGGAATGATGCGCGCTGATCTGGCCGAGCCGGTCTTGCGCCAGGCCCTGAATCAGTCATGGAATTCCGGCCTCGTGCTTCGTTACGGAGACCCGGGCGCGGCCAACGTGTCCCAGCGACTGAAACAGTGCGAAAAATGGCTGCAGCGGTATCCAGAGGACGCCAATCTCCACCTGGCCCTGGGTCGTCTGTGTGTGGGTGAGTCTCTGTGGGGCAAAGCCCGTGAGCACCTGGTTCGCAGCCTTGAGTTGGAGCCCAGCAGCGTGGGATACGAAATCCTTGGCCAGCTGCTGGAGCGTCAGGGTGAGCTGGAGCAGGCGATGTTGTGTTTTCGAAACGCTTTGCGGCTCAACCAGGGCAAATCACTCCTGCCTCTGCCCATGGACGCCGCGCGCCTGACGCCGCCACACAGCGCTCCCGCCTGAGAAAGGCCGGCGTCACCGGGTACGTTGAATGATGGCCTAGTGGGGCTGGGCCAGGATCCGGACCGGGACGTCAGCGCCGAATTCAAAGGAATCGTAATAAAGCCGGTTTTCGAGCAGGCCATTGGCCAGAAATGCCGGCTTGGCGACGTCGATCATGGCCGGAGGCCCGCTCATATAGACGTCATACGGGGCCAGGTCCGGATAGGCCGCGACCACGGCCTCATGCACCATGCCATGGAACAGCCCCTCTCGAGCATCCTGCTCATCCGATACAGCAGGCGTGTATTTAAAGTGTGAGTGCTGCGCCGCCCACTGCCTTGGCAGGTCCTCCAGGTAGAGTTCGGCGCTGGTCCTGGCGCCCCAGAACAGGTGCACCGAGCGCCGGTCGTTGTGCGCGAGCAGGTCTTCCATCATGGACTTAAGCGGCGCGAACCCGGTACCGCCACCCATCATGATCATGGGGCGCTCCGGTTGGTCATTGCGCACGAAAAACGTGCCCAGCGGGCCCTCAATGCGAAGAATGTCCCGCTCTTTCAGGTCATGAAACACCCAACCGGTGAAATCGCCACCCTCGACATGGCGGACATGCAGCTCGATCTCATCCTCCAGCCCCGGGGCGCTGGCGATGGAGAATGCGCGCCGCTTGTTGCCGGGGAGCAGGATGTCGATGTACTGACCGGCGAGAAATTGCAGGCGCTGTCCGCCCGGAACCCGCAGCCGCAGCTGCATGACGTTGTCCGCTACCAGCTTTTTCTCCACCACCCTGACCGGCATCATGCGAACCGGAATGTCTTTGACCGCCTCTATTTCCCGCGCCTGTATCAGAAGATCTTCCAGCGGCTCGGCCTGGCACAACAGGGTTTGCCCTTCGGCGATATCCTTGCGCTCCAGCGCCAGCGGCGGGTTGAACGGATAGTGGACCTCGCCCTGCAGAATTTCGCCCTTGCAGCTGCCGCAGGTTCCGTTTTTGCAGCTGTAAGGCAGCATGACGCCCTGGCGCAGTGCCCCGCTGAGGATGGATTCACCCTCGCGTACGCGGAATTCGGTTCCGCTGCCGCTGATTTTGACCTTGAATTCGCTCACGATTGACTTTTCTGCCACGCGCTCTGTGCGGTAAACCGCCTATTGTCCAACATTTGGGCCCGTATGCTCAAACACCCGGCCGCTTTGACGGGTGGGGGTCTGTGACGCGGCATTCGGCGGTGTCATAATCGCCTCTTTCTTCGGCAGCCGGAGGCCGACTATGGAACACGCCCAATTGAGCCAGATCTGCGGGGACCTGGTGGCGCTGAACCGGATGCACCAGGGCAATATGGCGGGTCACATCGGGATAGAGGTCACGGCCATTGGCCGGGACTTTGTGCGCGCGTCGATGCCGGTGGATGAGCGCACGAAACAGCCCATGGGGCTGCTGCACGGCGGGGCGTCCGTGGTGCTGGCGGAGACACTGGGCAGCGTCGCTTCTTTTTTGCTGGTGTCGGGCACGCCGGGCGCACGGGTGGCGGGCCTGGACATCAATGCCACGCACATCAAGAAAGCCACGAGCGGGCAGGTCCATGGCGTTTGCAGGCCGCTCAGGCTGGGCCGCACGGTGCACTTCTGGCAGATCGATATATTTGATGACGAAGGCGAGCAGACCTGTTCCTCGCGCCTGAGCGTCGCCATCAGCCGCAAGCGGGAAAAGGCCACCTGAAGGGCATGTGGTTCGATGCCTGGACACCACTGCGTTTACTGGTTCGGCTGGTGCTGATGCCGCTGGTGTTGCTTGCGCTGGTGCCCACTTTGCTCAGCATCAACCGCCTGGGTCGTCGGGTCCGGGTCGGCGATATCTCGCTGGAAGCGTTCATGATTGCCGGGTGGTCTTACTGGCTGTGCCGCGTGTTCGGCGTTCGGGTTCGCCCGCAGGGCGCGGTTGCGCCGGGGCCGGTACTGATTGTCGCTAACCATGTTTCCTGGCTGGATATTCAGGCCATGCACAGCGTCACGTCGATGAGTTTTGTGGGCAAAGCGGAAATACGGAATTGGCCGCTGTTGGGTTTCCTCGCACGCGCGGGGGGCACCATTTTTATTGAGCGCGGCAACCATGCCTCTTCGGCCGATGTGTCCTCGGCGCTGGTTGCGCGCCTGAACGAGGGCGGTAGGGTGGCCATTTTTGCTGAAGGCGGGATCAGGCCGGGCGATCACATCAAGGTATTCCATGCACGCCTGTTCAAGGCCGCGGTGGAGGCCGATTGCATGATCCAACCCGTCATGATTCGCTACACGCGTGATGGCAAGCGAGATCCTGACATGTCATTCATCAACAACGAGCACCTCGTGGGCAACATGCTGCGCATCCTGGGCCGGCCCACCAGCGACGCCGAGCTCAGGTTCCTGGAGCCCTACGCACCTGCGGGGCGGCCCCGCCGCGAACTGGCCCGGCAGGCGCAGGCGGCAGTGAGCGAGGCGTTTGATGACTGACTCATTCGCCCGGCAAAGCGCCTGGGACGCGTTTGATCCCCCCATGGGTCTGGCGAGCCCGCACCTGCAATCGCTGCTCAATTCCAGTGGCCTGCGCGGGCGGCTCATCCGCCGCCGGTCAAGCAGGCTGGAGGCGGCGGAGCAGGAGTGGCTGATGGACGGCGGTGACGGTATCCGGCTGCTTGGGCATTACACTCCGCAAGCGGGAGAAAGCCGGGGCCTGGCGGTGCTGCTGCACGGCTGGGAGGGCAGCTCACGCTCCAATTACATGCTGGGCAATGGCGCCAGGCTGTTTGCGGAAGGGTTTGACGTGTTTCGGCTGAACTTCCGTGATCACGGTGAGAGCCATCATCTGAATGAGGGGATTTTTCACTCCTGCCTGATCGATGAGGTGATCCATGCGCTTGCGGATATGCAGGATCGGCTGGACGCGAAACCCTGGATGCTGGCCGGCTTTTCATTGGGCGGAAATTTCGCCATGCGCGTCTCGCTGTTGGGGCCGGATCGGGGGCTGCGGGTAGGTCGCACGGTCGCCATTTGTCCTGTACTCAATCCGCTGCATGCCATCATCGCCATGGAAGAGGGGCCGAAGTTTTATCACGATTACTACAATCGCAAGTGGGGGCGCTCACTGCGCAAGAAACAGGCGCATTTTCCTGACAGCTACGACTATGACCACTGGTTTTCGCTGGATTCAATGCGCGAGAAAACGCGCTTTTTTGCCACCCGCTACTATAACTTTCCGACGCTGGAGAGCTATTTCGAAGGCTACTCCATTGCCGGTGAGCGACTGGCGCCACTGGCGGTGCCAAGCACCATCCTGACGGCATCGGATGACCCGGTGATACCGGTGGAGGATGTGCATACTTTGCCCGACAACCCCTCACTCGATGTGCAGGTAACGCAATTTGGCGGCCACTGCGGCTACCTCAAGAACTGGCGCCTGGACAGCTGGGCAGAGGATTTTATCGCCGGGCGTTTTCTCGAAGCCGTTTAAAGCCGGTAATCGCTGAACTGCTCGCGCAGCTCCGTCTTCTTGATTTTGCCGGTGGCGGTGTGCGGCAGCGCTTCGACAAACACCACGTCATCGGGCATCCACCAGGTGGCTATTTTGCCCTCCAGATAAGCCAGCAAATCGCCCTTGTTCACGTCTGATCCGGCAGCGCGAACCGCAATCAGCAGGGGGCGTTCGCCCCATTTGGCGTGGCTGATGCCGATGACCGCGGCCTCGGCAATGCCGGGGCAGCCCACCGCCGCGTTTTCCACTTCGATCGAAGAGATCCACTCACCGCCCGACTTGATCACGTCTTTATCGCGGTCGGTGATCTGCATGTAGCCCAAAGCGTCGATGTGCGCGATGTCGCCGGTATCGAACCAGCCATCTTCCGTGAGGATGTGCTCCTCGTGACGGAAATAGGCGCTGGAAATGGCAGGGCCTCGGACCAGCAGGTGGCCGAAAGACTGGCCGTCCCGAGGCTGTGCATGGCCTTCGTCGTCGACCACTTTCATTTCCACCAGGTAAGGCGAGCGGCCCTGCTTGGTCTTGAGGTCAACCCGCTCCTCGCCTTCCAGGCTGGCG
>Ga0181594_10001036_pt1 | contig 26119 bp, 18 predicted proteins | sample 071ome_18_FD_145603 | JGI IMG/M metagenome (GOLD analysis project Ga0181594, IMG submission 145603) | Coastal salt marsh microbial communities from the Groves Creek Marsh, Skidaway Island, Georgia - 071413BT metaG (spades assembly) | ecosystem: Environmental > Aquatic > Marine > Intertidal zone... | reverse complement strand
GCTCGCCCGGGCATGGTCGATCCTGCTCGTTCCACTCGGTCTGTCGGTTGCGGTAAAGATCAACCTCTTCAGCACCCTGATGAGCGCGACAGCTCACGCTCTGTGGTTCCTCGTGGTACACCACATCCTGAGGCACTTTTCGACCGATCGCGTCTTCCGACTGGCGGGTGCCGGCGCCGCCGTTCTGGTCAGTGCGACAGCCTTTACGGTCTGGAATCAGTCGAACGTGAACGAGAAGGTCTACACGGTCTCGCTCCTCACCATCGCCCTGTTGTCGTGGCTCGCAGTGCGTTGGCAGGAAAATCTTGGAAACGGAAAGGACGAGAAGCTGCTGGTGTTGATGGCGTTCGTTCTCGCTCTGAGCGTCGGAAACCATCTGATGGCCTTCCTCGCCGCGCCTGCCATCGGGCTCTTCATCCTCTGGGTTCACCCACAGACACTGCTGAACTGGCGGCTGTACGTGGCCGGCCTGATCGCCGCCATCGTCGGGTTGTCGATCCACCTCTTCCTTCCGATCCGGGCAGGACTCAGCCCGATCATCAACGAGGCTGCTCCCACGTGTCCGGACATCGGCTCTGCGATTACCGCCGTCGTGAGCTACGGGAAGTCCGGCTGTATCGCACTGTCCGAGGCCCTGAACCGCTCGCAGTACTCCAAGCCGCCACTGGTCCCGCGGCAGGCGCCGCTGGCCGATCAATTCGTGAACTACCTGCAGTACTTCGACTGGCAATGGGCGCGATCTCTCGGCGGCGAACAGGGGGTGTTCGCGCGCGTCCGACTTCCGTTCACGATGCTTTTCAGCGGACTCGGCATCTGGGGGGCAGTCGAGCATTATCGCAGAGACAAGGCGAGCTTCATCTACGTTGCAACCCTCTTCGCCACGCTCTCGATCGCGTTGGTCTACTACCTGAATTTCAAGTACGGATACTCACTGCTTGCACCCGTCGCCGACCGCTCGCTGCACGAAGTCCGCGAGCGTGACTACTTCTTCGTCGTGAGCTTCTCCGTCTGGGGCCTGTGGGCAGGCATGGGCATCGCAACCCTCTGGAAAGAGGCTGCGAACGAGGTCGGAGCAGGGCTGAAGAAGACCAGCCCGATTCTCGGGCTCGCCGTGCTACCGCTGGTCCTGAACTGGAGTTGGGCGACCCGATCCTACGACTACGCTGCGAGAGACTGGGCGTACAATCTCCTCCAGAGTGTCGAACCCTACTCGGTTCTCTTCACGAACGGTGACAACGACACATTCCCACTCTGGTACCTCCAGGAGGTGGAAGGCATCCGTCGGGACGTCACCGTCATCGTCACCTCCTACCTGAATACCGACTGGTACACGAAACAACTCAAGGATCTCACGACTCCGTGCGGGGAGATCGACCCGGGGTCCGACTGGACGGTGATCCAGTGCCAGCGCCCCTATGACCCCACGAACACACCGGCGGCGTACGTGACCGACCCCGGCGACACCGCCGGCGACACGCCGATCGTTGTGGAGTCCATCGCTGTGCCCACGAAAAGCATCCTGCCGCTGACGGATGAGCAGATCGAAGAAGCCGCGGTCGCGTACACTCGGCTCGACCAGGGTGTCACGATCCAGATCGGCAACATCGAGGCACGTCTGCCCGGAGGCATGCTTCTGCAGCCCTGGCAACGCTTTGCACTCACTCTCCTGGTCGAATCAATCGACGATCGGCCGATCTACTTCGCCTCGAGCGGCAATGCGGCCGCCTCCCTCGGCGTTCAGCAATACCTTGTGCGTCAGGGGCTTGCATTTCGTCTGAGCAACGGAGCTCCGGCGGACAATCCCCGGTACACCTCTCTTCGTCAATCACCATACCTGCCGGTCACCGGTGAATTCGTCGACCGTGAGCGCACTGCTCTTCTCGTCGACGACGTGTTCATCCACCGAGGTGGCATTCCGGAATGGGACCATTGGCCGGACATCGCCACAATCGGTATTCCGAACTACTACTCGTGGGTCTATCTGGCGCTGGTCGAGGCGGCCGTGAGCTCCGGTGACACGGAAGCCCGAGATCGATACGAGCTCATGGCTCAGCAATGGCAGATCCTGGGAACACCCGAGCAAGCCGGGCTCTGATCAGACTCCCAAAGCTCTGACAGGAGTTCCCAGGCTCGGCCGTACCGGAAGAGTCGGCATCGATCCCGGTGGGAGCGCTTCAGGTCTCAGCGTCCCAAGTCGACCAGGATACCAAGGCCTTCGCGCTCTGCTGCATCCATCACCAGAGCAGCGACGGCGACGTCCTGAACCGCATTTCCGACGGACTTGAAGAAGGTGATCTCGGCTTCATGGCGCCGGCCCTCCGCCTCGCCAAGAACGATTTCTCCGATCTCGGCCGCCATGATGGATTCATCGACCTCTCCATCGAGGATGGGACCGACGATATCCCCGGCCTCCTCCATGATCGCATCCCTCTGATCGACGATGACTCGGGCTCGCCGGATCAGATCCGTGTCTACCTCCCGCATCGAAGTGGTAAAGGAACCGACCCCGGTCACGTGCGTGCCCGGCTCGATCAGGCGACCCGGGAAGACCGGGGAACTGCTGCTCGTCGCGGTGATGACGATATCGGCACCCGCGATGGCCTCGGAGGGGTCGTCCACACGTCGCGCCTCGACGCCCTCCAGTTCTTCGGCAAGGGCGGTCGCACTCGCTCCCGTCTGCGACACGATCCGAACCTCACGGATATCGCGAACACAGCGTACCGCCTCGAGCTGGGTCCGGGCCTGAACACTCGCGCCGAAGAGCGCGACGACGTCCGCATCCCTGCGGGCAAGAAGGTCAGCCGCAAGCCCCCCCACCGCTCCGGTCCGCAAGGCAGTGAGCCACGTTCCGTCCATGAGTGCCTTTGCTCGACCCGTGACGGGGTCGAGAATCAGCACGACCGCATGGATCACAGGCAGGCCGGCGTCGGCATTGCCCGGGTTCACGGAAACGACTTTTGCGCCACCCTGACCAGACGGCTGCATGTACGCAGGCATGAAAAGCGACGTGCCGTACTCGGTCTCCAGTCCCAGGCGGACGGGGACGGTCGCCCCACCCGATGAAAGCGTGGCGAACGCATCGCGCATCGCCTCGATGGCGGCCGGCATGTCGACCGCAGCTCGAACGTCCGATTCTGAGAGGATTCGCATTTGCGTGGCTGTCACATCGGGTGCAGAGTGCGCTGTCATTCTAGCAAGCCGAGGCCGGAGAGACACCGATGCAGCGTGAGCCGTTCAGGATCGTCGTCGTGGGCGGAGGTGCATTCGGCGCAATCTCGGCCCTGGAACTGGCACTGCGCGGTCATCACGTCGCGCTCCTGGATCGAAGCCGTGACCCGCACCCGCAGGCCTCGTCCACGGACATCAGCAAGATGATTCGCATGGACTACGGATCAGACGTGTACTACCACGAACTGGCCGAGGCGGCTCTCGATATCTGGGATGACTGGAACGACTCGTGGCCCCGAAGGCTCTACCATCCCGAGGGCTTCCTCGTACTCTCGAAATCTCCGCTGGCCCCCGGAGGATTCGAATACGAAAGCGAGCGTGTCCTGCGGGAGCGGGGTTACAAACCACTGCGCTTCGATGCCGCCCACCTGCGACGAACGTGGCCAGCGTGGAATGCAGACCACTACCCGGAAGGGTACGTCAGTCCACGTGGAGGGTGGGCCGAGAGTGGAGCTGTCGTCGAACGTCTCCTGACACTTGGACGATCGGCGGGTGTGCATTTCGTGCAAGGATCCTTCACGGGCCTCCGAGAGGCCGGCTCGTGCGTTTCCGGAGTCCGTTATCGGGCCCCGGACGAACGGGCCGAGACACTCGACGCCGACCGTGTCATCGTCGCGACCGGAGCATGGACTCCCGTTCTGCTGCCGTGGCTCGACAGTGTTCTTACCCCGGTCGCCCAGCCCATCATCCACTACGGGGTCGATAATCCGGGCCAGTGGCAGTACCCCGTCTTTCCGCCTTTCGCGGCAGATACCGCCGGTTCCGGTTGGTATGGCTTCCCGGCACTCGACCACGGGCGTCTCAAGCTCGGCCACCACGCGGATGGCCGAGCCGTAGAGCCCGATGCGCGCGGGGACGTCTCAGCCGAACATCTCGAACTCGCCCGATCGTTCCTCGAGGAGTCGATTCCCAGCCTCGCCGAGGCACCCGTGCTCGGGACGCGCGTCTGTCTCTACTGCGATAGCTTCGACGGGGATCTCTGGATCGGAGAAGATCCCGCGCGAGAAGGGTTGATCGTTGCGGCCGGTGGCAGCGGTCACGGCTTCAAGTTCACGCCAATGATCGGCAGGCTTGTCGCAGACACAGTCGAAGGGAAGGACAACCGATGGCAGCAGCGCTTCGCCTGGCGCCCGCTTGGCGCGGCACGACGTGAAGCCGCCCGGCTTCAGCATTGATCTCCAGCAAGAGAGGACCCACGTGAAATTCATACAGGCGGCAAACGGAGTGGAGCCAGCCGGTCACTACAGCCAGGCAGTCGTCTACGGGGGTGTCGTATACGCCGCCGGGATGCTGGGGAAGGATCCGCAGAACCCCGATGGCGACCCAGGCGACGCCGCCCAGCAGACCCGTCAGGCGCTGGCGAACCTTTCCGCCGTGCTCGAGGCAGCCGGGTCCAATCTCGAGTGCGTGGTGCGAATGATGATCTACGTCTCGGGCATCGAGCACTGGACTGCCGTGAACGAAGCGTACGCCGAAGTCATGGGTGATCACAAACCGGCTCGAGCGATCGTTCCGGTCAAGAATTTCGTCGAGCCCTACGTCGTGGAGATCGTCGCAACCGCAGCACTCGGGCGATGACTCCCCGGGCCATCATCCAGAACGGTCGTCCACACCTTCGGTGACGCCGCGGCTTACAATGAAGGCCTCCCCCGCTCGATCGATGGATGGATGGGCCATGGTCCGGATCGCGAGACGACCCGGACCGGCGACGGCGGGCCGAAGCACTGGGCCGGTCGCAGCCCCTTCCTCCCGGACTTCGAGGATATAGTCGAACAGTTCCGGGCGAACATCCACGACATCGCCTCGGCTGAACAGCACGATCCTCGGAACCTCGCGCAGGAGCCGTTTGGTCAGAACGAGGGTGCGAATCCGGGCCTCGGCGTCGAGCTGGTCGAACGGCTGTTCGATCGGGAGGCTCGCGATGATCCTGCCGCGAGCCGCGATCAGCGAAGCCGCGGCAAGTCGAATCGCAATTCGACCGACGGCACTGTCCTCTTCGGACAGAGGGGCCAGGGGGCCGTCGCCGCCCTGAAGAAAGACCGCGCCATCATCCAGTGTCAGGGCGAGGACTCTACCTCCCGATATCCTGGAGACGAATCGCGATGCGCGGTCCAGGAGGAGGTCGGTCGCCCGTGCAACCCGGGCAGTCCGCACGCGACTGAGCGATGCCACGACGGCGGCCTCGTCATCACTCAACGCCGCAGCATGCCGGGCGGATCCACCTTCCAGGTCCTCGAGGCGCGCCCTCAGGACCTCGACACGCTCGGAGCCCGCCTCCACTGCAGCATGCAGCGTGAGGGACATCCGCTCGAGCTCCTGAAGATGATCGGGCTTGAGTTCCAACTGCTCCCACCGACTCTTCCACCAACTGCCATCCTGGACGACGGACTCCCACTCGTCTCGCAGTTCAGCCAGCACCTCATCGTAGTGATTCCGAAGAACCCGCCCACAGGTCGGGCACGGCGCATCCGGCCCGGTTGACTCCATGTTCCGAATTCTGCCTCGAAGCTCCCGCGCGCGGTCCCGGTAGGCGAACAGTGTGGTCTCGGCATCCTGCCGCTCTCGCAGCCAGTCCATCATGGCCGCCTCGAGATCTCCGTCGACTTCCGTGACATCCGCTCGACTGGCGAGCAGTTGGCGCTGCGCTGACCTGAACTCCTGTGACACCTCCTCCATATCGATCCGGACCGCGCCGCTCATCGGCTGATCTCGCACCGAGGCCTCCACCACCGACGGCATGCGGGCCCCCAATGCCTCGAGGGCCGCGTCTATCAGCCCGAGGCCACGACTTTCAGCCACGGCATCGACGGCGCGCCGAAAGGCTCCGTCCAGTGTTTCGGCCTCTACGCCCGTCCACCAGCGTGCGATCGCTGGTGTTGCAGGGGTCCCGTCCGCGCCGATGAAGAGCTCCGCCACCGCCCGACGGGTGCGCCCGCCACCGCCCAGGATCGCAGTCAGGCCCGCCGGAATCGACGTACTGACACGGCCGTGTCCCGGCACTGAGCCATCCAGCGCATCGATCGCACCAATGGGCGAATCGAGTGCGGTCGGTGCATCGTCCGAAACGAGCTCGTGCACGAGGTCTCTCGCTGCCGCACGGTCCTGTCCATCGTGCGCGAGTTCGGCCCACGCCGCTTCACGTATCTGTCGCGCTGCATCGACGGGAAGCCACGCCTCGGCTGGTGGGTCGATGTCCCTGCCTGCTTCAATGGCAAGATGGAGCGCCTCCTCGCGCAGCTCCCTGAGCGGGTCACCCTGCAGAGCCAGCAGGTCGTGTGGACGGGCACCCTGCAACCGCAGGCGAACAATCTTGTCGGTGATCCCACCCGGAACTTCCTTCAGGACCTCACTCACCCGCCGACGGATCCGTCCGGGGTCGCCCTGTCCCACCTTGACCGGGGCCAGAGCCACGACCGGTCGTCCACGGATGGGATGAAAGGTCGCCTGACCCGACTCGAGGTCGACGGTCAGGAAACCCTTCTCATCCACCGCCTCTCCCCACGGATCGAGTGCCACTCGCTCCAGAGAACCGGGATACCGCACACGGTCGGACAACGCGCGTCGCCGATGCTCTCCCCCGAGCGCTACATAGTCCCACTCCGCGGGATCGACCATGATTCCCGCATCTTCCCCGCGAGCAGCTTCCGCGTGCATGACCAGGAGATTCCACTTGTGCCGTGGGTCCGGGTCGGGAAGAGCAGGCGCACTGCGGACAACCGCCCGATACGGAACCAGACACGCATGCAGGCCGAGTCGGTCGATCTCGATCGTGTGCGTCCGCGATGTGACGGCATCGACATTGGCAAAGGTGTCCAGGACGGCCAGAGCCCCGGGATCGCCTGAGTGTCGAGGCGTGTCGCGAGGTCCGGCAACCATCAACACGCGCGTCTCAGGCAATGCCGTGTTCATGGCCTCCAGCCCTCGAGCCAAGGCGACGACCGCACTCGCGGGCGGATCCGGGCGGTCGAAGACATCGCCCGCCACCACGACCAGATCCGGCTGCACTTCGATGATCTTGTCGACGGCCCGCTCGAAGGCTGCCGCCACGTCCCGCTCTCGCATATCCCGACCCCGCTCCAGGCGGCCGTACGCCCGGAACCCCAGATGCAGGTCTGCGAGGTGCGCGACAATCACGACGCGGCTGATCTCGTCAGGTGGGCCGTGACCCCCTCAGGAAGAGGCGCTTGAGAGAAGACGGTCATGGAGGAGCGACCGGCAACGAAGACCTCACGCCTCCAGCCTTCCAGACGGTCCGGAACCACCTCGAGCGGGCCAGGTCCGAAGACCGCGACTCCCGTCGGAGCAAGCGCATCGACGGCGCACCAGAGGGAGACCCGGGACAATCCGCGAAGACCCCCGACCGGAAGAAGCGAATCGAGGTCCACGAGCAGGAGATCGTAGGTCGTCTCCACGGACTGCATCAGGTCATCCAGGTTGCCCACGGCAACCGCCCCTCGCTCCATCGACTCGAGAGACAGTTCCGAGCCGAAGTACTCCCGTCCCAATTCGATGACCGCTGCGCTCCGCTCCGCGATATCGACCTCCGCCAAGGGATGTTCACGAACCAGAGTTCGATGAGCCGCAGAGGCTCCTCCCCCGAGATGCAGGACTCGCCACGGTGACTCCGGAGAGGGCATCAAGGCACGTAGCGCAGCTACATCCCACGGGGTCATCGACTCACCGGGGTCCACATGTCTCCAGCGGCAGACCACCCCTCCCTCGAGCAACTCGACGACTGCAACACCGTCCGCATCGAGGCGACGCTCGTGAACAGATACCTCTCCATGGATCGACGGACGCCGGGCGAGGACAACGACCTCCGTCCGAGAACTCAAGACGGCTCCATACACCATACCGGCGACGGACAGAAGCACGAGGCACCCGACGAGCATGGTTCCCGGCATCGGAGCGCGTGGAAGCAGGACACCCGTGAGCACGAAACCCACGGCCGCTCCAGCCGCGGCCGCGGCGCCCGGCCGAGAGAGGCGACCCCCCGCATCGGTTTCGGCCGCAGCCGTCATCCCTCCGAGTACGGTGCCCGCGGCATAGAGCGGCGCAGCCGCCATGATCACGAGGCCGGCCGCCTGACCTCCACGGCCGGAGCCCAGGAGAGGCATGAAGGTCCAGGCGGAGCCGTATATCGCTGCCACGAGAAAGGCCACGAGGCCGAGGACCCAGCGGCGGCGCACGCGTTCCACCATGTCCACGCCATGCTCCGGTGCACTCCACAAGCCAGCCGCGAAGGCGAACCCTTCGACGCCAAGACCCGCGGTGAGCGAGCGTACGAGTCCCGGCCCTCCGTAAAGCAGGAGAGAGAGCGCAACCTCGGCGGCAATCGCCGCTGCAGCGCCGACCAGAGCGGCAGGTACCCACTGAAATCGAGGTACCCGGGAACCGGTACTCATGTACCCGATGAGCTGAGGCGGCCTTTGTGGTAGACGAGCGCATCTCGCTGCGTTCGACGAGCGTGCTCGACCCTTCCGATCAGGATCGAGTGGTCACCTCCATTGATCACGTCGTAACGCGAGCACTCCAACCAGGCCATCGATCCATCGATCAGCGGCACGCCGAGGGTTCCCGGCTCCCACGATACTCCTTCGAAGCGACCCTCGGACGGGTCGGCAGCGAACCGTCCGGCCAGCGCCGCCTGCCCGCCGGACAGCAGGCTGATCGAGAACGCGGACGATGCGACCAGCCTGTCGTGGGACGTTGCGGCGTGCCCGATACACACGAGTACCAGCGGCGGCTCAAGGGAGAGCGATGTGAAGGAGTTCACGGTAAGACCGAATGGCTCACCGTCCCCTCCGACGGCCGCAACGATCGTCACACCGGTCGGATACGTGGTCATGACCTCGCGAAGCGAGGCGTTTTGGTCCGTCTGCTCGTCCATACGCAGCTTGCTCACCGGGGGGTGCATACTAGCTTGTGCCATCGTACCCCGGTACGAACATGATGACGCGCAGCGACGCCAAGGGATTGATGCGAAAGCACTTACTAACGGTGGCGGTGATGTTAACCGCGGGTACCGGCTGCGACAACGTGGAGTTCGGCGGCATTCAGTTCGAGTTCCGATCACCTGAGCCAGCGCGCCCGCAAGTCGTCCCGGATGTCGTGCGCGAGGAACCCACCGGTACCACAGGATTGGTGAACATTCACGCACCTCTCCTGCTGGCTGGAGTGCGTGACGGCGCGCGCGGACGCTTCGTCGTGGTCGGCGAGGTCCATCCTGACGGACTGCGCCCCTTTCCCGATCCACGGTTTGTCGACGATGCCGATCGTATCGCCGAACTCACGACCCCGGGTAGCGAGTGGGCAGTCTTCTCCGAGGGGGTTCGGGTTGGCCGCCTCATCGTGGAATCGGCAACGAACGCCATCGGATACTGCGGTGCACGGACCGAGATCACCGGGGTCGTCGAGCTGGTGGCTACGGCGGTCGAAGCCGAGCGGCTGCTCGCGATGCCTGCGCAGGAGGTCGATCTGCCCTATGAGGAATACCGGTTGATCGCACACGTGTACGACCAGCGGGTCGCAACCCTCTCGATCGCGGGGGACGCCATCCCTCGATACGGTGCTCGATGGCCCGAACTCGGGACGCTGGACGCTCGGGAACACATTCAGGCCTTCCAGCTGCGCAACACGCCCGGTCAGGCCGTCGCTGCAACGTTCGTTGTCGGCGACAACCTCGAGGTCGGCTCGGCAGGTCCCGGAGCCTATGCCCTCTTCGTCCTTGCCCACCAGGGGAATGCCGGTTACTCGGAGGCGTACACGTGGTATCAGGACGTGGCTGAGCAGGGGAAGGCTGCACCACGCTACTTCGATCACCTCGACTGGGATGGAGACGGGGCGGACGAAATCCTTCTGGACGTCTTCGGAAGTGAGCAACGATGGTTCGCAGCCCTGAGCCAGGAAGGCGAAGGTTGGATCCGAAGTTTCCAGGACAGCTGCGCCGGAGCATGACCCGGGCGTGACCCCCGGGCACGCGACATCGAAGCAAATCAGCGCTCGGTGCCTCTCTTAGAACGGTTGCTGTGCCTCCGCTTCCTGCCGAAGGCGGACGTAGTTTTCGTAACGCGACGGTGCGATGACTCCGTCCTCCACCGCGTCGCGTACGGTGCACCCCGGCTCGTGGACATGGGTGCACTCGCGGAACCGACAACCGCCCGCCGGCTCCTCGAATTCGGGAAAGCACGAGGCGATCGCCCCCGGCTCGACCGACCACAGAGCGACGTCTCCGAAGCCGGGCGTGTCCGCGACGCTGCCCCCGCAGTCAAGCGGAATCAGGCGGGACCCGACCGTCGTATGTCGCCCAGTTCGGGTCTTCCGTGACAGAAGCCCGGTACGAAGGTCGAGACCGGGGTCGACGGAATTCAGTAATGTCGACTTGCCCGCACCGGACGGACCGATGAGCGCCGAGATTCCGCTGCAAAGGCGTTCGTGAAGTTCGGGGACGCCCTGACCGCCCGTGGCACTCGTCACGAGCACCGTATACCCGATCGACCGATAGAGTGTCGCCCACGCTTCCTGCGTGGAAAGGGTACCCTCCAGATCGGCCTTGTTCAGGACGAGGACCGGGTCCATGCCGCTCGCTTCGACGAGGACCAGCATCCGGTCTACCAACTGCAGGGACCCACGCGGCTCACGAAGAGAGATGACGACGAACACCCGATCCAGGTTGGCGGCCAGTATTCTTGGCGCGCGACCCCGGCCCCGACGAATCAGCTCTGCGCGTCGCGCGTGCACCGACTCGATCGTGACCGCATCCGATTCGACTCGAACCCCGACCTCGTCACCGATCACCACTCGATTGCCGTTGCGCTGCTCCTGCTTGAGACGACCGCGAAGGGACGCTTCGACCCGAGATCCATCAGCAAGAACCACAGAGTACACGCCCCCGCCGGCCTCATGGACTACGCCACGGTGCTGCCGACCCTCAGTCATGGGCGCGCACGAAAAACCCCCGCCAGAGCATTCCGCTCCGACGGGGGCCTGTCATGCCGTTGCCGGGGCGGGGCCCCTGAACTCAAGCGGCAAACGATTCCAGAGCGTCTCCCTTGCCCCCTTCACGCAGACGGCGAAGGGCACGGTCACGAAGCTGACGGATCCGCTCGCGCGTCACTCCCAGCATGTTGCCGATCTCTTCGAGGGTGTGCTCACGCTCGCCCTCGAGACCGAAGTACAGTCGCAGGACCTTGGCATCGCGAGGCTCGAGCGTCTCGAGAGCCGCCGTGATCGTTTCCGTGAGCAGACGTCCTTCCACCTCGACTTCCGGCTCGGCTGCCTCCTCGGAGATGAACCGCTCGACCAACTGAGAGTCTTCAGAGTCGCCGATGGGCGCATCCAGACGAATCTCTGCCGCATTCAACGTCTGGAGTGACTCCACGAGTTCGGGCGTCAGATGCGTCGCCTCTGCCAGTTCATCCGTGGTCGGCTCACGCCCTTTCTCCTGCTTCAGACGTTCCTTCTCCCGGAAAATCCGGGCGAGGTCACTGGCCCGGTTGAGCGGAACACGCACCGCACGCCCGTGATTGGCGAGCGAGGCGAGAATCGCCTGGCGAATCCACCACACCGCGTAGCTGATGAATTTCACACCCTGCTCAGGATCGAACTTCCGAGCCGCAGTGACGAGCCCGACATTCCCCTCCTGGATCAGGTCAGTGAGCGAGACCCCCCGGTTTTGGTACTTCTTCGCCACGCTGATCACGAAGCGCAGGTTGGCGCGGGCCAGTTCCTGGATCGCATCCTGATCCCCCTGCTGCGCGCGCGCTCCCAGCTCTTTCTCCCGCTCGGGCGTGATGAGCTCGTGACGGCTCACGTCGCGGAGATACTGGTCGAGAGCACTCTGCTCCTCGATGCTCGCATCGAACCCGGCGAGGAGATTCCCCTTCCCCCGACGCTTGCGGCGCTTCGTCGTGGTGGTGGCAGCCATCGTGTTGTGTCTCCCTCTGCGCGCTCCGAACACCAAGGCGATCCTGGCGGGTGGAGAGCCCTCCACGGACCTTTGAAATCCGTAGAATCGTCAGCCGTTTACGATGTAGGTCTCAACGCTGCTTGTCAAGGTCTCCGCGGACACCTCCCTCGAACGACCGCAGCGACGTGTTTCGAGACCCTCAAGCGCATCCTGATTCGAGAGGGCTCGTGGCACGGCACACACCTCGCACAGGAAACGCCTGATTCGATAACCCCGACGCCACGAGCAGTTCCGATTACCCTCGTGCCACGGCCCAGCCATTCTCAGCCTGCGTGCAGAGGATACCTTCCTCGTTCAGACGACCGTTCATCATTGGCACCTCGTCGAGACTCTGCCTTGCCATCTCTCCGATTCATTCATGGACTCTCCGATATCGGCCGCCGGAGGGAGCGCAACGAGGACGCGATGCTGCTCATGTCCCCCCACGGGATCGCGATCGTAGCCGATGGAATGGGTGGGCATCCCGGCGGAGATGTCGCTGCCGGCCTGGCCGTTGCGGCCACGGCCGAGGCCCTCGAAGGCGCTGCGGGCCGGAAAGAGGATGGATTCATCGACTGGGCGCGCTCTGTCATGCGGGATGGCATCCTCGCCGCCCAGGCGGTGCTTCTCCAGCGAGGCGAGCAGCAGCCCGAGCTGCGGGGGATGGGCACGACGCTGACCGCGATGGTCATGGACCCCACGGCGGGTGCCTGGGTCATCGGACATGTAGGCGACTCCCGGGCCTACAGGATTCGCGGAACGACTCTGGATCAACTGACTCGAGACGATACATGGCTTCAGCAACAGATCGATCGGGATGCGAGCATCAACCGCGCGGCCGCACGTCACAGCCCCTACGGCCACATCCTCACCCAGTGTCTCGGACTGGAGCGCCCACCTCAGCCCCAGATTCTCAGTGGGTATGCCGCCCCTGGTGACCTCTTCCTTCTTTGCTCGGATGGCCTGACCGGCATGGTCGAGGACGACGTCATCCTGTCGATTGTTCTCGATGCTGATCTGGACAATGGATCAGACCCGCAGATTCCGGTCCGGCAGCTGGTTGACGCAGCCAATCACGCGGGCGGGCGCGACAACGTCACGGTCGTGCTCGTTGCCTTCGAACACGCCTGACCGCCTGGCACGAGCGCCCGGTCAAACCGCACCGCTCGGCCGCGTGATGCGATCCAGTACCTGTTCGGGGGACACCTCGCGGCGTTCAAGGGTGAACACGCGCAGCACTCTGGCCGTCGTGTAGAGCTCTCGAGCAACCTTCGGGAGATCCAGGATGCCGGCCACCCCGTCCAGCCCAAGCCGTTGAACGGCACCACCGCGGCGCTCGACAAGCAGGTCCAGCTGAAACATCGCCGGCTTCACCGGAAAGTCGATCATCACCTCGCCGGACTCCAGCCCCAGCTCCCGAGCGAGGTCATCTTCCACGGCTCGCTTCCACGGAGAATCACCCACAGCCCAGTCTTCGACCTGACGTCCGGACAGATCAGCGGCCGTCAACTCGAGCGCGCGCTTCGGCAGCTTTCGATGCCGAAGTGCGGGAATCCATCGTGTGGCAATGCGGCTTCCGACCTCGTCATCGGACTCCTGACCTCGCCGACCGATCTCGTAGAGCAGTTCTTCATCGGTGGGGCCGATGAGTTCCTCGGGATCGAGCAGGCCTCCGCGTACCGCCTCTTCGACGATCCGCTTGTACAGCCCGGTCGCAGCACGCACGGCATGGTGCCAGTAGACATTCCTGAACATTTGATACTTCGCGAAGAGCAGGGACTCGAGTGCAGCAATCGCCTTTTCGTGAACCCCGACTTCGAAGCGGCCCGTCTCCGGGTCGGGAAGCAGCATGAGCCCCTGAAGTAGCCGCGACACGTCCACCTCCCCATACGGCACGCCACAGAAGCGGGCGTCACGGCGGAGATACTCCATCTTGTCGAGATCGAGGCTTCCGCTGATGAGGCCGCGAAGTGGAATGTCTCCTTCACCACGGATCAGCTCGGCGAGTCGTTCCGGCGCGGTCAGCCCGAGAGGCGCCAGTGCATCGCGAAGGGAGGGTGACGCAAAGAATCGCTTGCTGACCTCTTCATGATGTGCCGGCAGGTGCTCTGTCTCGAGTTCTTCGAGGGCGTGTGAATAGGCGTAATGCCCGATATCGTGCAGCAGCGCGGCGTACGGGATCAACTCTTCGTCCTCCCATGCCTCCGGTGGCACACCACCGCGATCGCGAAGATGGCCGAGTGCCGTCCGCGTCAGGTGATAGACGCCGAGCGCATGGTCGAAGCGCGTGTGCGTTGCTCCCGGGTACACGAGGTGAGCCAGCCCCAGCTGCCGGATATAACGCAATCGCTGGAACTCCGCCGTATCGACGATTCGGACCGCCGTCGGATCCAGGCGGATGGTCTCCCAGAGTGGGTCGCGGATCAGTTTGTCGGAGCCCGTCATCCTCATGCCTCGTATTGTGCAGCCGTCACACCGGCCCACCCATGGCCGAACGCGACTCTTTGGCATCGCAGGAACGACCTCTGTATCTTCCCGAACAAATCACGAAAGCGCCAGACCCTCGTTCCTGTCGTCGAAGACCGTGCCACCGAACCCCAACCTTCGAGAGTATGTCCGCGCAGAGGCCGAGAACCGTCCCGGCGTGTACCGGATGTTCGGGCCCGGCGACGAGCTTCTGTACGTCGGGAAGTCGGTGCATGTCCGAACGCGGGTCCTTTCCTACTTCCGCGCCGACAAGGGGGAGAAGGCGTGGGAGCTGATCCACGAAACCGCACGCATCGAGTGGGACTACATCCCGAACGAGTTCTTTTCGCTCATCCAGGAGATGAAGCTCATTCAGGACCTCCAGCCGCGCTTCAACGTCCGGCACAAGCGCAAGCGGATCTACTCCTTCGTGAAGGTCACGGCAGAGGCGGCGCCCCGAGTCCTGCCGGTCACGCGTGTGACCGACGATGGATCGACCTACTACGGACCGTTTCCCAGGGTGAAGGCGATCGCCCAGATCGCTCGTGAACTCTCCCAGGTGCTCGGCCTCCGCGACTGCCCCGCCACGACCCCCGTCTTCTTCAACGACCAGCTGGAGATGTTCGGCGGAGGGCGCGCACCGCGGTGCATCAGAGCCGATGTGGGCACGTGCCTTGCTCCCTGCGCCGGACGTCCATCGGCCGCGGAGTACATGGACTCGGTGATGCTGGCTCGTCGCTTTCTGGAGGGCCGGGCTGAACAACCACTGGCGCAGCTCCGCCGGCAGATGGACGCCGCCGCCGCCCGCATGGACTTCGAGTACGCCGCAACGCTTCGCGACCGTATCGAGCGTCTGACCGATTTCCGCGATCAGCTCATCGCATTTCGAGGCAAGGTTGAAAACCTGAGCTTCCTCTACCGGGTTCCTGGCTTCGGCGGGGACGATCGACTGTACCTGATTCGCCGGGGTCGAATTCGGCGCGATATGAGCTTGCCGAAGACGAGACGCTCCAGAAGCCGGGTCGCCCGGGCGATCGACGAGGTCTATGGAGAGTCGGAGAAAGGCCCGGCCGCGCTTACCGCCCAGGAGGCAGCCGAGATCCTGATGGTCGCTCGATGGTTCCGGCTCAATCCGAAAGAACGCAAAAGGACCGTGAAGCCGGAGGTGTGGCTCAGAGAAAAAGATCCACGCAGAGCCCCATTGCTCCGGTAGGGGAGTGGGGCGTCCGATGACCTCCTGCTGCTACGTGACTGCGAGTTCCGCCTGGAGCAGCCGCTGAATTCGCTCCACATGCGTCACGGCTGTTCGCAGCCGACGCAGGGATGCCTCGAGCAGGGTGAGTCGCTCATTGATCAGGTTCTCGAACGTTCGGCTCTGCAGGAGAGGCCAGTGGTCTCGGTCGAACGGCCCAAAGCCGAGCTCGACGTGGTACCGAGTGTTGACATCGACAGCCCGAACCGAGGCGTTTTCCCATAGAAAGGGGAGCAGGTGTTCGGCCGTAAAGTCACCGAGATTCCGTGCGTCGCGGTCGACGATTTCTCGTTGTGGCGCCCACTCAGCCAGCGAAATCCGCAGGCTGTCGGACCGAATCAGACCCAGCTGACCCGAGCCGACCAGTGCTGCCAGAACTCCTTCCGGCAAATCCGGTACGATCCCCCCCAACGATGACGCCACGAGTGAGTCGAGTCGCGCATCGCTGAAGGAACCGGCCTCGCTTCCCATGACGCCGAGCAACTCGCGCAAGGGTGCGATGCCCCGGAATCGCCCGAATTCGTATGTGGAGTCGAGTCCGGCGAGGCGCTCTCGAACCACTTCGAACTCCGCAGCCAGCTGCTGTATGGCCTCACGCTCGCGGACCCGCTCTCCACGCTCCTCCCACGCTGCCTCGATCCCGAACGCAATCAGAATCGAAAGCACGATCGCGCCACCCTCGAGGATCAACCTCCTGTTCGACTTTCCGAGCGGTTGCGTCATCGACGAACCATCCTGACTCGGCCCAGAAGGCTACGAGACGACATCATCCGGCGGGCTTCAGCTCGATCCGCTGCGCCGTCACCTCCTCGATCCGATCCCGCGAGTAGAAGACAGGGTGGAACTGATCGTTTGCCCAGAACTCGAAAAGGTTGTCGTAGAAGGGGGAGCGGGTATCCCCGCTCTGCCCGGGCGTGTTCATCCCGACCGCACGATCCCAGTCGCCCGTATCGACGATGATCCGGAACGAAGCTCCAGAGGTCTGGTTGTCACCATTCCCCGTCTGGTTCACCGTCGAGCCGTAACCACCTCGAGGGAGCGGACCCGCCTCCAGAAGCGAGCGCGTCGCCGCGTCGACCGCCGTCCCCATCGGGTGGCGCAGATACGCATGGTGATAGTCAGCCTGTCCGTACTGCCAACCCGACATGTCAGAACCCAGTTTCTCTTCCAGAGCCTCGACGGCGCCCTCGAGCGCCGCCAGGAGAAGACCATCGCGAGCACGCATCGGGTCAGCCCCGAGCGTCCCGGGAGGCACCATGATCGTCTCGATCACCTTGGTCAGCGACAGGTTCATGTCAGCGCCCCTCGGTACGACCGCGTCGCGGAACGTGCGTCGCAATTGAGCTTCCCACGCCGCGTAGATGCCCGCAGCGATCGAATTCCTGTCCATGACGAAGTCCCAGTCGAGCAGATGCCGGCGAGCCTGCTCCACACGACCCGAGGCGTCGAGGTACTCGAGCATTGGCACGAGCTGTCGGGCCGGCAACGACAGCTCGTCGGTCTGCAGTCGCATGTTATCCGCGACCGAGAGTCGGGTGCCGCTGCCCAGCACCTCCACGATCCGAAGCCAGCGGTACGGGTCTGACCACGAGAACCCGACGGCATCCATGTACTCGTAGTCGCGAGGGATGAGGTCGTTGTTGGCGGTGGCGAAATATCCCTCCGATGGATTTACGACGTGTGGCTTCGCAATGATCGGCAGGTACCCGTCCCACTCGTACCTGCCGTCACCGGGCACCGGCACCAGTCCACTCCAGTTACGACGCACCGGAGCGATCCCCACGGACTGCCAGCCGATCGTCCCGTCACGACCCGCCCACACCATGTTCTCTCCGGGAATGTTCGAGTAGGCATTGGCCGCGCGGAATTCCTCCCAGGTGGTCGCCTGATCCATCCGTAGCGATGACAGGTAGGGAGCTCCGCCGATCTCCATCCACCCGGCCCTGACCGCATACGCGAGATTCCGGTCCCGATCCTCGAAGACAACGGGCCCGTGACGCGTGTACTTGAGCTCCGCAGTGTGAGCAGAGCGACCCTTCACCGGAATCTCCTCGGTGATGACCGTCATGGTCTCCCACTGACCGCGATACCGGTACTGGTTCGGGTTCGAGGGGTGGGTCTCGTAGACGTAGAGGTCCTCGGCATCCGTCGAAAAGACCGTCAGTCCCCACGCACCGTACTCGTTGTGCCCGATCGACACACCCGGGAGCGATGGCTCCCCACCACCGATCACGTTCCACCCCGGGCCGACCAGGTGGACCCAGTACCTCAATGAAGGCGAGCCCTGAGCCCGATGGGGATCATTGGCCATCATCGGGAAGCCACTTTCCGACCGGGATCCATCGATGACCCAGTTGTTCGACCCGATGTCCTGCTCGACGTCATAGGCGATCACGCTCGACGCATCGGCTGCGGCGGCCTCGAGCATGGCAAATGCGTCAGAATCACCCCGCCGTGAGGAGTCCACGATGTCCCCGGGCTGAAAGCGGACGCCCTGCCGAAAGGCGTTGTAGATCCCGAGGATGTCTTCGGAGAGCGCAGCTCCGTCGATCGCCGGATCCATCTTGAGAAGCGGATCGCCGGGACCGTACGTGGAGAGTTCCTTCACGACGTCCGCACCCATGGCCGCAACCCGACGACCGGTCGACAGCTCGGCCCCGATGTTCCCCAGAAGCCCCTGATGTCGCGAAATCACGACGTCCGGCGTCCAGTAGCCCGGCGTGATCCCCAACAGATCGAACTCGATCGTGAGCAGGCTCGGGTCTAGCTCGGTCTGGGCGATATACGCGTTGATCCCGTCGGTGTACGCATTGATGATGAGCGAGCCCCGATCGTGGTAGTGATTCAGCTCCTGTTCGAGATCCCGACGGAACTTGAACAGACGCGTGCCGATGTCGCGTTCGAGTTCGCGCTCCCCGAGAATCTCCGCCACGGTGCCCGTCGCCTGCCGGCGCCACAGCTCGAGCTGAAAAAGGCGGTCCCGTGCGGCATTCCACCCCTGCGCGAAGAAGAGATCGTGCTCCGTCTCCGCGTAGATGTGGCTGATACCCCACCGATCCACGAGGATCTCGACCGGCTGCTCCAGGCCTGGCAGGTCCAGCGTAGTGGATTCCTGCGCACCGACCGGTGCGGCGAGTACGGGTGCCACAAAGGCCACGGCCACGACCAGGCGCCTCAGGCGACTGTGGATCAACATGTCACGCATCGTCTGTTCCTCGAGCTTCTCGTCGAAAACCTCCCATACCTCCCCCTCACGGCGACCCTGAAGCGGGCTGCCATCGATCTACGCCTCGTAGACGGTCCTGCCGCCGATCGCCGTACGGACGATCTGGATGTCCTTGATTCTGTCCGGATCGACGTCGTACGGACTTTCAGCCAGGAACACGAAGTCGCCCAGCTTTCCTGACGTGATCGATCCCTTCACCCCTTCCTCATGCGATGCATACGCGCCATGCATGGTACAGATCTTCATCGCCTGATCGAGGGTTACTCGCTGACTCCCCCCCCAGATGCGGCCGGAGAAGTCCTTGCGCGTCACCATGGACTGGAGTGCCATGAGAGGCTCGTAGGGGCCGGGACTGTGATCGGACGCCGGGGCGACCATGATGCCGTAGTCCATGAACGACTTGTGCGCGAACATCCACTCCATCTTCTCCTCGCCGTACTCGATCCACTTCTCCCCATGGTAGTGGGCGTAGGTGTAGAACGGCGCAGGGATGTATCCGCCGTCCGCAATCCGGCGAAGGAGTTCCGGATTCACGAGCGAGCAGTGCTCGAGGCGGTGGCGCGCATCCGCGCGTGGGTACTCGCTCGCCATCCGCTCATAGGCATTGAGCACCATGTCGATCGTCACGTCGCCATTCGCGTGGATGGCGACCTGCCACCCCGCCCGGTGCGCCTGTTCCACTACCTCGTGGATCTCGTCCTGGGTCATCGTCAGGATCCCGAAATCGTCGGGACGGCCTGCGTACGGCGTGCTCATCGCCATCGTTCGCTCTGAAGCCGAGCCATCGGCTGCAAACTTCACAGGCCCGATCCGAAGCCATTCGTCACCCATGCCGGTTCGAACACCCGCCTGCATCAAGGCGGGGAAGGTCGCGCCCCGAGCCATCAGGTTCATGCGGAGTGAAAGATCACCATTGGCTCGAGCATCCTGATAGGCAATGAAGTCACTTCGTGACGTCCCCGCCTGATGCACGGAGGTGAGTCCAGAGGCATTCATCTTCTGGCAGATCACGCCGACGCCCCTTGCCCGCTCCTCCGGCGTCGAGCCACTCGGCACATCGAATACCGCCCGCGCACGCTCTGCGACCTTTCCGGTCAGTTCACCGTCTTCCCGGTAGAAGTGACCCCCGAAGGGATCCCGGGTCTCCGCCGTCACCCCCGCGAGTTCGAAGGCCTTCGAGTTGTAGACGCCCGTGTGGCCTCCACGGTGCCCGACGACGATCGGATGCTCCGTGCTCACGGCGTCCAGATCCATGCGATTGAGCGGACGGCCTTCCTCCTGCTTCGTGTCGTCGTACATGAACCCGACGATCCACTCGCCGGGCGGTGTGGACGCCGCTCGCTCCCGCAGCGCCTCCTGAATTCGCGCGACCGACCCCAGGTTCGTGTTGACGTTCCGCAGCTCGTTCAGCCCCGCACCCGACGGGTGGGAATGCGCGTCGATGAAGCCCGGCACGACCGTCATGCCCGAGGCGTCGAGCACGGTGGTATTCGGGCCTGCCAGGTTGCGTACGTCCGACGTGGACCCCACCGCCACGAAGCGCTCGTTTCGGATCGCAAACGCTTCCGCGTTCGGCTGCGCATCGTCCTGAGTGAGCACATTGCCGTTCACCACGATCAGATCCGGCGCGCTACCGTCTCCACTCCCGGATGCACAACCCGTTGCGAGGCCGGCCGCGGCAGCAGCCGCGCCGAGCCCGAGAAATTGCCTTCGATCTACCTCCGACATCATGCCTCCCTCGCTAGAACACGGGTCCAACGGAATCCCGAACCGACTCGAACTCCGCGACCGCTTCACCGTCAGGTTTCGTGACGAGACTGACCACAATGCAGATGGTCAGACCGGCGAAGAAACCCGGGATCATTTCGTACAGATCGTAAAAGTCCGCCTTGAACATCCGGACCCAGATCACGGTGGTTGCGAACCCCCCGACCATGCCGGCGATCGCGCCCTCCCGTGTGGTCCCCTTCCAGAAGAGCGAACACAGCACGATCGGTGTGAACGCGCACGCGATCCCCGACCACGCGAAGAGCACGAAGTCGAAAATGACTCGCACCTCGAGAAGAGCGACGACGAGGCCGACCGCTCCGATCACGACCGTCACGCCCTTGCCGAGAAGTGACAGGCTGCGCTCCGATGCTGCCGAACCGAGCGACTTCTGAACGATGTCCCGCACCACGACCGACGAGGCCAGAATCAGCAGGGAATCGACGGTCGACATGATCGCTGCGAGCACGACGACCAGGAAAATTCCGGTGAAGAACGCTGGAAAAAACTCGGCGCTCATCTGTGGGAGGATGGTCTCGGGGTCGGCAAGACCCGGAAAGAGGGTCCTCCCGGCCATGCCGCCGAAGACCGCACCCACGTCGAAGCCAATGACGCAGAGGACAGCCCAGAAGCCCCCGTCGACGATCTGCTTCTGGTCACGCGCTGCCATGAATCGTGTCAGAAGCTGCGGGGACCCGAGGAAGGCGAGCCCGATCGCCACCGAACCGGCAGCACTGATCACACCGGCCAGTGAGAGGCCGTAGGAGCCCATCGGGTCGAGAAGGGCCGGATCCTGCGCCCTCAGGTTGGTGATCATCTCACCCCAACCGCCGGCGTTGGCGATCCCGACCACCGGAAGCATCAGAAGACAGCCGAGCATCAGGACGCCCTGCACGAAGTCCGAGTACGCCACCGCCTTGAAGCCGCCGACCGTCGTGTAGAACAGGACGATGGCGAGTCCGATCCAGACCCCCTGCGTGTAGCCCGTGCCAAGAAAGGAGTCGAAGGCCTTGCCCGATGCCGTAAGCTGCGCAGCCGTGTAGGCCATGACCATGCTGAGGATGATGACCGCCGAGAGCCACCGGAAGGCGTTCGAAGTATCCCGGAATCGCTCGGTCAGGTAGTCAGGAACCGTGATCGCGTCGTATCGATCCGTGTACTCCTTGAACGGGCGCGCCACCCAGACCCACGCGCAGGCAACGCCCAGCACCTCGCCCATGATGATCCAGAAGGCGTGAACGCCGATGGCGTACCCCATGCCGGTGAGGCCCAGCAGGAGCCACGCACTCTCGCCGGTCGCGTTCGAACTGAACGCGATCACCCACGATGGAAGCTTCTTTCCGGCGACGTAGTAGCCCTTGAGATCGCCGGAGTCCCGACCGCCCCAGAATCCGATCGCGAGCAGGATCAGGAGGTAGCCGATGACGACCCCGAGGATGGTCGCAGAGGTCAACGTTCCCCTCCCTTCCCTCGGGGTGTTCCCGAGTCACGCCTTCGAGCCCGCCGAAACGCCACTTCCACCCCCAGACCGAGGCCCACGGAGGCGAAGAGAAGGATCCAGGCGTCGAGCGGCATCAGTCACCCACCCTGTCGATGGCCCTCCCCAGCTTCTCGATGCCCTCCGCCATCTCCGCCTCCGAGATCAGGAGCGACGGTCCGATTCGTACGACGGTGCCATGCAGTCCGCCGAGACCAATCAGCACGCCTTCTTCGCGCGATGCTTCCATCAATTTCTTCGTACGGGCAAGGTCGGGCTCCTTGGAGACCGGGTCCTTCACGATCTCGATTGCCTGCATGAGACCCATTCCCCGGATGTCGCCCATCCAGGGGTGACGCCCCTGCATCTCCTCGAGCGCCGCGCGAAGCTGAGCTCCCCGCGCGCTGGCGTTGCCGGGCGCGTCATGATCGCGCAGTTCGTCCTGCGTGGCGCAGAGAGCCGCCATCGACACCGGATTCCCACCGAACGTCGAGATGTGCTTGCCCTGCCAGCGATGCGCGATGTCGTCGGTGGTGATCGTCGCCCCGACGGGGGCGCCGTTCGCGATCCCCTTCGCCATGACCATGATGTCCGGCTCGACACCGTGGTGCTGGATCCCGAACCAGTGCTCCCCGCATCGTCCGAAGCCGGCCTGCACCTCGTCGATGATGAGCAGGCCACCGTAGTGCCGGATGACCTCGGCCGCCTTTTCGAAGTACCCCATCGGTGGTACGACGTATCCGGCGACCCCCATGATCGTCTCGGCGATGAATGCCGCAGGTCGGCCATTCGTCGTCGTGACGATCACCTCTTCGAGGTCGTCGACAAACCTGCCGACGCATGTATCGTCACACGGCGTCTTGAAGGGGCAGCGATAGAGGTTGGGCGACTTTGCGTGCTTGATCCCGGCGACAGGGGTCGCCAGTGGCCGCCAGCCGGAATGGGCCGTCACGCTCGTCGCCATGAACGAGCGACCGTGATAACCGACGCGCAACGCGATGATCTCGCTGCGGCCCGTCGCCAGGCACGCCATCATGAGCGCGGTCTCGATCGCCTCGGTCCCCGAATTGCTGAAGAACGTCCGCTTGAGCGCCCCCGGTGCAATGTCGGCGATCTTTCGTGCCGCCTCGATGTGAATCTCGTTTTCGTAAAGTGTGGAGATGTGCCCGATCTTCTGCATCTGTGCGATCGTGGCGTCCACGACCCGCGGATTCCGGTGGCCGACCGAAGTCGTCAGAATTCCGGCGAAGAGGTCCAGGTACTCATTTCCTTCCGGATCCTTGACCCGAACGCCCTCACCGTCGACGAGGACGAGCGGCTCCTCGTAGAGATGGAGCATCCCGGGCAGCAGAAACTCCTCTCGCCCATGGATGGTCTCGGCACTGGTCACGCCGTGTGCGAGTGCTGGTGCAGTCATCGTGCAGATCCTTTGACGTCGTCGTCTTCGTACAGGGTCAGCTGTCAGCCGGACTTCGGCAGATTGTGCGGATCAGCCTTCACGGCGGACCAGCGGGAGATGACCACCCGCTGGTCGGTGAAGAACGAGATTCCGTCCTTCCCGGCCGCCTTGAGATCCCCGAAGAACGATTGCCTCGAGCCGCCGAACGGGAAGAACGCCATGGGTGCTGCCACCCCGATGTTGATCCCGATCATGCTGATCCCCGCCTGATAGCGGAACTCTCGTGCCGCATGCCCACTGGTCGTAAACAGCGAGCACGCGTTGCCATAGCGATTCTGGTGCATCATCGCGATCGCGTCCTCCACGCTGTCGGCGCGATTGATGCTCGCCACGGGGCCGAAGATCTCCTCACTCCCGATCGACATGTCGGGTGTGACGTCTTCAAAGACCGTGGGTCCGACCCAGTAACCGCCTTCCAGACCCTCGACCGACGCTCCCCGCCCGTCGAGCGACAGTTTCGCGCCGTCGGCCACGCCCTGATCGATGAAGGCGTTCACCCGATCGCGATGAGGGCCGGAGATGACAGGACCCATCTGGGTCGCGGCATCGAGACCGTCCCCGATCCGGATCGACGACGCATAGTCCAGAATCCGATCACGGATCTGGGCATGGGCATCGCCGATGCCGACCACGACACTGCCCGCGAGACAGCGCTGGCCACTCGACCCGAAGATCGACCCGGCGCAGGCATCCAGCGTGGCATCCATATCCGCGTCCGGCAGCACGATCAGGAAGTTCTTGGCGCCGCCAAGCGTCTGAACACGCTTTCCGGCCGCAGCTGCGCGTGTGTACACGATTTTCGCGACATCGCTGGAGCCCACGAAGGAGACACCCACGATATCCGGGTGATCACACATCGTCTCCACGACCTCTCTCCCGCCGTGAACGACGTTGAGCACCCCGTCCGGCAGCCCGGCTTCCCGCGCCAATTCGACGATCTTCTGGTGTGTCAGTGGATCCTGCTCACTTGGCTTGAGCACGACCGTGTTCCCGGTCGCGACCGCATAGGGCCAGAACCAGAGCGGGATCATGACCGGAAAATTGTACGGCGTGATGATCCCGAAGACCCCGAGCGGCTGCCGCCACGACGCGGAGTCGATACCGGCCGAAATCTCCTCGACGGTGTCACCCATCATGAGGGTCGGAATTCCACACGCATGCTCGACGTTTTCGATGCCCCTCTGAACTTCCCCACGGGTCTCCGCGAGGATCTTGCCGTGCTCCTTCGTGAGCTGGACGGCGAGGTCTTCCTTGTGCTCTTCGAGAAGCGCCTTGAGCCGAAAGAGGATGCGGGCACGCACCGGCGACGGCGTCGCCCGCCAGGAGGGGAATGCGGCCTTCGCCGCCTGTACGGCCGCATCGACGTCTGCGGCATTCGAGAGGGGAACCTGTCCGATCTCGCTCCCGGAGGCGGGATTCCTGATCGACAGCGTCTCGGAGGAAGAGGCCGTTCGCCAACCTCCTCCGACGTAGTTCTGAACGATTGAGCTCATGTTTGCTGCGGTTGAATTCAAAACGGAGGTGAACTGATCCCGGAGGCCGGGATCGAATCACCCGAAGTGTGCGGTCTACTGCATTCTGGGGCTATCCGAGGACCGCCGTGTGGCAGGCGTACACGTCGGCCACTGACCCGGCTGACCGTTCCGGCCGGGGATGACCGAGCGGCGTGCTCGATCCACGAACTCTGGATCCTCCGCCGCCAGATAGGTGAGCGACGCGGTCAGCACCGCGTTGTTCTTCAGGTCGTCGAAGATCAGCTTGTCGTACGTGTCTCGGTGGGTATGCCATGTGTGCGACCCGTAATCCCAGGAGAGGGCTCCAAGGCTGAAGCCCGGCGCGCCGTGGCAGACGAATGATGCGTAGTCCGAGCCACCTCCCCCCGGGGTTCCCGGCAGGTCGAGTTCGACATGCTGCGCGACCTCGAAGGGCACCCGGGACATCCACCGCGCGACGGAGGGAACCGCACCGACCAGACCCTGAGTGGACAGGCGTACGATCCGACCGGTTCCGTTGTCCTGGTTCCAGAGCGCCTGAAGGCCCTCCACCACCTCGGGGTGATCCTCGGTGTAGGCGCGTGAACCGTTCAACCCCTGCTCCTCGCCATTCCAGAGCCCGATCAGGATCGTACGTTTCGGATTCGGATACACTTCCCGAAGGATGCGCATCGTCTCCATCATCAGAACGGACCCTGATCCATTGTCCGTCGCTCCGGACCCGCCCTCCCACGAGTCGAAGTGAGCGGACAGCATGACGTACTGATCCGGCCACTGAGTTCCCGGGATCTCACCGATCACGTT
>Ga0181594_10001032_pt1 | contig 26145 bp, 29 predicted proteins | sample 071ome_18_FD_145603 | JGI IMG/M metagenome (GOLD analysis project Ga0181594, IMG submission 145603) | Coastal salt marsh microbial communities from the Groves Creek Marsh, Skidaway Island, Georgia - 071413BT metaG (spades assembly) | ecosystem: Environmental > Aquatic > Marine > Intertidal zone... | reverse complement strand
GTTGATCTGGATACATTGATTTTTTGAGACACTTGTTCCAATGTTTGTTTTTTTAAACATTTATTGAGTAAATCTATCATTCCTTATAAGTATATCCATTTTTTTAAGGCACTGATTTTTATTCAGGAACCAAAAGATCATCCCAAGAGGTCACGAACAAAACTTGGGTTAAAGAAGAAGCACACAAGGTGATCAGAACCAACAAACATGTCTTCTTTCGCTCACCTTGTGTCTTTCGCGCGCAAGGTCGACTCGGATCTTCAGGATCCGAATGGACCCATGAAGGACCTCGAAGCATTCGTGGCTGCCAGGGTTGAAGAGGCAGTCACCAAAACCGAAAACAAGTTCAAGGGCTTGGTGGGAATGACCAAGAGCCACCTGCCAGACATCTACAAGGCAGACCGAGCCTTGGGAGCAAAGTTCAGGGATCATCTGCTCTCCACAAACATGGTCGCAGTGGATGAGATGCCACCAGAGCCTGAGGTTGTGATGCAGATGACCAAGCCAACAAGCAGGTCCAAGGGCAAGGAGAAGGAGCCGCAGGGACCGGTGATGGTCTGTGGATGCATCACCAAGGACAAGAAGAAGCCCTGCCAACGTCGAGGGGTGGCCGAGTATGGAGGTCGATGCGGGCACCACAAGAACTCGGAAGGTCCTCGGGTGACGAGCGTGGAGACCGTGGTCGATCCACCTACACCTGCCGAGCCCAAGAGCGAACCCATGGCACCCATGGATCCTGGACCATCCGAGCCACCGGTCCCCATGACCACCACCAAGGCAGCGGTAAAGACGGCTCCCGCCGAGGTCGAGGAAGACCCTGAGGAGGTTGAGCGTCGCCAAGCAGACTTCAGTGAAGAAGAGCGCAAGATGGTCGAAGAGATGACATCCAGAATGGGGATGGTCGGTGAGGAGGGAGAGGTCCTTCACGAGGAGTTGGAGGAGTGGGACCCGTCTGAGGATGACGACGAAGATGACGATGACGCCGAGTCCGATGAGGTGGATTACGACTAACTTAAAGAGATCCCTTTTAGTATCTAATATAATCTATGTTTCGAGCAATTGGTATCGCTGTGGGTATGTGGGGTGCATCGACCGCTCTCACCTACGCACACTATCGTTTCTGTTTCCCTTGGTTCACGATCGCCGAGCCATGTTTGTCCATTCAGCGAAGTTCTGTCTTTTTGAATACCACCATTCAGAATTATGGGTACATGGCTGTTGGACTTGTGGTTGACGCGACATTGAAAATGATGCCTCCAGTGATGAGGAAAAACATTAAAGAAAAAACTCCAAAAGTAGAATAGAACAAGGATGTGGTTTGCGCCGGCTTTCATCGGCATCCATTCCTTTTTTGAGAGACGATTTTCACCGAAGAAGACTCATGTGATTGTGAACTTGTTCCACATGGCCTCCGTGTTCACGTGGAATCCTGGGTTCGTGGTTTCAAAGAGTTACTTCTTGGCTGATTTCTTTTTGCTTTTCAACAATCGTGATGTTTATCCGGGCATGTGGCAGATCCTACTTGCGCATCACGTGGTTTCGTATGCCATCTTGGCGACGGAACAGGACAACGAAGATGTGGATCTCGCACTCAAGTGGGCCGAAGTGTCCAACATGAGTTTGGCAGCCTATGAGTTGTACCCTAACATATTCACCAAGACCATGCGCGTAATCGTCTACCCGTGGAGTCGGTGTGCGATGCTTCCACTTTGTCTGATTGAGTGCACCAAGTCATTGGGCGCCAAGGCAGTCGTGTTGGGTGTTCCCATAGTAGGAGGGTCATTTTGGTGGTCATGGAAGATAATTAAAGATTTTTTGCGTAGGTGACATTAGTATGGAAGAGAACAGCATATTGGCAACCATGACTTTATTTTGGGGCGCAGTGTATGGAGTGACAGTAATGGTGAGTGCATGTCGAGGGGTAATAATACCATTTTGGGTCTCAAGATATTCTAAGGATATTAAAAGGGACTAATGGATCCATGTCCAAGATTGACCATACCAGGCACAAGTTTCACAAAGCGTCTATATGCAGAGTTCGGAACCACCCGACCTTGGAAGGTTCGTAGACTGTCTACAGACGAGTTGCGCAAGTACCGTGAGGAGAGCATCGCGATCAGCATTAGAGAAAATCAACGCGAGGTGGAAGCCAGGGTGGCAAATCAGGTTCGCATGATGAAGAAGATACTTTCTAGAATTTCCCTGCGTAATAGAAGGAGATGAGCCGGTTTCCGGCTGGCTTTGTTGTTACCTCAATGGGTCACACGATAAGTTACGAAGTTGCCAGGAGACTGGTGTCATCCTACGTCAAGCCTGTAAAGCAGAAACGAAGGGTCGGTTCGATGATGAAAAAGAAGGTTGCCGCTGAACAGAGGTGGATTTGTGGATTGTGCAATCGCCTACTGGATCACACATACCAGGTGGATCACATAACACCATTGTTTAGAGGGGGAAGTAATGAACGTTGCAATTTGATGGCAGTCTGTCCTCACTGCCATGCTAAGAAGAGTTATGACGAGCAGATGGGTGTTTAAAACATCTCCGACTTCTTCGTGTGTGTCCCACGATTCCACAAGCAGTGCATCGAGGCAGAATACGTCCGCCGGGGACATAAATAGGTTCGTCGGAATCGTACTCGATGGGGTATCTACAGCAAGGACAAAAGGGTTTTCTAAGTTTTTCACTACAGGTCCTATGAAACACATGACCGCAATCTAATATATCGGCATCTGATTGGGAGTTGTTTTCCAAGCAGATGGCGCACTCGGGCAGGTTATCGCCGTATGCCTTTAGTACCAATGATTTGATATTTTCGTGAAGCATACTAATACAATTCATAAAATTTTCCACATTTTCGCGAAGTGCAATAGCGTTCGCTCATCTTTTCGTATTCAAAATGTACGTGAATACCCGTTTCGTCCCGCTTTGCGGCGTTGTGAACCACGTGGGAGTTCTTTCGACCACAATGAGGGCACACAACTTTCAATGTCGCCAAAGAAGTTTTCATGTCAATCTCGATGTTCGTAATTAATGAATTTTCACAGAGCATTGTTTGAAGTACTTGGTGTTTTAGTTTTAAAGAGGAAACTCGCGGAAAAAATAGAATGGAAGGAAACTGGCTTTATCATCTTCAAGAAGCGAGTCGCCTCAATCCTGGACTACTGGATAATTACAATTGGAGGACGCATCAAGCCAGAGATGTACTGACTGCACACCTATGGCCTGATTTTCAACTGGCGCCGGGAAGAACTGGCAGAGACGGGTTTACGAATACTATTCAAGACATTGAAATGAAAAGTGGTGGAGATGGTTTGAGATCTGGTTTCATGTGGGACAAACAAAACGATCCCGTGAGGAGGGACTCCACCCTTGCTTCAGACGCCTTCACATTCTCGTGGTTTTCAAGAGGCGACGTGACCATGCAGGGCATGTTGGTTGCTCACGACAATGAGTCCGTGGAAAACATAAGAAATCTTCTTAGGACGGCACAAGAAGAACGTATTCGAGTATGGAATCAAAACGTGGCACAAGGGCGTCGTGGAGGGTGGGATGGCGTAACATTGAAACTGAGGGAAATACTTGCTAGAGATGGATTAATTTATGGACTTTATCATCAAAGCGAATATCGCGAGATGGCATCTGAGAATATAAGAACCGTCTTAGCGATTGCATGATTTCAAAACATTGATTATGCTAAAGTGACCTCTTCCAAATTGTTCCATGAGAAATTGGACCGTTTCTTTTTTTGTCTTTTTAACTTTTATAGTATCATCGAACAATGATATTATTTGTTGTTTCTCTTCCTCAGAGATGGGCTTTCCTGAATTTTCCGGTTTTGTTGACGGTTTTTCGTGGTCTACCTCTGTGGTAAATTCCATTTTCCTTACGTCTTCATAATGTTGATTAAAGGTATTTTCATTAATTTCGCAACCTCTGAAGCGTCTTCCTTCTCTTCGTGCCACGTAGGCAGTAGTGAAATTTCCAAGAAAGAAGTCGGCAACCACGTCACCCGGTGCAGAGGAGTACTTTATCATCTTTCTCACCAGGGCATCTGGAAGTTTGTTGACATTCTTTTTGGATCCCTGTGAATATTCTTTTGGAATGATCCATACATCTTCCATATCAAGATATTGAGAACTTCCACCACCTTCCGTCTTGTCCGTTTCGTTGAAGAAAGATCTATTATAAAACTTTGGAACGTTGTTTCCGATTGAGCATCTCAATATGTGATAATGAGACGACACAAACTTCTTCTGTGTGTAGACGCCAAAGTTGTATTTCCAGATGATGTGATTGACAACGGTGAGACCTGGAGATGGAGCCGATCTTATCGCCAGTTCAATGTCACAGACGTGATTCCATGCACAAACAATGTACAATGTCCCATTGCTTTTCATGACGCGTGGAATTTCATGGATCCATGACTCTGCCCATTTTTGATACATCACTGCCTGTGTCGGAGCAGTCTGATACCCTTCGATAACGTGTTTGGAATTTCTGGCGTAGTGTTTGTCGAACATGTCTTCACCGATTCCAAATGGTGGGTCGCATATAATACACTGTATGGATTGTGGTGGAAGATATTTTAGATACGTTACAGCATCTGTGTTCTGTAAATCCAAGTCGTCCATTGAATATGTGTGTTGTGAACTTTTTAATTGAGTAATTAATGAATTTTCACAGAGCATTGTTTGAAGTACTTGGCGTATCGTGGCTTGTCCATTCTTTCCACAATTTCTTTAACTAGCATCTGGACGTCCCTAGGGATGCTCTTTTTGGACTTCTTAAGCAGGTCATAGAGAAAGGTCATGCGCACGAACCTCTGTTGGCACTTGTCCGGTCGGACTGCCTTACGGTGGCTGTTTCCGGTGAGCATGCTGTCCAATGCAAACAACTGGTCGTACAAAAGAGACTTCACGTTCAGGACCGGAAGCCCCAGGCTCTTCAGGGTCTCGACGCAGCACTTGGTCTGCGCAAGACGGTCGCTGCCCCGCTCGGTATATTCGTTGCCGGTGCGATCGCTCATATATCCATTGACCGCGTGGAACTCTGCGTAGTCGAAGCCGGTCTTGGTATCCTGCAGCGATACGTCGATGACGTGGGGAAGTTTGGTGCGCACACTGACCTTGAACAGGGATCCATAGGGTTGCGCCGCCTTGGTCATTGCCTTCTTGAGGAACGCCTTGAGTTTGATTTCCTTGGAAATGTTTTCCTTGTCCGAAATCTTGCCATCTTCCTTGAACTTGAGAATGATCTGCCCATCGTAGTCCGAACTCGGGGTCATCTCCATGGCGGCACGAATCTTGGGATCCACGAGGTTCTTGGTCTGCTGAAAGACCTCCTGGATGACCTGACCGCCGTAAAGGAAGAAACCGTTCGGCACCAAGGAAACGTCATCCGGAAACTTGGCTGTCTTGAGAATCTTGTGGAATCGCTGGAGCACATCCACGATGACTGCCTTCTTCAGTTCGGGCGAGTCCCTCATGGCGATGATGGCCTCCTTCGAATTTTTATTCAAGGACTTGAGGAACCCATCACGGTTAAAACGAACCGGAGGGCGATTCAATTTAGAGATTAGGCGCTCCATCTTACCAGTAGCATAGGAAATATGTCAGAATGCATGATCTGTTGCGAGACCTTCACGGGCACCCGACGTGCCAAAGTGTCATGTGGCGGGTGTGACTTTGCGGCATGCGTCCAGTGCACCCAGACCTACATTCTCTCAAAGGAGATGGAGCCCCACTGCATGGGCTGCAAGGAGCCCTTCGATCCCAACTTTCTGATCAAGCACTTCAGCAAGACCTGGCGCCTCAAGGATCTCAAGAACCACCGCGAGAAGATCCTTCTGGACCGCGAGAAATTGCGCAAACCCGAGATATACACTGATGAGATGGCGAGGCGAACCCAGTACGAGATCAACAATCTTTCCAACTGTTTTTATCAGGGATTCCTAGGTTCGCACATAGCACATATTGGACATCGTCCGACGCCCGATCAATACGGAAGGAAGATATTTTGGCGTTTCGGAGCTTACTCCAAGACTTCCTTGGGTCGTGTCCTCGAGCATTGGATCATGAAGTGGAAGGAGTCATACGACAAACTCACGACCGATTACCTTCCTCCCGACGCGATGGCAGCCTACATCTACATGGGTAAGATGATCGAGATGGACCTGATGGAGCACCCCGAGTTGGTCATGTACAGAGACTGGTGGGAGGAAAAGCGCCACGCCGTGCGTTCTCGGTACCCTTTCATGGAGGGTTACAGAAGATCCAGAGCCCCGCCCAAGGTGGTCTACAACCGTCCGTGTCCGCTTGAAGAGTGTAACGGCTTCGTGGACACCAGCAAGTGGGTATGTGGCACCTGCAAGAAGAAAATATGCAAGGAGTGCTTTGCCGAAAAGGAAGATGACCACGAGTGCAACAAGGACATGGTCGAGACGGTCAAGATGATCATGAAGGAGTCGCGTCCATGCCCCAAGTGCTCGATCTACATTCACAAGACCGAGGGATGCGATCAGATGTGGTGTACCCAGTGCCACACGACGTTCAGTTACCTGACGGGCGAGGTCCACGTGGGGCGCACACACAACCCCATGTACTATCAGTGGCTTAGGGAGACTCGAGGAACGGTCCCACGAGAGCCTGGAGACGATCCTAACCAGCACTGTATGACCGACCCTACCGTGATGCTCACCAAATTGACGCGGATCAACACCGACCATGAAGAGGAGCAAGCGATCATCGGGAAGGTCGAGGGGGTCGTCCGCCTTAAAGCCGAAATACAGAGGGGCTCCATGTGGAACATGCCCTGGTATCACAGGGAGAACTACACCATAAACAAAACTGGGACCGAATTGAGAAAGTTGACGGTCGATTCGATCGACGGGAAGATCCGTGACGCCGACTGGAAGCATCAGATCCAGGTCATCGACAAGCGGTCCGTTCGCGACCAGTTGTTTCGCGACTGCATGGACACCTTCATGGCGGTCAGTGGTGAGATGGTGGAGGAGTTCTGGAACCACTGGAGGACGCGTGGAACGGTCGACATGACATTCGGTGAAAAACTGGAAGGACTGCTCACCTACGTGAACGACCAATTTGGCGTTTACGGCAAGGCGATGAACATCGTGGCACCGAGGCTGGTGATAGTACGTCGCGAGCGCGAGTGGCGCGTGGAAGGCAACAAAATTCGCTATTAAATCTAGTAATGCCCGGGTGGTTGGTCGTGGGAATCACTGGATTTTTGGGTGGGTTCTTTGTCTACATAGTGTGTCGTTTTGCCTATGTGGCGATTCGTCACTGATAGGTCACCATACACCACCAGCGGTTAAGACCGAGATACTCAAACGCGACGTGAGTAAGGGCGCCAGCAAGCACGACGGCGATCGCCGGGTGCACCGGGAGCCTTGAGGTGAAGGCGAGAAGCAGGAGCAGAACGAGCCCCACAACCACCGCCTCAGACCCGACAGTGAAAACATTCCTCATTTAGTTATACTCGTGAAATAATTTACTAGAACTATGAGTTTGCGGCCGACTGGTTTGGGCCCCTGCCACCAACTCATAGATATGATGGATCTCCCGTCTGGATGAAAAAAATAGCAAAACCAAAGCAATAAATAATAGAGTCGTCATTATTAATTATTTACCAGAAAATGTTCGGTTGCATCATATGATACTTGATTTATGAAACTTTCAGTTGGATTGGGTACGGTTGGTCCGCCCGCCAAGAGTCCTGTGAAGAAATAGACCTTCGTTGCCTGTGCCGATTTCTGTATGTCGGTGGAATCGCTGTAACCAAATTCGCGTTGCGCGAAGGAAACCGGTGTCGAGCCGGTCGGTGCATATCCACTGCCCGTGAAATTAATCGGACCGTCGCGGGGCGTCGCCGACCCGAGATTATCGAACAGATACAAGTAGTCTGGGGTGTCATCACCCGCCAGAATTGTGATCTTGTCCGACTCGTAAGTGACATTACTGGTGTAGATATTGGACTGCGCGGATGCCAGATCGATGTGATAGACAGAACTTGTGGAAAGACGGATCTCTTTGCCGGTCAAGTCAGTGTCGGTGAGATCAATTTCATAAGTTGCGCCTCTTGCCAATTCTGCACTAATACTCAAGTTCGGTGAGGCATATGAACCTTGTGTATAGACTAAATCCCCATTCAATCTATAAAAAGTGAAAATATCTAGTGTCAGTGAAGTAGGCGTCACGGGGACACTGGCGTCGCTCGTCGCGCCCGGCAGACGGAATGGATTTCCCACCTTGTAATTTGTGAGCCACTGGTCCGGAGTCTTGATCATGGAGAGTACCTCTGCGTTCGTGGGAAGAGCCACGCCAGTTCTCAGTGTCGTGACCGTTACATGTGAGATTTTCCCATTCCAGTAGCGTGTCGCCCCGGGTGTCTTGGCGATTTCAAAGTTCGCTGCCCTCATCTGCCCGACCGAGTCTGCGGATACGGGTGTGGCTTGTGACAGCGTTTCGGTTTTGTAGTCGTAGGTAAACAATCGGAACCCGGTAGCTCCGTCGTAATCTACATAGAACCCTGTGTAGTAGTGGTTGTATTCTATGTTGCTGGTGGTCATCTCAAAGTCGCCGTATTTGAATTTCGCGTAGAACGCACCGGTCTCCTTATTTTCGTGGGTGGACAGGGTGACGTTGCCGTCTGCCCCTCCCTGCGCGCTCAGCAGAACGATGCCCGAGTCCTGAGCCCACCCCGCCTTCCGTCTTCCGCACACCACTGCCGCGGACAGCGCCCAGGGTTCTCCATCGGCGGAGGTAAAACCACTCGCGGGTTCGGTGGCGGAACTATAACTCTTGTAGAGTGGGAAGTTGGTGGTCGTTACAGTGTTCGACGAGTAATACCCCGTAGAACTCCCCTGCCATTTCATATTCGCGTCGGATTTGAGACCAGTGAAAATTGTATATTCCGGAACAAAGGCAAGGCTTTGAGGGTCTCTGTTGTTGTAGACCCCGTCATCGTCGTGATCTCTTCCTTCGTCGTATACAATATCTTTCACTGTGATTTTACCCTGATTTGTTCCGTCCGTGTAAAATACGCTATTGTAAAGCCATTGCTCAACATTTGCCGAGGTGGGTTCCACGCTGAGTGTTCCGGACGTGATTCCAGACGTGAGAGGATCCCATTCCATCACGCCCGATGACGTGGGCGAATAGACGCGCACCGAGGCTCCTCCTGCGAGAATGTTGAGTTTCACGACATCCCCTGGTTCAATTATAATTTCCGGGTTGGTTCCGGCGAGTGACGTTGCCGTATAGACGTTCGAATAGGTTGAAGTGTTCGGTGTCAGTGTGAGACCGGCGCCCACATCAAAAGCCCATGTCTTGGCTACCGTCGTCAGTGGTGGTGTTTCCACGTTGCTCATATCGATTGATAACCCAACATCCTTAAGCATCCCTACGGTCATGCCTGTGATGTAGTCTCCACCCGTCGCCGTAACGATTTCATCCCAAATGGCGAGATAGGTCTTGCCGTTGATGGTGCGTTCAACTGCCCTTCCACCGCTGTTATTGTCGTCCCAGTGGGCGCTGTCTCCCGTTTTCATGGGGACGCCCTCGATGTCGGTGCTTACCGTGCTTCCAAAGTGCGTCTTGTACCACGCGAGTGCATTTGCACCTGTCCACAAATAGTTTTCACTTCCTTCCGCTCCCGGATCCGTGGGGTGACGAATCATGAGACCGGTATTTCCGTTGTAGTTTCTTCCTATGATACTGAATGACGAACCGACGCCCAAGGCGTGAAGTGCTTCGTGTGCCATGGTCATCTCCGTGCTGTTTTTTGCCACACCCGAGTCGTCATAAAGACCGTCGTTACCTGCAACCGTGGTTGTGTCTTGAGTGGCTTTCCAAGTGATCGCACCGGATTCCGTCCACCCGCTGAAAACCATGCCTTCGTAATCCGATGCGGTGGGACCTCCTCTGGCTGCTGCGTCGAGCGATGGATTTCCGGCCATGGTCATGGTGGTATCATAGTGGAGTCCGGCGGCTTCGGAGATCGGTCTTCTTCCGGTGAATAGGTTTTCAATGCGGGCGAGTGCATTGTCCATATTATCTCGGTCAATCTTGGCGGGGAAGATTTGGTATGGATCCAGCCAGCGAATCTTGTACCTTGTGGGCAGCGCTCGATCCGTGGGATACTCTATGGTCAGCGAGTCATTTGTGGAAGAGGCATTGGCGTAGTACCAATACATTGTATCTGGAACAGTTTCTGGCACCGTCCAAATAAAATAGCGATCTCCTGTCTCCCGAATGCCCACATCCCACTTGACACTGTCCGATTGTGGAGACGCGACGGAGGTTGTGAGTTGGATGGGAGGATCGGAAGCGAAGCTGGTATAATCGAACTTGTAGGTCTTTCCTCTGTAAAGCGTTAATCCGGACGCGAGGTGTGGAGCGGTTTCGGACACCGTCAGAATGAATGGATCGTCGGGCGTTCCCGTAGGATCTGCGACTGCCCCCGTCGCCACCACCTTGACGTAACGTTTTTCAACCCTCGTGTAAACAACAGAATCAATGGTTTCTGTGGCTGTGTATGTCACGGTGTATGTTCCGGGTGTGGATGTGTCTACCGCCGAGGTGTCTGTGGTGATATCTTCACCGTCCCGCGCGGTAGCTCCTAAATCCGAGTAGGAATCATTTTGATTCACGTTGACTGTCCTTGCGCCCGTGATGAGAATGATTGGACCCACGTTGGTATTCTTGAGATACTCCTCTGGTGTATTGAAATCATTGCTCACGATGCTTGTCAATGAATCGTTCCCTCGTTTATTGATGGTTGAGTATTCATTGCCAAAGATCGTAGAAATGCTGCTCGAATTCTTTTCATAACTTGTGAACCTGTGAAGAGGTTTTCTGGCGATCGCAGACAGCATTCCATTGTAAGAATAATTGGTTCGCCCCATTGATATTTATGTTGATATTAATTGGCAAACATTAGACCCCCAATCCCATTTTGGATTTTAAGGATGTTGTAGTTCACCGCATAAATATCTCTATTGATGGACTGAGAACACAAAATTCTAAAACTATCGAGTCGACTAAAGTTCAGCGTCCCGGAGGGCTGAAATCTAGAAGCATGTAGACAAAAAGGATAGAAGAACATATTTTCTGCATTGGAAGCCGAGTAGTCCGTGTGGTAATAACTTGGGACGGCTGTGAAAAATGGTATAGAAAGAATGTCATCGGTCATATCCACACCATTGACTTGAAGTTTCACAGTATTGGCTATCGACACTAATGCGTTATCGGAACTTGCGTTACTGGAGCAAATGAATTTTACGGGATTGTTGAAATAAAGTTCCATGGCGGTCGTGTTCGAAGCCGTTTGTTTTTGAACTTGATAAATTAGCATCTGCAATGGTTTGGTGGCAAAGTGGTTGCGTTCTATTTCATCTAGTGCGATGTAGTTTGCATAAAACTTGATACTGTAATTTGAATTCAGATTCGCTGACCACGTGATTTTAAGACGAACGTCGCTATACTGCAGACCAACTATGGGCAAGCTTGAAGCCCATTTTTCACAAAAGAAGAAACGAAACGGATAAAAGTAAGACTCGCTTCCCAGACCTCCATGGAGACTTGCTAGATAGGACTTGGACATTGAATCGGCAAATAGATCCACCGCAAGTTCTTCTGAAAAATTAGAGTCCTGAGTGTCTACCAACTGTTCGCCGATATAGAGTTCCGCCTTTGATATGACATTTGACCACGTGTCAATCAACTGAGACTGATTACTCTGTGTGGCAGTAATGAAACAATAACTCAAAAGGTCACCCGATCGCTTGAAAGTAATCATAGAAGTTCCACCAGCTACTGGATTTCCTTCTATGATTTGTTCCTGTTGAAATTGTGCAAAGTTCGTGTGACGTTTGTAGAGTGTGCTATTAAAAAAACTCACATCAGGTTTTTCTCCTGTTAAAAATACATCTTGTGCTCCCGTTGCCACAAGACGTGCGACTGCACCAGAAGGTCCCGACATATGAACTACTATTAGTTTTGATTATTTAATCGCGACGGTGACGGCGGTGATGATGGGGGCGTCTGTAGAAAGGGCGGCGGCGCAACCAAAGGGGCTCTTGGTACCACATGGGCTGCTGGTAAACCACGACGGGCTCGGGCTTAGGTTTCATGAACATCCTCCAAAGGGTGAGCGCGAGGGCAATGATCGCGATGACTAGGGCTGAGATACCAAGGATCATCCTTTAATATGAAGGACTAAAAATTATTCAGGTGACCCAATTAAGGGAGTGGGACATGGACTTACAAAGATGCAAACCGCGCTAAAGATCAATTCGTCTGAGTTGGGTAACTTGGCTGGCTATGGTGCCAAGTTCTGCTCACCTCGCGAGGCAGCCGAAAAGTTTTGGAAGCGCAACCGACCCGATGCGTTCAAGGAGTATGTGAAAAATCACGGGACGCCTGATTGGAAAAAGAAAGACGACTTTGTCTACGGGAATGCCAACGCCAAGCAGATCATGGAGGAGGCGCGCAAGATCAAAACCGAGAACACCGGCGACATCGGTGGGGTGCTCAAGTCGGTCTCGGACGACAAACGTGCTTCCGCCTTCACCGCCGAGCAGAAGCAGTTCCTCAATGAGGCCACGCGCACCAAGGTCTTCCAGAATCACGGGACGCGCAAGGAGGGTTCGACGCTCGATCAGTGGTGTCGCGAGACTGGCAAGAACGCATTCAAGCCCACGGACAGGTACACTCTCCGGATCCACCCTAATGTGGTTGTGGTCGGTCTCATTGACGGACGCACCGAGGACAACGAACTCGTCGAGTTCAAGAACCGAGCGGGTGGCAGGCTTTTCAACGAGGTCCGCAGTTACGAGATGGCCCAGTGCCAGGCTTACCTTCGGATGGTCGACCTCGAGCGAGGCTTTTTGGTCGAGTGCCTTCGCCGTGAAGGACAGGAGCCCAAGCTGAACACGATCCCCTTCAGCCGGGACGACGAGTTTTGGGAGGACACGGTCGAGCGGGTGCTGTCCAACATCTTCGACCCACGCTTCGAGTGCTTCCGCGTCACCGAAAGCGGTCCATCAGCATCCTAGACACGTATGGTATTTTGTCTTTATCTTCTAATAAATTACTAATTACATTAAAAACTTCTGCCTTCTTTCTGTCCCGCTCCACCTTGCTCTTGAGGTCCCATGGATTTCCGAGACGCTTCATGGTCGTAGTGACCCATTCCCCGTCCTTGCGGTAACTCACCTCCTGCTTTTCGTCCCAATGCATTCTGTGCACCTTCCACGGAACTCCATCGAAACGAAATGCAACAAGGGTCATCGTCTGTATCGGTGTCTCGAACATCTGACGGATGCGTCGCTGGATGATGGTCAGTGCCTCCCTCAACTTTTCAGGTTCGGGATTCTCGATGTACTTGCGAATGTCCGCCGGGACGGGTTTGGTCTCTCGCATCGAAAAGAGAAAGTTCTTTCGCTTTGGGTGCTGGATGGTCTTGTAGTCCGCCCGTGGCATGATCTCGATTGTCAGTGGATGGTACATGAACTTGGGCACCTTGATGATTGTCCCGTCCTTCATCTTCTTGGTCTCCACCCCCTCCTTGGGAATGTAAACAGCCGACGAAGGGCTCAAATAAAAGCCAAAAACAGCATCTTTGACCTCCATACTGATATTAAAAGATAGAATAATTGCGAAGGTAAATGAAGGTAACATTTCCAGGATGGCTTGGATGGTTTGAAGAAATGCCAGAGGACGAGGAAAAGGTGTCTATTATTGAAAAATGCTTCATGGAAATAACAGATGTTTATGCGGAGAAGCTATTATGGCCATCCATCTACATGGATGAAGAAAATGGTTACGATTCAGAAGATGACCTAGAAATGATATGGTATTATTCTGACGCTAAATCTTATTTGGAAAAATACCTTGAAGAAAATGGTTACAACAGGGACTACTATCATATTATGCACGTCGATGCTACATTCCACGAACCTGGTAAAGAACCACGTAAATTAAAATTCTACGTCAAAGAAATTACATGCGAAATCCGTCATCCTGGTGGAAATTGTTCAGATGAAATGTTCAAATGGTGGGTCTGTGAAGATAAGTATGGTGATTTTGATGAATATACTCGTGATATACCTTCTGAAAATTATAGAATTTTTCTTTATTGTTTGAATCAGGCTTGGCAAGATGTCAAAGCCTTGCCCGAGTGCATCACAAAATTGATTGACGCTCAAAGACCTAAAAGATGAAGACTAGTATAAAAGAAGCACGCCAGACCGGTGGTCAAAAATATAAAGTTGGTTTGTTCTTCGCACTTTCTGGCGGGTTCAGGTTCCTGTTCGGGTTCTTCGCCGACTCTAGGCAGTGTCTCGGTACGGCACATAGGGCAAACAATGTTTCCATGAATATTCCAGTCACGGACACATTGATAGCAAATTTGATGACCACACGGATTCATAGTGACAGTGGTCTTTTCACAGATGTCATCGAAGCACACTGGGCATTCTGTCATCCTTTCTAATATCTAGCCATCACAAAAAGACTGGCACCCATGAATATCATGTAGATGACAGCGAGGCTGAACCGCATGGTACGCTCGGCGCTGGTGATTCCACGACGGATGGATCGCATCAGGTACATCTGGAGAGCGAAAGCCAGGGTGGCAAGACCCGCCAGCAGGTAGGTGAAGGACTCCATCGGGAAGATGCGCTTCTTCGAGACCAGAGGACTGGTGGTCACCATGAAGAAGATTCCGAACAGACAGACCAAGGCGAACGCCCGACCAGCCTGAAGGAGCGCCATCTGATTGTCATCGATCTCCAACTCGGGGGCCTCCTCGCCGGCCCTGAGCGCCTTCATGATAGACAAGCGCTGGCGCTGCCCCTCGACGATAAAGGCACCACAGGTCTGCTCCATGCTCACCATGAGAGCACCAAAGGCAGTTGCAACACCGAGGTTGGCAAGACCCGCCATACACGAATGGTTATTAGGGATAGCGTTCATTTCTTACTTATTGTAGGAGATAAAAATATGATATCTCGGTCTGGGTTCATCGTTCCGAGGGATCGTGATCTCGAAAAGGCACTCACGGTCACCCCTGAAGTCAACACGGACTATGCTCCCCGTGGGATTCCGTTCAAAGTCTTTCGGCGCAACAAGGACAACCTGTGCATTCCACAACACTATGGAAAACAGCATGTCGAAGCGGAACCCAAGGACAAGCGTCCCGAGCCGGTCAAGTATGAAATCCCGTTCAGTGGAAAACTTCGCAAGGACATCAATCAGCCCGAGGCAGTTAAGAAGGTTATGGAATCTATGAAAAAATGTGGTGGAGGAGTGCTTTCATTGCCGTGTGGATTTGGCAAAACTGTTTGCGCCATAAAAATAGCAAGCAAATTGGGTGTCCGAACTATGATCATGGTGCACAAAGAGTTCCTCGCGAACCAGTGGAAGCAACGGATTGAAGAGTTCTGTCCCGGGATGTCTGTGGGACGCATCCAGCAGGAAAAGTTCGAGATTGAAAATCCATTTGTGATCGGCATGCTTCAAACATTTACGTCACGGGACTTTCCGGTTGAGGCATTCGAGTCTGTGGGACTGGTCATCGTGGACGAAGCCCATCACATCTGCGCGCGGGTCTTTTCACAGTCGATGCTTCGCATGTGTCCGAAATACACCCTAGGGTTGAGTGCGACTCCTGAGAGAAAAGATGGACTCACCAATGTGCTTTACTGGTTTCTGGGTCCACAAGCCTACATGGTGGAACGCAAGCAAGACGATGAGGTCACGATGGATGCCATCAAGCCCAAGCTGGACATCTACTACCAGCCGTTTCCCACGAGTCGTTTCGGAAAGGTTTCCATGGCAGAAGCCATCACGATGTTGGTGGAGGACAAAGAGCGCAACAAGATCATCCTGGAAAAGATGAATGAACTTGGTCACAGAAAGGTTCTGATCCTAACCGACCGAAGGGATCACTGCTTCTGGTTAAAGGAAAATATACCAGACTCTGGTCTTTACATTGGTGGAATGAAAGAAGCAGATCTGGACGAGTCGGCGACAAAGATGGTGATCATTGGAACATTCAACATGGCTCACGAGGGCTTAGATATTGGAGATGTAGACACTGTGTTCATGGTGACGCCTAAGTCGGATGTGGTGCAAGCCGTGGGAAGATGTATGAGAGAAGGGGGGTCACGGCGCAACCCACCCAAGATCATAGATCTCCATGACAACTGGGGTCCATTCGACGCGATGTATTACAAGCGTCGAAAGATTTACAAGCAGTTAGGAATAATCAAGGAAGCGCCAAAGAAGCAGGTAACGGAGATCCTCGAATTCTTGGATTAAAGAAAAGAAAACAAAGGTAAGTACGAAAAAACAATGGACCGCTACGTTCGCAATCTGATGACCAAGCTTGATATCGCCCCCTGCTTTGACATGGTGATCCGTGACAAACCCTTTGACCTGGTGGCTACATTGGAGAAGCACGAGGATATTTTCAACCGAACGGACAAGATGTTCATCGTGGTTCACGAGAATGGACTCAAGGTTCCCAAGTATTCCATCGACCGCCTTCTTGACCGCGGGTGTGTCGGCGTGGTGAGCAAGAAGGATCTCAAGGATTTCCTTTTGGACACTAAGAATAAGTTGCACATTTATCCCGATCTCAAGGACAGGTTCATGGAGCCGGTTCGCGCCACGATGAAGAAGCGTGTTCCCAAGTTATCCAAGAAGGCGTTCAAGGATGTGAAGTTCGCCATCACCGGTGTCTTCAAGCGTTGGAGTCGCGAGGAGATCGTCGATATGATCACGCGTCACGGAGGAACAGTCACGAGTCAGGTGTCTGGAAGGACGGACTACCTCGTGGCTGGTTACGATCGTGGTAATGTCAAGTGCCGAAACGCAAAGGTTCACGACACCGAAGTTCTAAATGAGAGTGACTTTATGGAGTTGCTTAGATGTCCTTAGGCACATCAGTGGCAACGCCTGAGATGGAATACTCGATGGTGATGGGAGTCCCGCCACCGAAAAGACCTCCACCACGGCTGATCTCCCTGGGCTCGGCAAGCTTCTCACGCTTCATCTTGTAGGCAAAGACCTTGCCATCCTCACCGCGGGTGGTTTCCTGAACGGTAACCACGAGTTTGCAAGTTCCCTTAACCTTCTTTTCGCGACATGCGCGGGTGAAAGCCTTCCTCGCTGCCCCGAAAGGAGTCTTGGACACAAAGCGCCCACCCTCACCAACGGTGCTCCGGGTCTTCTTGGCACCCGGACGGCGAATATCAATAACGGTAAATGAACGATCGGTACTCTCCATTTCTCTTTACTCTACTTGGACATTATTTTTCAACATCATCCCGGTGAGTTCGCCGATGGGTTCCTTGACGTTGGCAAAGTTGGGAGGATTGGTGACGGCGAAGGGCGCCTCCGGGACGCGAATCGGATCTCCGTGAATGAGATAGAGAGACCGCGTCCTGTCATAGTAGATGATCAGCAGCAAAAGCAAGATGGCGATGATAAGAGTCATTCTTGTAGTTACTTGACAATTTTTGCCAGAGCCTCACCTAAGGTTTTGTCAAAATTTCTCGCTTCCTTTTCGCCATTAACAGTCCTTTCGCCGATGGGTCTGGCTGGTCCAACCGGAGACACAAGTGGCACTGCACCACCTGTGGCATTTCTGGTTCCAGAGTTATTTTTGGTATTTCCAACCCTGACACCGTTATTCCTCACGTTGGCAAGGTTAGGTTTGGCATTGATCTTGGTCTTGACCACCTCGGGTTGCTTTTCCACTGGAGCGACTTCATTTGCCTTGACGACCACCTGTTCGGCATTTCCAAGAACGGTCTTGAGTTTGTTCTCACGAACAGGCACGGTGGCGCGAGTTTCACGGACTTCGTTGATGGCCTCACGGACCTCGTTGTTCCGGGGTCGCACGTTCACAAGTTGGTTCTCCACCCGATTAAGTTGAGTCACCTGGTTAATGTTGCGATTGAGAACATTCATTTCATTCCTCTCGGCTTCATTGAGGCGCGGTTTTTCGACGAGTTCATTCCTCTGATTCTGCATCTGGCGCAGGTTGGGTTCGGGAGCACGGGCCGGGGCAGAAATGGCAGCACCACCGAAGATGCCCGAAGCGATGTTGGCGACCCTGGTTGTCACGGCAGCCTGAAGTGTTTGTGGTCGCGTTTCATTCTCCTTGGCGACCTTCTCGATGACGGACTTGGGTGGCACCAAAACACCGGCGATCAATTGGCGGTTTGCCTTCTTGACCGGAACGAACTTGTAGCCCTCCTCGATGAGTTTCTTGAACGTGGGACCGTCCTTGTCCATCTTGCGACTGGTGAGCGGGTTGATCACCTTGAGTGGCTTCTTGGGAGCCTTTCCCTTGGCAAGCTTGATATTCTCGAGTTTGATACCTTCCTTGGCAAGAGTCTTTTTGACCTTCTTGATGGCCTCGCGTTTGGCTGTGGCAGGGATGTTAGCCATATCTACTAGTTGTGGAGAAAAGAAATTACTTTTGAAGACTTTCGAGATAGTTAATTGCCGCCTGTCTCTGTTCAGGGAATTTGCTTTGTGCATTCACGACACCGATCAGACAATTGCGATTACCAGATTGTTTCAAATCGGCGACAAAGTTGGTTTCGTAGGAAGGATTGGTTTTGTTGAGAATAATGAATTTGGCTGATTGTGATAATGGAATGTTGGCAAGTTTTTGCACGAAGATTGAGGTTTCATACCTACTAATCCCCCTTTTATTCGCGACGCGTCTCTTGAGTTCTATTTCAAATGCTCCCTTGTAACCCGTTACGTTGCTTCGCGCGATATTGGAACCTGTAACGGTTGTATTTGTTTTATTCACCAGATTCTTATAACTATTGTTCGTGAACAAGATATTGAGCGCGTGAAGTGACCGAGTGATCCAGAAACCCTCGAACACACGTTTGATGTCATTGAAAACACCTACCATCATGTTAATTTTAGTTTCGAGTGTCTTAGAATTACGAATTCGTAAAATGGATTTCGCAAAATTTTGTAATTTTCTCGCAAAACTCGCCGTATCCTTGTGAATGTAATTCCAGTAAACATACAGGAATACCATTTCGTCCAAACCTGAAAGACCTACCCCACTTGACGGAAGTTTCAATGCATCGAGTAATTGTTTTACTTCCGTTTGGGTCTGGCGTCTCTGTGCTATAACGCTAACGGACGCGCTTGAAAAGTTTTCCCAATATTTTGTCTCAAAAATATTGTATCCCAAAGCCTTGTCCATGATCGCCATGGGATTTTCGGTTCCGGCGAGATCGAACGCAGTCACGTCGCCATTCTGATAACTCATGTGGGCGCGGGAACTGTTTGGATTGAAGGGCGTCGGGCGAATAAATCTTTGTTTAAACTCGCCATAACTCATTTGTTCGGATTCGTCGCTGATGGTGAGAATACCACTTTGGAGATCGTAGTTGAACGTGGGGTAATATGCAGTGACCATGCCTGAGATATTTTTGCCAAGGTATTTGTTGAACAAGAATGTCTTTCCGCTGCCCGAAGGACCAATGAAAAACAGGTTGAGGTTCTTTTTGGGTTCAATGCTGGTATAGTCATTGACGATGGATTTTATATTGGTCACGGCATTGGTGACGTTGTCACTTTTGGCACCGAATGTTTGGATGCCCGTCGGTTTCGCGTAGTTGGGAAAGTTGGTGCCATCAAATTGATTCAGAAACAGGTAGATTCGCGGCTTCCCGGCGATGTCGGCGAACTGCCTTTCGAGGTTGGGAAGATTTGGATTGGGTTTATTCGCATTCACCAGAAGTTGATTGAGTCTGGCATTCGCGATGGTTTTCTTTGCCTCGGTGACCTTGGTCTTGAATAGATTCAGTGCAGACGGAGCATTGCCGGTGTTTTGAACTGGTGCCGGAGCGGTTGTCAATTTTTGTAACTCGGACCGAAGTTCTTTAATCATCTCTCTAAGCCCCTTGGTTTCTGCTACTCGCCTGTTTCCTAAATTTTTGAGTCTTGTTTCAAGTATGCGAATGCTTCTCTCAAGTGTACTAATCTGCTGTTTATTCGCGACACCCTTTTTCGCGAGATTTTCAAGGGTCTTGGTGGCGATCGCGAAATCTTTCTTGTATTGATTGACTTCTGCCAGTGCCGCCTCCTTGTTGGCAGTGAGTTGACCGAGTTTGGATTCCAGGTTGGTGATTTGATTTGCCGTGGGCGCTTCGGAAAGTTTTCTCGTCAGGTTGTTGATTTGTGATTGCATTTCACTGGTGAGTTGATTCTTATTTTGTCCAAGAGCATTCTTTTCTTTCATGATTTCGTTGATGCGCCTATTTTTGTTGTTCTCAAGGGTCTTCAGTGCTACTTCGGCATTCGCAAGTTTCTTTGCAAGATTAGCCTTTTCAGTATTCGTGGCGCCAGACAATGCATTTCTTTCTGCCCGAAGATTCGCAACCATCTTTTCGGTCTCGGTTCGCTGTTTTTCAAGTGCATTGGTCGTTTCATTCAGAGACTTGGTGAGTTCAGCAACCTTGACTTTCGCTTCTGCTTTCTGTTCGGCGGCTGCCTTGGCGGCATTTTCTTGAGCCTTGTTGAGTCGGGCTTGAAGATTGGCAATCTTGTTGGTAAGATTATTTGCTTGCGTGGCGACATTCACTCCGGCGGTCACAGGTTTCGCGTTGGTCCCGGTGTTCGTGGTGACGGCCACAGGTTTCGCGTTGGTCCCGGTGTTCGTGGTGGCGGTCACAGGTTTCGCGTTGGTCCCGGTGTTCGTGGTGGCGGTCACAGGTTTCGCGTTGGTCCCGGTGTTCGTGGTGGCGACTCTTGGTTTGTTGTTCTTCGGCTTCGGGGCCACTTTCACAAGAGCATTTGCGACGCCCCGGTTAAAACTTGCGTTGTTGGCATTCTTCTTCGCAAGTTTCACAGCCTCGATGATTTTGCTAATAATCACGGCGCGGGTGATCTGATTAGCCGGAAGAGCGATGAAATCCTTGACCCTCTGTGGGAGTTCGCGGTAGACATCCTGGTTGAATTTTTTATTCAGGAAACTCGGATCACTGAGGGACAGTATAGCATCACGCAGAGGCAAGAGATCGGGCACCTCCAAGTTTGTCAAACCCTTCGCAAGTGCGTTCCGAGACAAAAACTGAGGTGTCTTTGATACTGGTTCCTTCCTAAGAGCATTATTGGCTTTGACTTGAGCCATCCTTACAAGTGTTAAAGAAAAAAGACACCACCTGAGAAACATGGCGACCGTTGCTCACCAGATGTTCCATGCCTTCGAGGATACCTACAACACCTACAAGGATGGAAAGGACGTCGAGATGGAGATGCGTCTAGGCAAGAAGAACATGAACGGGATCTTTGACACCAACATTCCTCAGGCTCAGTGGACCAGTGTGAAGAATGGTTTGGACAAGTACACCGAGTGGGAAATGACGGATCACCAGAAGTTCATGGTCTTCCGTGGTAAGCGAGGGGTTCGACTAACCGAGGAGCAGGACACAGGTGAACGCAAGTGCATTCGCAAGATAACCCGGGAGAACAAGGACTTTCCTGTGGACGCCTGGAACGTTCGCTTCGGAGTATCAGTGGAAAAGCCGATCAAAGAGGAAGACCAACCGGACGAGTTTGACGACACGATCGAGAAGGAGCGGTGGTCCTACGTGCGCAAGAACCTACGCATCGATCTCACGGTCATCACGCCCGAGGACATGGATGCCGAGGAGCCCATACATCAGATTGAATTGGAGATGCTGCCACCCTATACGGAGGACAGGGACACGTTGTTCAATCAAATGTATAAGGTGTTTGATGTTCTCAAACTTATGCCGTCGCGACCATAAGACCGCCCACGGCCACCAATACCACGCCAATAAATTTCAGGATGGTGAACCTTCCGCCAAGAAACAGGAACGATAAGATGGTGATGGGGATGGTATTCAGTGCAAGCATGGCACCGACGTAACCAGGGTTAGGAGAGTGTGTCACCGCCGTCCTGTAGAAGAACAGGGTCACGCTTCCGATCAGGGTGGACAAGGCCAAGAGACCGAGGTGACTTTTTTTGATGGTCCTCAACTCATTCTTTTTACTCAGATAAAGAGAAAGAACGAACATCAAATAGAAGGGCAGAGCAAAGATAATGGTCTCATGAGTCTGGAGACCTTCCCTGAGAAGTTTTCCGATGATGAAATTATTCACCACGGACAGCAAAACTGCCAAGAGGGCGAAGTTAACCCAACGCTCCATAACTATAGTTAGTCGAGAAATTGATATTCGGCAAAGTCGGGTTCCTTGGCAGGTTGCTTGGCGAGGCTGAAGGAAGCCTGGGTGGCATTCCAGACCAGACCAAAATTGTTATTCATGAAATATACCATCTTTAGTTTCAAAACACAAACGCAAGTATTTCCCTTCATGGCACCTTTGGTGAGAATATCCACATTGTCACCACCGGGACCCTTGGACATAGTATCTTTATCAATCTTGACGCGGAACCTATCTTCCTTGAGGTTGCTACGAAACATGTCCTGGATCTGTTCGCGGGACATTTCCCTTCCGAAGATATCCATGGCATTTGAACAAACGTGATTTACGACGTGTTTTTCAATCTTGTTGAGCCACTCCAGGAATGTCTTTGAACGTTCGCTGTCGTGGATCTCTAGTTCCAAGTTGTATTTGGGTGCTCCATAGTCCGTCTCAAAGCACGATACACCAAATGGACAGCGAAACTTTGGTATCTGCACGTCTGGACCATTGATGAACAGAAACTTGGAATCTTGTGTTGATTCGATGATAAAGTCGGAAGTGCCAGTTTCGTTAAACAACATATCGTCTTAAAGCGAAGCATCTCTTTAATTATAAGAATGACCGTGGTAATCGATGGCAACATCGGAGCTGGCAAGACGACGCAACTGGACATGCTTGCGTCTGCCGGCTTCAAGGTTCGCAAGGAGCCTGTGCAGGATTGGCCGGTCGACAAGTATTACCAGAAACCACAAGATTGGGCGTTCCTTTTGCAGGTCGCCATCCTCGAGTCCAACATGTTACAAACGGGTGTAGAGATATATGAGCGAGGTCCCATTCCAGGTCGGATGGTGTTTTGGGAGGACTTGGTCATCCGTGGCGAGATCAAGCGGATCGAGGAGCACTACTGGTACGACAAGTTGTGGGAGCGGTTGAAGTGGTATCCAAAGAAGTACATCTTTTTGAACGTGCCACCGGAAATGAGCCACGAGCGAGTTAAGGCGCGTCATCAGAAGGGTGATACATTCATCACACTGAAGTCTCTGCAGGATCTTCATGCCCGTTACATGAAAATGCTCGAGACCATCGGTGAACACTGTGAGGTCCATATCATTGATGGAACTAAACCCACAAACCTAATTCACGCCGAAGTACTAAAAATTATTCAGGGTGCCTAATAGTATAGGATGGTCACGATTAACAACATGGACTTCTTCGAACTCGCGCGCCAAGCGATGGATGTATCATCTCCATCGGTTGAGGCAGAGGTATGTATGTCATTGAAATGTAGTCATTGTGGTGGAAAGATGATCGAGAATTTTGAAACGGACATGGTATGTTCAGAATGTGGTATTGTGGATACATCAAACGGTCGGATCGATCAGGGCGCCGAATGGAGTTCATGTGTGACGGACGAAGGCGCCAAGGATGGGTCGCGCGTTGGCATGGCAGCAAACCCATTATATCACGAGTGGGGCTCCGGATCAAAAATCGGTAAGACAAAGGGAATGACGACTGCACAAAAGCGGATGGCCAAGATAGATTTTCACATGTCATCCAATCACAAGGATCGTGCACTTCACCAAGCCTACTTGGACATCCAAGAAGCGTGTGCACCACTTGGTATTTCTATGAACACGATCGAGTTGGCTAAAGCATTTTACAAGCGAATCACCGCCAAGGGGATCACGCGTGGTGTGGTCAGAAAGGGTATGAAGGCGAACTGTGTTTACTACGCATGTAAGAGAGATGGATATCCGAGAACTTTGCACGAGGTCGCCAACGCTTTTGGATTGGATCCAAGGGACATCAGCAGAACATCGAACAAGTTTCGCGACTGTCTGGATGAAGAGGACACGGAAGAACGGGTGACGATGGCGAGCGACATGATTCCACGGCTCATGAACGAAATCCAACCAATGACACCGGGCAAGGTGACGTGCAGAATTGTGAATCTATGCAAGAGGATCGAGCGAACTTCTGAATTCATGGGCAAGGTCAGTGGAGGGGTGGCGGGTGCATGCATCCTTTACTCAATCAAGGACGCTGACATCGAAAAGGTCAAGGAAGCCACCCAGGTATCCACAATTACCTTGACTAAACTCAAACAGAAGATCGACATCATGGAGAAGGTTCTCATCTGGACCGACGGATCATGTCTGGGCAACCCGGGACCAGGTGGGTGGGGTGTGTTCATCAAGGATGGAGAGCAAGTGCACGAATTTGCCAACGGGGTCACGGAGACAACCAACAATCGCATGGAAATCCAGGCTGCTATAGAAGCCATAAGATGGTGGAAAGAGCACAGTCCCAACAAGGAGGTCATCATACACTCGGATTCCAAGTACGTGGTCGACAGCGTGACCAAGTGGATACCTGGTTGGATAAAGAAAGATTTCAAAGATGTCAAGAATGATGACCTCTGGAGAACCTTAAATGAACTAAATTCTCCCATGATTGATTGGAAGTGGGTCAAGGCACATGCCGGCAATCCAGAAAATGAAAAGGCTGACAAACTTGCACACGACCAGGCAATTAAACAAAAAGAGAGATTAAACAAATAAATGGAAGGCAAACGTCCATCTCTGTGGATCTCTACGCCGTGTTATGGAGGTCAGGTTCTTCGCGAGTTCAGTACTTCTATGCTGAAACTTTACAAACTGTGCATTCAAAATAATATAGACATAATATTTGATTCTATGGAAAATGAAAGTCTAATTCCACGAGGGCGTTGTGTGGCCGTTGGAAGGTTCATGCAGTTGCCGATGGCAAAAACTTACACTCACTTTATGTTCATCGATGCCGACATTGAATTTCAACCGGAGTCTGTTTTGCGACTTTTGTTTTCCGGTCACGACATTTCGGTGGCGTGTTATCCAAAGAAACATGTTAATTTTGAGGGTGCCAAGAACGAGATCGTGCAAGGAGGCGATCGTCCCCCTGAGATGGCATCGGCCGACTTGGTGGTAAATCTTGGAAAGACGAGCGCAGCCGTGATCAACGGATTCGCCGAGGTACTTGACGGACCCACAGGTTTCATGATGATTAAGCGCGAGGTATTTGAAAAGATGGAAAAGCAATATCCAGAACTTCACTGTAAGAATGATCACGCCAACCGCGATTTTGATTACTACCCGGCTCTTTTCGATTGCATGATTGATCCGGTGTCAAAGCGCTATCTGTCGGAGGACTATGCCTTTTGTCGTCGATGGCAGCAGATGGGTGGTAAGATCTATGCAGATACACAGACCGTTCTTGGGCACGTGGGGAATCTTACGTTCTATGGAACTATGGGTCATCGTATTAAACGAAAACAGCAAGTAGTTTAGAAATGTGGGGATTCATCGTAGTTGATGTCAATCATCAGATTGCAGTGAGAACCCTAAGTGTTTTGATCGGTCTCACATCACAATTGACCAAACAAGGGGTTCCATGGGAAGTTGTCTACTCATCGAATGATCCAGAGGAAAAGCGCGCATATTTCATGAATGGGTTAAAAAAATATGAGACGATTGTGTTCATGGACTATGGTTCGTCATTCTCATTGGGACCCCTATTGAATACTCCATGGCAAAAGGCATGTTCGATGTTGATCATCCCATCGCTTAAGAAGACATTGGATTGGAAGCGTTTTAAAGAAACGTGTACCATGGATATTCAGGAACCTCTTGCTCAACGTGCTCTCCAGTTTGACACCCAGGTGAACGAGAGCAAACCCATTCCAGGGCCAGGCACACCACTGTTTTCCGTTACAAATTCCGACGCTCGTGTTTTTCTTGTGGATTGCAAGATCGTTCTTCGCAAGTTGAAGGACAAGAAAGGAAATATTATTCAGGTTCCTTTGAAGTCCAACGAGTGGGTCAGATTTTTGAAGGAGCGTTCTGTTCAGGTGGCTGCTGCAGTGGACATC
>Ga0181594_10001030_pt1 | contig 26160 bp, 21 predicted proteins | sample 071ome_18_FD_145603 | JGI IMG/M metagenome (GOLD analysis project Ga0181594, IMG submission 145603) | Coastal salt marsh microbial communities from the Groves Creek Marsh, Skidaway Island, Georgia - 071413BT metaG (spades assembly) | ecosystem: Environmental > Aquatic > Marine > Intertidal zone... | reverse complement strand
CTTGGTGAAAAAACCTTGAGCTCTTTGAAAGAGCTCCAATCATTAGCGAAATAGTAGATAGAAACGTTGCACGTAAGCCTGAACGCAGGCAAATCCGCAGAGAAAATAGCGACAAGAGAGATTGGCAATGAGCGAAACCCTTCAACCCACATTGTCCCTGGCCTTTTCCGATGCCGCGGCACGTAAAGCGAGCCGTCTTATTGAGGAAGAAGCTAACCCGGATCTTCGATTGAGAGTGTTTGTGACAGGCGGCGGCTGCTCCGGATTTGAGTACGGATTTACCTTTGATGAAGATGTCGAAGAGGACGACACGCTGATTGAAAACCAAGGTGTGACACTACTCATCGATCCGCTTAGTTTTCAGTACCTGAGCGGCGCGGAAGTCGATTTCAAGGAAGACTTGCAAGGATCACGGTTTGTTGTGAACAATCCAAATGCCAGCGTGACGTGTGGTTGCGGCAACTCCTTTTCTATCGCCTAACGGGACTTAAGCCATTAAATGGATTGGGTAGCCCCTTCCCTTGGTTGTGGCGCTTGATTGTTGGCAATGTGGAACTGCAATTGGCTTTGTAGCTTAGCGATGTGCGACTGGAAGTCGTCGCGGTAAATGGGGGCGACTGGGGCGGCGTCGGGCAATTTAACCGTCCTCGGGTTTTGATGAGTGCCCGCTACGAGAAACTCGTAATGAAGATGGGGGCCGGTGGCCCAGCCCGTAGACCCTACGAAACCGATCACCTGTCCTTGTTTGACGGTCGCACCACGTTTAATGTTTTTTGCGAAGTTTGAAAGGTGCAAATACTTCGTTGTGTAGCGTTCGCCATGCTGCAAGACAATGAACTTTCCAGACGCTTCGTTACGCGTCGCAGAGATAACTTTCCCGTCCCCTGCGGCTTGGACTGGCGTGCCTCGCGCAGCAGCATAGTCAATGCCTCGATGGGGCATTTTCCGCTTATGAATAGGATGCATTCGATTGAGATTGAATCGGGAACTCACATGAGAAAAGTGCACTGGATCTCGGATAAATGCTTTTCTGAGACTAATGCCATCAGCACCGAAGTAGCCGACCTTGCCACTAGGATCTGTGTAGCGATAGGCCTCGTACTGCTGACCCATGTTTGAAAAATGTGCGGCAAGAATATCGCCTTCTTGGATCAGTGTGTCCTCTGTGTAGATGCCCTCGTAAATAACGAAGAACTGGTCCCCTTGGCGTAAATCCAGTGCAAAACTGATATCCCATTGAAAGAGGCTTGCTAATTCCATAATGAGTTTGTCGCTCATCTGGATCGATTGCCCGGCCAAATACAGGGAGGATTGCTTGGTTGTGATCTGGCCCACCTTGACGATCGGTCTTGTCGTTGTGGGAGTTTGAATGGTGGACGCCGTGAATTGTCCCTCGTCATTGAGAAGAATTTCTGTCGTCCTTAACGCATCCCGTTTCAGTCTCAGGCCAGAAAATTGACCGGATTCATTAAAAGCAAATTCGAGGGTTCCCCCAGGCGCGATACGCTTTAAGTCGCTATCGTTCGCCGCTTTTGTTACTTGCAATAGCGCAGAGGCTGGAATCCCCATGCGCTGAAAGATATTCGACAAGTTATCGCCTGGCTTGATCGACTCCTCTTGCCAGGTCAACGCTGGAGCCTTGTTTTCCGCTTCACCGCTCTTTCCAGTCTGGTCAGGTTGATTGTTCCCAGAAACCGGCAGCTCTAAAGGAATCGTCGAACTGGCAGAACGCTCTATTCCATCGTTAGCGGGCCAATAGAGATAGAGGAGTAGGCCCAGGGCAATCAGGGCTGCAATCGTTCGCGCATGAAGAGCTGGAAAGCGGTTAACCATATTAAGGGAATGAAGTGCGGGCAGACCTTTGGTAAGCGAACTAACAAGTATCAGGTGATTTGCCCGGGGAGTTTGCAAGATCTAGATGAAGAAAAGAAGAGCCGACGGGCTTTCGTAGCAACCCTTCGCAGTGTCAGGTCTTTTTTTCGGCTGGCAGGGGCGGTTTCGGTATAATGAGTGACCTTCAAAACGGCAGAGTGTCTATCGCAGGCGCTCGCAAGCGCGCTTGGGACAATTGTATGGCACAGACGGCAGACCACTCTCTAGTTGATGAGCTAAAAGCGCATGGGCTGGTCGCTCAAACCAGTAATGAAGCAGAGCTCAAAGCGCACCTATCGGCGCCCCGAAGCCTCTATTGTGGATTTGACCCAACGGCCGACAGTTTGCATGTGGGTAACCTAGTGCCACTGCTCGCACTCAGACGATTCCAGTTGGCTGGGCATCGTCCTATTTTGTTAGTAGGCGGTGCCACCGGCATGATCGGCGATCCTGGAGGGAGGTCCTCGGAACGTGAGCTAAAACCGCGTGATGAGGTCAAACGCTTCGTCGCGAAGATACGAGATCAGGCGAGCCGATTTCTCGATTTTGATTGTGGTGAGCGCTCCGCGTTAGTGGTCGACAATGCAGATTGGATCGAGCCGATTGACGTGATTAGCTTTCTTAGAGATATCGGCAAACACTTCAGCGTCAACGCCATGATCCAAAAAGAAACGGTGCGCAGGCGCCTAGAAGATGAGTCGATGGGCATCAGTTACACCGAGTTTAGCTACATGATTCTTCAGGCCTATGATTACGCGGTACTAAACGAGCAATACCAATGCACGTTACAAATCGGTGGGTCCGACCAATGGGGCAATATCACGAGTGGAATCGACCTCATCAGGCGAAGAGGCGGCGAGGGTGCTCACGCTTTAACCTACCCACTAATCACCAAGTCGGATGGGACTAAGTTCGGCAAAAGTGCTTCAGGCGCGATCTGGCTCGATCCAGAGAAAACGTCCCCCTACGCGTTCTACCAGTTTTGGCTCAATGTGGCTGATGCGGATGTCATTCGATTTCTCCGAACGTTTACATTCATGGAATCAGCAGACATTGAAACCTTGGGGCACGCCCTTAAGGAGGCGCCTGAGAAGAGAGAAGCGCAGCGGGTGTTGGCCGAGCGAGTGACAGAGCTAGTTCACGGCGACGCTGCATTCGAGAGCGCAAAACGGATTAGTCGAGCACTGTTCGCCAACGACATCGATGCGCTGACTCAGGACGATTTTGCGCAGTTGGCACAAGATGGATTACCCGCGACTCATCTCGGTTCTGACGATGTCGCCTTAATAGACGCATTGGTTGATTCAGGACTTGCAGTGACCCCCAAGGGCGAAGTGACCAAAGGTCAGGCCAGAAAACTGATTGCTTCCAACGCCATTGCGATTAATGGGTTCAAGACGACCGACGATGAAACGGTCTTGGGCTCAGAGGGCGCTTTGCACGAGAGATACTACCTCGTAAAAAAAGGGAAAAAGCAACACCATCTCTTTGTTAAAGGGGATCGGTAGGAAGAATCCGTGCACTTTCCGTTGGATTAATAGGTAGGCGTGCAAGGTTAGATCACTGGAGCTATCTAGTAGCGTTAGCTAACGATCAGTAAAGACAACGTCTAGTTAGGTTCTCACCTATGGGGAACCGGCAGCGCTAATCCAGCGGAACAGGCCCCACACCTGAAAAGATTATTCAGTCAGTAATCCCTCTACAAGAGGTTAATGGTAAAGGTTCCAATGCGGGGATACCCGCGAACTTTGTTGAGTGCATTTTGTTGAGCGTGATGAGAGCCGCGTGAAACGGGGCGCCATAGGCGCTGCTGTTAAAGCATCTACCGTGCAGATCAATCAGGGTGCTTTGTCATAGCCAGTCGCGATTTTAGTCATCGACTAGTTACTCGGGTGTCATCGAACTGCTGTTCGTTTGCTCGAGATAATAAAGAGATTCCGGCTACTAGTAGCCCCAGCGCAGTTTGATGCGGTTGCTAAGTTTAAAGGGGAAGTGGTGGAGCCAGGCGGGATCGAACCGCCGACCTCCTGCGTGCAAGGCAGGCGCTCTCCCAGCTGAGCTATGGCCCCGTTATCGAGTTTGCTCTGGTTGATTCCAGCGAAACGCGACAAGTATTCGGACGCAGTGTTCGATTGGTGGGTCTGGGTGGATTTGAACCACCGACCTCATCCTTATCAGGGATGCGCTCTAACCAACTGAGCTACAGACCCTCGAGATGCAGACTGATGTCCGAGGCGGCGTATTATACGCAGGTGAAGTGGATTTACAATCAGTACTCAGGGCGATGTGGACAACAGGGTGAAGGCCGCAAAGGTTAGCGTATGGGTTTCCTAGCCAGCGGCTCGCCAAATGGGTTAGACGCGTCTCGGTAAGATCGCTTAAAACCATTGATCAGTAGGATTGAACAAGGATTCAGACGGTGGAGGAACCGATAAATACAGCGAAGCAGTCGCCAGCGAAGCGGCAACAAGCGCCGCTCGATCAGCTCGGTGATCTCGCGGCGTTTGCCGAAAGCTCAACGTTTTCTGCGTTGCTAACGGGTAGCGCTTGCCAGCGCTCTGCTGCGTTAGAGAGATACGTTGAGGCGCTTGGGCTAAGACACTACATCGAGGGCGATCTTCTTAGACTGACTACTCCCCCAACTGAGCTCGATATAACTTGGCTCCGCGGCCAAATGGGGGCCGGCGCAGAGATTCACTACGATCGTGTGGTCGACTCCACCAATCGTATTGCGCTGGAGCGCTCGATGACGGGAACATCTTGTTTTATCGCTGAGTTCCAGTCGGGTGGGCGCGGCCGAAGCGGTCGGAAGTGGATCAGTCCCTATGGCGATAACCTGTCGCTAAGCGTGGCGATGGTTGTTGATTGCTCGGTTGCTAGTCTCGGTGGATTGTCGCTAGCGATTGGATTTGGAATGGTTGAGGCGCTTAGGGCTCAAAAAGTTGAGGGCATCAGTCTTAAGTGGCCCAATGACGTGTTACTGAGCGGTAAGAAAACCGCCGGAATTTTGATTGAGGTAGATCCAGTGACCGCTCATCGCACCAAGGTAGTGGTCGGCGTGGGTGTCAATGTTGGTTCTTTCCCACACGTCGATGTGATTGGACAGCAAGCGACTCGGATTGGCTTAGCATCAACGCTCTCGCGCGAAACAATAGCGCTTATCACTATTCGCGCCATTGAACGGTCCGCAAAGCGCTTCATCCTACAAGGCTTGTCTCCGATTGTTGAGAGGTGGCGGGAAGTAGATGCCTACCAAAACCAAGAAGTTGACCTTCTGATCGGTGAAGATCGGGTCAGCGGCACCAATGTGGGGATCAACCACGCAGGTCACTTGCTGATCGAAACAACATCGGGGTTAGAGGAATTTTCTATGGGTGATGTTAGTCTGAGGCCTAGCGTGGGCGAAAGCGAATAATATGCAATTACGGATTTGGATCGCATTGCTGGTTGTCATCAACGTTGGCTTGCTTTACTTCGTGGTGGAGGCTTGGCACGCGCAAGAGGCCGATCAGTTAGCTGAAGTAACGGGCAGGCAAAGCGCTGTTGAAGAGGGTGTAAATCGCACGGGTTTAACGCTTGATTCGGAAACCCCATACTTTGATCAGCCAAACCAAGGGACTAGCCCGGACGGCCCAAATCGGTTTGGCCAGACGCCAACCCCTGATGTTAGGCCTGCGACCAGCTGCGAGTATCTCGGACCATTTGAGTGGGTTAATGCCGGCGATGATTCAAAGGCGTTAACTGTGCCTTTGGTGCTAGGCAAGCAAAGGGGCGAGCATACCTATCGCCTGGTGACCAAGCCCTACGGCAGTAAAGAGGCCGCGTATGACACCGTGAAGCGGCTCCGGCTGATTGGTATCGATAGCTTTGTTATGACGAGCGGACCCTTTGCTGGCGCAATTTCCCTGGGGATTTTTAAGGAAAAGCAGACGGCACTCTCCGTCCGTGACGAGATCGATGATCAAACGGTGCTCGAGCCGTCCTCTATCGCGATTGTTCCTGACGTTCAGCGTTGGCCGCAGTGGTGGGTGGCTGGCACTGAGATAGATCTGCTCGAAGCGTTACTCGCTGACGGATTGGTTGCGAAAATTGGGGCAGGCGAATCACTAGTAATTCCATGTGAAAAGCTAGAAAAATTTGATCTAAATTAGAATTGTGTCGATGACGCCGTTAGCCTAAAATCCGCGTCGTGCCGCTATAGCTCAGCAGGTAGAGCAACTGATTTGTAATCAGTAGGTCCCGAGTTCGATTCTTGGTGGCGGCACCATTTTCTTTTCTTCGGCGAAAGAATGAGCAAAAGGGAATGTCGTTCATTAATGCCAAACCTTAAGAGCCCCAATATCTAAGGAATTTGAGAAATCGAAGGCAAGCCCGCTGTGTGAAAGTAGCTCGGGAGTCTTGTCTAATCGATTGATATTGCTCGTTGACATTGAATAGGCCCGCTGGCAGAATTTAGCGCCGCAAAAATGGAGGGGTTCCCGAGCGGTCAAAGGGATCAGACTGTAAATCTGACGCGAAAGCTTCGGTGGTTCGAATCCGCCCCCCTCCACCATTTAACACGGACAATCCGTTAGGGGCGATGCCAGTAAGAGCAAAACAAGTAGAACAAGCAAAGAACGGTAGGGCGTTGCTGAAAGAGTCCTGGGATGGCTTCAGGTCAAAAGGCAGACGCAACAGCAGGAACGCCGAGCCGCGAGGATAAGCGGGAACGCGGTGGACAAGAGGATTGGGAAAGACGCGGGTATAGTTCAGTGGTAGAACCTCAGCCTTCCAAGCTGTTGGCGCGAGTTCGATTCTCGCTACCCGCTCCATTACCCTCAAAGTAGCGTCCTCAGGGCGAACCGCAAGATAGCGGCACCGACCGCTCGCCGAGTTAGGTGCAGCTGGCTTCGGTATTAGTAACAAGCGTTTTGGCAGTAGAGATAGGCGATAAGCAGCAGGCAGTAAGCAGCAGGCAGCAAATAGGTAGGAAGTCCATCAATAAGAAGAGTGATTACGCCGTAGGTTAGCGCTCATATAGCTCAGTAGGTAGAGCACTTCCTTGGTAAGGAAGAGGTCACCGGTTCAAATCCGGTTATGAGCTCCATCGATTGGGTCATTGGGCTCCTTGAATGGAGCGCAGTGCGGGCAGTAAGAATACGCCAGTAAGAGTATGAGCAGTAAAAAAAGAAGTAGGCGCTAGAAACAAAGCAGAGAATGCAGCGGCCGAAGTAGTTGGGAAGCAATAGTTAGAAAGAAGCAGTCGGTAAGCTTTAGTTCGTAGGAAGCTAGTAGCAATAAACGGCGATTACAAGAAAACAAGAAGCAGATAAAAAGTGACCCGCGCTAGCGCGGTTTTAAAGTATTGCGAACCTAGGAGTTCCTAAGGTTGCAACATTCACGAAACGAGACGTTACATAGAGGAGAGGGCTAGCATGTCCAAAGAGAAGTTTGAGCGTAAGAAGCCCCACGTAAACGTGGGCACTATCGGCCACGTTGACCATGGTAAGACGACGTTGACCGCGGCCATTACCAAGGTGTGTGCAGAAGTTTACGGTGGCGAAGCGCGTGCGTTTGATCAAATCGATAACGCCCCGGAAGAGAAAGCGCGAGGCATCACGATTTCAACGTCGCACGTTGAGTACGACTCTCCTGACCGTCACTATGCTCACGTTGACTGCCCGGGTCACGCGGACTACGTGAAAAATATGATCACCGGTGCGGCGCAGATGGATGGCGCTATCTTGGTCGTCTCTGCTGCGGATGGTCCCATGCCTCAGACGCGAGAGCACATTTTGCTGTCCAAGCAGGTAGGCGTTCCGCACATTGTCGTGTTTTTGAACAAAGCTGACATGGTCGACGACGAAGAATTGCTCGAGCTCGTTGAAATGGAAGTTCGTGAGCTGCTTGATCAGTACGATTTCCCAGGTGACGACACACCGATCGTTATCGGTAGTGCGCTGAAAGCATTGGAAGGTGATTCTTCAGACATCGGCGTCACTGCAATCACTAAGCTTGTAGAGACTTTGGACAGTTATATCCCTGAGCCAGTTCGTGCCGTTGATCAGCCATTTTTGATGCCTATCGAAGACGTCTTCTCCATCTCTGGGCGTGGAACCGTCGTGACGGGTCGTATCGCTCGTGGGATTGTGACTGTTCAGGACGAAGTAGAAATCGTTGGTATCCGCGAAACGGCCAAGACGACCTGCACCGGTGTGGAAATGTTCCGTAAGCTGCTCGATGAAGGCCGAGCAGGTGAAAACGTCGGCGTTCTTTTACGAGGGACCAAGCGAGAGGAAGTTGAACGCGGTCAAGTACTGGCTAAGCCCGGATCTATCACGCCGCACACTAAATTCTCCAGTGAGGTCTACGTATTGTCGAAGGACGAGGGTGGCCGACACACGCCTTTCTTCAAAGGGTACAAGCCGCAGTTTTTCTTTGAGACCACTGACGTCACGGGTAGCTGTGAGCTGCCTGAAGGAACAGAGATGGTTATGCCAGGCGACAACGTGAACCTTGAGGTCGAGCTCATTGCACCGATCGCGATGGAAGAAGGTCAGCGCTTTGCGATTCGCGAAGGCGGCCGGACAGTAGGCGCTGGTGTTGTAACAAAAATCGCTGAGTAAAGACGTTTGTTCAGGGGGTCAACCAAGACTTTTGCGTAGCGAGAAGGCTTTAGGCCAGTAGCTCAATTGGCAGAGCGGCGGTCTCCAAAACCGCAGGTTGGGGGTTCGATTCCCTCCTGGCCTGCCACGTAAAGGCTGTGTGGTTAATCCAGTCTGAGGCGATGCTAAGACCCCGAGTCGGAAGAACATTTCTGGCATCGGGGTTTCGCGTCCCCGAAGATTGAAGAAAAAACAGGATAATCAATGAGTTCTGCTAGTGAAGCAAAACACACGTTAGATTGGCTGAAATGGCTAGTGGTGGTAGCGCTAGTTGCCGCTGGCATCTATCTCAATATGGAGTATGCGCTGACGTCACTGTTGGTGCGAGCACTGGCAGGTGTCGCCTTGGCGGGCGTTTGTGCCGCCATTGCGTTACAGACTGCGGCGGGTCGAAGTGTTTGGGAGCTCGCTAAAGAGGCGCGGATAGAGATTCGCAGAGTGGTTTGGCCAACTCGCCAGGAAACCACCCAGACGACGCTCATCGTAGTCGTGATGGTTATTCTCGTAGCGCTCGTGCTTTGGATGATCGATAGCGGACTCAGCTATATCGTCAGCATAACGATTGGGTAGGAATAGGTCGCTGAGGGAGCCAAGAATACTGGCTCTCGCAGAGATGTCTTGAATTAAGGGCTTAGTAAATAAGCTTCAGGAAAGAGGAAGGGCTTGCGATGGATAAGAAGTGGTATGTCGTCCATGCATTGTCGGGATTTGAGAAACACGTCATGCGCGCGCTGCAAGAGCGGGTCGAGTTGACTGGCCTGCAAGCAAAGTTTGGTGAGGTGCTGGTTCCTTCCGAAGAAGTAGTGGAGATGAAGGCTGGGAAAAAGCGCAGAAGTGAGCGCAAGTTTTTTCCCGGCTACGTGTTAGTTCAAATGGAGTTAGATGATGAGACATGGCACATGGTCAAAGAGACCCCTCGTGTCATGGGGTTCATTGGCGGCAAAGCGGATCGACCAGCACCGCTCACGGATGCTGAAGCATCTGCTATTTTGCAGCGCGTTCAGGTCGGCAGTGAAAAGGTAACTCCGAAAGTAGTTTTTGAGCCGGGCGAACTGGTTCGGGTGGTTGATGGCCCGTTTAACGACTTCAACGGTGTGGTTGAAGAGGTGAATTACGAGAAAAATAGATTACATGTCGCAGTGACTATCTTCGGCAGATCGACTCCGGTCGAATTGGACTTCGGTCAAGTCGAGAAGGGCTGATCGAATTAACGACATCTAGTTTTCAAGCCAAGAAAGCTAGATAGGCGGGGACCTGTCAAAAAAGCTCGATTGAGTTTTTGGTGCAGGGCTTGGACCCAAAAGAGAGGTGAATCATGGCAAAAAAAATTGATGCATACATCAAGCTGCAGGTGCCTGCTGGACAGGCCAACCCGAGTCCGCCTGTGGGCCCAGCCCTGGGTCAGCATGGACTCAACATCATGGAATTTTGTAAGGCTTTCAATGCAGATACCCAAAGCATGGAGCCAGGTCTGCCTATTCCAGTTGTCATTACCGTATACAACGATAAAAGCTTCACCTTCATCAAGAAGACGCCTCCAGCTTCGATTTTGTTGAAGAAAGCAGCTGGTATCCAAAGTGGAAGCCCTGAGCCGCACGTTAAGAAAGTAGGCAAGGTGAATCGCGCTCAGCTTGAAGAAATTGCGACGACAAAGATGCCCGACTTAACGGCGAAAGATATGGATGCGGCAGTTCGCACCATAGCGGGTAGTGCAAGAAGCGCGGGTATCGAAGTTGAGGGAGTGAACTAATGGCCAAGTTAAGCAAGCGTGTCAGAGCCTTTAAAGAGAAGGTCGACCCAGAGAAGGCCTACGAAATTACTGAGGCTGTATCGATTTTGAACGAGCTTTCTTCAGTCAAGTTCAAAGAGTCGATTGATGTCAGCATCAACCTTGGTGTAGACCCTCGCAAATCCGACCAAGTTGTCCGCGGCGCCACTGTTCTCCCCAATGGAACGGGAAAAGATGTCCGGGTCGCTGTATTTACCCAAGGAGATAACGCTGAGCAGGCCACGGCCGCAGGAGCGGATGTGGTTGGCATGGATGATTTGGCAGCCAGCGTAAAGGCGGGCCAACTTGATTTTGACGTAGTGATTGCCTCTCCGGACGCCATGCGAGTTGTCGGGCAGCTTGGGCAAGTGCTTGGTCCGAGAGGGTTAATGCCTAACCCGAGGCTTGGCACCGTCACTGCCGATGTTGCCGAGGCCGTGAAAAATGCAAAAGCAGGTCAGGTCAGATACCGCACAGATAAAAGCGGGATCATTCATGGTGGTGTTGGAAGAGTGGGTTTTGAGCCCGAGGCCATCAAACAAAATATCGAAGCACTTCTGAGTGATTTAAAGAAAGCAAAACCCGCGTCCGCGAAAGGGGTTTATGTGAAGAAAATCACCCTGTCCACCACGATGGGCGCAGGAATCGCGATTGATCAAGGCTCGCTAGAGGCCTAGTAAGAGAAATGTTGAGTTCTTTGGAGTGGCTGGCCATCGGTCACCGCTCGTCAAAGACCGTAGGTTCGGCGTCAGCCGACTAAATTGCGAATGCAGGCCTACGCAGACGGTGGAGGGCGATTCATAGCCATGAATCCTGTCGCCGTAGAAACGCCCGAGGAGTGCAAGTCCTAGGGTCATTTGGGTGAGTCAAGGAGTACACACGTGCCGATTGGACTTAAAGAAAAACAGGCGATTGTTGCAGAAGTGAACGAAACTGCGCAGGCCGCATTGTCAGCAGTGATGGCTGATTACCGGGGAGTCACTGTAGACGCAATGACTCAGCTTCGGAAGTCAGCTAGAGAATCAGGCGTTCAGGTTCGCGTGATCCGAAATACGCTCGCAAAAAGAGCGTTTGAGGGTACCGAACTTGAATGTATGAACGACGCGTTGACAGGGCCTTGCATCGTAGCCTTTGCGATGGAAGATCCAGGAGCGTCCGCGAGGTTGTTCAAGGATTTTGCTAAAGAGCAAGAAGCGTTTGAGATCAAGGCGCTTAGTGTCGGAGGCAAGTTGCTTCCTGCTGAGCAGATTGATGCGCTTGCTAAGTTGCCTACCCGAGATGAAGCGCTCGCGCTGTTAATGGCGGTCATGCAAGCACCAGTAACCAAGTTGGTGCGCACGATGAACGACATTCCAGGTCGAGTTACTCGAGTAGTTGCAGCCGTTCGCGATCAAAAACAAGCAGCCTGATTAGTCTGAAACAAACGGAGATAGGACAAATGTCGTTATCAAAAGAAGAAATCTTAGATGCAATCGCGGAAATGAGCGTGATGGATGTTGTCGCGCTAGTTGAAGCGATGGAAGAAAAGTTCGGTGTATCTGCAGCAGCAGCTGTTGCAGCCGCGCCGGCAGCGGCTGGCGGCGACGCTGGCGGTGAAGCAGAGCAGGATGAGTTTGAAGTCATCTTGGTATCTGGTGGTGAGAAGAAAGTGAACGCGATCAAGGTCGTTCGCTCAATCACAGGGCTTGGCCTGAAGGAAGCGAAAGACATGGTCGATTCAGCGCCTTCTTCAATCAAGCAAGGTGTCAGCAAAGACGAAGCCGCAGATATCAAGAATCAGCTTGAAGAAGCTGGTGCCACTGTAGAGCTGAAGTAAGCACACCATCATCGATCGGCGGGTGTCTTTGATACCCGTCGACTCTTTGTGGTGAAGCGGTAGAGATTCAAGCGGAAACTTAAGACACAAATTGGAGGCACGAATGGCCTATTCGTACACAGAGAAAAAGCGGATTAGGAAAGACTTCAGCAAGTTGCCAACGGTCATGGATATCCCATACTTGCTCGGGATACAGGTTGATTCGTACATGCAATTCTTGCAAGAGGGCATCGATGTAGACGAGCGCACTCATTCGGGTCTTCACGCTGCTTTTCGCTCAGTGTTCCCTATTGCCTCTTACTCGGGTAACGCCGCACTAGAATATGTTGACTATCGGTTAGGTAAGCCGGTGTTTGACGTCAGAGAATGTCAGTCTCGAAGCGTGACTTATGCCGCCCCGCTGCGGGTCAAAGTACGTCTTATTATTTATGACAAAGACTCGTCAAATAAGGCGATCAAAGATATTAAAGAGCAAGAAGTGTACATGGGCGAGATCCCGCTCATGACCGAAAACGGCACCTTCGTGATCAACGGCATTGAGCGAGTGATCGTATCGCAATTGCATCGCTCTCCCGGCGTATTTTTCGATCATGACAAAGGAAAAACCCACTCGTCTGGAAAACTTTTATATTCCGCTCGCGTGATCCCGATGCGTGGTTCATGGCTCGACTTCGAGTTTGATCCCAAAGATCTTGTCTATGTGCGCATTGATCGGCGGCGCAAGCTGCCTGTCACCATTTTGTTACGAGCGCTTGGCTTATCGGCAGAAGAGATTCTCGATACCTTCTTTGACACGGATACATTTCAAATCACTGAAGACGGTTATCAACTGAACTTGATTGCCAATCGTCTCCGGGGAGAAACCGCTCGGTTTGAGATCAAAGACAACAAGGGTGAAGTGCTTGTGCCGGAAGGCTCACGAGTGACAGCCCGGCATATCCGAGAGATGGAAAAGCGCAATTTACAGGCGCTCGAAGTACCTGCGGAGTATGTTTGCGGCCACAGACTTGCCAAAGACCAGGTGGATGAAGAAACAGGCGAAGTATTAATCGGCTGCAATACCATTATCACTGAAGAAGTTCTTGAGCAAATGACGGCGCTGGGTATCGGAGAATTCGAAACGATTTATACCAATGACCTAGATTGTGGGCCTTTTGTCTCTGACACGTTGACCGCCGATCCAACAAGCAATCGTCTCGAAGCGCTTGTTGAAATCTACCGTATGATGCGCCCCGGTGAGCCACCGACCAAGGACGCAGCAGAGAATCTTTTCAATAATTTGTTTTTCAGCGATGACCGCTATGACCTGACAGCGGTAGGTCGAATGAAGTTTAACCGTCGTCTAGGTCGCGAAGAGGAGTCAGGGATAGGAACGCTTGATAACGACGACATCGTCGATGTGATCAAGCAGCTCATTGCTATTCGAAATGGCTACGACGTGGTTGATGATATTGACCATCTCGGTAATAGGCGGGTCCGCTCGGTTGGAGAAATGGCCGAAAACGCCTTCCGTCTGGGCTTGATACGCGTAGAGCGTGCTGTGAAAGAGCGACTTAGCCTGGCTGAGTCGGAAGGACTAATGCCTCAGGATTTGATTAATGCGAAACCTGTGGCTGCAGCTGTTAAAGAATTTTTTGGCTCTGCGCAGCTATCGCAGTTCATGGACCAGAATAATCCGTTATCTGAAGTTACGCATAAGCGACGGGTGTCAGCGCTCGGCCCTGGTGGGTTAACGAGAGAGCGCGCCGGGTTTGAGGTAAGAGACGTTCACCCAACACACTACGGTCGCGTATGCCCAATTGAGACGCCGGAAGGGCCGAATATCGGACTGATCAACTCGCTCGCGACCTATGCTCGGACTAATAATTTTGGATTCCTTGAAAGCCCTTACCGTCGTGTAGTTGATGGGAAAGTGACTGACGACATCGAGTTTTTGTCAGCGATTGTTGAGTCAGACTACGTGATTGCACAAGCTAGCGCTGAACTCGATAAGTCAGGGCGTTTGGTAGAGGACTTGGTGGATGTTCGGCATCAAGGCGAGTTTTCGAAGATGGCTCGCGAGCATGTCAACTTTATGGATGTGTCACCCAAGCAGGTGGTCTCCGTTGCTGCAGCACTGATCCCGTTCCTCGAGCATGACGACGCTAACAGGGCGCTCATGGGCTCGAACATGCAGCGGCAAGCAGTACCTACATTGGCGGCAGAAAAACCACTGGTTGGTACAGGTCTCGAGCGAGTAGTCGCTAGAGACTCCGGGGTCTGTGTTACGGCTCGTCGAGGGGGCGTTATCGAAACGGTTGACGCCGCGCGAATCGTGGTTCGTGTCAACAAAAATGAAACTGAAAGTGGTGAAGCGGGGGTTGATATCTATGACCTCGTTAAATACACCCGATCCAACCAAAACACCTGTATTAATCAGCGGCCGCTCGTTCGTGAGGGCGACACCATCGCAAAGAACGATGTCCTAGCAGACGGACCATCTGTAGATACGGGTGAGCTGGCGCTGGGTCAGAACATGCGCATCGCGTTCATGACCTGGAATGGCTATAACTTCGAGGACTCGATCCTCATCTCGGAGCGCGTAGTAAAAGAGGATCGTTTCACAACGATCCACATTCAGGAGCTCACGTGTATCGCGCGCGATACCAAGCTCGGCTCTGAAGAAGTGACCTGCGATATCCCGAATGTGGGAGAGGGGGCGCTTGGGAAATTAGATGAGTCAGGCATCGTTTATATCGGCGCCGAAGTAGCTGCAGGGGACATCTTGGTCGGTAAAGTCACACCAAAAGGTGAGACGCAATTGACGCCAGAAGAGAAACTGCTGAGGGCTATTTTTGGAGAGAAGGCTTCTGATGTAAAAGACACGAGCCTCAGGGTTCCTAGCTCGGCAAATGGTACCGTGATTGATGTGCGCATCTTTACCCGAGATGGTCTGGAGAAGGACAAGCGGGCGAAAGACATTGAGCAGCAGGAACTGGCTCGCGTCCGAAAAAATATCGAAGCCGAGTATGCGATTGTTGAAAACGCGACTTACGAGCGGTTAGCCAGTGCGCTGAGTGGAAAAGTGGCGATCGCTGGACCGAAGCTGAAGAAAGGTGACAAGGTCACCGCGGCGTATCTGCGGGAGCTTCCTTCCGAGGATTGGTTCAAACTCCGAATGGAAAAAGATGACCTCAATGAGCAGCTCGAGTCGGCGGAAACGCGACTCAAGGCACGTCGTCAAGAGCTGGATGAGCGATTCGAAGAAAGCAAAGGCAAGCTGCAAAGCGGTGACGATTTGGCGCCAGGGGTACTGAAGATCGTCAAGGTCTACCTCGCGATTAAGCGTCGCATTCAGCCCGGCGATAAAATGGCCGGACGTCATGGCAACAAGGGCGTCATCTCGGTGATTAAGCCAGAAGAGGATATGCCTTTTGACGCTGATGGTCGGCCAATCGATATCGTATTGAACCCGCTCGGCGTACCCAAACGAATGAACGTCGGGCAGATCCTAGAAACGCACTTAGGATGGGCGGCGCAGGGACTGGGCGTAAAGATCGGTGAGATGCTCGACCTTAAGCGAGAAGTCACAGAAATCCGCAAGTTCCTCGAGAAGATCTACAATCAAAGCGGTCGAATGGAAGATTTGGATTCTTTGACCGACGCAGAGGTCGTGCAGTTAGCGAATAACCTACGAGCAGGGGTGCCAATGGCGACCGGCGTGTTCGATGGCGCTAATGAGGTCGAGATTAAGAAGATGCTTGAGCTCGCAGGCCTGCCGCAGGACGGCCAGACCCTGCTGTTCGATGGCTGTACGGGAGATCAATTCGATCGCCCGGTAACAGTGGGCATCATGTACATGTTGAAGCTCAATCACCTGGTTGACGATAAGATGCATGCCCGATCCACCGGGTCATACAGTCTAGTCACTCAGCAACCGTTAGGTGGTAAAGCGCAATTTGGCGGCCAGCGGTTTGGTGAGATGGAGGTGTGGGCGCTTGAAGCATACGGTGCCGCGTATACCTTGCAAGAAATGCTGACCGTCAAGTCAGATGACGTTCACGGACGAACACGGATGTATAAGAACATTGTTGACGGCGATCATCGTATGGAGCCGGGCATGCCCGAATCCTTTAACGTCTTGGTGAAGGAAATTCGTTCGCTGGGGATCGATATTGAGTTGGAACACGAATAGCGATCGAAGGCAATAATCGAAACGAATTTCTGCGGGCTAACCGCCCACTAGTTGGAGGAATACAGTGAAAGACTTGTTAAATATGTTGCGAGCACAGGGCCAAACTGAAGAGTTTGACTCATTGAAGATTGGTCTCGCGTCTCCAGAGATGATCCGAGCCTGGTCGTTCGGTGAGGTTAAGAAGCCAGAAACGATCAACTATCGAACTTTTAAACCAGAACGAGACGGGTTGTTCTGCGCGAAGATTTTTGGCCCCACCAAAGACTATGAGTGCCTGTGTGGGAAGTACAAGCGATTGAAGCATCGCGGCGTCATTTGTGAGAAGTGTGGGGTAGAAGTTGCGCTTGCCAAAGTTCGCAGAGAGCGGATGGGGCATATCGAACTTGCAGCGCCCGTCGCGCACATTTGGTTTCTGAAGTCACTTCCATCCCGCATTGGCCTGCTTCTCGATATGACCTTGCGAGATATCGAGAGAATTCTTTACTTCGAGAGCTTCGTCGTTATCGATCCAGGGCTAACCTCTCTTGAGCGGGGCCAGCTGCTCAATGATGAACAGTACTACGAGGCGCTTGAGGAATTCGGCGATGAGTTTGTAGCCAAGATGGGTGCTGAAGCGATCCAAGATTTGATGGCCCAAATGGATATCCGCGAGGAAGTCGCAGAGATCCGTGAGGAGCTACCTCAGACCAACTCAGACACCAAGATCAAGAAGCTGACTAAGCGTCTGAAACTGCTTGAGTCGTTTGTTTCCTCAGGAAACGAGCCTGAGTGGATGATCTTTAATGTGCTGCCGGTGCTACCGCCCGACCTAAGGCCGCTTGTGCCGCTCGAAGGCGGTCGATTTGCCACCTCTGATCTCAACGATTTGTATCGCCGGGTCATCAACCGAAACAATCGCTTGAAGCGACTGCTCGATTTGGCTGCGCCCGACATCATTGTCAGGAATGAAAAGCGTATGCTCCAGGAGGCCGTTGACGCCTTGCTGGATAACGGTCGTCGAGGACGAGCGATCACGGGTACTAACAAGCGGCCGCTGAAATCGCTTGCCGATATGATCAAAGGTAAACAAGGCCGGTTCAGACAAAACCTCCTCGGTAAGCGGGTCGATTATTCTGGACGCTCGGTTATCGTTGTCGGGCCGACGTTGCGTTTGCATCAGTGTGGCCTGCCGAAAAAAATGGCGTTAGAGCTGTTTAAACCATTCATCTTCGGAAAGCTCGAAGCGCGAGGCCTTGCTACTACGATCAAGGCGGCCAAAAAGATGGTCGAGCGAGAAACGCCAGAAGTATGGGATATCCTCGCAGAAGTCATTCGGGAACATCCTGTGCTACTGAACCGTGCGCCGACGCTTCACCGGCTCGGTATTCAGGCATTTGAGCCTGTCTTGATTGAGGGTAAAGCGATCCAGCTGCATCCGCTCGTGTGTACCGCGTATAACGCCGACTTCGACGGTGATCAGATGGCAGTCCACGTGCCGTTGACCCTCGAGGCGCAGCTGGAAGCTCGCGCGCTCATGATGTCGACTAATAACGTTTTGTTGCCTGCAGATGGAGAGCCTATCATCGTTCCTTCTCAGGACGTGGTGCTCGGGATCTATTGGATGACTCGGGATCGGGTCAACGATCTCGGTGAGGGAATGTTATTTGCCGATACAGACGAAGTATCGAGGGCGTTCAGTACAGGCGCTGTTGGCCTACAGTCAAAGGTCAGAGTCCGTGTGAACGAGCGTGTGATCAATGATGACGGAGAGATTGAAGCGCGGTCTGGCGTCCATGAAACCACCGTCGGCCGAGTCTTGGTCTATGAGATTGTTCCAGAAGGCATATCGTTTGATGAAGTGAACAAAACGATGGTCAATAAGGATATGTCGCGGCTAATTAACCTTTGCTATCGAAGGGTTGGCCTCAAAGAGACGGTCATCTTTGCTGACCAGTTGATGTACATGGGCTACCAGTACTCAACACGTTCAGGCGCCTCTATTGGTGTGGAAGATTTCGTCATTCCTGCTGAGAAAGCCGACATCATTAATCGATCGGAGAATGAAATTCGAGAGATTGAAAGCCAATTTGCTTCGGGCTTGGTGACCCAAGGTGAGAAGTACAACAAAGTGATCGATATCTGGACACGGGCGAGTGACCAGGTCAGTAACGCAATGATGGACACGCTGAGCACGGAGACGGTGATTAACCGTGAAGGAGAAGAAGAAGCGCAATCCTCTTTCAACAGTGTTTGGATGTACTCGGATTCGGGAGCGCGAGGCTCACCCGCACAGATCAGGCAGCTGTCGGGGATGCGCGGCATGATGGCAAAACCTGATGGGTCGATTATCGAGACCCCCATCACGGCAAACTTCCGAGAAGGGTTGTCGGTCATGCAGTACTTCATTTCGACGCACGGGGCGCGGAAAGGATTGGCGGATACGGCATTAAAGACGGCGAATTCGGGTTACTTGACAAGACGTTTAGTCGATGTTGCCCAGGATCTGGTTATTACGGAGGAGGACTGCGGTACTGACCAGGGTCTTATTATGAATGCGGTGATCGAGGGAGGCGATGTAATCGCTGGTCTCGCCACCCGCGTGCTTGGCCGAGTGGTTGCAGAAGATGTATTTAACGCGGCAGGCGACGAGTTGCTAATCCCTCGAGGCACGCTTATCGATGAGAAGCTGGCCGATGAGATCGAGTCAATGGGTGTGGACGAGATTAAAGTTCGCAGCGCGATCACATGTGAGACAAGATATGGGATCTGCAGCAACTGTTATGGTCGCGATTTGGGTCGCGGCCACCTTGTCAATATTGGCGAAGCCATTGGTGTAATCGCTGCCCAGTCCATTGGTGAGCCTGGTACGCAGCTCACGATGCGTACGTTCCACATTGGTGGTGCTGCCTCGCGAGCAACTGCGGTCGATAATGTTCAAGCGAAGCATGCAGGGACCCTACGGCTCCATAATCTAAAGACAATCGAGAAGCCAAATGGCGATTTGGTTGCTGTGTCGAGATCTGGTGAGCTTGCCGTTGCTGACCCTGAAACGGGCCGAGAGCGAGAGCGCTATAAGGTGCCTTACGGTGCAACCATTAAGGCAACCGCTGGGGATGAGGTTGATGCGGGCGCGGTTGTTGCCAATTGGGACCCTCATACGAGACCGATTGTCACGGAAGTGGCAGGTAAGGTCGTGTTTGAAAATATGGAGGAAGGAATCACAGTTCGCCGTCAGACGGACGAGCTAACCGGGTTAAGCAGCATTTCGGTCATTGATCCGAAGGATCGACCCAGCGCAGGAAAAGACGTGCGCCCGGCCGTGTTGCTTGTAGATGGTAAAGGCAAGTCGTTGGTGTTGCCGGGGACAGATTTGCCCGCACACTACTTCCTGGAAGCAAACGCCATTTTGTCGCTCGAGAACGGCGATGAACTCTCTGCTGGTGACGTGATTGCAAGGATTCCTCAAGAAGGGTCTAAGACCAGTGATATTACCGGTGGTCTGCCTCGAGTCGCTGACTTATTTGAAGCGAGAAAGCCAAAAGAGGCTGCCGTGCTAGCTGAGATTAGTGGGACGGTTTCGTATGGAAAAGAGACAAAGGGCAAGCGTCGGTTAGTGATTACTCCCACTGATAACGCTGTGCTTCCTGATGGCAGCGATCATTACGAGGTGCTTATTCCGAAATGGCGCCATATGACGGTGTTCGAGGGTGAGCATGTTGAAAAGGGTGAAGTCGTCTCCGACGGTCCAGAGAATCCGCATGATATCTTGAGGTTGAAAGGGGTAGAGGCGCTCGCTAATTACATCACCAAGGAAATCCAAGACGTCTACCGTCTGCAGGGCGTGAAAATCAACGATAAGCACATTGAGGTTATCGTTTGTCAAATGCTTCGCAAGATCGAGGTAACGGATTCTGGCGATTCATCCTTTGTGAAGGGCGAGCAAATTGAGTTCAATCAATACCTTGAAGAGAATGATCGATTAGCGGAAGAGGAGAAGCTTTCCGTGGCTGGCGAGCGAGTGCTGTTAGGTATTACGAAAGCGTCGCTAGCAACTGAGTCATTTATCTCTGCCGCTTCGTTCCAAGAAACCACCAGAGTGCTCACCGAGGCTGCTGTGACAGGTAAGCGGGATTATCTGCGCGGATTGAAGGAAAACGTCATCGTTGGCCGATTGATCCCAGCGGGAACCGGGTTGACCTATCACAACGAGCGTAAGGCTCGTAGAGAAGGAGGCGATCAAGAGCCCACAGTAACGGCGAGCGAAGTGGAGCAAGCGCTGAGCGAGGCATTAAGTCAGGGCGAGCTGTAAGTCGCTACCAAAGGGTTGGGGCGCACAAAAAGTGGTGCGCTATAGAGCTACCACCAGAGCGAGTTGACTCGAGGATGGGTGCTCATTAGAATGCGCGGCTCTGAAAAAGGGGTCGCGCGGCATCACCGGCTACCGGGATGCGAAGGAGAAATTGAATGGCAAGAATCAATCAGCTGGTGCGAAAGCCCAGACGACGCAAGGTAGCGAAGAGTGACGTGCCTGCACTTCAGGCCTGTCCTCAGCGACGAGGCGTCTGTACTCGCGTGTACACCACCACGCCAAAGAAGCCTAACTCGGCATTAAGAAAAGTGTGTCGTGTGCGATTGACCAACGGGATGGAAGTTACGTCTTATATTGGTGGTGAAGGGCACAATCTTCAGGAGCACTCAGTTGTCCTGATCCGAGGCGGGCGAGTAAAGGACTTGCCAGGTGTTCGTTATCACACGGTTCGTGGCGCTTTGGATGCATCGGGAGTTAATAACAGGAACCAAGGTCGTTCGAAGTACGGAACCAAGAAGCCCAAATCCTAAGTAAGACACAGAAGAGTCGTAAGACAATTAGGAGCATTAAACCCATCTTGGCTGCATAGCAATGCGGTTTAAGGCGGGTAAAAAACCATCATTTACGCCTCAGCACGCTGAGGCAAAGTAAGGTCGAGTGAAAATATCTCGAGCAACCTGAAGAGAGAGCACCATGCCAAGAAGACGCACCCCTGAAAAACGAGAAATCATCCCTGACCCTAAGTTTGGCAATCAAACGCTGGCAAAATTCATGAACCATGTCATGGTCAGCGGTAAGAAGTCGGTTGCCGAACGAATTGTCTACGGCGCACTAGACCGCATTGAGAGTCGAGCAGGCAAGAACCCGCTTGATGTGTTCGGAGCGGCTCTGGAAGCGGTTTCTCCGGCCGTCGAGGTAAAGTCGAGACGTGTAGGTGGCGCGACCTATCAAGTCCCTGTTGAAGTAAGACCGTCAAGAAGGATGGCTTTGGCCATGCGTTGGTTGGTTGACTCAGCTCGAAATCGAAGCGAAAAATCGATGGCGCTCCGCCTAGCGGGTGAACTCCAAGATGCCTCAGAAGGTCGAGGTGCTGCTGTACGCAAGCGCGAAGATACGCACCGCATGGCTGAAGCGAACCGAGCCTTCGCGCACTACCGCTACTAAACGCTAACCAGCAACTCTCGAACCAACCGTGTCCCGCACAACGCCGATTGATCGTTATCGTAATATCGGCATTGTCGCGCACGTGGACGCAGGTAAAACAACGACGACTGAAAGGGTGTTGTTTTACACAGGGTTGTCTCATCGCATTGGCGAGGTCCATGACGGCACCGCGACAATGGATTGGATGGAGCAAGAGCAGGAGCGAGGGATCACCATCACCTCGGCCGCAACTACGACCTTTTGGTCTGGCACCTCAAAGCAGTATCCAGAACACCGCATCAATATCATCGACACGCCAGGGCACGTTGACTTCACTATCGAGGTTGAGCGCAGCTTAAGAGTGTTGGATGGCGCAGTAGTCGTATTTTGCGGAACATCGGGCGTGGAACCACAGTCTGAGACCGTGTGGCGACAGGCCAATAAATATGAAGTCCCGCGTATTGTTTTTGTTAACAAATTAGACCGTGCAGGTGCTGATTTCTTAAGGGTTTGTGAGCAGATCGAAACGCGGCTCGGCTCGCAATGCGTTCCCGTTCAATTGCAAGTCGGTTACGAGGAGGCATTCGCCGGCGTTATCGACCTCGTATCGATGCGCGCTATTTACTGGAGTAACGATGATCAAGGGTTGTCCTTTGAAGACCGCCCAATCCCAGAGGATCAGTTAGCGGATGCAGAGTACTATCGTGAGCAGATGGTGGAAGCAGCCGCTGAAGGCAGTGATGAGCTAACCGAGAAATATTTAGAAAATGGCGATTTGAGCGTCGAGGACATAGTCGCCGGGCTTCGCGCTCGAACGCTGCGAAACGAGATTGTTCCAGCGCTCTGTGGTTCAGCATTTAAGAACAAAGGCGTTCAGACTGTTCTGGATGCGGTGGTGGACTATTTGCCAGCGCCAAATGAAGTTAAGGCAATCCGCGGGTTTCTAGACGATGGGTCGGAAAAAGAGGCTTTTCGGAATGCAGATGATGAAGAACCTTTTGCGGCGCTAGCGTTCAAGATCGCGACGGATCCCTTCGTCGGGGCGCTCACCTTTTTCAGAGTCTACTCCGGTGTTTTGAAATCGGGAGACGCTGTTTTCAATGCCGTAAAGGGGAAGAAAGAACGTATCGGTCGAATGGTCCAAATGCACTCTAACGATCGGCAAGAGATCAATGAAGTGCGTGCAGGCGATATTGCCGCAGCGATTGGTTTGAAACTAGCGACGACAGGAGACACGTTGTGCGATGAGCGCGCAGTCATCACGCTTGAGCGGATGGAGTTTCCTGATCCAGTGATTCACGTTGCGGTAGAGCCGCGCTCAACCGCTGACCAGGAAAAAATGAGCGTTGCACTCAGTAAATTAGCCAATGAGGATCCGTCCTTTCGAGTGAGGGTCGAGGAAGAATCCGGTCAAACGATCATCAGCGGGATGGGAGAACTTCACCTCGACATCATCGTTGATCGAATGAAGCGTGAATTCAGCGTTGAGGCGAACATCGGCAAGCCTCAAGTGGCCTACCGAGAAAGCATTCGCGCCAGCGCGGAGGCAGAGGGCAAGTTTGTTAGACAGACTGGCGGTCGGGGGCAATATGGGCACGTTTGGCTAAGGATCGAGCCTATAGCCGACGCCGAGTTTGAATTTGTCGATGAGATCGTTGGAGGCGTCGTACCTAAAGAGTTCATTGGTGCCGTTGAAAAAGGTGCGAAAGACCAGCTAGCGAATGGCGTGCTCGCGGGCTATCCCCTGCAGGGAGTGCGCGCGACATTGTTCGATGGTTCTTATCACGATGTTGATTCTAGTGAAGTGGCGTTCAAGGTGGCGGCATCGATGGCCCTTCGGGAAGCAGCACTCAATGCTAGTCCAGTGCTGTTAGAACCGGTGATGAAAGTAGAAGTCGTGACGCCAGAAGAACACTATGGCGACATCATCGGAGATTTAAATCGCCGAAGGGGTGTGGTGCTCGGAATGGAAGAAGTTCCGGCAGGAAAGGCGGTCAAAGCGGAGGTTCCGCTTTCAGAAATGTTTGGTTATGCCACCGATATGCGTTCTGCAACACAGGGGCGAGCCTCATTTTCTATGGAATTTGAAAAGTATCGCGAGGTGCCAGACAACGTCGCTGAAGCGCTGGTGAGTAAGCCTCGGTAGTTTTGGCGCTGAGCGTGCGGTGATGGGCGTGAAACAAGTCACGACAACGTTGCCTACCTGCCGATGTGGCCAGTGGTTAGAGGCCATTGCTTGCTCAAATTCGCTAAGAAAAAGGGTAGCAATTCAGGCGGATCACGGGTAGTATTCGCGTCCCGCAATCCGGTAAAGGCAAATGGCCAGGAAAACGGGTGGAGGGAAACGACTTCGGCGCTTCGTGCGAAGTGGTAGAAAGAAGCGGTAAAAGTCGTCAAGTACGGGCCCTTTGATGGCCGACAGTAACGCAATCAAGGTTGCGAAAACAGGGCTCTAATAGAGAGCCAAGGGAAGCTCGTGAGAGCATCAACACGTATGTGTGCCCTTCCTTGTTGAGAGGAGGGGATTTTTGCATCCCAATTTTTAGAAACGGGACGGTCGAAAACGCTGTTCAGTCAAGCAGCGGCAACGATCTTTCATCTCAGGCAGAGCAGCGCAAACGAGAGCAGTATGCAAAATCAAAGAATCAGGATTCGTCTAAAAGCTTTCGATCATCGGCTAATTGATGTTTCGACGGAAGAAATCGTGAATACAGCGAAAAGAACGGGAGCACAAATCAGAGGCCCGATCCCGCTGCCCACCCGGAAAGAAAAGTTCACGGTACTGATATCGCCACACGTTGATAAAGATGCGCGCGACCAGTACGAGATACGCACTCATAAGCGCGTCTTAGACATTCTTGAGCCGACTGAAAAGACTGTAGACGCACTCACCAAACTGGATTTGGCCGCAGGGGTCGAGGTTCAGATCAATCTCGCGTAACCCAGCGGTATTTGGAGACATTTAATGAGTATCGGCATTGTAGGGATTAAAGAAGGAATGACCCGAGTCTTCATGGAAGACGGGCAGTCGGTTCCTGTCACAGTGATATCGGCAGCGCCCAATAGAGTAACCCAGGTTAAGAGCGCCGACGCCGATGGGTATAACGCCATCCAAGTCACGTTTGGTTCTGTAAAGCAGTCAAAGGTGAATAAGCCTTCAGCGGGTCATTTCGCGAAGGCTTCGGTAGAAGCAGGCAAAGCGCTGAAGGAGTTTCGGCTTGACTCGGCATCTGAGCTAGAAGTGGGTGCTGAGATATCGGTTTCTACATTTGAAGCTGGTGCGATGGTCGATGTCACCAGTCGATCAAAGGGTAAGGGTTTCCAGGGCGTTATCAAGCGATACAACTTTAGAACGCAAGACGCGACCCACGGAAACTCGTTGAGCCATAGGGCGCCTGGTTCGATCGGCCAATGCCAGACTCCCGGTAGAGTTTGGAAAGGCAAGAAAATGGCCGGTCATATGGGTGCAGAGCAGGTCACGACTCAGTCGCTCGAAGTGGTTCGAGTCGATGAAGAGAATAATGTGCTGTTGATTAAAGGCGCGGTGCCAGGAGCGAAAGGCGAGACTGTTGTAGTCAAGCCTTCGATCAAGGCCCGAGCGAAGGCGGAGGGTTGATCTTGAACCTGAATATTTCAGAGCCCGGTGTCGGAGTCACCGATAAAGCCGTCGAGGTCTCGGAGACGCTTTTGGGGCGGCAATACAACGAAGCCTTGATCCATCAAGTGGTGGTCTCATTTATGGCTGGCGCGAGACAGGGCACTAAAGCGCAAAAAACCAGATCCGAAGTTCGCGGTGGCGGTAAAAAGCCTTTTCGTCAAAAGGGCACTGGCCGCGCACGCGCGGGCACGATACGTAGCCCAATTTGGCGAGGCGGCGGTACGACCTTTGCAGCTAAGCCCCGCGATCACAGCGTCAAGGTCAACAAAAAGATGTACCGCGGTGCAATGCAGTCGATTCTGTCGGAGCTGGTGCGCCAAGAGCGTTTAGTAGTCACGGAAAACTTCTCGGTGGAAGCGCCGAAGACCAAAGAAGTGCTCGCCAGATTAGGAGAACTCGAGCTGTCCAACGTGCTCGTTGTCGTCGAAGCGGTGGATGAAAACTTGTACCTCGGCGCTCGAAACCTCAAGAACGTCGATGTGATCGATGTTCAGGGCGTCAACCCTGTCAACTTGATCGGGTATGAGAAGGTGCTCTTTACCGTTGGCGCGCTCAAGCAAGCAGAGGAGCTCCTCGGATGAATAATCAAAGAACCTACAACATCTTGCTAGGCGCACACATTTCGGAGAAGTCCACGATTGTCGCGGACGAGTCCAATCAGTTTGTGTTTAAGGTCGCAAAGGACGCCTCCAGGCCTGAAATTAAGCGCGCGGTCGAACAGATTTACGGAGTCAGCGTTGACTCGGTGAGTGTTGCTAACGTCAAAGGGAAAGTGAAGCGTACGATGCGTGGGTTGT
>Ga0181594_10001027_pt1 | contig 26190 bp, 21 predicted proteins | sample 071ome_18_FD_145603 | JGI IMG/M metagenome (GOLD analysis project Ga0181594, IMG submission 145603) | Coastal salt marsh microbial communities from the Groves Creek Marsh, Skidaway Island, Georgia - 071413BT metaG (spades assembly) | ecosystem: Environmental > Aquatic > Marine > Intertidal zone... | reverse complement strand
GCCTTCGGAGCCCAAGTTGCATGGGTTTGATCACATTGGTGGTTTGTATCTCAAAGTGGGTCGTGGCAAAGCGCAGCTTGCTGAGCACGAGCCGAACGCGGAGCAATGGGACTGGCAAACGTTTTCTTACGAGGAAGAAATTCCAGAGGGTATTACGAGCCTGCGGGCCGGGTTTGTTCACCAATCGGGCGGCGCGCTGTGGGCGCGGGACCCATCACTGGTGATTCTGGACTGTAAATGAGCAGTGTAAGTTGTACCTCGTTCCTGCCCTCATTAGGGCTCGATGCGGTAAGCAACTTCAGTAGCACCCCTGACTACGGTCGAGGATAGTAGCTGTGCACGAGTCAGCTCGTCCTGCAAATCGTTGGCGAGACGATTCACACCAAATCAAGTGCGACTTGAATTGCCGCCTTGAGACTGCCTGCCTCAGCCCGGCCTGTCCCCGCAAGATCTAACGCTGTACCGTGATCGACGGATGTCCGAACAATGGGCAGCCCCAGTGTGACATTTACCGCGCCATGAAAGCCCAGTGCCTTCAGTACGGGAAGGCCCTGATCGTGATACATGGCGAGGTAGGCGTCGGTCTTCGACCGTATGCTGGGGATAAACGCACTGTCTGCAGGCACAGGTCCGGTGATAGCAAGTCCCCTCTCTCGCAGCGCGTCACAGACCGGCGCGATTATCGTGAGATCTTCATGGCCCAAATGACTTCCTTCACCGGCATGGGGGTTCAAGCCGAGCACCGTAATCTGGGGCTGATGGAGGCCAAACCGTGTGGTCAGATCATGATGCAGCACAGTGAGCGTGCTCTCCAAATTTACAGGCGTGATGGCATCAGGCACCGAGCGCAAGGGCAAATGGGTCGTCGCCAACGCAACTCGTAAATCACCGGATGCAAGTAGCATAACGACCCGCTTGGCGTGGGTGGCCTCTGCCAGATACTCGGTGTGGCCACTAAAGCGAATGCCTGAATCATTAATGGTCGCTTTGTGCACGGGAGCAGTCACCATTCCGTGGCATTCCCCCGATCCACAAAGGCTGACTGCGAGATCAAGTTGCGCGAGTACATAAGAGGCATTCTGTGGATCCGTTTTTCCCGCCGTGCATGGCGAACTAAGTGGAAGGTCAACAAGTGGTAGGCGCCCTGCTTGGTGGCGAGTGATTGGGTCCGTGCTGGAGTAGGGAGCAAGCGCAATATCAAGACCGAGCGTCTCAGCTCTGGCCTCTAACAATGACCTGTCCCCTGCGGCGACGAGATGAGCATCCCACTGCTCGCTCGCTGCAACCAGAATCAGATCCGGCCCAATGCCCGCGGGCTCTCCCGTGGTGAGGATCAGCTTAGGAATCGCAGATGGCATTGGCTGGTATCGGGCGTTAGATCAGGTGTCAATCTGAGCAGGGCAATACCACTCACTTGATATCAACAAAAGCTTCTTCCCGAATCTTGCGTAACCAGGCGTCGAGCTCTTCTTGATATTTTTGTTCTCGAATATGCCCCGCCACTTGATTGCGCCGCACCTGCGAGGAAAAGTCCTTATCTCGACGCCCTTTGACCTCCAGGATGTGCCAGCCAAACTCACTCCGAAAAGGATCAGTGACCTGACCTTCGGTAGCGCTGGCCATTGCGGCTTCAAATTCAGGCACCATTTGTCCCGGATTGGTCCAGCCCAATTCCCCGCCTTCGGCCGCCGATCCGATGTCGTCTGAATACTGCCGCGCGAGGTCACCAAACGACTCGCCATCGCCAATCCGTGTTTTCAGCTCAACCGCCAGCGCTTCGGCCGCTTCCTCGCTCAGCACTTCTGTGGGTTTAATCAGAATATGCCGAACATCAGTCTGGCGAATCAGTCTCTCACCTCCCACTGCGTCAGCTAAATAGACCAAGTGAAATCCCGAGGTTGACCTCACCTTGGCTACTTCACCCACTCCCAACGAGGGCACCACATCGGCAAACATGCTAGGAATGTCTCCTAGTTTTCGCCATCCCAAATCACCGCCCGAGAAAACAAACGGTTGGGTAATTGAAACGGCTTCCTCAAACGGGGTGCCCGACTGTATGGCAGCGAGCACATCATCTACAAATCGCTCCTTTTCAGTCACGACCAGTGCGTCCTCATTGCGGCCCGTCGACAGGAGTGCTTGCACCACCCGATACTCGGGCTGTGTCAACGCCTCGCCTTCTTCCGTGGCGAGAAAGTTATCGATCTCCTGCTCCGTAATATTGATGTTGCGCATCACATTGCCTTGCTGCACTCGCTGTATGGCCAGGTCATCTCTGAGGCTCTCTCGCGCGACAGCATAGCTTTGCCCAGACTGTTCGAGGGCTACCCTGAATTGCTCGAGAGTCAGGCCATTTCGCTGTGCAAGTCTTGTCATAGACTCATCCAATTGCTGATCTGGGATGCGAACGCCGTAGCGGTCAGCCAGTTGTAGCTGAATGCTGTCGAGAATCAACCGGTCGAGGGTTTCATGGACCAACACGTCGTCCTCCGGGACGTCTACACCGCGGGACTCCATAGTGCTGCGTACTCCTTGAATTCTCTCCTGAAGCTCGCTGGCGAGGATAATATCGTCGTCGACGATCGCTACTACTTGATCCAGCATCTCTATCTGGGCCATCGCCGGGCTTACAGGAATCAGCATGAGCCCTGATATTAGCGCCACAGTCGAGGTTCTCGGGGTCGTCCCAGCCAAGTTCAAAAGGCGGGTTGTAAGCGAAAGCATGAAAAAAAGAGTCCAATATCTGCAGAATTAGCGATTGTGGGCCAAAACGTGGCTGGATAACATAGGCACTTGGCTGGGGTGTGTTGGCCCCGGGGTGTGTTATCAACTGTCAGCAGACCTTCCACGAACTTTAGCGCTTGACTGACTTTGCAGTGTAGCGGGTCTCGGTGGCGGCCCCGCAAAAGCGACAGGCGCATCATGAGGTGTGGCCGATAGGCGTTAATGTCAAAGGCAAGAGCCGATATGGGTCGGAGATTTTTAGGTTAACAACAAGGAGGGTAACGCAGTCGCACACTGGCTGCGCACAGAGGCAAAATGGATTTGCACAAGACGATCAGATTGAGACAAATCACACACTTTTGTCTGGCTATTGGGCTCTTCAGCACCGTGGCACTCTCGGCGTGGGCGCAACCGGCCAATGAAGCTGTTTCCTACCGGGAGTTTCTGCAGTCGTTGGCGCCTGCTGAGCGGAAGCTGCCTATCGAATTGGTGGTCGCCGAACGCTATGTAGCAGGGCAATCGCTGCCCGCCTCACTAGAGGCGCGGGCGTCTGCTCAAGTCAGATCGGCCTCGAGTGAGGAAGTCGTTTACCGGATTGATGGCACTGGTGCAGATGCGCTTGTTTCCGAGTTGGCCGTACTTGGCATTGACCCGAAATTTGTCTCTAATTCGCGGCCCTATGTGACGGCTTATTTGTCACCCTCAAGCGCGATGGCGTTGGCGCAATCCGAGGCGGTATTCAAGATTACGGTTGTGATGGGCCCTACGGCTCAGGGTCAGGGCAGTACTCAGGCGGCAGCGGCACACCGCCTAGATGAACTGTATCCGGTCAATCAACCTGACACGGGCGACCCCGCTTTGGATGGTTCGGGCGTAGTGATTGGGTTAATCAGCTTGCCGTTCAAGCAGGCGGATTTAGCCGTACTGGAGTCAGAGGCCACGCGCATCATTCCTGATGGGACGGCACTCACCGTTCGCACAGGTAGTGACGCGGTATTGCACGACAGCGGCGCGTTAGATGTCATCGATAATACTGACGGGTCTCTCGATGCTCTGTACTTACTGCAATTGATTTATGACATGGCACCGGACGCGCAGGTGGTGGTGGCTTCACCCGGTGTGGACAGCGTTCCCGGTGAAATGGCAACCATTGTCACTGCCCTGGCTGCTGGTGAGCCCGGCGCCGGTATCCCTGCGGCTGACATCATTATCGATGACCTCTTCTACGCGGACCAAAATCCCTTTGAGATTGACGAAATTAGTGAGGCGGTCACCGCTGCCAGACAAGCAGGGGTGCTATACGTGACTGCAGCGGGAGATAATGGACAGGGTGGTGCATCTCCCAATTCAGCCGTTTACATCTCAGATTTTGATGGTATCGAAGCGCCTGCCGATCTGGTGGCCAATGATCCTTTCCTCACTGGCTTTTTTGTTCAATCTTTTGGTGGAGATGGATTCATCGCCCTCGAGGAGGGCGTTGACCGCTTGTGTATTTTTTGGAGCGAGCAGCCTGCTCCCCAAGGTGACCCCCGATTCACTGCGTGGGTATACGATGCGAGCGATCAGCTGGTTGAGGGAGCGGAATTGTTTTCGCCGGCACCGGGGGGTTGTACGAGTGTGCCGATCGCTGCTGGTCACAAAGTTGTCTTCGACCATGGCCTCGCTGCGGTTGATGATCTGCGACTAATGGTTACGGGGGTTCGCAGTACGGTGCCTGCTGACCTCGCCTACAGCGGTGCCATTTTTGATGAGGTCACCTCGGGGAATATCCGGGGTCATGCAGCGGGCACTGATGCTCTGACAGTCGCTGCCAGTGAACTCTGCGTTGATGGACTTCTGTTGGATTATGCTGGCTGCAGCACTTTATCGAGTGCCAGTTATTCCTCCGACGGCGAGGCCGTCGGCACGGGACGCTTTTTCTGGCAAGGCGATGGTGAGGGCGGCTATGAAGAGATCGATGGTGGCCTAGCGGTATCAAAGCCCGATTTGACTGCGGCAGGCACGAGCATCCTGACTGCGGTCACCTCCGGAGCAGCCGCAGTCAATAATTACTATGGCACGTCAGCTGCTGCGGCAACGACAGCAGGGATCGCAGCGCTGTATTGGGAGTATGCTGAGGGGACACTGGGTGTTCAGGCCGATTTTATTGCCGAAGCGGTGCGTGATCTGCTTGGCACCGCAGCGCTGGATGCGGGGGAAACGGGTACTGACCCGTTGTTTGGCGCAGGGGTCTTAGATGCGCCCAAGCCCCTCGATGATGGGGCGAGCACTGCTGTTGTGACCCGTCCAAGGGTAAGCGTGTCGCTCACCGCAAAAGCTGCGGGCGCGACGCTACAGTTTGCTGCTGCCTTGCCTGAGGCCAATGGTGCAACGTATACCGCTACCTGCACCGATGGTGGCACTGCTGTCACTGCCTGGACCGATCAGTCCGTCGAGCCCAACACGGTCTATGCTGTTCAGAGTGCGCCGGAGGCGGAAGTCAGTTGTACTGTGACCGGGTCTGTCGACGACGGCATTGGCGGCACGCTCGTTGCGGCCGATACCGCTGTGGTAACAGCTCTCGCGGTCTCTGCGACCGCGGTAGCCTTTACAACGGATATCGATCAGATCGTCGTCACCTGGATTGCCGATGCCAATATTGTCGATGACGATATGTTGGTCGTCACCCTTACCTGTTCGGATGCCAGCAGTGGTAACGTTGTCGTTGATAGTGTCGAGCTAGATGAGAGCCCGTATACGGTCGAAACAGATGGCAGCGACTCACTAGATTGTACGGTCAGCACGACTCTGTCGGTCAATGGCTCAGCGGCCACTACTGTAGGTGATCCCCTTACTGAAAGGGTAACGCCTGACTCGGCGTCAGGTTTGCCCATCTGGTTGTTGTATCAGGCTACCCAGTAGCAAGTCACAAAGTGCCCTCAGTTTGGCCTGTCCTCTAGGGCCTGATTTAGGGGGCAGGCATAAAGATTCGGTTAAACAAGGAATGCGTGACAGCACTGAGTCGTTGGTGCCATTTTTCGACTACTAGGGCTTCTTGGTGAAGCCCCGAATCATGTCGCTGAGCAGTTCATCTACCCGGCCGCCAAAGCCTCCCATGCCCTTCAGCATGACCTGAATCTGGAATGAACTCTCGCGCTCCAGATTCGGGTCGTTGAAGTCGACAATATCTCCAACAAGCGTATCGACGTAGCGCATGTAAAGCAGGCGCACCCGCCAGCAGCAGTCGTCGTATTCAAATCCCACCATACTCTCGACGACCTCCGAGGCCTCGAGGGAATATTCGTAGGCGCCAAATACGCTCCAGGTATCGTTGATGGGGTAATAGGCAGACGCATTGGCTTGTTCTGTCACCGGTCGGTCTATCAGAGAGGGCGGCGGCTCGCGCAGGGTGTAACCCAAGTTAAAGATTTTGCCATCGCCGGGCATGAAGCTGGCCTGTGCATAGGCCGCATCAAAGTTGTTGTCGTTGGGGTCGTACAAGACGCTTGAGCGCAGTTGCCATTCTCTCGAGGGTGACCAGGCCAGCTCGGCAGCAATCGCCGAGGTTGACTCGGTCAGGTCGGGGTCGATCTGGTTCAGTCGCACCTCGCGGTCACGAAAGTAGAAGATCTGACCGATGCTGGCACGTAACGTCTCATTGCCCGACGCGTTATCGATAAAACGGCTGGTGACGCCAAGAGCCAGCTGGTTGGCGTCATCAATGCGGTCGTGGCCCGAGAATCGGGTATCGCGATAGAGTTGGTCGTAGCTAAAGGTCAATTCAGCACTGTCGAAGTCAGGCTGCCCTGATTGCTCCTCATATTCTGAGTACAGGTAGTACGCACGCGGCTCCAGCGTCTGGGTTACCTTGCTACCACCCAGTGAAGTTTGCCGCTCAAAAAACAGCCCGCCGTCTAGGCTGGCCATCAGCGAGCCCGCATCCGGTGAGTCGTCCTCGATGAGCGGAAAGTCATCGAGCTCGTAGGAGACCGAGCGATATTTCACGGTAGGCGTCAGAAAACCATAGGCCCAGCGGTTAGGCATGGTTAGGCCTGCCTCCATATAGAGCCGTTCGCCGGTCACTCGCACAGAGTCGCTTTCAAAATGAGAGAGCTGGGTGAGCAGAATCGGTTCAACGCCCATCCAGTTCTGGGTGCCGCGCCACCTCGCGGTGATCTGCGGTAATTTCTGGTAGTCGTTACGAATATCGTCGGCGAGGGACTGAAACTTCTCCACGTCCACGCGGACCTGCCAGTCTTCTCCGAGCCAGTCGACTCTACCCAACTGTTGCAAGGCAGTGCGGCGCTGCGCGCTGAGACGGTTGTTCTCGATATCACGGATGTACTCGGGGTCGCTGACCCGGGTGTAGGCAATTTTGGTTCGCCATGCGGAGCCGAACTCGCCATTATGCTGAGTGTTCAACAGCCACCGGTCGGCATCGATTGTCGGGTTGGCATTCTGGTAGCGCTCATCGTCGCCAATCCAACTGCCGTTCATCTCCCAATAGCCGACCGTGTCGTTTAACCAGCGCCCTTGCCCTTGATGTAACAACCCTCGCTCTTGGATATAGCGGGGGCGATAAAGTGCGTCATAATTGGGCGCCAGATTGAAATAAATGGGCTGAGTGATATCCAGTCCGCCGCGACTATCACTCCCTATGTCGGGAAATAGCAGCCCTGTTTTTCGGCGTGAATCGATAGGAAACTGCACCCAAGGCAGGTAAAAAACCGGCACTCCCGCGACCTTGAGTGCTGCGCCCCAAGCCTGACCCTCACCCTGCTCGGGATCAATTTTGAGCGACTCTGCATGGAGCACCCAGGTTGGATCATCCGGTGCGCAGTAGGTCATGGCGCCCTCGCTGATCGTGATGTTGCCGTCAGCGTGCCGCGTCAGGGCCTGGGCACTGCCAGACAGCTGGCGATCATGTAGGACATATTGGGCATCGCTCAGATCAGCCTGCTCTGACAAGCTGTTGTACTGAATCTGCGAGCCGGTCATCACAACGCCGGGTTCTCGCAGGGTCACGTTCCCTGATGCCACTGCGGTTTCGTTCTGCCGGTCTATCTCTACCGCATCCGCGGTCACGCTGCGGTATCCCTGCTGCACACTGACGTTGCCATTGAAATACAGCATGGTTTCGGTGACTTCGCTGTCGTCCGCTGTCACCTCCAGATCAGCCTCACCCGGTGGCACGCTCTGATCGACATCCGCCAAAGGATCCAGAAATTGCCCCTGACATTGCCGGCAGCGAAGTGCGGCTTGATCAAGGGGAATCACTTTGATCGGCGTCCAGTCCGGCCAGGGCGCTACCGAGACTTCGCTCAGGCCTTCAGCCTGCGCGAGCCCTGAGATCAGGCTCACAGACGCAGTGAACACGCCAGTGACAAGCGGCTTTCGCGCATAGGAGGTGACTGTGCTGGTCAAAGGCAAATGGGGTGATCGGTCCGTGTTGGGCCCAGAATCATAAAGCATGCGGCGCCCGCCTGCCTCCCATTCGATTGATGCCAAGAAGGCAGTCATAATGCCTGTTTCAGGATCGGTCCGAACTGGGGGCATCGATTGTCAGACGGTGAGAGATCACACCACAACATGCAGACCGCACAGACCGTGCCTGCCTTGCAGCCACCAGCGTTACTGTGCCGGTGGCTCTCCCAGGTGCTGCACGTGCCGGAAGCCGCACTGAATGTGCAGCAGATAGCCGGCGATGCCAGTCCGAGGCGATATTTTCGCGTGTCGCTGTCCGCAGAGTCGCTCACTACACCAAGATACGTCGCTGGTGCCGATGACCCGGCGATCACAGAACAGGCATCCGCGAGCGCACCCTCTGAACCCCGGCCCGTGCTACTGACGGAGGGCGACACGCTCATTGCCGCGTCGTCGCCGCCGTCAGAGAACAATGAGGCTTTCCTCGCAGTGCAAAATTTATTGGATCAGGCGGGACTTACGGTGCCCTCGCTATTAGCCAGCGACCTCGACAGCGGTTTCTTCCTGATGGAGGATTTTGGCGACGTATTGCTCTCGGCAAGGCTTGCGCCTGCGACCGTGGATCACCTGTATGCGCAGGCGCTAGGAGAGCTTAGCAGGTTGGCGAGGCTAACCTGCGGCGATGTCGATCTGCCGGTATTCGACGCGCAGCGGATTGCAGACGAATTGTCGGTGTTTCCGGAGTGGTTTCTGCAAAAACATCTTGGCCTCGCCCGGGCAGATCTGCCGCCAGCGATCTGGCATGAGTTGCTGGCCCTATTCGTCTCCGTTTTCCAAGGGCAATCGCAGTGCGTGGTGCATCGCGATTTTCACAGCCGCAATATCATGTGCCTGGCGGACGGTCGCCTGGGCATCATCGACTTTCAGGATGCCGTGCTGGGGCCCGTGACTTACGACCCCGTCTCGCTACTCAAGGACTGCTACGTCCGCTGGCCGAGAGATGATCAGCTCCGTTGGTTGGATGCTTATCGTGAGCAACTGGCGACACATGGGGTCGACATCTCCGATGATGCACAATCCTTCGCGCGCCAGTTTGATCTAGTGGGGCTACAACGGCATCTGCGCGTACTGGGTGTTTTTGCGCGGTTGTGTTTGCGCGACCAGAAGCCGGACTATTTGAATGATTTACCGCTGGTGCTCGACTACGTGCGAGAGGCTTTGGCGCGATATGACGCAGAGCCTGCAGTTGGCGCTTTCTCAGATTGGTTTGAGCGCACGGTGATGCCGAAGGTAGCAACTCAGCACTGGTACAGCGACCAGCGGACCGATGCGCGCTGATACGCTTGTCTTAGCAGTCAGGTCACGTCGATGAGAGCGATGATTCTTGCCGCGGGGGAGGGCAGACGGATGCGCCCCCTTACCCATGAGACGCCGAAGCCGCTTCTCAAAGTCGGCGGGTTGCCCTTGCTGGAGCATCACCTGCTTGGCTTGCGCGACGCCGGGGTCAGCGACGTGGTGGTGAATGCCTCGTACCTTGGAGACCAGATCGCCGCCTTTTGTGGTGATGGCGGTCGCTGGGGCCTGCGCATCCGTGTATCCAGAGAGGCGGCGCCGCTGGAGACGGCAGGAGGGATCATCGAGGCCTTGCCGGTACTGGGTGAACTGCCCTTTCTGGTGGTCAACGGTGATGTGTACTGCGACTACCCCTTCAAGCGTCTGATCGATAGACCGATTGAATCTGGGCAGGGGCACTTGGTTTTGGTCGACAATCCAGCTCATCATCCCGGGGGCGATTTTAGACTCGTCGACGGCAGGGTGCTGCAACCTGAAGACACCGTGAACTCTGATGGTAGATCAAGGAACACTCTGACCTTCAGTGGCATTGCACTTTACGGAGCCGGTTTTTTTGCAGGGTACGAGCGCGGCAAACGCGCACTCAAGCCACTCCTCGATGAGGCCATTCTGCGGGGGCGCTTATCGGGTGAGCCGTTTGGGGGCGTCTGGAGTGACGTCGGCACGCCTGAGCGCCTTGCGGCGCTCAACGCTTAACTTTCTCGGATCAGTCGCGTCGACTCTGCTGAGGCAGTAACATACGCGCAACTCGGTACTGAGCGGACCCCATGCAGCCTTTTGTCATTGCGCCCTCAATTCTTTCTGCTGATTTCGCGCGTCTCGGCGAGGAGGTGGAGCAGGTATTGGCCTCTGGCGCCGACTGGGTACATTTTGATGTCATGGATAATCACTACGTCCCCAATCTTACGATTGGCCCCATGGTGTGTCAGGCCCTTCGCGACCACGGCGTCACGGCGCCCATCGACGTGCATCTCATGGTTGAGCCCGTCGACGCGCTCATCGGTATGTTTGCTGATGCCGGTGCCAGCGTGATCAGCTTTCACCCCGATGCATCTATTCATGTTGATCGTTCGCTGCAGTTGATTCGTGATGCAGGCTGTCAGGCTGGCCTGGTCTTCAACCCCGCGGCCGGGCTTGAGCCCCTGAGATATGTGATGGATAAGGTCGATCTGGTGCTACTCATGTCGGTGAACCCCGGCTTTGGTGGTCAGTCTTTTATCCCCTCGACTCTTCCTAAATTGCGCGAAGCGCGGGCATTGATCGATGCGGCAGGGCTTCCCATTCGTCTTGAAGTCGACGGCGGCGTGAGTTCGGCCAATATTCGGGAAATCGCTGAGGCGGGCGCCGATACCTTTGTGGCGGGTTCAGCGATTTTCAATCAGCCTGACTATCAGGCGGTGATCGATACGATGCGGCAGGCACTAGAGGCTGCTACGGTCGCGTGAGCGAGTCAGTGTCTGAGCGCGAGTTCACCGCGCTCCAATCGAAGGGCTTCAACCGAATACCGGTCAGCCGAGCCTTGCTGGCTGACACCGAGACGCCGTTGTCGGCCTATAACAAACTCGCCAGCGGTCCTCATTCCTACCTATTTGAATCCGTTCAGGGCGGTGAGCGCTGGGGCCGATACTCCATTATTGGTTTGCCTGCCTCGCGCTGGCTTACGGTAGACGGCCACACGTTGACGCTGTTTGATGGCGGGGCACCCATCGAAGTCATTGAGGGGTCTGACCCCCTCGCGGCCATTGATGACATTCTAGGACGGTATCGCAGCGCCCCAATGGCGCACCTGCCCATGTTTCATGGTGGTTGGGTGGGTTATTTTGGTTATGACACCGTGCGCTACGTGGAACCGCGGCTCGCCCAGAGCTGCCCTGAGGATACGCTCGGGGTTCCGGATATCTGGCTGACGCTCTCCGAGGAAGTGGTCGTATTTGATAATCTGGCCGGCGCTCTAACGCTAGTCGTGAATGCTGACGCGGCGGTCCCCGACGCCTACAGGCGCGCGATGGACCGGCTCGATACGTTGGAGGCTCGGCTTGCGCAGCCGGGGCCGCCACTCGAGCCCGTCTCGCTGAGGCCGCTTGATACCCGCGAAGTGGAGTCACAGGTCGAGTTTTCGACCACGCAGGAAACCTTCGAAGGTTGGGTATCCGCCATCCGGGACTATATCTTGCAGGGAGACGTGATGCAGGTTGTCCCATCGCAGCGCATGACCGTCCCCTTCACGCAATCGCCTTTGACACTCTATCGCGCGCTGCGCAATCTGAACCCATCTCCCTATCTCTACTTTGTCGACCTGGGCGGTTTTCAGATCGTCGGTTCCTCACCTGAGATTTTGGTCCGCCTTGAGGGCGGAGAGGTCACCGTCAGACCCATCGCGGGCACTCGTAAACGTGGGGGCTCCGCCGAGGAAGATGAGGCGCTGGAGGCGGATCTCCTGAGTGATAAAAAGGAGATCGCAGAGCACCTGATGCTGATTGATCTGGGCCGCAACGACGTCGGTCGCGTGGCCAAAGCGGGCTCTGTAGCGCTCACGGAGCAGATGGTCGTCGAGCGTTACTCCCACGTCATGCACATTGTCTCCAATGTCACCGCGGCGGTAAGGGATGACATCGTTGCGATCGACGCGCTCAAAGCGACATTGCCCGCGGGGACGCTAAGCGGTGCTCCCAAGCTACGTGCGATGGAGATCATTGATGAGCTGGAGCCCGTCAAGCGGGGTATTTATGGTGGCGCAGTGGGCTACGTGTCCTGGGCCGGCGAAATGGATACGGCCATTGCGATCCGAACCGCTTTGATCATCGATCAGCGTGTCATCGTTCAGGCCGGGGCTGGCGTTGTCGCCGATTCGATACCCGCCTCGGAGTGGGAGGAGACGCTCAACAAGGCCCGTGCCATGCTCCGCGCCATCGCCATGTGTGGTGAGCGCGGGTAGCCATGTCGCCGGCATGCGCGGCTCGTATACCTCGCCCCGTCCTCAGCAAAGTGCTCGTCAAATCTAATCTTGAGAGACGTTCGTTAATGCGCGTTGAGTTACGCGGCTTTGTCAGGGCTGCTGCTGTGGTGTGATGCTGGTGATTTCAAATCTCTGAGATTTCGAGCGCCACTCTAGCGTGATGTCATAGGTCTGCTCGCCTATCCAGGCCCCTCTAATATTGATGCCTCTGCCCAGCGCCGAAATGCCAGCCCAACCCAGTTCTACGTAATCATCAGCCGAGATATAACTTTTCTCGAAACGCGTCACGCCGAATTCAACGGAGCGCTCAACAACGGAGCCAAAACTGTCGGTGACCCGGATCAATAAGTCGTGATCGCCCTTATCCAATCCACTGAAGTTAACCGCCGAGGCGTAGCCGGACTGATCTGAGTTGGGTATCTCCTCGAAGATGCTACCGACGTCGCGGCGCTTGCCACCGTGGGGGATGTCAAAAAGATATTCTCCGTCGACGAAAACCTCCACGCGTTCAATCGGGTCGCTGGAGACCGCCCAGCCACGAATCATGCCGATGCCGGAATGCATGCCGCCCGCGGAAGGCTCCTCAATGGCAACCCTGAGATCGGACGTGCCGTCAAATTCCACCACGTAAACAAGCGCCGTACTGACATCCAGATCGTTCCACTGCCCGGTGGACCCTAAGTCAAAAAATGGCTCGGGCCAGTCGCGCAAACCCATTGCAAGCGCGTCTTCTTCTCCCGTCGCGCTATCGGGCTGCACACCCCAATTGGTGTAACGGTCCGCAACGCCAGACCCGTTAAAGTCGCCACTCCAGAATTGGTCGCCGTTGTTGCTCCAAATCCAGACGCCCTCCGCCTCAGCATCAGACCCGCCAAGCCAGATGAAGGGGGCATCGGAGCCGTCTTCTGCCAAAGTCTGCTCAAGCTGTTCCTCGGAGAGGTGATTCATTACGGCATCGAGGATGGCCGCATTTTCCCGGGCCGAATCGATTCTCGCCAGGTAGCCCACGTTGGACCCCAGGGTCATACCGCCAGCACGCTCTGAGGCGTCAGCCCAGCTAGCCGGTTCGGTCACAATTTTGTAGGTATGGCCAGCGTGCTTGAAGATGGTGTCCGCCAGCGCAACCCCAGACAGCAAGCCCGACAGCAAAAAGACCGCCACTGAGGCGGTAAAGGTTGTTTTGCCTGTCTCCCCAGCACAGTGCGCAAGGGTGCGTGTCAATTGCGTCATGTCCAGAGCGCCGTGCGAACTGAAAAGGGCGGAGAAATTAGCACCCGTGGGCGCCATTCACCAGTTTTTTACCTGTGTATATTGACGCAGTCACCCCGTCGATTATTCCCCGAGGCGGGTTTGCAGGGGCGGGCGTTAACGGTAATTTTGCGAGATGGCGAGACATGACATTTCGATGTAAGCACTCACTAACTTGCGAGGACCGGCAAAACCGGATACCCCTGCTTGGGGCGCTGCTCAACAAGACCTTTACCCGGTTTCAGTATTTAAGAGGAGCCTCAGCGTGACCGCCAAAGGGTCAGCTCCGTTGTAAGCGGTTTTATGAAAATCCAATCTCTCGACATTAGCCGATATTTTTTCGGGAGATGACCGCATTTTTACGGATTTTTGGTCTATTTTTCGCTTTGATGATGCTTTTTTCGGCGATTTCGCGTAAAAAGCCGTCTTTTCGCGGCATTTCAATAGGGTCAATCGGGCGTCGCCATGATTTTGATGATCGACAACTACGACTCATTCACCTGGAATGTCGTGCAGTACCTTTGGGAGTTGGGCGCAGAGGTTGAGGTGCATCGTAATGATGAAATTACCCTCGCCGATATCGCGCAAAAAGCGCCCGCCGGGCTCTGCATCTCGCCCGGTCCGTGTTCTCCTGCGGAAGCCGGTATCTCCCTTTCTGCTATCACTGCGTTCGCCGGGCAGATCCCGATTTTCGGGATCTGTCTTGGTCAGCAAAGCATTGGCGCCGCGTTTGGTGGCGAGGTGGTGCGGGCACAAAGCGTCATGCACGGCAAGACCAGTCAGGTTCACCACCGCGGGCAGGGGGTGTTTACTGATCTGCCCAGTCCACTGACGGCGACCCGCTATCACAGCCTGGTGGTCGACGCCCAGTCTTTGCCAGAATGCCTTGAGGTCACTGCTTGGACCGAGGACGAGCTAGGCGAGCAAGAGGCGATCATGGGGCTTCGTCACCGTGAATGGGATGTCGAGGGCGTGCAGTTTCATCCTGAGTCGATTCTGTCAGAGCATGGTCACGCCATGTTGGGTCGATTTCTGGCACGATGCCAGTAGCGCTTTGACAGGAAATTACCCATGACACCGCAGCAAGCTCTCGCGCAGTTGGTCGCCGGTAAAGATCTCACCCGGGAGGAGATGCGTGCCGTGATGATGGCGGTGATGACCGGTGAGGCTTCAGCGGCACAAATTGGCGCCCTACTGGTTGCCCTGAGGATGAAGGGTGAGGCGATCGACGAGATCACGGGTGCAGCCGAGGTCATGCGCGAGTTGGTGACGCCGGTTGCTCTTGCCAGTGACGACGCCATCGATCTCGTTGGCACCGGTGGCGACGGTGCGAATCTTTTTAATGTCTCGACGGCCGCGACCTTTGTCGCCGCGGCCGCAGGCGCGAAGATTGCCAAACACGGCAATCGCTCGGTTTCGAGCAGCAGTGGTTCATCTGATGTGCTCGAGGCGCTCGGTGTCAGCTTAACGCTGACACCGGCACAGATTGCTGATTGCATTGAGTCCGTCGGCTTAGGATTTATGTTTGCTCCGGCGCATCATGGTGCGATGAAGTACGCCGTCGGTCCGCGAAAAGAGTTAGGGATGCGGACACTGTTTAATGTGCTCGGACCCCTGACCAACCCCGCCAGCGTCACCCGGCAGGTACTGGGCGTCTACGATGCGGCACTCTGCGAACCGCTGGCGAGGGCGCTGCAGCAATTGGGCAGTAGCCACGCGCTGGTGCTTCATAGCGAAGACGGTCTTGATGAGATCTCTATCGCGATATCCACTCATGGTGTTGAGTTGAAAAGCGGCGAGCTGACGCCAATCCGCATTGACCCGAGTGATTACGGGCACGGTTTTGACTCACTCGATGGCCTGCAGGTTGAGACGGCGGATGCCTCGGCCGCGTTGATTCAGTCAGCGTTTGCGGGTGATCAGGATGGTGCGAGCTGCAAAGCGCGGGCGATCATTGCACTGAATGCGGGGGCGGGCATCTATGTGTCGGGTGGCGCTGATAACCTCGCTGACGGCATTGCTCGGGCCGATGACGCTTTAGGCTCTGGGGCCGCCGCAGAGAAGCTCGCAGAATTTGTCTCCTTTACGCAGACGCTCTCAGCACAACCCGAGGGAGGGTCATCGATATGAGCACCAAGCTCGCGGCGCCCACCGTGCTGAAAACGATTTTTGACCGCAAGACGGAAGAAGTGGCGGAGCGGCAAAAGCGATGTCCCATCAGTGAGCTGGAGTTGGCGGCACAGAGCGCTGACCCGGTACGCGGATTTCGGCAAGCGCTGGCGGATCGGGTGGCTCGGAACGAGGCGGCGGTGATTGCCGAGGTCAAGCGCGCAAGCCCCAGTAAAGGCGTCATTCGCCCTGATTTCCATCCAGCCGATATCGCCCGCAGCTATCAGGAGGGCGGCGCTGCATGCCTCTCTGTGCTGACCGACATCGACTTTTTTCAGGGCGCCGATCACTACCTTGAGGCGGCCCGAGCGGCCTGCAGCCTCCCGGTATTGCGAAAAGACTTCACCCTTGACCCGTATCAAATCGTTGAGGCGAGAGCGCTGGGGGCGGATGCCATTTTACTCATCGTCGCCTGCCTGGAGGTGTCTCACCTCAAAGACCTTCACGACTGCGCAACCGAGATGGGTCTTGATGTATTGGTCGAGGTGCACGATGAAGCCGAGCTCGAGGAAGCGCTGTCAGTCAGTGGGGATTTGATCGGTATTAACAACCGAAACCTTCACACCTTCGAGACCAGTCTGGAGACGACCTATCGTCTGCTGGACAGAATGCCTTCAGGTATTCAGGTCGTCACAGAGAGTGGCTTCAGCTCGGCAGAGCAGGTTTCTGAAATGCGCCGCCGCGGCGTGCAGACCTTTCTGATTGGCGAGGCGTTCATGCGCGCTGACGACCCGGGTAGTGCCTTGGCGGAAATGTTTTCAGCCCACTGAGCCCTGTTTTACGCGTCGTATTTTTCCCACCGTGGGTCGCGAGGAGGCCCGGAACCATGAGTTTGGGGTCTGGGATCTAGGATCAGATCCAGTAGGTAGTGCGGGTCATCACCTGACTTGCCAGAGACATCACATCTTTGACCGGCCGGGGGAATTCCTCGCCCCCATGGGCTAGCGCCTCTTCACCATGGCGCTCTTCGTCATCCAGCATCTGCTGCAGGATCAGCTGAGACTTCCTGTCTTCTCCAGGCAGTGACTTGAGGTGGGAGCGCAGGTGAGAGGCCACGCGCTCCTCGGTCGCATGAACAAAACCGAGGCTCACCTTGTCCCCTGCCAGCGCTGTGGCTGCCCCCAAGGCATAGGAGGCTGCGTAGAAAAGTGGGTTGAGCCTGCTGGGTGCAGCATCGAGCTCGTCCAATCGCGCCTCACACCACGCCAGATGGTCGGCTTCCTCTTGTGCGGCGCTCAACAGGTTTTGCCGCGTGTCGTCGGTGCGTGCTACCAGAGCCTGCCCTTGATAAAGCGCTTGGGCGCAGACCTCGCCGGTGTGATTCACTCGCATCAGCCCCGCCGCATGTGCCCGCTCGCGCGGACTCAGCTGGGGTTCCTCGTGCCCGATCGCAGGGGAGGGCCGTGGGTCTGCTGAAGGCTCTGCCACGGATGCGCTACTTAATTGCCTGAGTCGTCGGTCTAACCGACTTAGCAGCTGGTCAAAGCCACCGAGTGCGCGCGGGCTTGATGTAGTGCGTTCAGTCATGGCCCAAGTTTAACGCTCGAGGGCCCGCCAACCAATGTCTCGCCGGCATGTCATACCTTCCCAGCTGATGCGATCGACACCGGTATAAGCAGCGCCAATGGCCTCTGCGATCGAATCGCCCAGCGCACTGACGCATAGCACCCGGCCGCCACTCGTTAGGGTGTGATCGCCCTCAGCCCGGGTGCCGGCGTGAAACACTTTTGTCGTGGCAGGCCATTCACCGTCCAGCCCGCTGATGCTCTGACCTTTGGGGTAAGAGCCGGGGTAGCCCTCTGCAGCCAGTACCACGCCGACAGCGGGACGCGGGTCCCAGACCGCGGAAACCCTATCCAGTGTCCCATCGAGTGCCGCAAGGCACAGCGCCGACAGATCACTTTGCAAGCGCTGCATGATCGGCTGCGTCTCCGTATCACCGAAGCGACAGTTGTACTCAATCACAAAGGGGTTTCCCTGCTCATCTATCATCAGCCCGGCGTATAAAAATCCGGTATAGGGGTGCCCCTCGGCGGCCATGCCCTTGACCGTGGGCAGGATCACTTGCTCCATGATCTTGGCGTGCACATCGTCGGTGACCACGGGGGCGGGGGAATAAGCCCCCATACCGCCCGTATTGGGGCCGGTGTCGCCCTCGCCGATCCGTTTGTGATCTTGCGATGTTGCCATGGGTAACACGTGTTCGCCGTCCACCACGACAATGAAGCTGGCTTCCTCCCCCTCGAGAAAGCCCTCGACAACGACGCGGGCGCCGGCATCGCCGAATTTGTTATCGGACAACATGTCATGAATGGCGGCCTCCGCCTCAGCCAGTGTCATGGCAACGACGACGCCTTTGCCCGCTGCCAGACCATCGGCTTTGATGACGATCGGTGCGCCCTGTTGATGAATGTAGTCGAGGGCCGGTTCGACCTCGGTAAAAACGGCATAGGAGGCGGTAGGGATAGCGTGCCGTGCGAGAAAGTCCTTTGTGAACGACTTGCTCCCCTCAAGCTGTGCCGCTCCCGCAGTGGGCCCGAAGCAGGCGAGACCGTGCTCGCTAAAATGGTCAACGATACCCGCCACCAGCGGCGCTTCAGGCCCCACGACGGTCAGCGGACAGCCCTGCGCCTTGGCAAACTGTGCCAACCCCTCGATATCCATGGGATCAAGCGGCACGTTCTCAAGCTTCGGCTCCAGTGCGGTCCCCGCGTTGCCGGGTGCGACAAACACCCGGGTAACAGCGTCGGGCTCTGCGAGCTTCCAGGCCAGCGCGTGCTCGCGGCCACCGCTGCCGATCACCAGAATGTTCATCTCGCCTCCCTTTGCCTCACCCACTAATGGCGGAAGTGACGCATACCCGTGAATACCATCGCCATACTCGCGTCATTGGCCGCTGAAATGACCTCTTCATCGCGCATCGAGCCCCCTGGCTGTATCACTGCGGCGATACCGCGCTCAGCGGCGTTGTCGATACCGTCGCGGAAAGGGAAGAAGGCGTCGGACGCCATCACAGCGCCTCGTACTTCGAGCCCCGCGTGCTCTGCTTTAATGGCGGCGATTCGGGCGGAGTTGACCCGCGACATCTGTCCGGCACCGACACCGACGGTGCGCTGCTGAGCCGCATAGACAATGGCGTTGCTCTTCACAAATTTGGCCACCTTCCAGGCAAACAGCAGGTCATCCCATTCCGCGTCGGTGGGCTCACGCTCGGTCGCCACTTTCAGATCGCCCCGGGTGACCATACCGTCGTCTCGATCCTGCACCAATAGCCCACCGTTAACGCGCTTGAAATCCCGCGCGGGGACAGGGGGTGACCATTGCCCGGTGCGCAGAAGTCGCACATTTTCCTTCGTGGCGACCGCCGCTATCGCTTCTTCCGAGACCTCCGGTGCGATGATCACCTCAACAAACTGGCGTTCGACGATCGCCGCTGCCGTCGCGCCGTCAAGCGGGCGGTTAAACGCGATGATGCCGCCAAACGCTGACTCGGTGTCAGTATGAAAAGCGAGATCGTAGGCGCTGATCAAATCCTCAGCGACGGCCACACCGCAGGGATTGGCGTGCTTCACAATGACACAGGCTGGCGCGTCAAAGCCCTTCACACACTCCAGTGCCGCGTCGGTATCCGCGACGTTGTTATAGGACAAGGCCTTGCCCTGCAGTTGTTCGGCGTTGCTGATGCCGATTTCAGTTTGCCTGCTGTCACGGTAAAACGCGGCACTTTGGTGTGGGTTCTCGCCGTAGCGCATCTCCTGCACTTTCTCCAGCTGCAGATTGAAGGTGCGGGGATACTGCTCCGAGCCACCCTCGGTGAGGCGACCAAAATGGTTGGCGATCATGCCGTCATAGGCGGCAGTGTGTTCATAAGCGCGAATCGCCAGATCGAATCGCGTTGCCAGCGTCGTGTGGCCGTCGTAAGCCGCCAGCTCCTCCAGCACCCTCGCGTAATCGCCTGAGGACACCACGATGGCAACGTCGCGGTGATTCTTGGCCGCGGCGCGCACCATGGTCGGGCCACCAATATCGATATTCTCGACGGCGTCCTCCAGCGTGCAGTCCGGACGGGCAACGGTGGCCTCGAAGGGATACAAATTCACGACGACCAGATCAATAGCAGGGATATCGTGCTCATCCATCACAGCATCATCAACGCCACGCCGGCCTAAAATACCGCCATGAATCTTCGGGTGCAGGGTCTTGACGCGGCCGTCCATCATTTCAGGGAAGCCGGTGTGGTCGGAGACTTCAACCACTGTGACGCCCTCGTCCCTGAGCAAGCGGCAGGTCCCGCCGGTGGAGAGAATTTCAACGCCGTCTGCGGCAAGTGCTTTGGCAAACTCAACAATGCCGGTTTTGTCTGAGACACTGATGAGGGCTCGCCGTAGGGGCGCCAGTCCGGCATCGCTCATGGTTTATCGCTTCCTGTGGGTGGATGAACGTTTTGTGGTGGGTCGTTTGTTTCGATTCGTGCGCTTCGGTTGTGGCGGTGCCGGCTCATCGAGCAAGCCATGCTGCCGCAGTTTCTTGCGGAGTGTGCCGCGGTTCAGGCCGAGCATGGTTGCGGCATGGCTCTGATTGTTTTGCGTGTACTCAAGTACGGCTCTGAAAAGCGGCTCCTCGACTTCTCTCTGCACCATTTCATATAGCTCGGTGCATCCCTCACCTTCGAGGGTTGCGAGGAAGTGCCTGATTGCCTCCTCAGCACTCTCTCTTAGGGGGGGAGGGGAGGCGTTACTTCCCTTTTGGCGTTTACCGGCCTGCGCGCGCGATGCTGACGGCGACGAGCTCATGCGGCGAGTGGTGCCTCGTCGACGCCGCATGATGCGATTTGTCTCGCGCCCGGGGCGCCTTCATGGGGCAGAGTGAGAAGCGGGGTGTACGCCTCCAATCGATCCAGCTGCGCCTGTGGTGTCACCAATGTGTTGAAGGCGGATCGCAGCGCTTTGGCAGTGTCTACAGGCAACACCGACTGCCTTTGCAGCGACTCAAGGAACCACGCATGATGCTTTCGCACAATTCGCGGGCCAAGGTAATCACCGTAGAAGTCGTGTAGCGCCGCTGAGTGCCGCTGCTGTATCGCCAGCTGCTCCGCCGGCGCGGGAACCCGAATGTCCGCTGTATTGTGCTTGAGCGCCTCGGCAATCGCGCCGGGTAGCCACGGTTGGCCCTGCGCGGCGCGACCAATCATCACGCCAGCGGCGTCGGTTTCGGCGAGTACCCTGCGGGCTTTTTTGAGTGAGACGATGTCCCCATTGGCGATGACGGGGATCGATACCGCGTTCACTATTTGACTAATGGTTTGATACTCCGCATCCCCATTGAAGCGGTCTGCGCGGGTGCGACCATGAACGGTGAGCATCTGGATGCCGGCATCCTCGGCAATTCGCGCAATGCTGACGCCATTTCGGTTTTTGTGATCGGTGCCCGTGCGGATTTTTAGCGTGACGGGAACGTCCACCGCCTCGACAACTGCAGTGAGTATGCGTCCCACCAATAACTCATCGGCAAGCAGTGCCGAGCCGGCTGCTTTTTTACAGACTTTTTTGGCAGGACAACCCATATTGATGTCGATGATCTCGGCGCCGAGCTCGACGTTGTAGTGGGCGGCTTTTGCCAGCCGGGAAGGGTCGTAACCGACAATCTGCACTGACCGCAAGCCGGCGCGGTGACTGTGCCGTTGCCGCTGTAGCGTCTTCCGCGAGTCAGCCAGACTGGCGTCGTCTGACACCATCTCGCCTACTGCAAGCCCCGCACCCAACTCCATAGCGGCCTCGCGCATCGGCAAGTCCGTGACCCCGGCCATGGGCGCAAGAAACACGTTATTTGAGGGTTTCAGGCCGCCAATTTTCATCGGGAAGAGGGCTCTACGTCGGAGTCGGCAGTGTAAAGGAGCCCGGCCGGCACGGGAAGATGCAGTGAACAATTTTTGACCAACCAACCAACCAACCAACCAACCAACCAACCAACCAACCAACCAACCAGCCACCCGCGCAACTGACTGAACGAAAGCTGAGGCAGAGGGGGTGGGAGTGACATGCGTCACAGAGGTTCAGGCCGTCCACCTCCGCCAGCCGCTGTTGCGGATTGTGGTTTTCAAGGGGTGTTTGCGTGGCTGGGATAGCGCACACCCTCCAAGGAGTCGCTGATGACTTCAGGCGATGCTGATCCGTTATCGCGTTATTGAGAGGGACATTTTGCGCCGATTTTGCGCCTAACGTCGGTGAAAAATGTGTAAATGCCCAAAAAAGTGGACTCTGTGACATTTCTGAGACACACTCGCGCCCCGAATCAGCGTTAGGTGGACCGGCCCATGGCGGCAATCCTCGTACTGCACGGCCCAAATCTGAATTTGCTCGGCACTCGCGAGCCGGAAATCTATGGCGCGGAAACTCTCGATGAAATCAACCATCGCCTGCAGTCCGAGGCGGAGCGCGCCGGCGCCAAGCTCACCTGCCTGCAGAGCAATGGCGAGCAGGAGCTGATCGAGGCGGTGCATCAAGCACAGGCTGACGGCACCCAGTTCATTATTATCAATCCCGCCGCGTTCACGCATACCAGCGTTGCGCTGCGCGATGCCCTCGCTGCCGTCGATATCCCGTGTATCGAGGTCCATATCTCCAACGTATACGCCCGCGAACCTTTTCGTCATCACAGCTACATATCCGACATCGCCGAAGCGGTGATTTCAGGCCTGGGTAGCTTTGGCTATGACTGCGCGTTGGCGGCTGTTCTCCAGTCTCTGGACACCCATTCCACCAAGCACTAAGGAACACTCATGGACATTCGCAAAGTCAAAAAACTCATCGAACTGCTAGAGGAATCGAATATCGGTGAGATCGAAATCAAAGAGGGCGAAGAGTCTGTGCGGATAAGCCGCCATGGTAATCAGCCCGCAGCGCCGATGGCCTATGCGGCGCCCGCGCCCGCGGCACCCGCGCCCGCTGAGACAGCGACCAGTGAGCCTGCAGCGCCCGCCGCCGCGCCCGCCACCGACAACGCTGTGCTGTCGCCCATGGTAGGGACGTTTTATCGGGCGCCGAGCCCTGATGCGGCCTCCTTTGTAGAAGTCGGGCAAACCGTTCGCGTCGGCGACGTACTTTGCATTGTCGAGGCAATGAAGATGATGAACCAGATTGAAGCCGATCGCGCCGGCACAGTAACGGCGATTCATGTTCAGAACGGCGAAGCCGTCGAGTTTGATCAGCCGCTGATTTCTATTTCCTGAAGCCTGGGTGAGCACCCCAAAAAAGGATATCTCCCATGCTTGAAAAAGTACTGATCGCCAACCGAGGCGAAATCGCCCTCCGCGTTTTGCGAGCCTGTAAGGAGTTGGGCATCAGAACGGTCGCGGTGCACTCCACTGCTGACCGCGACCTGAAGCACGTGCGTTTAGCCGACGAGGCGGTGTGCATCGGTCCGCCACCCTCGGCCCAGAGCTATCTGGATGTGCCCTCTATTATCGCCGCCGCGGAGTTGACCAATGCCGATGGGATTCACCCCGGCTACGGGTTCCTGTCTGAGAACGCTGACTTTGCTGAACAGGTCGAGAAGAGCGGCTTTAAGTTTATCGGTCCAACCGCTGAAACGATTCGCCTGATGGGTGACAAGGTCTCAGCCAAGCAGCAAATGACACGCACAGGGGTGCCCACGGTGCCCGGCTCAGACGGCGCCCTGCCGGATGATCCCGAGGAGGTTACGCGCATCGCCCGCGAGATCGGTTTTCCGGTCATTGTAAAAGCCGCCGCCGGTGGCGGTGGCCGCGGTATGCGGGTCGTCCATAATGAAGAGGTCCTGCTGTCATCGATTCAGGTGACCCAGTCCGAGGCGCAGGCGGCGTTTGGCTCCCCTGTGGTCTACATGGAGAAATTCCTGCAGCGGCCCCGTCATGTCGAAATTCAGGTGTTGGCCGACGGTCAGGGCAATGCCATTCACCTTGGAGATCGTGATTGTTCGCTTCAGCGTCGCCATCAAAAGGTGATTGAGGAAGCCCCTGCACCGGGAATCGACGATGCCTTGCGCAATGAGATTGGTGCTGCCTGCGTTCGAGCGTGCCTCGATATGGGCTACCGGGGTGCCGGCACCTTTGAGTTCCTGTTTGAGGATAACGCCTTCTATTTCATTGAGATGAACACCCGGGTTCAGGTGGAGCACCCTGTGACCGAGATGATTAGCGGCGTCGATATTGTGCGCGAGCAGCTACTGATTGCCGGAGGCGCGCCCTTGTCGATCAAGCAGGAAGACGTCGTGCTCAAGGGGCATTCAATCGAGTGCCGGATTAACGCCGAGGACCCCCGCACCTTCATGCCCTCGCCGGGGACCATCAAAACATTTCATGCGCCCGGTGGGCACGGTGTGCGAGTCGATTCTCACGTATATAGCGGCTATACCGTGCCACCACATTACGACAGTCTCATCGGCAAACTGATTACCTTTGCGGATACCCGGGAAGCCGCACTGGTCAAGATGCGGCAGGCGTTGGATGAGTTGGTGGTCGACGGTATTCGCACCAACGCCGCACTTCATCGCGAGTTGGTGACTGATACTTCTTTCATTGCCGGCGGCGTCAGCATTCATTACCTCGAGAGCAAGCTGGAACACGAGCGTTGAGCGCCACTTCTGCGTGGCAGGAGCTCTGTTACATCGCGAACAAGGATCAGGTCGAGGCGCTGGAGGACTGGTTATTTGCTGCCGGTGCTGTCTCGGTCACGCTGGAGGATGACGCTGACCAGCCGCTGCTTGAGCCCGGCCCAGGGGAGACGCCGCTCTGGGATGCGGTGCGACTGACCGCGCTGTTTCCCGGAGATATGGATCTTCAACCGCTGCTGGATACCACACCACCGCAGCCCGTACTGGAAACGCCGCGCGCACCGGCCATGGTGATCGATCAGGATTGGACCCGCGTGTGGGAGGAGCAGTTTCACCCTATGAAGATGGGGACGCGACTGTGGATTTGTCCGAGTTGGACGCCGCCTCCTGATCCCGACGCCATCAATATTCTGCTGGACCCCGGTCTTGCGTTTGGCACGGGCACACACCCCACCACCGCCATGTGCCTCCGGGCCATTGATGCCGGACTGTCTGAAGGACATCGCGTCATCGACTACGGTTGCGGTTCCGGCATTCTGGGAATCGCCGCCGCCCGCCTTGGCGCCGCGACGGTTCTCGCCGTGGATAACGACCCTCAAGCCATCACGGCCAGCTGTGACAACGCCGCAAGAAATCAGGTCGATGATGCGACTTTCTCAGCGGTACTGCCTGATGACGCCTCTTTACACGGCGCGTTGGCTTCTGCTGATTGGGTCTTGGCCAATATTCTGGCGGGCCCGCTCATTGAGCTCGCACCGCATCTGATATCACTGATGGCGCCTAGCGGCAGGTTACTGTTAGCGGGTCTGCTGTCGGATCAGGTCGAAGAGGTGGTGGCCGCCTATGCGCCGGCAGTGAATCTGAGAGTCGTTGATCAGGTGGAGGATTGGGTGCTACTCGCCGGACACAGAACCGGGTAGTTGATTCGTCCGCGGTCTTCGCTCGTCAAGACGACATCAACCCTGCGCGAGCAACTCCCGCAGATCAATGAGCGCTGCGTTGGCGCGCGAGATATAGCTCGCCATGACCAGCGAATGATTCGCCCACAGCCCGAAGCCCGAGCCGTTCAGGATCACCGGACTCCAGACCGGCGCCTGAGCGGATTCAAGTTCGCGAATAATCTGACGCAAGCTGACGGTGGCGTTTTTCTTCGCCAGCACATCGGCAAAATCCACCTCCGCCGCCTTCAGAAATTGGGTGAGCGCCCAGGCCGCGCCCCGGCTCTCGTAAAAAATGTCGTCGATCTCTCGCCAGGGCGTGCTCACGATGATTTCTTCAGGGCCGCTGGTTGATTGGGCCGCCGCCGTATCGCCGGCAAGGTCGGTATTGAGCCGGCGCTGCCCGACACTGGCCGACAACCGCTGCGACAGACTGCCCAGCCGCTTTTCAATCATGCCCAGCCAGTGACTGAGATTGTCTGCACGGGCATAGAATTGCGCGCTGTCCTCGCCCGTGATCGCCAACCTTGCGCGATACGCCTCGAGAAATTTCAGTGCGTCGCGGTATTCACTCTCTGAGGCTGGCAGTATCCAGCTCTTTGATTGGAAGTTGATACGCGGTTCAGCCAACGTGAGGTCCACGTCCTCTTTTGACTGGGACTGAGACCGGCTCAGCACCTCGCGGAGCGCGCGGGCGAGATCCCGGCTCTGCACCAGCACGCCGTACTCCCAGTTGGGCATATTGTCCAGCCACAACCCCGGCGGGAACACGTCGTTGTGCAGGTAGCCCCCAGGTTTTTCGAGTAGGGT
>Ga0181594_10001022_pt1 | contig 26232 bp, 19 predicted proteins | sample 071ome_18_FD_145603 | JGI IMG/M metagenome (GOLD analysis project Ga0181594, IMG submission 145603) | Coastal salt marsh microbial communities from the Groves Creek Marsh, Skidaway Island, Georgia - 071413BT metaG (spades assembly) | ecosystem: Environmental > Aquatic > Marine > Intertidal zone... | reverse complement strand
GGCCGTGTGACTGACGGAGCGTTTGTTGTAGTCGCCGTCGGTGTTGCCGTCATTGGCCCGGCTGGCGGCGGCGTCATTGTATTGCGAGCTGTGCGAGGCCTTGCCCTTGAGCGCGACATTCTCTCCTGAGCTGAAGGCCTGCACTTCGGCGAGCTGCAGGAATCTTCGGGCGCCCGGGACTTCCACCCGGATATAACGTCCCTTGCGCGCTTGCAATCCACTGGGTTGCCAGAGCGCGGTCGCCTGGGACAGGACGAAGTTGTCCGTCTGATCTGCGGGGATCTCAAGGCGCAATCCGGTGAGGGCGCCTTTCCCTGTCGGGAAGCGCAGGGTGTAGAAATCGGTGTCGGACTTCTCGCCCGTGGCGGTGATCGAGCCGTCGTTCGCGACCTGCAGTTCCATGGCGCGCCCTTTGGCTGTCAGCGGTTTCAGGCGGGTCCACTCGGGCTCCCGGTTCAGGGTCGCGAGCAGTTTCTCGCGGGCGGCGACGCGCTCCGGCGTGTCGGTCGCCAACCGTGTCTTGAGCGACGCGATTTGCTCGCGCCAGCGGGCCTTGTCCGCCTCCTGTTTTTCGCTCCAGATTGACAGCAGGGGGCGTTCATCCTTTTTGTCCGTGTCCTCGGTCTGGTTCAGGATGGCGAACATCTGGAAGTATTCCTCCTGCGAGATGGGGTCGTATTTGTGGGTGTGGCATTGGGCGCAGGCCATGGTCGTTCCCATCCAGACCGCCATGGTGGTGTTGACGCGATCGACGACGGCGACGTTTCGGAACTCCTCGTCATCGGTGCCGCCCTCGCTGTTGGTCAGCGTGTTCCGGTGAAAGGCGGTGGCGATGAGTTGTTCGTCGGTGGGGTTCTCCAACAGATCGCCGGCGATCTGTTCCAGGGTGAATTGGTCGAACGGCTTGTTGTCATTGAGCGATCGGACGACGTAGTCGCGGTAGGCCCAGATGGTGCGCGGCGGGTCGTCCGCGTAACCGGCGGAATCCGCGTAGCGCGCGAGATCAAGCCAGACCCGGGCCCAACGTTCGCCAAAGGCGTCCTTGGCCAACAGCCGGTCCACATAGCGTTCGTAGGCATTGGGGTGGGAGTCGTTCACAAAGCTTGAGGCTTCCTGCCAGTTCGGCGGCAAACCGGTGAGGTCGATCGCCGCCCGGCGCGCCAGGGTCCAACGATCCGCCTCTGCCGAGGGCTTGAGTCCCTCGCGCTCGAGGCGGGCCAGAATGAAGTAGTCGATTTCATTGCGCGGCCAGTCGGATTGCTTGACGACGGGAATTTCCGGCCGGACGGGTTTCTGGTAGGACCAGTGTCCCTGATACTCGGCGCCTTGCTCGATCCATTGGCGCAGCAGGGCGACCTCGTCGGAGTTGAAGCGACTGCCCTTCCCCTTGGGCGGCATGAGATCGTCCTCGTCGTTCGTGGTGATCCTGCGCATCAACTCGCTCTTGTCCGGGGCGCCGGGAACGATCGCCGCGTAGCCGCCGAGATCCGAAGTGGCGCCATCGAACGTGTCGACGCGCAATCCGGCCTCGCGGGTCTCGGCGTCCGGTCCGTGACAGGCGGCGCAGCGATTGGACAACAGCGGACGGATCTGGGTGTTGAAATCGATGCGCTCGGCTCCGAAAGCTGCGTTGAGCGAGAGCAACAGCGTTGCGGCTCCGATCCGGAACCGGCGGGATCGGCGTCTGATTCGTTCAGGGCAAAACATGGGTCTGGTTTGATGGACGTCCGGCAGGCGCGCGAAAATCATCTGAACTTCGGGGCAATGCCGGCAAAGAGCCACTCAAGACGCGCGGAAGCCGGTTTTCCAGCAAAAGTTGTCCCAGATTGCAAGTTGCATGTCCTGCTTTGGCCTTGCAAACGCGTTGAATTTGTGAGGGACTTCTGCGTTCTGAACCTCAAATTTAAGTAACCATGCTCTTCTGGCTGATAGGAATATTGTTGATGGGCGGTTTGGCCGCCGCTGGCCGTCTGGTCGGCGCCACCCGAACCGCAATCGTCATGGTGGGTCTGTGGATCAGCCAGTCCGCGGCCTTTGCGCTGGATGCGCGGCTGATGGAATGGATGCTGAACAAGGAAGGCAAGCTCGCCAATCCCATGCTCAACTGGATTCTGCCCGCCGTGGTCATTTATGCGGGTTTTGCGGTGGTTTTCATCATCATTTCGCAGGTCGCCTACACGAAGATCCTGGTTCACTACAAGTATCATGTGCCGGACGAGCGGCGGGTTTCCTGGGAGCGGATGGATCGCGGCGTCGGCATTCCGGTGGGAGTGGCGTTGGGGGCGACCCTGATGATCCAGTTGGGCATCTTGATCCACGCGGCCGGATACTGGACGGTGCAATTGACTTCCTCCACGGCCGAGAACAATGGAACCATGGTCAAGATCTTCACCCCGCTCAAGAAGGCCCTGCATGGTTCCGGATTGGAGAAGATGGTTCTCAGCCAGGATCCCTGTCCGGACATGTTCTATGACATGGCGGATGTGGCCGGCATTGTGTTCAACAATCCCTCGGTCACGGGTCGCCTGGCGGTCTATCCCGGCACGCTGACCATCGCGGAAATGGACGCCTTCAAAGCGGTTTCCGAAACCAGCCAGCTTGTCGATGCGTTCACCGGCAAGGGCAATATTGAGATGGCGCTGATGACGGAGTCGGTCGCCAACGGCATTTTTTACAATCCCGCGATGCGGGAGACCTTGTTCGGCATCGATTGGGCGGATTTGAAGGTTTTCCTGGAAACCGGATCGTCCCCGAAGTACGAGGGCGAGAAGATTCTCGGCAAGCGGCGGCTCTACGTTACCCAGACACGGGTGAACGTCAAAGACCAGTATGCCGATGACGACGAGAACGCGATTCCGAAGCTGGCCCGCATCCGTCAGCAGTTTCCGTTCGTGGTGAAGGAGTTGCAGTTGCTTGCAGGCGGGGACAAGACCGTCATGTTGAAGGGGCGGATCACGACTGTTGGCGGCCTACGGTCGCTGGTGGAGGGCAAGCCGTTGACGGCGCAGCCGAAGAAGATTCCGGAGGAGCCGGTAGTGGTCGCCACCGGAACCTGGGACGGCGCGGAACCGAATTATACGATCACTTGGGGCGGGGATAACGGGGGCGGAGCCTGCCGCTTCAATCGGGAAGGTCACTTGGTGGTCCCCTTGGGCGACGGGATGCTCGTCTTCCGACAGTAAGCGGAGCGCGGGCGCCCCGCGCGGTGGGGTTCGAGCGGTCGATTACTGCTTCGCGGGGAAGGAGACCCGCTCAACCTGTGATGTGCTGTGAATGCTGGGAGGATCGAAAAGTCCGGTTGGAGCGGTGCGGGCCACATGTTCGACCTCGTTTCCAAGCGTTTTCAGTATTTCCGAACCCGTGGTTCCAGCGTCCGAATTCCTGGCGGCAACTGGCAGGATTGCCGGCGCCGGATCGGCTTGGGGGGAAACAGGATCAGGGGTGGCGATAGAGCCGGGCGAGCCGCTGGAGGATAATCTTGGCGCGCCTTGGAGGACGTCCTCTGACGCCGCCGGCCGGGTCAACTGTACGCCGGCGATGATGAGGCTGCCGGCAATGACGCCGTAGGCGCCGAGCATGACCGGGCTGGTGTCGATGCCGGGAAGCAGGCGTTGCCACCAGGATGTCGCGGGCCGTGCGTCCTCTGCCTCGATGCGCGCGATCACGGTCGCCGAAAAATCCTCGAAGTAGCCCGGAGGCGGGACCTCATGTCGCTTGAGCTCCAGCAGTTTGCGGAGCTTCTCGAAATCCATGTCTTCCTGTTCGTCTTTCATCTTGCTCACTTCAAATAATCTGAGAGGTAGGCCTGCAACTGTTGGCGGGCGTAGAACAATCTCGACCGCACGGTCCCGGTGTTGCATTTCACGATTTTTCCGATTTCTTCGTGCGACATGCCCTGGATGTCATGCAACGTGACGACCAATCTATGGCTTTCTGACAGGCGCTGCATGGCCTCGTTCAATTTTTCCTGCAACTCGGTCAGGTTGGCGTCCCGGCGGGGGGTCTTGTCCGAGACGAGGGAGACCAACTCGGGGTTGTTCTCCACGTTGGAATCCATGTCATTCAGACTCAGGTTGATCCTTCGGTTCCGCTTCTTCAGGAAGTTGATGGTGCGATTGACGGCAATCCGGTAAATCCACGTGTAGAAACTGGATTGGCCTTTGAAGGAATCGAGGGAGCGGTAGGCCTTGATGAAGGCTTCCTGGGTGAGGTCGTGGGCGTCCTCGTGATTCGAGGTCATGTTGTAGAGCGTCGCGTAGATGCGCTCCTGGTAGATCCGGATCAGCTCGTCGTAGGCCGCGAGATCTCCCTTGCGGACGCGCTCCACCAGCTCGGCCGTCCTCGCCCTTTCCTCCGCGCGCTCCTGCTCCGTGGGCTTGTCGACACCGGCGGCCTTGGAAGTCTCCTTCTGTGCCGCTCCGCTCATCGTCCCTTGACCCCGACGTGGTTCGACTGCCGTTCCAGGAAATCTGTCAGGTGTCCCAATGCCGCGCGTCCGGCGCCGCGGGGAGCGTCCTCCAATCGCCGTCGGGCCTGGTTGAGGTGCTCGGTGATGGCCTGTTTCGATTCGGCCAAGGCGTCATGCTGCTCCAGCAACTCGAGGACGCGCGGGTGATTCTCAGGACGCCAATTCTCGATGGCGGTCCGGAGTTCGTTTCGATCGGCTTCATTGGCGCGCTCCACCGTCACCAGGATGGGCAGGGTCAGCTTGCCGCTGGCGAGGTCGGTGCCCAGGGACTTCCCGACGATGTCCTCCGAACCGTAGAGATCCAGGCAGTCGTCATAGACCTGGTAGGCCGTGCCGAGCGCCATCCCGAAATCGCGGAGGGCCTTGCGTCCCAGTTCATTGGCGCCGCTGAGGTGGGCGCCCAGATCGCAGGAGAGGGCGAAGAACTCGGCGGTCTTCATGGCGAGGAGTTTGAAATATTCCTCGCGCCCCATGTCGAACTTCAGTGTTCGGTGGGTCTGCAGGATCTCGCCGGAGCAGACGGTCTTGGCGCCCGAAGCGACAGCCCGGCAGATCTCGGGCGTCGGAAAACCCGCCGCCAGCTTGAGCGCATGTGCGAACAGGGTGTCGCCGAGCAGGACGGGAATGTGTCGCCCCCAGTTGGCGGCCAGGGTGGGTCGCTGACGACGCATCTCGGCCAGGTCCATCACGTCGTCATGGACCAGCGTCGCCAGGTGGACCATCTCGATGATCGCGGCCACCGTGACATGCTCGTCTCGCACCTCGCCCGCCGAGGACGCGCTCAAGGACACCAGCGCGGGACGCAGTTGCTTGCCCTGGTTGGTCAGGGCGTAGTGGGCGTACTCGGCAATCTCGGCGTCAAACTCGTCCACTTGGGCCACCAACCGGGCCGAGACGGAATTCAGAAACGGCTCAACAGGTTCAACAATGGCCCGCCAGTCCAGCGCCGGCTTGATCGCGGCGCCGGGCTCGGGGGCGGTCGTGTTTTTGGATTCGACTGAAAACATGTAGGTTAATTGCCCGGGATACTAAGCCAACCCGGCTCAAACGCAAGAAACGGAATCGGGAGCCTGCCGCGCGCGTTCCCGTCATTCGATAAGGCTTGACGCCGCCTTGCGTATCCGGTTTGCATTTTGTCCATATGAATAAAAATTTCCTCGTTTTGGCGCTGGTTGCGTTCATCGCCTCATTCTCGACCGGTTGCGTCAAGACCCAGACCGGCGACATGAAGGCCGGTTGGCCGTTGAAGAAGGACAAGATCACCAGCCGTTATGAGCGTCCGGCCTCGGTTGTCTTCCCGGCCGCCCGCGAAGCGTTGGCCATGTATGGCGCGTTGACCGGCGACGACAGCATCAAGTCGGTGATCGAGGCCAAGATCGATCAGAGCAATGTCTGGGTCAAGATCGTGGAGGAGGAGCCCAACCTCACGACCGTGATCACGCAGGTGCGCACGCGCCGGGGCGGCACGGACATCGAGCTTGCGGCCGAAATCGACAAGCAGATCGCCCTGCGCCTCCCGCGCTGAACCGACAACATCTTTTCCGAACGCCGCCCCGCCTTCCGGTCGGGCGGCGTTTTTGTTTCCGCGCGGCTTGGAGCGTGGTCCAACGTCCGGGTGGCGCGCGGCGGTTTGTTTGGAGCGGGCCGTCGGGGCGATGGGCAGTCCAATGGCGCGGGGTGAGGCTATTGGCGCAGGGCGTGAATCGGAATGGCCGCGCTGCGCGAAGGGGCTTGCAGCGCCTCCGACAACCCGGCGGCCCCTTTGGCTCCCTTGATCCTGGTCTTGAATCTGTCGGGCCGGCTGCGCACTATCCGCAGTTCTCAAACGCCCATCTTCGTCAAACTGACCCAATATGCTCAAATTCAGAACTGCCTCATTACTCGCCGCGTTGGCTGCTTTGCTGGTTGCGGGGACCGCCGCGAACGCGGAAACGTCCAAGCCCAACATCATCGTCATCATGGCCGATGACATGGGTTTCGGCGATTTGTCGTGCTATGGAACGAAGAGCTTTGAAACGCCCAACATTGACCAACTCGCCTCGGAAGGCCTGCGTTTCACCAGCGGTTACTGTTCGGCGTCGACTTGCACGCCGACGCGTTACTCCTTCCTGACCGGGACCTATGCCTTTCGCGGCAAGAACACCGGCATCGCGCCGCCCAACAGCCCGGCCATCATCCAGCCGGGAACGATGACCTTGCCGTCGCTGTTGAAGAAGGCGGGTTACAGCACGGCGGTCGTCGGCAAATGGCACCTGGGTCTGGGCGGCGCCGAGGGGCCGGATTGGAACGGCGAGTTGAAACCCGGCCCGCGGGAGATTGGCTTCGATTACAATTTCCTGTTGCCGACCACCAACGACCGGGTGCCGCAGGTCTATGTGGAGAATCACCGGGTGCTGAATCTGGATCCCAAGGATCCGCTGTGGGTCGGGAGGAAGAAGCCCTCAGAAGATCACAAGACCGGCGTCACGCACCGGCACATGCTGAAGATGGACTGGACACACGGCCACAATTCAACCATCCACAACGGCATCAGCCGAATCGGTTTCTACACGGGCGGGTATGCCGCGAGGTTTCGTGATGAAGACCTGGCCGACGAATGGGTGAAACGCTCCGTTCGCTGGATGGAAGTCAACCGGCGCGAGCCGTTCTTCCTGTTCTTCAGCTCCCATGACCTGCACGTTCCGCGCATTCCGCACGAACGCTTCCAGGGCGTCACCGGTCTGGGGTATCGCGCCGACAGCATTGTGCAGTTGGATTGGTGCGTCGGCGAGCTCATGACGGCCGTCGATCGGCTTGGTCTCGCGGAGGACACGCTTTTTGTCTTCTGCTCGGACAATGGACCGGTCATGGACGACGGTTACGCCGATGAAGCCTTGGAGAAACTTGGCAGCCATCGCGCGGGCGGACCCTACACCGGCGGCAAGTACAGTGTGTTCGAGGGCGGCACGCGCACGCCCTTCATCACCCGCTGGAAAGGGCGCATCCAGCCGGGCGTCTCGGACGAGGTCGTCTGCACCATCGACATGGCCGCCAGTTTTGCCGCCATGACCGGGGTCAAGCTGCCGAAGGACGGTTGCCTCGACAGCTTCAATGTTCTCGGCGCGCTGCTCGGCGAAGCGGGAGCCGGGGGTCGGGAGCATCTCGTGCAACAGGACAACGGCCGGGGAGGCAACTACGGCTTCCGGGTCGGGGATTGGAAACTGCAGCGCTGCGATTCCAAGCGCGCGCGCAATGTGGTGGTGGAGAAGCAGCTGGAGAACACGCCCGTGCCGCGTTTCCAGCTCTTCAATCTCAAGGATGATCCGGCGGAGAAGAAGAACGTGATTGCCGATCATCCCAAGGTCGCCGAGGAGCTGAAGGCGAGGTTGGCCGGGATCATTGAGAGCGGCCGGAGCCGGAAGTAGGGGATTTCCTGCGCGATCGGGCGGCGGCTGATCGGGCCTCGTCTCAAATCAACCCGGAATCCTGAAGCCAGTCGACGCACTCCTGCCCGTGGGTCATGGCGATGAGATGGCCCGCCGCGGGAAGGACCTTGTCCACGTCGTCCGGAAGCGGCACGACGAGGTCGCGTCCGCCGTGGATGCGCGCCGGTCGATCGGCATTGCGATCCAACCCGTTCCAGCGAAAGACGGCGAGACACATGGCGCGCACGAAATCGGGGTCGACTTCCTGGAACATGTGGGCCAGATCACCGGGGACGCTTCCGGAGACGCGTCGCAGAAATTCGAAGGGGGTCAGGTCCGCCAGGGGATGGAAGATCTGCAGAAGCGCGTTGATTTCTTGCGGGTGGCGGACGCCTCCGACCAGAATCAGCTTTCGTGGTCGAATCAGGCGGGTGATCTCACAGGCGATCATGCCGCCGAGCGATGAGCCGATGAGAGTCGCGCCATCGGCAATGCCATTCTCCTCGACCACCCGTTGCGCGACTTCGTGCAATTCGGTCTCTCCCCGATAGTCCGGCCAATTGAGAAACACGGACTCCGGTATTGTGCGCCAAGGGCCGGAATACATGCCGCCATCCGCGCCCATGCCCGGGAGAAAGAAGTTCATCGTGTTGTTGGCGGAGCTTTCCGGTTCAGGGGTTCTGTGCGAGCGCGGCGAGTTGCGCCCAAAGGCGGTGGGTTTCGCCGAGGGCCTCGTAGTAATGCCGCCTTTCCTTGGATAGGTCGAGGCGAGCGGTTTCCCACTCATCCCGACGGGTTTCGCCGGCTTCATACAAGGCGCGTTGTCGGGCAACGATTCGCTCGTGATGCGGCAGGATCTCGTCGCGGATATGCTTCTGTCGTTTCAGCGTGGTCTCGAGATCCGCGAGTATCCGTCGATAGGTCAGTCTGGCTTGTTGACGAAGCGTGCGCGCCGTTTGCCGGGCGGCTTCGGCGTCGGCCTCGAAGGCGCGCGCGGCGGCGCGCTTGTTGTCGAACAAGGGAACGGAAAAGCTGAGGTTGACATCGGCGCCGCTTTTTCGGGCGGAACGGTCGCGGCGGTGCAGTAGGTTGAGGTTCAGTGCGGGGATTCGAGACGCGATCTGCTGGCGGGCGCGCAGTTCGGCGGTGATCGCGGCCTGGTCGGCGGCGCGTGCGGCGGGAAGAACATTCAGGTTTGCCACGATTGTGCGGATGCTTTCCAGGGCGAGATCAGCCGCCAGGTCGCCTTGGACGGAGTCGATTTCCCGGTCTGGCTGCCCCATGGCTGTCGCCAGCGCCTGGAGAGCCAGGGCGCGTTGCGCGAGGGCTTCCTCGTGGGCCAGCTGTTCGTGATCCAACGCCGCGTGAGCCAGTTCGCCGGCTTCCATAGTGGAGTCGCCAGCTTCCGCCCTGGCGCGAGCGAGCCGAAGGCGCGATCGGAGAATCTCGATTCGTTCGGCGAACAACAGTTCACTTGCTTGGGCGAACAGGGCTGTCGCGAAGGCTCCGCGCACGCGTTGATGCAACTGGAGTCGCTCAGCGTCGGCCAGGAAAGCGGTTCGCTTGCGTTCGGCCCTGGCGGCTTCGCGATCAAGTTTCCGCTCGCTTCCGACGGGTATGGATTGGGAGAGGCCGGTGAGAACCTCGCCGTTGCGTCCGCCCCTGAATCCCTCCGTTCCCACGACGATTCGCGGGTTGGGCGGCAATCCGGCGGCCCGGGCGCGCTGTTCAGCCGCCGTTTGCTTTGCCTTGGCGGCCTGCAGCGAGGGGCTTCTCCCTTCTGCGATTCGCAGGACGCTTTCCAAGTTGAGCGCCGGGCGGTTGGTTGGGGCGGCCTGAAGGGCCGGCGTCGCCAGCGCGCAAGCGAGCGCGAGGATTCCGCGGGAAGCTTTCGTGATGCTGAAGCCTTCTGGTTGGATGCGACGTCCCGCGGGCGAGGGGCCCGGCGGTGCAAGTTCGTGGTTTCGATCTTTCTTCATCGGGGTTGATCCGTGGTTGTGGAGTCCTGAGGTTTCACCGGCGCTCCAAAACGCAGGTAGAGCGCGGGCACAATGACCATGTTGAGCAGCATGGAACTGGAGAGGCCGTAGAGGATCACGATGGCCATGGGCGTCTCGATTTCTTTGCCCGGTTGTCCGCCGCCGAGCGCGAGGGGAATCAACGCGAGTCCGGTGCCCAGCGCGGTCATGAGAATGGGCGCCAGGCGTTCGATCGCGCCGCGCCTCACGGCTTCATAAAGATCCGTGACGCCCTCCTCCTCCTGCAGATGTCGAAAATGGGAAACGAGCATGATGCCGTTGCGGGTGGCGATGCCGAACACGGTGATGAAACCGATCAGGGAGGCGACGCTCAACACGCCGCCCGAGAACCAGACGCCGGCGACCCCGCCGATCAGGGCCAGCGGCAGATTCAACATCACCAACGCCGCGTCGCGCGCGCTGCCGAATGCGATGTGCAGCAGGAACCCTATCCCGATCACCACGCCCACGCCGAGCCATCCAATGGCGCGCGTCGCGCGGGCGGCGCTCTCAAACTGCCCGCCGAACTCCACGCGATAGCCGGGGCTTGCCGTCATGATGGGGTCGATCCGTTGACGGCAGTCGTTCACGAGGGAGGTGACATCGCGGCCGGCGACATTGCAGGATACCACGATCTTGCGCTCGACCTGCTCCCGGCTGACGCGATTGGGGCCGGTGAAGCGCTCGATCCGGGCGACTTCCCGCAGCGGAATCCGCGCGCCCGGCGGTGTGGCCACCAGCAGATCGCCGAGGGTTTCAATCCGCCAATCCTGGTCGCGCTTGAGTCGGACGATGAGGTCGAAGGTGTTCTGGCCCTGGATGACCTCGGTGGCCTTTTCGCCTTGCACCGCCGCGTTCAAATGACGGCCCACCATGTCCATGGTCAGGCCGTGCCGCGCCATCGCGTCACGGAGAAACCGCACGCGGAGGGTCGGGACATCGCGTTGCTGCTCGAGGACCAGGTCCGCCACGCCGTTCACGTCCTCCATGGCGGCCCTGACTTGCTCGCCGAGTTCGCGGAGTTCGTAGAGGTCCGGCCCGAACAACTTGACCGCCACGCTGGCGCGCGTGCCGGAAAGCATGTGGTCGATGCGGTGGGAGATGGGCTGGCCGATCTCCACGTTGACTCCGGGCAGGGCGGCGAAGTCCTCGCGCAGCGCAGCGAGAAGCTCGTCCTTGCCCCGCTCCCTCATGACCAGTCGCGCCTCGATCTCGGATGATTCCACGCCCATGACATGCTCGTCCTTCTCCGCGCGCCCCGTCCGGCGACCGAAGGAGACAATCTCGGGATGCTGCAGCAGAATCCGGTCGACCTGCTTGCCGATGGCGTTCGATTCCTCGAGCGATGTGCCGGGCAGGGTAACGACGCCGATGGTCAGACTGCCCTCGTTGAAAGGCGGCAGGAAGGCCCTGCCGAACAACGTCATCTGAAAGATCGCGAGGATCAGCAGCGCCAGCGTGGGGCCGGCGACCCACCACGGGCGGCGCAGGATGGTCGGGAGAATTCGAGCGTACGCGCGCTTCAAGACGCCAGCGAGCCGGGCTTCCTGCTCGCGCTGCACGGCCTTGCTTGACGGCAGGAGGAAGTAGCAAAGCACCGGGGTCACGGTCATCGCCACGGCGAGCGAGGCCAACAGGGAAACGACGTAGGCCAGTCCCAGGGGCGCCAGCAGTCTTCCCTCCACGCCCGAGAGGAAGAACACCGGAACAAAGACCAGGACAATAATGATGGTGGCGAAAGTAATGCTTCGGCGGATCTCAATGCTCGCGTCAAGGACGACCGAGAAGGCGGAAGCTTGTTGCTCCGGCGGCAGATGGTGATTCTCCCGAAGCCGTCGAAAGACGTTCTCGACGTCGATGATCGCGTCGTCGACCAGCGCGCCGATGGCGATGGCCATGCCGCCGAGCGTCATCGTGTTCACGGAGATCTCGAGCCAATCCAAGGTCAGTAATGCGGCGACGAGCGACAGCGGGATGGCGGTCAGGGTGATCAGGGTCGCGCGCAGGTTTCCCAGGAAAAGAAGGACCACCAGCACGACCAGAACGGCGCCGTCACGGAGCGCATGCAGGACATTTGCCACAGCCACTTCGATGAAGTCGGCCTGGCGGAAGATCTTGCGATCGAGGCGCATTCCCTCCGGCAGGGCCGCCTCGAGTTCATCGAGCACGACGTCCAATCGGCGGGTCAGTTCCAGGCTGTTCGTCTGGGGTTGCTTCTGAATCCCCAGAATGATGGCCTCCTCGCCATTCACGGAGGCGACTCCACGGGGCGGGGCGGGGCCGATACGGACCTCCGCGAGGTCGCTTACGAGCACAGGCGTCCCCTTGCGCGAGGCGACCACGATGGCGGCGATGTCCTCGGTTGTGCGGATCCGGCCCTCGCCGGTGACGAGCCACTCGGATCCGCCTTGGTTCAATACGCCGGCGGAAACGTTGCGATTGGCGGCGCCGACCGCGGTCAAGACCTCATCAAGGGTGACATCGAAAGCCTGCAAGGCTTCGGGCCGCGCCACGATCTGGAACTGTTGGCGACCGCCGCCCAGCGCAATGACCTGCGACTCTCCCGGCTCGGAAAGGAGCCTTCGACGCAGCGCCGTATTCGCATGGGTCAGTGTTTCCATGGGGGAATGTTGGTTTGACGAGAGCCCGACAAACATCACGTCGCCCATGATGGAGGTGACCGGGGCGAGGATGGGTTCATCGATCTCGTCCGGGAGGTTGGGCGTCACCAGGTCCAACTTCTCTTTCACGATTTGCCGGGCGGTCCGGATATCCGTGCCCCAGTCGAATTCGACGTAGACAATCGAAATGCCAACGGCCGTGTCCGAGCGCACTCGGCGGACCCCGGCGGCGCCGTTGAGCGAGGACTCAATGGGGAAGGTCGCCTGTTGCTCAAGATCCACCGGGGCCATGCCGTGCGCCTCGGTCACGACGGTCACGGTCGGGGCGCTGAGATCGGGGAAGACATCAATGGGCAGTCGCGTGGAGACCAGGGCGCCATACGCGATCAACAGCAGTGCGCTGATGAGGACCAGCGCGCGATTGCGCATCGAGAATCTGATGAGTGAATCCATGAGGCGCTCCGTTCAGTGGTGGTGGCCGTGAGGGATCGCGCCGCCGCCGAGCGCCGCCAGGCGCACCGCGTAGGCGCCCTCCACGACGATGCGCTCGCCCTCCGTCACGCCCCGGACGATCTCGATCCAGTTGCCGGACCGGACGCCGGTGCGGACGCTTCGCTTGACAAACATCTCGCCCGAGACCTGTGCGTAGACGGCCTGACGCCCGTCTTCCTCAATCAGCGCCGACTCCGGAACGGCGACCGCGTTCCTTGATTCTCCATGGCTGATCTCCAGCGTCACGCGCTGACCGATCCGCAGCCTTCCCTCCGGGTTGGCGGTCTCGATATGCACCGAATAGGAGCGGGTCCGGGGGTCCACTTCGCCGCCGATGGCGAGAAGCGCGCCGTGATCGCCGTCCAACACGTTGAAGCGAACGCCGTTTGGTCCGCCGGTGACGCAGGCGACCTGCGTGAGTTGATCGGCGAACAATGGGGTGTTCTCCGGGATCAGTCCGTGCAGGAGCGCCCTGGAGCGGTCGAGGATGGTGTAGACCACCTCGGCTTCGGCGATCAGTTCGCCCGCCGCCCGGTCCGCATGACGGGCGATGACGCCGTTGATCGGGGAAAGAAGCGCGAAGGTCGGGGACGCGTCCGAACCGCCGTTGAGCATGTCGGCGGCGGCGACAGTGTAGGCGCGCTCCAGTTCTCGGGCGGCGTTGTGGCTGGCTTCAGCGAGTCGCAGGGCGGTTTCAGCTTCTTGCAGTTCGCGTTGGGATTTGGCCTCCTGGCGGGCCAGTCCGCGAATGCGTTCGAAAGTTTTTCGGGTGTCCTCGAGTTGAATGCCTGTCCGTTGGGTCGCGGCGCGGGCTTCGGCGAGGCGGGCGGTCGCGTCGGAGAACAGGGGCTGGATCCATGCCAGGGCCTGCCCGCGTTTCACGACGCTTCCGACCACGGGGAGAGTGGAGCCCGGGACGGGGACAAGTCGGCCTTTGACCGGCGCGACCGCCATTGCGCGGCGTCCACTTGCGGGATGCACTTCCGCCGGCGCAATCAGGCTGGGAATCATCGTGCGTCGCGCGGCCTCGACGGTCTTGATCGGCAATTCCCACTGGCGCTCCTTCGCCATGGGAAACCCCTCCGCTGACGCCAGCTTGCCTGCTGCCGCGTGGGCGGCCTCATGGCTGGCAAACCCCGAAACGACGCCGAGATTGAGCTTCCGGGTGACGCCCTCGAGTTGGAACTCCGCTTCCAGACTGAGTGCGCCCGCGGTCGGCGTCTCGAGTTCGATGACGTAGATGCCGGGGCTTGCGGGCTTGACCGCCGTTGCCTCGGAGCGTTCGCCGCCGGGCCCCTGAAGACGCAACGTCAGCGGGCTGTCGCTCCAGGGGCGCCCGGACGCCAGGTCGGTGACGTGCGCGGCGTAAGCGGCGGCGTGTCCGAGTTCTGCTGGCTCATGATCGACAAAGATCTCGAAGCCGGAGCCATGTGCGGTGAGCTGGAATCCCGGCTCTTCGTGGGCGTGTTGGGCCTCAGCGGACTCGCCGGCATGATCGTGGGCATGGCCGGGAGTGTCCGTTGCGCCCTCCGGAGGGCGGCATCCGATGGCAAAGGTGATTGCGGCGAGCGCGAGTGGCGGGAAGACGCGTATTGAGAAAGGACAAGGACGCTTCATAAGCGCAGGGACAAGGGAGTTGGCAAGATGGGGGGACGCAACGAGCCGCGCTTGTTGCGTTCAGAGACGGTAGCAGGGAATCAGGCGCGGGGCGGCGCGCGTGACGAAGCGGGGCCTCGGGGAGCTCTGCCCGGGTTCACGCGGGCAGTCTCCGCGTGAGCAAGCCGTTGGGAGGGTGGCGTGGGCGCGATGTCGCGCCAAGCCAAGGCCGCGGGAACGCGATTCAGGTCAAGCGAGTCTGTCTTGAGAGCCTTCAGCGTGTGGGCGTCCGCCGAATGGTGAGAGTGACCGGGGTCCTCGCTGTTACCCCGATCATGGTCGTGGCCGTCGCCATCGTGGTGGTGATGGTGGTGGCGTTCCTGATCGTGGACCACGATATGGCAATGCGCCTCCGTGGCGGTATGGACGGGGAGCCATACGAGGTAAGCCGCCAGCAGGGACAACAGGGACCAGGCGACCGTTCGCCGGCCGGCGCTCAATGTCTTGTTGCAAGGGTGTCCCATGGCGCTTCTGATATTGCCACGATTCTCAGCAAACGGGCTGCTTGTCAACCCCCGCCGGTCCGGTCTATTGGCCGGTTGAGCGGTTGTAGAGCCATTTCAGGGTCTCGTACTCGCCATAGAGTTTCACGCGGTCGAAGTAGGCGATGACATCGGCGTCAGACATGGTCTCCGGATTGAACCTCCCCGCCAGCGCCTTGATGTTGTCTCGTTGTTTTTGAAGTTCCTGCTGCAATTCGGCGGTCGGCCGGTCAAGGAAGGCGTGTTCTTGATTCGGGTCCAAGGCATCGAGAAAGATCTTCTCCGTGGCGATGCCGACGAGTTCGTTGAGCAGGTAGCGGTTGCCTGAGCCGACGCTCATGTGGCGGCCCATGTTCAAGCCGGCGGCGGCGATTGAGTCAGCGCTTTGTGTATTGCCCGCCGCGACTCGCTCCCCGTAGAGCATGGCCATCCCGCGCCCGAGATCGCGGAGCTCCTTCAGGTGCGGCAGCCGTGTTTGAATGCCGGCGGTCGCCTTGGCCTCCGCCGGGCTGCGTCCGGCGCGCGTATGCATTTCCTCCGCGGCCTGCAGGGTGTGGATGGTGTAGTCGTCAAAGGTGGTCTTGCCCTGCGCCCCCAACAAGGACCGGATCGCTTCGTCCGGCTTGCCCCGTTTCAGGAGCTCTGCGGCCGAGAGGTAGTCCGCCAAGGCGTTGTCCGGCGCCGCCTGTGACAGCTTCCCGATCCAGTCCAGTCGGTCGCCGGGGATCGAGTCGTCGCCGAAGTTGATGACGGCAAACATGACCCGGGGGTCGTCGGGGTGGGCTTCGGCGGCCTGTTGCAGCCATTGGATGTCCTGGCTGGTTTCAAACGCGGCGAGAAGACTTTGAGCGTCCGCGTTGTTCAGCTGCACGTAGGATGCGATCTCTTCCGGCGTCAGGGGAGTCGGGGGCGCGCCATCGGTCAGGAGCGATTCGATCGCAGATCTGTGGCGGGCTCCCTTGGCTCGATCGGCGGCGTCGGGAAGGCGCTGGGGCATTGTGGGCGGAAGCCCCGACGAGTCGCGGAGGCTTCCGGGTTGGTCCTCCTTGACTGACATCGCTGGCTTCGGGGCGCCGGCAGCGCCGCGCCCGGTCAGGTAACCCAAGACGAACATGCCGCCTGCGACCGCCATGACCGTCAGTGCGCTGCGGGGGGTCATCGACGGGCGGGTTGGAGCCTCGACTCGATCATTCCGTGGGATTGGACCATGCGCGCGCGAATCTGTCACAAGAAATCGGCCGTCGGCGCCCGACGATCCGGGCGGGCTGTCCTGCCCCGGAGGCGTTCAATGGGCCATCGGAGCGGCGGCCCGGGCCCGGCGCAGGACGATGAACCAACCGAGTTTGTGTTCGTCGTAGCCGGCGAGCGCGATGATGTCGTCATCGCCAATCGTCACGGTGCGGTTGAAGACGCGGTTGCCCTCGCCGAAGAGGCGTATCCGGAATCTGGAATGCTTGTTGGCGCGCACCCGTAGTCGGGCCTTGGGGCTGAGGGTCGTCGTGATGTTCTTGTCGAGCGGGGTGTCCAGGTCCTTGTCGAGGATCTTGAAATAGCTTTTCCAGGGAAACACCTTCTCGAGTTTCTCGGTAAGTTCGGGCTCCAGGGTCTGGAAGCCGCCCTCTGAGGCCGCCTCTTCGGTGGCTCCCCAGATCAGTCGGATATTGAGACGGGGCGCGTCGTCGGGGCTGCCGCCCTTGATTGGCATCTCGGACTTGATGGAGAAGAGCCTGACGCCGGCGTCGACGGTCTTCTTCTTCCGGGGCGTCTTATTCTCCGGCGTTCTCGGCTTTCCTGCCGTGGAGTTTGCCGGCGCGGTGGAGTTTGCCGGCGCCGCAGCTTCGGCGGACGGGACGCCCGCGCAGACGAGCGCGACCGCCATGGCCAATCGTATCAGTTTCATGCCGCTCAGCTTTCCGTTGTTTGATTCGACGCCGGGGATGGGTTTCCATTCATCCGGCAACCTTGCCGGTGGGGGCGAAGCGTATCTATACTGGTTCGAGCGCGTCGATATTCAATGACACTTCCGAAACATTTCGTCAGCTGCGACTGGGGCACTTCCTCCTTCCGGCTGCGTTTGGTTAAAATGTCGGGGTTGCGGGTTGCGGCGGAGATCAGTGGAGGGGAGGGGATTCGATCGATCCGGGACTCGTTGGGCCTGGAGCCGGGCGAGGCGGAAAAGGAAGCCGCATTCGTGGGTTTCCTTGGCGAACGGTTGGATGAGCTTCTTTCCGCGGCGCCGGAAGGTTGCGCCGCGGAGCATGTCATCTTGTCGGGCATGGCGACGTCCTCCCTCGGGTGGCGGGAGCTTCCTTATGCTGCGGTCCCTTTCGCCTTGGACGGTTCAGGGGTGGTTTACGAGCGCGTCGCCTTGGTTTCGCCGGGCGGCCGCAGCATGGACGTGTTCCTGGTTTCCGGCGTCGCGACCGGCGCGGACATCATGCGTGGGGAGGAGACGGAGTTGCTGGGGATCCTGAATCACCCGCAGTTTCGTCGTCATGCCCGCGCCTCGTTGGTGATCCTGCCGGGAACCCACAGCAAGCATGCAATGGTGTTTGAGGATCGCCTGGTCAACTGGCGCACGTTCATGACCGGTGAACTGTTTGAGGCGCTGACCTCCGCGACGATTCTTCGCCAGACAACCCTGGCAGACGAGGGCGGCGGCGCGTCGACCGAGGCGCAGGATGAGAGTTTTCGGGAGGGCGTGGCGCTCGGGTGCAAGGACGGCATGGAGGCGACGATCTTTCAGGCCCGCGCGCGGGCGGTGTTGGACGGCGCCACGAACGGGGCTTGTCGCGCCTTTCTCAGCGGGGCGTTGATCGGGTCGGAGTTGCGCCACGCGTTTGACGCGGCCGCCATCGCGCCGCTGTTGATTGCAGGTTCCGGGCCGTTTGCGGATCGCGTTCATGCGGCGGCCCGCATTGGCGTCGAAGCGGCGTTCCCGTTGGCGTTGGCGTCCCGGCCGGAGGTTGTGCGGGCCGAGTTGCCGGAAGGCGCCGCCGCCATCCACGGTCACGCATTTCTGTTGAAACGATGGCTGGGCGGACGCGACACTGACCGATGATGAAGACTGAGTTCTCTGCCGAGTTATTCTGGCGTCTGCCGTTGGTGGGCATCCTGCGCGGCTTCCGATTGGATCAGATCGGTCCGATCGTGGAGGCCTGTCTCGAGGGCGGTTTGACGAATCTGGAAATCACCATGAACACGGACGGCGCCGATGAGCAAATCCGGGTTGCGGTTGAGGCGGCGCGGGGGCGAATGAACATCGGGGCGGGCACGGTGACCTCGCTGGAGCGGCTTGGGTTGGCGGTCGACGCGGGAGCGAGCTACATCGTGACGCCTGCGGTGATAGGGAGCGTCATGGACCGCTGTCGTGGGTTGAACCTGCCCTTCTTGCCTGGAGCCTTCACTCCCACGGAGGTCTGGCAGGCTTGGGATGCGGGCGCGACGATGGTGAAGCTGTTTCCTGCGGATTTTGGCGGGCCGGCTTATGTCAAATCGCTGAAAGGGCCGTATCCGGAGATACCCGTCATGGCGACCGGCGGCGTCTCCCTGGAGTCGATCGGGGAGTATCTCGCGGCGGGCGCGCAGGGGTTCGGACTTGGCGGCCCGCTCTTCAAACGGGACAAGGTGGATGCGGGCGAATGGGGCTGGATTGCGGAACAGGTCCGCGCGCATCGGGAGATCTACGACGCGTTTCAAGCTGGAGTGGGTCGGTGAGTGGGGTGAACACATGGGCGGGCGACTTCGGGCGGGGACTGGTTCGTCGCATCGTGGGGCTCTACTATCCGCGCATCGAGGTGGAGTTTGCGTCGCCATTGCCGGACAAGGCCCAGATCCTCTTTGTGGCCAATCATGCCAATTCGCTCATTGATCCCGTGATCATGGGCATCGCCACGGGGCGCCGCATCCATTATCTCGCCAAGGCGCCGCTGTTCGATGTTCCGGTCATGGGGCAGATACTCAAGGCGCTGGGAATGATACCGGCCTTTCGCGCCAGCGATGACCAGACGCAGGTAAGGCGCAACCTTGAATCCCTGGATGTCGCCGCCGAACAACTCGCCGCGGGCAGGGATGTCGGCATTTTCCCGGAGGGTCGGAGTCACGATGCGACACACGTGGAACAGGTGAAATCAGGGGCCGCCCGGATCGCCCTGAAGGCGGCGGCGGGTGGAGCAGACCGATTGTTCATCATCCCCATCGGACTGAACTATGAACGGAAGGAGCAGTTTCGCTCGAGTGTCTGGGTGAGGGTGGGTGAGGCGATCGATGTCAACGCGTGGTTGGCGGATCACGAAGGAAACGAACGCAAGGCCCTGCGCTCCCTGACCGGGCGCATTGATGCGGGGTTGAAGAATGCGGTCATCCATCTCGACAAGCCGGAGTGGGAGTCCTACCTGAACGACCTGGAGGTCCTGGACCCGGAGTCGCGTGATCGCGCCCGCGACCCCATTGCGGCGTTGCGTCGTCGGAAGCGGTTGGCCGATGGCGTCAACTGGTTCATGAAAGAGGATCCGGATCGCGCGATGGCGGCCGCGTCGGCGATTCGGGAGCATCGGGAGAAGCTTGCTGAGGCGGGACTGACGGTGAGGTCGCCGTTGGTGCGATATCGGACGTTGTGGGTGGGATGGCTGGCCTTGCGACAGGCGACGCTCCTGTGCGCCGGGCTCGCGCCCTGGCTGGGGGCGCTGTTTCATCTGGTTCCATTCCTGCTTGTTCGTTCGATCGCGGGCCGGCTGAATCAGCCCGGCAAGGTGACCACGGCCTTGAACCGGCTCTACCTCGGCCTGCCGGTCTATGCGCTTTGGTATGTTCTCGCCTGGCGGTGGCTTTCCGGCTATTTCCTGCCTTGGTTTGCTTGGACGCTCTGCTTCCTGATGCCCTTTGCCGGACTTTGGGCCCTGGATTACTGCCGTCGCGCGCGCGACACCGCCCGGCTCTGGTGGCGGGAATCGGGGATGCTTTTCCAGAGCCAGCGACTCGACGCCCTCCGTTCGGACCAGCAGCGGTTGAGCGACCGGTTGGAGGCGATGTCTCGGGAGCATCGCGGGGCGCGCGCCATTCCGGTTGATGACCGACGTCCCAAACCGGCATGGATGATCGCGGCGCGTTATCTCGGCGGCGCGGCGATCGTCGCCTTGTTCGTCGCGTTGGGATTGTTGACCTACGGTTGGTTTCGGTCGCGGCCCATGCTGGAATTGGCGACGCCGAGTCCGACGCTCATTCAACGTTCGGCGGCGTCCCTGGCCGGGCCCATTGCGGCGGACGAGGACGCGCTGCTGGAATTGACGGCGGAACTGGACCGCCTCAAGCAACGCGCGGCGGATCTGCGCGTCGACTTCGAATCGGGGAAGCGCAATTTTGTCCGGCAGGCGGACAATGACGCGGTGCGCCGGTCCATGATGACCTACATCGCCTGTCGCACGGGACTGCTGCGCATCGTGTGGAAGTATCGCAACTACGAGCAGATCAACGACCCCGGACTGCAGCTGCGGGCGACGCTGCTCGCCCTGGGGGGCGCGACCTCGATCTATGCGGCGTCCCAGGACTTTGTGACCCAGTTCCTGGACGCTCCGGATGCGGTGCGCAAGTTGAACGAGCCGGAGCCCCTGTGGAACGTTCCGAGCGGTCTGTTCGACCGGATTCATCGCAATCTGGCGAATGAGGAGCTGCGGGAGGAACTGGACCGGGCGGTCGCGGCGTATCGTGACCGGATGGCGGAGTTTGAAGTCCAGGGACTGGGGGTTGCCTCGGATCACGGCCGTTTCCACCGTCGCATCGCTCGGAATGTTCATGAGATCGACGCCCGGTCGGAGCGGTTTTCGGGCGGTCGGTTCGGCGTTGCGGTCCGGGAGGCGCGCAACCTTGGCGAGGGCGGGTTTTATCGCGCGAAGACGTTCGTGTCCTACTGGATCGGCAAGGCGAAGGTGCGCGCGCCGAGGGATGGCGAGACCCTGATCCAGCCGGAGCACCTGGAGGCGTTGATTCCGGATCTGCAACCGGGGGACATTCTGATCGAGCGGCGCAACTGGGTCCTCTCCAACGCTTTCCTGCCCGGCTACTGGTCCCACGCGGCGTTGTATCTGGGAAGCCCGGACGAGTTGGAAGAGCTCGGGTTGCGAGACGATCCCCGGGTCGCGGAACACTGGAAGTCCTACCTGACGCCGGACGAGCGCGGACATGCCCGCGCCGTCATCGAGGCCCTGGCTCCCGGGGTCATCTTCACGTCGCTGGAACATTCCGTCGGTGAAGCGGACGCCGTTTGCGTCCTGCGTCCGAAGCTGACGGATGAGGAGCGAAGGGAATGTCTCGCCCGCGCGTTCGGGCATGCGGGCAAGCCCTACGATTTTGAGTTCGATTTCTTCAGCACGGACAAGCTGGTCTGCACTGAGTTGATCTTCAGGACCTTCGATGGACGCGTTGATTTCCCGTTGGTTGAGATCATGGGCACGACGACCATGCCGGCGATGGAGTTGCTGCGGAAGTTCCAGCGCGAGCGCGGGACGCCTGAAGCCCAGCTTGAACTGGTTCGGTTCCTCGACGGCGATGAAGGCGCGGGCCAGGCGCGTTTCCGGGACGCGGAAGCCCTCGTGGAAAGCCTGGATCGTTCGTCCTTCACCTGGATGCAGGTCTCGGGCGAGGATTGAAACGTCGGGCGAACGCTTCGGGGCTTGGGTATTCGGCCGGCGGGCACTAGGCTCCGCGCGCCATTCTATGAACACCCAATTGGATTACATTCTCACGCATCCCGGCGGCGCGCATAAGGACGATTTTCTGGCCTGCTGCGTATTGGCGGCGAAGCATGGCGTTCGAATCCTTCGGCGGGATCCGTCGGAGGGCGAGTTGGCGTCGCCGAGCGTTGCCGTCATCGACATCGGCGGGCGACATGAACCGGAGTTTCTGAACTTCGATCATCACCAGTTTCCGCGCGACCATGAGCCGATTTGTTCACTGAGCCTGGTCCTGCGGCATCTGGGGCTCTACGAGGATGCGCGGAGTTTCTGCGACTGGCTGGAGCCTGCGGAGTGGTTTGATGCGCGGGGCCCCGGCGAGACCGCCCGTTGGCTTGGGGTGGAGCGCAAGGTGATCAACCAGATGGTCTCGCCCATGGATATCAGTCTTCTGCGTCGATTTGCCGATGAACCGGAACATCGCCCGGGCGAGCTGATCTGGGAGATGATGCGCTTGATCGGCGACGATCTGTTGACCTTCATCCAGAACCTCCGCGACCGGCTCGACTTTATCGGAACCCACAGTGAGCGTTGGACCGTGGAAGGGCCGCAAGGTTCCTTCGAGGCGCTCTTTCTCAAGCGCACGGATCCGCTGCCGGGCGAGCCGTCCATGGGCATGGAGCGTTACGTGGAGCGGTTGGGCCTGGACGGCGAGATGACTGCGTTGGTTTATCCCGACCGTCGAGGCTCCGGCTACGGGCTCTCGCGCTATCGGGACCATGCCGGCATTGATCTGACGCGCGTGGCGGATGAGTCGGACGTGCATTTTGCTCACGCGCGCGGGTTTGTGGCGAAGACCACGGCCACGGACCCGGCGAGACTGCGCGAGTTGCTTCGATTGGCGTTCGTGGGACATTGATGCCGCCTTGGCGGCGGCGGGCCAGTCCAGTCAGGAGAGCAGGATCTGGCGATGTTTGTCGGCTTTGCGGCGAAGGCGTTCCTCGCCGGGTTGGACGCCGATCAGACCGGCGGAGTCTCGCTGCTACGCTTCGGCTGATTGCGGTAGCAGGCTGCGATGCTTTTCCCGATGCAGCGCAATGTAATCTTTCGGCGTCAGGTTGTAGCAGCGTTTGAACTCCCGGCAGAAGTGCGAGGCCTGCTTGTAGCTGAGATCGGCGGCGACGGCCTTGACCGGCCAGCCTTCCAGCAGGAGTTTGCGGGCCGCGATCATTCGCTGCTCGTTGATCCAGGCCTTGGGCGTCCGCCCCATTTCCTCGGCGAAGTAGCGCTGCAGTTGCCGCACGCTGACCATGCAACGCTGCGCCATCAGTTGTTCGTTGAAGTGACACTCCCGCGCCAGCTTTGTCCATCGTGTCGAACGACTGATGGCGACCTTCTTGATTTGCAGTAATCGACCCATTGTTACCCCTTCCCATGACGCCCGCCGGTCGGTTGTCCGACATGTTCCTACTGAAGGATAGGGTCAAACGAGCATCCTATTTCGGGGCATAGGTGACAATTTTTGCGCGATTTGTCAACTGTGATGCAAGCCTCCAAGGCCCTGGTCGCGCCAATCTCGGTTCGCCGGCGATTCCCAATTGACGGCGGGGAAATACCGGCCTATCAAACCGGTTTCCGAACGCTGAGATGAAGACCTTTCTGTTTCTTTGCACGGGCAACCTTTGCCGCAGTCCGATGGCCGCCGCCTTTTTCAACCGGGCGTTGGGGCCTGGGCGTCAGTGTCGGGTGGTCGCCTCCGGTCTCGATTCGGCTCCCGAGCAACCGCCCTTCGAGTTGACGGTGAAGGCGATGGAGGAGATCGGAATCGACCTCTCGGAGTATCGGAGCACCCTGCTGACGCCCCGAATGATCGAGGCGGCCGACTACATTTTCTGCATGACCAAGCGGCATGTGGACTGGACCAACAAGGAGTTCCCCCAGGCCAGGGACAAGGTGTTCCTGTTGCGCGAGTTCGACGATTCCTTGCCGCCCGAAGACAGGGACATCCGCGATCCATTGGGCGGCACGCTCGACACTCACCGGCACTGCCGGGACCAGGTGGAGCAGGCGATTGATTTCCTGGTCAGGGATCTGGACCGTTGGGACGTGTTGTCGGATGAGGACGACGGCCCGGCCATCGACTCGGTGGCGTTGGGCTCCGATCATGCCGGCCGGGAATTGAAGGAGAAGATCAAAGAGCATTTGCAAAAGCGGCCCATTCGGATTAAGGACGTCGGGCCCGATTCGGATCTGGCGACGGATTACCCTGATTATGCGAAACCGGTCGCGGAGAGCGTCGCCCATGGCGTTTACGAGTTGGGCATCCTTGTCTGCGGCAGCGGGATCGGCATGAGCATTGCCGCGAACAAGCAGCCGGGCGTCCGCGCCGCGCTGGTCCTGGACGAGGAAATGGCGAGACTTGCGCGACGGCACAATGACGCGAACGTCCTGTGCCTGGGGGCGCGGAAGACGTCGCCCGGGTTGGCGATCAAGATGATCGACGCCTACCTGGAATCCCATTTCGAAGGCGGCCGCCACCAGCGCCGCATCAGCAAGATTGAAAACAAACGTTGAAAGTGTATGAGCGAAAGTCAGTTGGCCAAGTCAGTTCAGGAGATTGATCCCCAAGTCGCGGCGGCGATTGAGGCGGAGCGGAGGCGTCAGAACGAGAACATCGAGTTGATCGCGAGTGAGAATTTCGTCAGCCCGGCCGTCCTCGAGGCGGCCGGATCCTGTCTGACCAACAAGTATGCGGAGGGATATCCGGCCAAGCGCTGGTATGGCGGTTGTGAGTTTGTCGACGACGTGGAGGATCTTGCGATCGACCGCGCCAAGCAGCTTTTCGGCGCGGAGCACGCGAACGTGCAGCCGCATTCCGGCAGCGGCGCGAACATGGGCGTCTACTTTTCCGTGCTCAAGCCGGGAGACAAGATCCTGACCATGGATCTCAGTCACGGCGGCCACCTCACCCACGGCAATGCCGCGAATTTTTCCGGGAAATTCTTTGACGTTGTCCACTACGGGGTTCGCAAGGAGGACGAGCGGATCGACTACGATCAATTGGCGGAGATGGCGCGCGAACATCGGCCGGCCATGATCACCGTGGGGGCCAGCGCCTATCCGAGAGTCATTGATTTTGAACGGATGGGGCAGATTGCCCGCGAGGTCGACGCCTATCTGCTGGCGGACATTGCCCACATTGCCGGGCTGGTCGCCGCGGGCGTTCACCCGAGCCCGATCGGTCACGCCGACTTTGTCACGACGACCACGCACAAGACGTTGCGCGGCCCTCGAGGCGGTCTGATCCTCTGCGGTGAGAAATACGCGAAGGCGATCAATTCCCAGGTTTTCCCGGGCATTCAGGGCGGGCCGCTCATGCACATCATTGCCGCCAAGGCTGTCTGTTTTCAGGAGGCGTTGCAGCCCGGGTTCACTGACTATCAGAAGCAGATCGTCAAGAATGCCGCGGCGTTGGCCGAGGCGATTTCCGGGAAGGGGTTCCGCCTTGTCAGCGGCGGCACGGACAACCATCTGATGCTGGTGGACACCGGCGAGCGCGACCTCACCGGCAAGGAATGCCAGATTGCGCTCGATGAGGCCGGCATCACCGTGAACAAGAACACCATTCCCTTTGAAACCCGGTCCCCCTTCCAGGCCAGCGGCATTCGCATTGGCACCCCGGCCGTGACGACGCGCGGCATGAAAGAGGCGGAAATGCGGGAAATCGCGGACCTGATCGGAGAAGTATTGAATGATGTCAAAAGCCTTGACGTCGCAAAAGGTGTGCGGGAACGTGTGCGGGAGCTGACGGCGAAGCACCCATTGCCGTATTAAGACTGGCCCAGTCGCCAGCGGTTATCCCCCAGCCACAGCAAACAGCTGTTCACGAATTCGAGCTTTGTCGAATTCGCCAGCCCCAGAATTCGTTATTCCCGGCTGATTGACAGTCAGATGTCCGATTTTTTTCAACCTGATTATTCCATGCCCAGACCCAGAAAGCCCCGAACCAGCAAACCGAAGAAGGCGAAAAGTCCGGCCGAGGCCAACGCCGGCGGCCGCGGTCGCATCGGACCGTCCGGCATCGATCCGGCCGACCTCCCGGTGGATGATCCGGAGCTCGAAGCGGAAGAGTTGGAGGCCGCCGCGGCCGCGGACGGAGAAGGCGCCAAGATCAACATCGCCCAGTTGCAGGAGATGTCGATCGGCGACCTCAACACCATGGCCAAGGAAATCGGCGTGGAGAATTTCGGCACCATGCGCAAGCATGAGGTGATCTTCCACATCCTGCAGAAGAACGCGGAGCAGAGCGGACGGCTCTACGCGGAAGGCGTTTTGGAAGTGCTGCCGGAAGGGTTTGGTTTCCTTCGTTCCCAGAGTTTCAGTTACCTGCCCTGTCCGGAAGACATCTACGTGTCGCCCTCGC
>Ga0181594_10001005_pt1 | contig 26485 bp, 16 predicted proteins | sample 071ome_18_FD_145603 | JGI IMG/M metagenome (GOLD analysis project Ga0181594, IMG submission 145603) | Coastal salt marsh microbial communities from the Groves Creek Marsh, Skidaway Island, Georgia - 071413BT metaG (spades assembly) | ecosystem: Environmental > Aquatic > Marine > Intertidal zone... | reverse complement strand
AACGGCACTGCACTAACAAAATCGGTCTGCGTGCCATTAAACATCGAGGCCGGGCTGTCCCACTCAAGGTACTGGCTGCTGCTCCGATCAAACTGAATCGCCGGGAACCCCAGCACCTTGTCCGCAGGATCGTCGGAGAACGTCGGACTCGTCCCGCCCGATGCGTTGCCCCAGCTTGTGACATCGCTGCCGGACAGCACCACGTCGCGATCGCTGCGGAGTTCAAACGTCGGGTCAGGCAGCGGCGAGACGCTGGTGACGGTCCAGTAGGTCGAGGCGTTCGGGCCTTGGAGCAGGTAGTCGAGCTTGATCTCGGCGGTGGAGCGGGTAGCCGAATCTCCTCGATAGAAAGCCATCCCGCCGTTGTAGTAATTGCTCGTGTCGTTTGAAAGCCGCAGGTTTGTGTAAGAAGAAGCGACGAAAGACGATTCCTCGGTGGCGTACAGCTCCCCATCCAAATACAGGCGGGTGTCCGATCCGTCGTAGGTGACCGCAAGGTGGTACCAGCCGTCGTCCTTGCGGTCGCCTCCGTCTTCGCGGTTATCAATGGCATATTTACTGTCGAAGTACCTCACTCCACCATCACCGTTTGTCGAGTTAGGGAAGATGGCTTTAGAGCCGTCGCCGGTCAGTCGCCATGTGTACTCGATCGCGTAGGTGTCAGGGTCAACCCACATTGCTGCGGACCATGCCGACGTATTGAAGGGGGCTACCGCACTTGTGATTGTCACATAGTCGTCTGTGCCGTCGTAATCGGTGGCAGGGATATTGCCGTCAGGGCCGGTGATCGAACCCGCCGTGAGTCCTCCGGAAGCCGTGCCGTCTCGTCCGTTGCTGGTGAGGTCGTCGAAGTCTTCTGCTTGGGGCAGCAGATGGTCTACACTCGCCGGATACGGATCATTGCTATACCCGCCCGGCACGCTGCCGATGTGCAGGTAGATCGTCGTGTCGCTACTCGCCGAGATGCTCGGCACAGCCACGTCGAACGCGATGACGCTGCCCGACTCGTAGATCGGCTTGCTGGCGATGTCGTTCAGGCCAGCGGAGTCGGTCGAGAACCAGACGTTGCTGCCGTCAGACGCTGCGACGATTGCGGCGTTAATCGACGCGGAGAACGCCGACGTGCCAATGCGGGCCACGCCGTTGACGATAGATGAGTCCACTGCGGCACTGCTGAGCGTGCAGCTATACGTCGAGGGCGGCTGGCCGGTGAGGTGGAGCGTGCGGATGTCGTCGGCGTCGAGGGCCGTGGGGTAGATGGCGAGGTGGGCGATGTCGCCGAGGTAGTTCACGATGAAGCCGTAAGACCTAGCCCCCACAACGGGGCTAGTTGTTACGTCAGGAGAGGTCGCATCGGCAACAGGAGTTGAGGCGGTTACCCCGTCAACGTACAGGGTGACCGTAGAACCGTCCCAAGTTGCTGCAACATGGTAGAAGCGGCTTTCGGTAATGGCCGAGCTGCTTCTAGTAGACGAGTTGTGGAGGATAGTAAACTGATTGGAGGCATTGACAAATAAGCCTACGCCATCGCCAAGGGCGTCTCGCTCATCAAAGATGAGCCCGCCTGCACCTGCCGCAGCGGTTGATCGGTAGACCCACGCCTCAACCGTATACGCACTCGCCCCATTCAGGACGTTACTGCCCAGCGTGAAGTAGTCCGTGGACCCATCAAAGCCCACGCCGAACTTCGACCCCACGACGCCCGCCTGTTGGTAGTCGGGCGTGCCGCTGGCCGTCGCGTTGTTGCTGCCGACCTGATCGAAGAGAGAACCGCTCGCTTCGTCAAACTGATAGACGAGCGATGCTCCGAGTTCGATGGCCTTGGTGGTCAGAGGGGAGGCTGCTACGGATTCTGTCTGGTGAAGAATCTCCTCGATGACGCGAACGCCAACCTCCTCATAGCCAGTCAATTCTAAGTGGGAGTTGCCGCCGCCGTCATACCAACTATTATTGGAAAAGGAGTTACCGTCCACCAGCGACTCGATATTGACCGACAATACGCGACTGCGAGACAGGGCGTAGTCGTCGGCGGCGGTGCGGTAGGACACAAGCTCGGCGTCGTCCGGGTCGCTGATGGGATGGCTCGTCATCACGACAAAGCCAAGCTCGGACGTGTCCCAGCCGTTTGCGGTCCATCGCCCTTCGATGCGGTTTACGATTGCTGTCACGTTGTCGCGGAACGCTTCGGGAGAGTCGCCGTCCGTTTCTGGGGACGGGCCGACGCTTGTGCCTGTCTCGTTGCGGTCGTTAAGCCCGCTGTTAATCCAGAAGACCATCTTCGGCGTCTGCCCGGCGTTGATCGCGTCGTTCCTCGCCTCGCCGAACAAGAGGTCTAGGAAGTCGTCGGACTGTGCAACAAGTCTCTGGGCCATCGTCCGGGCAGACTGGCCGCTAAGGTAGACCAGCGACGAGTAGGCGAAGCCAGCGGTTCGGTCGGTGTTGATGACGCGGCAGAACGGGGAGAAGAACGGCCCTGCAATGTTCGCTAAGCCGGGGCGCGTCCAGCCTGCCTCGATGGGGTAGTTGCGAGTCGCCGCAGCGATAGACGTAGACTCTTTTGCGATGTTACCGAGCGTGCCTGTGTTCGTTGAGGTGGAGGTTCCCGCCGCGAGCCCAGAGTACGGCGAGTCGCCCCGCCTGATGCCTTGCCGGAACACGCCTGATCCAGTGTCGAATGAGCCCCACCAACCATCGAACTGCAAAGCCGCGTTCACGTCAATCGGGCAGTCCGCGTCCAGCAGCACGCCGGGGACGCCTCCGGCAGAGTTCCATGTGTCGCCGTCTGCCACGTAGGAGTAGTCAAGGACATTGCCGAGCGAGTCTGTGACTGACTCGGCTTGGGCTTCAAGCGTGGCGTCGGCCCCCGTTGTCACGCCGAGGTCGCGTGCGCTCTCACGCCACTTATAGCCGCACTGAAAACCATTAAGATTGTTGGCGTTCGGCGAGCAAAAGCCGGTCGCAAACATATCGAACTGGTCCGACATTGCCTTTTGGATGCCGTGATCCCAGCCGTCAGCCTGAAAGAGTTGGTTGCTGTCGCCAATGCCAAAGATGTGAACCAAGCTGCTGCCAGCCTGCTTCAACATCTGAGCCACTGTGGTGTCGCCTTTTAATGCTGACATAGATTACCCATTCACAACAGCGGCGAGTCCGGTACGAGTGGCCTGAGCCTGAGCGACGACCGCAGCGTTCTCGGCGACCTTGCCCGCGAGGATGGACTGCTCAAGGGTCAGGGCCGGGTTGCCGGGGTCAGCTTCAAGAGCCGCGTCAACGGCAGACTTGGCCGAGGCGAGTTCGGTGGACTTGGTGGACAGGGCCGCGATGTAGGCGTCGGCCTTGGTCAGGATCGAGTCCACTTCGTCGAGGAACTTGATCGTAATGGCGTCGGCGTCTGCGACGACTTTGGCACGTTTAGCGGAGGTTTCGAATGACATGGTTGGGTTCCTTTGGTTAGGTGTTAAGCGGCAACTGCCCGTCGCAGGGCAGCGAATCGTTTGTTGATCGTGACCTCTGCGATGCCGAGCAGCTTGGCCGCTGCCTTTTGGATGCCATGGCACTGGAGGTAGGCGTCGATGGTTTCGGCGAACGAGCCTCCGGCAAACTGGCGCAGTTCATCGACTTGTAGAGAGGTGTCGAGTGACGACTCGTAGGGCATGTCATCCCCAGACTCATGCAGGGGGACTGGCCGGGACCGACCAGCGACTCGCCAGTGCGGCGGCTTGTTCGCACGATCCCGCATAACCGAGTCGTGCATCGTGTCGGCGACGGCATCCCAACACTCGTCTTTCGCCGCAAGCTTCGCGGAGATCATCCCTTTGCGAAGCCAGCGGAGATAGGCGTCGTGGCCGACATCCTGCCAGTCGAGGCCGTGCAATAGTAGCCACCTACGGCGGTTGTAGCACTCGCTCATACAGAGCTTGTAGGCAGAGGTGTCGCTGATCGCGCTACTCAATGTACGCCCTCCCCTCGGCCATCAGGTCTTTGTAGGTTTCCGGGCCGATGCCCACCCCCCGGGTCATCACGTCGCGCCAGTCGGTGAACGGGCCATTGCCCTCGCGGCTCGCGATGATCTTCTCGCCCTTGGACTGCCCGATGCCCGCCAGCGACATCAACTCCACCAGCGAGCCCGTGTTGAGATTAACCTTCAAGTCGTCGGGCACCGTCGCGGCCGGGCCTTCGAGCAGGTAGTTGGCGATGGCGTCGAGCCGGGCGAGGCGGGCCTCAGGCAGGTTCTCGATGTCTCCGGCGTACAGCAACAGCTTGGCCTCGATCTGGGCGAGCTCCGCGTCGGCGACCTCGTAGACCAGTGGCGCAGCGTAGTCGTCCTGACCGTAGGTGGCCACGGCGGCGAGGGACAGGAACAGGACCACTAGCAGGATGTCGCGTAGGGCATACTTCATCGTTACAGCTCCGCCCCCAAGATATTGGTCAGAAGAAACGTCGCGGCGGTAAGCCCGGACGGCAGGATAATTTCGACGGGTGTACTGGGCATTGTTATGGTACGTCCGATACAATTTCTGAGGCGGTCATATTGTACATGACGAACGTCGCCATGCCTACGTTGTCTTGGATGTTCGGGAATGTATCACCGTCGCCCATTCGCCACCAATGGTCAGGCGCGGTACCGAGCGCGGACAGGTCGTGGACCGTGCCGCTGTTGTAGCGTCGTTGGCATCCTCAAAGCCGCCCAGCGCAAACGACAGCAGATCGCCCTGCGAGTCGATGCCGTATTGTGCCGCGTGCTGATGAGCCATCCTGCGATACCTTTACAATAGACGTTTGACAGCTAACACTTGAATCCAATGCGTCAGCCGAGGGCTACGGCAAAGGGGCCGGGGCCGCATATTTAGCGCCAAGCTCTATCGCCTGCAACAACGCCTCCAACTCGGTCTTAGACCCCGTTGGACCGATCTCGAGGATCACATCCTCGCCGTCGCGGGCAAAGCTAAGGCCGTCGCTATTCGATTCGGCGAACATGCTTGCTCGGTTGTAGGTGACGACCGTGCCGTCTGGCCGCTCAACCACGACGCGGCGGGACTCACAGCCAGCCAGCAGTGCGACGAATAGCAGTACGGAAATAAATCGCAACATCATTCCAAGTCTCCTACGTTCTTGATGCCCCGGGCAGTGCCAGCGTTCCATGGCTTCCATCCACCGAGACGCACAGCCCGGTGGGCAGCAGCCCGGCGAGACCAGCTCATTCCGGTAGCTTTGAGATTTTCCCTAAACTCATCATCCGCCTGCTTCCGCGTCATCGTCCGCCGCTTGACCCCATCCTCGTCGGCCGGGGGGTCGTACCGCAGGTCGTGAACCAGCGCGGCCAGCAGCGCCAATGTGAAGGGGGCGATGATCCAATAGGCGAGCCGGGGAGATGACGCCCCGTCGGTCTTATAGCCCTTTGGGATTATGGTGCCAAAAACCTCAATGTCCCAGAGGACAGAGGCGGATGTTGGGCCTGTGTGGAGGAGGGGAACCCCCTTGGACCAGACGTGATTGGCGTCGTAACTGTTCATAGGGCACGGGTTTACAGCCCTTGATCGCTCTCCATGCAAGATACCGAGGGCCGCCCCTCCCGTCAACCCTTCAAACTACTTTTTTCTGGCCATTGCCCGCTCGTCCTTGGTCTTCTGGTCATGGCACGCGCGGCATAACACTTGGAGGTTGGGGAGCTCGCAGAACATCCGCTCGATCGTGCGGTCCCATGTTTCATAAGCCCCGATCGGGTCGATATGGTCGGTGAAGATATTATTCTTCCGCTTGCCATCCACCTTGATGCTGGTGGGGACGATGTGCGGGTCGCATTTATACCCGGCGCACAGATACTCCCCACGACGTATGCGGGCCCGCTTCTTGGCTTCGTGGTTTGGCCCCCACTTCTGCCACGCTTGGCGTAGGGCCGAACGGACAAAGGCCCGGTAACGGGCCTCTGTCCACTGTCCATTGTTTCGCGTCTTGGGTACTGGCATTACATGAGCATCTTACGCTGCCGACGCCTCAAATCAAAGAGTTTGATGACCTCTTGAACCAGCTCCCCAGACCAGCCACCGGGCGGATCAACATGCCCCGCCTCAACGCGAGACCATCGTCCCCCGGACGCATTGAGGATGCCTCGTGCCCCAATCTCGTCCAGCATTTCAATCTCCGTATCCCCGGCCAACCGCTTCCGTATACCGGCTTCCACTGCGTCCCACTGCGAGGCGGTCAGGGACTTTACTGCTTCACGTTTCTTTTTAGCCATATCTAATTCCTTTCGGCGAGCTGTTCAAGGTATCTCTGGCGACGGGGCTCGATGTCGCCCCAGAGCTTTGGTTCTAGTTTTAGGTGCTTCAACAGTCGGCTGGGCTTGACGACCATGTATCGGGATACGGTGCGTGGACGAGTGCAAATCCTCGGGTGTCGGCTTAGGAACCGAGCCACCCGCTGCCGGGTGAGGCCACACAACTGCGCGATGTCCCTTGGGGCTAAGAGGCCATTAACATCCCTCTTGTCAAGCCCCAGTTTATGGGCCTTCACCTCCACGCTCTTGGGGGTGCGGGACAGTTGCTCAGCGATCCACTGGTTAGACCTTACGCCATACCAGTCCTCCACGAATTCTTCGTCTTGACGCATCCACCGACGCCGAACAACATGTTGCCGGTATGCCTCCACCAGCTCACTCACCTTGAGGACGGTGACCTCGCCGTGCGGGGCGCTGCTTTGGCGCGGCACGTCAATCGTTCGCAGGGACGGGCAGTGCCCACGCTGAGCCCATCGAATGTACGTGCTCCGGTTTAGGCCCAGCGCCCTCATTGCAACAGTCGCGCGGACCCACTCAACACCATCCTCATCCACCGCAATATCATCTTTAATCTGCGCCAATAAAAACGCCGTTCTCATCTGACCTCCACACGGTAACAATGTTTTTTCGCTTTCGATCATAAACAACCAAGACCTTTTCCCCGTCGATCTCGTCTAGGTAGCGAGAAACGCGGTTGCTCTGCTTACTGTGGAAATCCATTTCACCGGCTTGAATCCTCCTCACCATCCTGATGAGGAGGTCGTCGTGTAACTTGATGCCGAGGCGTTCGCGGGCCCGACGCTTGGCGTGACGCCGCTGGGCTTTTGCCTTACTCATATCAACCCCCGCGACTGGGCAAGGCGGAACATCGCCCGCTCGGTGTCAGCGTTGCCGGGCTGGTGCATCACCTGAGGCTCGTCTCGCTGAACTTCCTTAAACAGCTTGGTCAGAATCAGCGGGTCAAGGGAGTTGAGAGAGGCTTTGCCACTGGTGTCTTTCACCGTCTGGTCTGGGATGTCTTCCCAACCCTCCCCGTTCAGCCAAGTGCTGGCGTAGGGCAGGTGCCTAGATTCTCGGGTCTGCCAGTCCTTCGATGCCTTTTGCCGCTGAAGGCCAGCGAGCACCTCATCCTTCATGTCGCCGAGCCCTAGATTTTGCCACGCGACAAACGCCTTCCTCTTGGACTGGGTGCGAGGGTATTCCTTCCAGAACTCCAAAAACTCCTCGGTGTATGGCTCCGGCCCGGGCTTGCGTCCGCCCTTCTTACCGTTCTCCCTCCGCTTCTGGGCAAGTGCATACCGGGCCTCTCGCAGCTCGGCAATCCGTGGGTCGGCCAGCTCACCGCTGTCGGCAGTGAAGAACGCAGTAACATCGGCCGAGAGGCTGAGGCCAGCGCCAAAGTCCAGACCCGCCTGCTGGCACGCCTCGATGATGTCGTTTGGCAGGGCCCCCTTCACCCACTGCAGGCAAACCAGCCGGACATACCGGCCAAAGTCCTGATCGCTCAACTTCTCTGTGGATGCGAGTAGCTCCTCTACATCCAATGGCATCTCTAACACCTTCTTCTTACTCATGAAGTATCCGTTCTGGCGTATAGCCGTGGGGATAGGCGCGCCGGGTAGGCGTCGCCCATCAGTTGTGTTGTGACGATCCTTTCTGGAACCGCAACCATATGGTAGCGACACCATGGAGCCGTGTCAAGACGAGGCGTCAGCCCCAACCTCATTGGCCTTCTGCTCAAGAATCTCGGAGCGAATCAGTTCGCAGGGGTATGGGCCGCTGTCACGCATGACGTAGCCACGGACCACCTCATGGTCCAGCGCCCCCAAGATGGACTCAAGCGTATAGCGGCCAATGCCTAGTCGTTTGGCCCACCCCTTCTTGGTATCGAGCGGCCCCCCAGCGCTCGGCAGAGAGCTGTCGACAGACGCCTTGCGGGCCGCGAGGACCATCTCCTCGATAGACATCGAGGCATCAATTCGTACGTTGGTGCTGGTGCTCATACGCTCGCAATCTCCAGATCACAGGGGGGCGGGGGAAAGATGATATTGTGTAGGTCAGGCTTCTCGCCGAACTCTTTGTCAGACCAATCTAACATAACGACGCCCGGCTCGCAAAACGCGGCGGGCACCACCTTGCGGCCGAACCGTGTGATGCCCTGCCATGGCGGCGTCACGAAGGACAGGCACTGTGAATCTTGGAACATGCCGAACTTGTGCCGGTGTGCACACCCCAGAACCTTGTGTGGCTCCACCCCACCCCGGATGGCCTCCTGTCTGCCATTGCCCAGCTCAATGCTCAACTGCGACGCTTCGAGGTATGCCCGCTTCGTTGTGCCGATGTGGTGGTAGAACATGCACATGCAGCCATGTATCTTGACGCGCAGCGTGCGCCACGCTCCGAGGAACCGGTGCTGGGTCGGGCGCTCTGCGCCCAAGTCGTAGCCCAGTTTATGTTCAGAGTTGCCCACATGGCAGTCGGTGCCTTCGACGACGAACGTCTTGGAGGCCCGCTCCGCAAGCGGGGCGAGGGCGTGCAGGGCAATCGTGCGGTGGTCGCTGGGGTCTGGGCTCACAATCTCCTTGGTGCCGTGGTGGACGCCCTCCACCGCATCGCCGTTGATGATGAGGGCGAACTCGTCATCTCCGACATGCTTGTCAAACCAGTCCGCCTGCCAGTGCTGCCAGCATTGCCAGAGATATTCTTGCAGGGGGTTCTGTTCGACGATATTGCCTTCTTGAAGCTCTACGCCCGGGGGCAGTAGTCCGTAAGTGCTGCCGCAGTGAAGGTCGGAAAGAACGATCGCTTTTTTGATGCCCAAATTGAAGCCCTCAGTGATGTTAGATGACAATCCATCGTACATGACAAAAAGGATTGGGCAAAGAAAAACCCGGACAACTTATCAGTTGGCCGGGCTTGATGTTACGCATCCATGCGTAAGCCTGCTATCAGAACGGGATTTCCCCTGAGCCCCCGGGCGGCGGTGGAGGCGGCGGTGCCTGCTGCTGCGATCGCTGTTGGCCGCCCTGATGTTGACCTTGGCCGCCGCCCTTGTCGCTGTCCACGAACTGCCACGTCTGGACAACGACCTTGAGCTTGCTTCGCTTCTGGCCGGATTGCTTGTCCTCCCATTGCTCAAATCGGAGCTTGCCGCAGATAAAGATGGGTCGGCCCTTGGAGAAGAACCGGGCGATGTTTTCGGCCGTCTTCCCGAAGGCAGTGCAATCGACGAAGTGCGTCTCTTCGACCATCTCGCCCGTCTGCTTGCTCTTGTACTTCTCGTTGACGGCTAGACCGATGTCGCACACGGGGGTGTTGTTGGGCAAGTACCGCAGATCGGGGTCGCGAGTGCAGTTGCCCATCAAAATGACTTGGTTAAACGATGGCATGTAAGGCTCCATAAAAAGGAAAGGGTTGTGAAGTCGTGATTGTACCAGACTCAATCCGACCTGTCTAATCGCCTACTCATCGGACATGTTTTTTCGTTTGGATGAAGACTGCGCGCAACGAGCCTTTATAGCTGACATAGGGTATTCCTCGGGATTCCCTGTCCAGTATTCCCTAAAGCCAATCCACCCCATCGTCAGCACCAAGTTGCTGGCAAGCAGAGCTTGGATTTAGTTTAATGGCAGGGGTGCGGCATGCTAAAGGGTGGGCCCGTCTCCGAGGGCTCGTTGGGCTCGCTCGGTAGCTCGACTTAACTTCGACGGGTATACCTGTTGCTGGTGCTTTTGGCCCCGCATCCGCAGGGGGGCTTGGACATGGGTAGCTGACCGCAAATTAAACCATGACCCGACTTGCGCAAAAAACAGCCCGCTCCAGAGAGTGTGAACAGCCAAGGAGCGGGCTGGTTGCGGTAAGCCGGGATTTTGGCTGACTGTTCACGCCCAGAGTCTAGCGTGCCTTGTCAGCCCTGTCAAGAAAAAAGCCTCGGCGGGCCCTTAAACCCCAAGCCCGCCGAGACCGAAAGGATACGGGGAGTATAACATATTCCCCGGCAAGGGTCTAGAACATTACCACATCTTCCACCGGCTCTTCCACATCCCACTCTGGCGGGGCTTGCAGCTCGGCAACACGGGCCTTGAGCTTGTCGAGCTCGTCACAGAACTCGCCGAGAGCGTGCTCCAGACGCTTGGTGTAATCGTCCGGCGTAACGCGGATCAGGAACGGCGGGAGGCCCGGGGAGTACGAGAAGAAGTCACACCACTCCCGGCCGGTGACCAGCAGGTGGCCATGGCACTGGGCCTTGTAGTCGTTGGGCAGGACGCCCTTGTCAAGATACTTTAGTTGGGTCTTGCCCATCACTGACTTGATCTCGATACACCCGTCGTCGCCCACCATGCCGTCGGGAGAGGCTCCGTACCGGCCGTCGTCGGTGACGCAGAGCCCCACCTCGTCGACCTTCGCGTTGCGGTCGAACTCGTAGAACGCACGCGCCTCCGGCTCGAGAATAGTTCCATTCTTCATCGCGGCGGACTGGTAGTCCTCCACCTCGCCGTAGTTGGGGTCATACATCTGCGCCACGAGCTCGAACGCATACTCGCTAGCCTGCTTGCTGTAATCACCCCGTGCGGCGGTGATGATGCGATTGAAGCAGCTCGCGGTCGGCAAGCCGCGGCGGGCCGCCCACCATTGAGGGGAATATTGTTCTTCGGAGACGATCTTCATTTTGCACCCCGTGCCATAGCGTTTCGGAGGGCGTTGTGGACGCTGTTGTATTGGTTCTGGGGGATCGCCGCCACCTCGACAGCGCCACACAGCTGATTGATCCAGTTCATAAACTTGTCGCGGGTGCCAGACTCTTGGGCATCCAGTGTATCCAGCATGTCGTTGATCGTGTCGACCTGCTTGTCGTCGATCAGCTGGGCAGACTGGTAGAGTAGGGCCGCGTCGGAGTCTTCGCCAACGACGACGAGGTTCAGTGCGTTGACAAGGCTGTACCGCTTGCCATAGGACAGGCCAGCGCCAGCCTTCTGGGTTGCGTTCACCCGCATCTCAGCAGGGACGGGCAGCGTAACGGACGATGTCTGCCTGTGCCCATGGCCGGACACGATACAGGTCGTCTTGAGCATGTTTCCCTCGATGACCTCGGAGTCAAACGACAGCGACAGGCCGCACTGGGCCAGTGGCTTCTGGATGATGTGCATGATGTCCTCGTACCCGGCATAGTCGTATGCCTTCTGCCCCTTAAAGGAGGCGGACTTCTGCTTGACGATGGGCGGGCAGTGCATCTGGAACTCGGTCACAGCCCCGTGGAAGCTCTGCTCGGCCTGCTTGGCCATCCATCTGTCCTGAAGGTCCATGAGCTTTTCGAGCGCCTCTGGCGAGGTGCCCGTAGCCACCGCCTGCTCAATGAGCTGGGCGGGGGTTTGCATTTGAGTGGTGGCGACAGCTGTCTCGGTCATAAGAAGGCTCCTGTGTAGGGGGGGGGTAAGGAACCCTTATTGTACCAGAAGGTCAGCGCTCTTGCTCTGGGTATGGCCGGGCGGGGAAGTCCAGAGCGTCCCGCAGCTCACCCGCAACCTGCTTCATGGCTTTGGTGCGTTCGTCGCGCAGCTCCTTGACCCACGCCTGCACCTCAGCTCGACTCATGCCGCCGCTCGCATCCTCGATGCGGGACAGTAGAGCGTTGTGGTGCATCTTGCCGGTGACAAACCGCTCGGCGAAGTCCTTGTCCACGCCCATGGCTACGGCGATGTCGGCCATCGGCTGTCGAAGCGCCTTGTTGGACAGGCCGCGATAGTATTCAGAGAGCTCGTCGCTACCCTTCTCCTCGAGCTGCCGGACATAGCTCTCCAATAGCTCAAGGCGACCGGCCTTGCTCGCGGGCAGCTCGGACAGGACGAGGGCCCGGGTGTCGAGGGCCTTCTGTAACTTGTTGACCTCATTGAGTTTATCTCGACCCTCGATCAGGGCGGCCTTGTTCACCTTGAGGGCTTCAGCCTCTTTGGTCATGCCGGACTGGATGTACGCCTTCAGCAGGCTCTCGGCGTTGGTGGCCGCGATACGAAGGTTGTGGAAGTCTCGCTCGGCCGCGTACTCCCGCTTGCTGCCGTAGAACTTGTTGGCCCACGGCACGTCGCGCACGCCCAACTCGATGTCTGGCTCGCCTGCAATTTTGCCGGTAGACTTGCGGGCCAGCGAGATCACGTCCGCCACAAAACCCCCGGTCGCGCCGAATAGGGCGTCGGCGAGGTGGTCGATCCCCTCGGGGTTGAGGTCAATCAGGCCGGACTTAAACTGGTTGCCGCCCAAGATGTCGTTGAGCGACTTGGCCATGAACTGCGAGACCTCGGACGCCGAGTCAAAGTGGCGGCGCGAGTGCGGGACCAGACCGGGCTGCATGGGCTCTTTGTAGATCGGCCCGCCGTGCCACGCGGTGTTCTGCTCCCACTGGACCATCGGCTCGAACATTGTGGGCATGACCTGCTGGGTCATGGTCGCCGACGTGCCGATCGGGTTAAAGCTCTCCAGAACGGCGAGGGCCGTCTGGCTACCGGCAGCCTTCGCCGCCTGTGCCCCGGTGATGGTGTCCATCACGTTCGTCCCAAGGGCGTGGAAGACGTTGTAGCCCCACGGCAGGGGTATCTTAACGTGGCGTCCGCCCGGCAGCATGATGATGAGGTTGCGGGCCTTGTAGCTGGAGGGCATGGCCGCCCACTCGTTGACGCCGTTCTCGTCCTCGCCGCTGAACATGTAGTTCAGGAGGGATAGGCCAGCCGAGAAGGCCGTGATGCCCAAGGCGATCTTGCGTGTACCCTTGGCCTTCACCACCGACTGCAGCATGCGGGTGTTACCCTGCACGCTGGCGTTGTAGAAGGCGTAGAACGCGCCCATCCAGTTGGCAACCTCGCCCTTGCGGTTGAAGTTGACGGTGAGGTTGCGTGCGAGGTCCGCTGCGGCGGCGTCGGACCAACCCCGCTCGATCGCCTCGGCAAAGGCGGCGAGTCGGGCGGCGTTTTCTGCAGAGGCGTTCAGGTCGCTGACCAGCCCGCCGACCGCCTTGACGGTCTGGATGGCGCTGTGGTCCTTGTGGCCACGCTCGGCACGCTTGACCATCGCCTCGATCTCCGCCTTCTTGTCGGTGAAGTCGGTCAGGCCAAAGAAGGCGACGCGGCCGCCAGCCTTCTCCATGCGGTCGAGCATCTCCACCCAATACAGGCTCTTCTCGGGAGGCTTGGAGTCCTTGCCCTCCCGCTCGCTGCGGGCCCACTTCTCATAGCGATAGATGCCCACCATGGCGGGGAAGGCGTTTTTGATCGTCTTGCGGGCAAAGGCCCCATCAATTTCACCCTTGGTGTGGATGCCAGCCGTCATCAGGTCGCGGAGGAAGTTGATCGGCACGAATACGGGGTTCAATTGGGTACGCAGGGCGCTGTAGACCCGCATCGCCTTGCCCATCAGTCGGACGAGGCCCGGCATCTGGGCCGCGCCGATGTTGTTCATGGCCCGCACCACCTGCGGGTCTTTGACGTAAATCGAGACTAGATCACCACTTACGCGAACGTCCACGACGTTCTTCATGTACTGGCCCTGCATGACGTTGTCGCGCTGTCGCGCTTCGCCAGACTGCTTGTCGTAGTAGTACGACGTTCGACGCTTGTCGATCTCCCACATCGACGGGTCGGGGTTGGCGTGGACCAGCTTGAGGAAGGATTGCGCCACCTCGTTGCGCCGGGACAGCACGGCCGCGTTGTTGGCGAGCATGACGCTGGCAATGATCGGGCTCTCGGCCAGTGTGGTTCGGCCCAGCGCCCGCTTGACGGCTGTCTCCGACACGCTCATGCGGGTGGTGCTGACGTTCATCACAGCCTCGGCACCCTCGGCGTCCATGGGGCCGGAGGACAGGAACGCGATCTCTGGCTGCAGCGTCTCGCCCGAGTGGCCGACCAGCGGGACGTAGTTGGGGAACCGCTCGGTCATGGCATCTACCGCTTCCTGAGACAGCATGCCCGACCGCACCAGCATCTTGAGCTTGGTCTGGTTGAGCTTGTCCAGCAACTTCATGGCGGGCTGGGCCTTTGCCCAGTCGCCGTTCTCCTTGGCTTCTTTGATGATCTGCTCGGCCACGTCGTCAGGCATGCCCGATCCGCCCGGGTCGATGGGGTTGCCATCCTTGTCGTAGTACCGGGTGTTGAACTCGGGATTGATGTCGCGGATTCGCTCGTTGCGCTCCTTGGCGTGGCGGGCCATGAGTAGCTCATCCACCCGGGACATGCCAAGCCCGGAGTCAGCGATCGCTCGGATCAGCGGGGCGACGTACTTACGCTGGATGGTGTCGAGGTCTCGCGCCGTCTTGCCCGGGAACAGAGACTCGTACAGGTACACGTCCGTCTGGTCATCGACGACGCCGCCCGACTCGAGGATGCGGCGCTGGAGCCTCTTGATCGGATCAAACTTATCCTGCATGTACCGACGGATCGCCTGACGCCGCGTCTCCGGGCCGAGCGAGAAGTTGCTATCGGGTACCGACGGGCCCAGTGCAAAGTCGGCCGCCACTTCGCCGTGTGCCACTTCACCCATCGGGTGGACGGTGTAGTCGGGGAACATTATGGAGAGCTGCCGCATGGCCGCGCGCGCCGCCTTGTCCACCTCAGAGCGGGGCCACTTCACATTATCCAGAGGCCCCTGTACGCTGATCGCACCGGCCTCATGATCGACGTAGCCTCGCACGAGTCCCTGCCACGCCTCGGCCACGTCTTGGTGGGCTTGGCGCTTGACTCGCGGGTCGCCCCCAAAGCTAGGCACAGGGCGAAGCTCAGGTCGGCGGACGGACAGCCCCTTGTTGGACATCCACCACAGCTCGGCCGTGCTGTTCTGGCCAAGGTCGCCCTCTTGGACGGAGAACTGGGCGAGCCCCTCGGTGGCCGCCGTCTCCTGCATGCTGTCGGTCAGGGTCAGGGTGTGAACCTTCGTCTGGACATTCTCGCCCTTCACATCACCGGGGTGCGTGATGGAGCCGGTCTCGGGGCGAGCCTTGAATCGCTTGCCGATCTTCTTCGCGGCGTTGCGCAGCTTCTGGTCGTAGAAGACCCGCATGCCGTGGCCGCCGATCGTCAGATCATCGCCGCCAAACTCTGCGCCGTCTTGACCCTGCTTGATAGCCCCGATGGACGCCGTCGCCATCTTGGCCCCGATCAGGTCTCGCAACGATTCGGGGTCGTGCTGCTGCTCATGGAAGGTTAGCTCGCCGCCCTTGTAACCATGAACCTGATAGGTGCCCCGGAGGCTGGTGTCCTTAGTAACCACGATGCGGTCGGTGGCGTCGGCCAGCAGCTTGTCGCTTCGCTCGGCCTGCGTCTCGCCGGTCGTCCATGCGATGGCGTCGTAGCCGCCGTCCACTGCCATGGTGATGGCCCGCTTGAGCAGGAGCTCGTGCCACGTCGTCTTGAACGGCGCATCCGCTACCGCACCACGATCCTCGGGCTTGACCTGCGATAGGGTGTTGGCCTTGCGTACGGCGTCGGCCTTCGTGCGAAGCGTGCCCATAGTGGCGTAGTTTCCATCGCCCGTCCTCTTTCGCAGCGCCCACTTGCCCTTGAGCGGCCCCTCATCAATCTTGGTGAAGGACCAGCCCATACCCTCAAGCTCTTTGGGTTTGAGCTGGGGGAGCTCACTGGCGTAGCCGCTGTCGCGGCCCTTCTGGTGCCAGTCGCTCTGCACCTCTTCGAGGAATAGGGCCTTGCGACCATCGTCCAGCACCCGGTCGGTAACGCGGAGGTGTGCCAGTAAATTGTCGCGGTCGGCAAAGTGTGGGGCAGTGAAGGCTCGGCTCCCGCCACCGTGCCAGTCTAGGAGGACTTCCCGGTAGTTGACCGCGCCGGGCAGCACGAGCCCATCCTTGCCGTAGTAGGCCGTCGACGGATTCTTGGGCTTGCGTGACACAATGCCGTTGACGATCTTGTTGTGGATCAGATACTGCTGCCAGACCTGCGCAAACTCTGGGCTCTCCATCAGGGCGTCTTTCAACACCTTCTGGTCGCGAGATGGCACGTTGGTCAGGCCGTTGACGACGGCCAGTGCAGACGCCTCAAGCGACACGTCTTGGAAGCCGCGAACCGCACGGTCGACAGCCAGTGGGGCGGCAATGCCGTAGGACATCGCCGTGCCATTGGGGATGAACTCCATAGCCACGTCTTCGACAGCCGCGCCAAGGGCTCGCCGGGCTTTCTGGAATCGGCGATTCGCCTCCTGATATTCGCGTGCATACGCCTCCCACTCGGGTGACGGGCCATTCAGGGTAACTTCGTCCAGCGTGACGCGGTTATCGGCGAGGTGCTGATCCAGCTCGTCAAGGGTGAAGCTCTTGCGCCCGGCCAGCCACTTATCGGTCCCGGTCCAGTGCAGCTCATCCTCTTTGACGCCGTTCTTCTTGGCCATGCCAAGGAACTGGTCGGAGGATAGCTTCTTCTGCGTGAGGGAGTCGGCGAATCGCTGCAGGCGGGAGTGCATGCCGAGCGGATCGCGCGAACCCTGTTGGATGGAGGCGGAGACAATGGCGGTGACGGCCGGGGCGACTGATGGGTCGAGATTGCTGCCGACGCGAACGGGCGGGTTGGATGCTTGGTGAATATAGTTCTTGAGCTTCGCCTGCCTCTCAGCGGCGGTCTCCCCACCCCAGTCCTGCGCCTCCATATCGGTTGCGTGGAAGGTGTGGGTCAAGCGGCCCGAGCGGATCGCGCTGATATTGTATGGATAGCCGGGGTGATCTTTGAACCCCAGCTCTTTGGCGGTGCCAGTTCGCACATTGTCCCCGAACTCAATCGCAGAGACGGCCGTACCTGCGGGCAGGTCATTCCAATCATTTTCGATCAGGGCCTCGAAGATATCACTGAAGTCTGGGAAACCGCGATCAATATGTTCCTGCGACCCGATACTGTCCTTAAAGCCGCGCACCCCGGCAAACTTCTTATTCTTCACCTTGGGGCGAGCGTCGAAGATTTCCTTGCGCTGGTCAAAGCTGGCCACATTCAAGGCGGCGTCGATCTGGTCGAGGCTTGTCCACTCCGCCTCCCAGTGCGGCCGGGCCGGAGAGGTTTTCCCAATCGCATCCACCCACTTGCCCTGCTTCTTGACCCGCTTGTTCAGGATGGCGGCGCGCTTCCCATTGATCTCCGTCAGGAAGTCAGTCTCGCTAAGCAGCCCCTTCTTTACGCGAGCCCTCACGACCCGCATATACAGCTTGGCGTAATCGGTATTTCCGATCAGCTGTTCATGCCGACCGACGACAATGACACCGTACTTGGGCTTAACCGCCAGAATCTTGTTCAGGAGCGAGGTGGCTGAGCCCTTGCCCCGCGTGGCGATGCCAGCCTTGCCTTGCCGATCCTCGGTGTGCGGGTGGTCTGGCCCGCCGTGCACCAGCATCTTGACCTTGACGCCATCCACGTTGTATGAGGCCCAGCCGGTCTTCATGCGATCGTACGGGAAGAGGACGGAGAGCTCGCCGACCAGCTCTTGCGTGCCGATCGTGGCGAAGTCGCGGGTCTCCGCCACCTGCAGAGAGAAGTCGGCGTCTGGCAGCGTAAAGGTGCCGTCGAGCATCTCCCCGGGCTCGACGCTGTCGGGGTCTTCGAGATACTGCTCAAGCGATACGGCTTCATCCGCCGCCTGCTCGGCCTCTGCCTCGGGAATGCTGAGGATTCGCTGCTCGCCCTCGGTCAGCTTCCGCAGGGGCATGTCGACAAAGAACGGGACGCCGTCGCCATTGAGCTGGACGTTTCCGCCGTGTAGGTCAACGCCAATAAACACGTCGTCGCCCAGCCGAGTCCACGCGGCATCCCACATTTTGGGGTTGTCAAACGTATTGAATCCGGCGTCGCGAATCGCTTTGCGGGTCTGGTCCTTCTTGGTCGTGTAGCCGTCAGATTCGATCAGGTCTTGCAGACCCTCGATATAGGGCTGTTTAACCAACAGTCGGCCCATGTCTGTAACGCCCACCACCTCGGTGTAGACCGTCCGCCCGATCGCGTTGCTGTCTTCGATGCGTTGCAGGAAGTCGAGCAGTGGAGTCTGGTCGTGCGTAGTGTGGTACGGGTTGGGGTCGCCTGTCATCGCATTGAACCGGACGATCTCGTACGGCCGGATAGCGTGCGTGACGATTCCCTCGTCGATGTCATAGGTCTTGTAGACAGCCGAGCTCTTGTTGTCGTAATACACAACCTCTGCCTCGGACGAGCTGTCGTCGAGGACGCGGGTCTTGCGGTCGAGGTCTCGCTCCCGCACAACGGCGAGGTCTTTCATTAGGTTGCTGATGGCCGGGCGCACTGAGGCTGGGGCCGCGTCCGGGTTGCGGAGGAAGTCGACAAGGGCCTGCCCCGCTAGGGCTTGGTCGCGCGTTCGCAGAGCTTGCGATACTTTGCGGCCCGCCGCTTTGATGCGGCGATGGACTTGCCGGTTTCGTTCGTGGACGGCCTCGGGGAAATCCGACCCGTTCGCGGGTGCCCCTTCATAGCCCGATGGCGCTCGAAGTCCTTTAACTCTCTTGTGGATAGCTGTTCGCTTGCCTGCGACATTGTCTCGCTCCTTACGGTGACCCTTGGTGGATAAAGAGTCCCCGAACGACTCATTGTACAGATTTATGGTGGATTCGTCGGGGGCTTGGCTTGAGAACGACACCAGCGGCTGGCGGGCGTCGCTCGACGGCTGTGGCATGTACGCGGCCGAGGACCGGAAGCCCTCGACGAGTTCCTTCTCGTTGACGCCCTCGGTCTCCATGGGGCCGGGCTCGCCCATGAGGTACTGCTTGACGCCCAGTACGCGGCTCGGGGTCAGGTCGCCTTCAAGGATGGAGCCCGCGACGCGATAGTCGGTGGTGGACAGGCCGAGTTCTTCGGCCTCTTGCCGCTGCGCCTTGGGAATCTTAACCTTGCCGAACTGGCCGTTCGACCGCTTGAACTGGGCGATCACGTCGTTGCTTAGGCGGTCGAGCGCGAGGGGTTCGGATGGCTGTTGAATCGACGAGTCCGCCATCACCTCCATCATGCCCGCATGCGTGGTCTCGTCGCCCTTCGCGCGGTCCCACACCCAGTGGTGCAGGATGTGCATGGCGTACTCTTTCGGCACAGAGGCGTTGAGTATATCGCTGTCAATCAGGGTCTGGAGGCTGTCGCTGATCTGCTTGAAGAGCTGGTCTTGAAACTTGTTCTTCCCCTGCGCCTTGCGGAACAGCTTAATCATGCGATCGAGCTGCTCGTCCTTGCGGTGCAGGTGTTTGGTGTCGCCTTGTCCGGTGACCCACAGGTTGATCTCGACCGCGTCAATCGTGGCTGCGTCGCCAAAGCCCAGTAGGTGCTTGATGAACGGGAGCTTGGCGTCGCCAATGCCGGACAGCTTGTTCAATGACTTAGAGATCGACTCGATGTCGCCACGAGCCTCGTTGATAGCCGCCGTCATCTCAATGACGTGCCTCAAGTTCAGCTTGCTGCCGCCCTGCTTGCGAACTGCCACCACGCGATCGGCCCGGACGGCGTCGGTGCGAATCTCATATCGCTTGACGCCGTCGTTCCACTTGAATACCTCGACATCGGTGTTGACACCGTCGATCTTCTTGGTGACAGTTGTGGGCTCCACCTCGATCGGGATGGTGAGAATCTCATCGCCCTTCTTGGCTTTATTGCCCGGGAACACCTGCACCTTCTCACCCGCCACATTGTTCGTGTTCAGGCGGTCGTCGCCGTAGGCTTTCCGCAAATCAAACATCGGGGCCCAGTCATCGGGGCGGTAGTCGCCACGGTCAAGTCGGTTCAGGGCGGTCTGTCCCTTGCGCGAGGCAAGCCACGCAGCGGCCGCCTCTTCCGGTCGAACCCCACCCCGCCCGTCTTGGAAGATTCGCTTGACGTTGAAGCCAACCTTCTCCTTGATCGTGGACGCCTTGATGGAGTTGGAGCCCTGCGAGGCCACAGTAATGATGTATGCCTTGGCGAGGTCTCGGGGCTTGAGCTTCCCGGCCTTCACCTTCTCGCGCTGCTTCACCATAAACTCGACCACCTTGTCGAGGTACTCGGGTTGCTTGTCGCCGAGGAGGGCGCGGACATGGTCGGGGCTCACGAGGCCATGCTTCTCGAGTAGGGCTAAAGCTACCTTTGGGTCGCCCAGCTTCACGTCTGCCGCTGATATGAGTTCGGGGGCCTGCTGCGAGAAATCGGCCCACGCCTGCGGGCTTTGCGACGGCTTGAACACCACCGCCTTATGCCACGGCTCGCCTTCTTGCCGCTCCACCGTCACGTCGGGAAGGGCCTGTCGGATCATGTCGTGCAGCTCAGCCTCGTTGACGAAGCCCTTTTGGAAGCTGCCGGTCGTTGTCAGAATCTCGGTGTCGGAGAGCCGCTCGGCCTTGCCCGCAGCCTTGCTCACGTCGCCCGACCACTGGCGGACGTTGATAAACATGCGGCCCCCGGGCTTCAGGGCCCGGTGCATCTCGCGCAAAATCTCCATCCGCGTCTCATGCGGAACAACATTCAGGACGGCGTTGCTCACCACCACGTCGTACATGGCGGCCGGAACCTGCTCCGGCTTGCTGTACCGGTAGGGGACGCCGGGCTTGTCGTGCTGGAACACTTCGTAGGCGTCCGCGTCTAATCCCTTCTCTTGGAAGACCTGCGTGCCGAACGCCCGACCCGCACCGTAGTCCAGCACCCGAGACAGTGGGGCAATCACCTTGGCCAGCTTCTGGTAGGTCCGGGCGGTGCCGGTCTTGGCCTCGCCATCTTCAACCTTCGAGCTGATCGCGGTCTTCTTGGCGTCTTCCGCCTTGACACCCGCCTTCTTTACCTGCTCGGGCGTCGCATAGAGCCCCTGATCGTAGCCGGTGTACTCGTGCTGGAGGCTCATGTCCACCTGCGGACCGCCCCCGCCGTCCGTATCAGCCTCATCCTGCGGCTCAGCCACCGCCTCAGCGGCTTCTGTGGGCTCAACGACCTCTTGGGCCTCTGGAGCTGCGGGCTCTGAGACGGGCTCTGCGGGCGTCTGAGCTTCGTCCGCTTCTATAGGCGGCTCCGGCTCCATCTGCCGCAGTTCATCAATCCGCCCGAGCAGGTCGGCCTCTCTCGCGAGCAGGGCGTCCATCTCGGCTTCCGAAGCACCGGCATCCATGGCGTAGCCCATATCATTGCGAACGCCCTCAAGCTCGGCCTCTAACTCTGCGGCGGGGTCTGACACCGTAGTGTCAGGGGCTGACGTAGTGGTGTCAGGGGCGGGTCCGCTACTCTTCTTGGCTGCTTCAACCTTATCAAGCAGCATGTGGGCCGCTGCAACTTGGCCGGTGGATGCTTTATTGCCGATATATGCTTTTATCGCATCAGCAATCTCAGCATGGCCAGTGGATTCGGCGCGGGCAATGACCGCAGCCAAATCACTTTTTGATGGGTTTGCATCCTCAAAAACGCCATCAGCCAGTTTTTTCCCCGTCAATTTGTTTAGCGTCGCTGCTTTTGTCCGGGTGTGCTGCGACAATATGCCAGTGAGCCGAGACTGTTGCTTTGCCGTGAGCGATTGGCTTGCATACAAAGACAATGGATCGTGTCGTGTATCCCAGTTTGCCGCCTGATCTGGAACCTTGTAATAGGCGTCTACCCCCTCATTCTGCAACTCCAACACAAAAGCATCCATCTCGGCTAACAGAGAGTCGGAGTAGGTTACGTTTGCGGAAACTTTGGCGTCTCCCTTTTTGCCAGACCATCCACGCGGCGACAGAAGCGAGGCAGGCCCACGGTAAAACCACCCGTTTTCTCTTCGCGCATTAACGTCATTGGTTGATAGGCCAGCCTTGTCAGCGTCGGATTCGCTAACTTGGTAGTCTGCGTAGTCTGCGTCGCTGGCTGTGCGGATTTGGTCGTAAAGGTAAGACAGCGCCACCTTCGCCCTGTTGGCGAATGTGCCTGACCTAATTTTGTCAAACGCCGCTTGGAACCGCGACGTATCTCCACCGTTTTTAGAAATCCGATCTAGCCTAGCGTTTAAGTCTTCATCTACTAATCCCGACACGACCGACTCTGCACTGGTGTCAGGGGCGGGGGCTTGAGTCTCCGGCTCATCTTTCGCTTTCTGTTCGGGGACATCCTTGGGCTCAGCAGCCTTTTCAACATCCTCTTGAACTTCCGCGTCAGGCTCGGCTTTGGCCTCTGGCTTGGGTTCTGCAGCTGCTTCAGGAGCAGCCTCGCCTGCATCTTGTTCAGCTTGGACTTGTGCATCAGCGGCCTCCGGGTCGGCTTGGTCGCGCATCAGGTTGGTGCGTTCGGTCTCGGCGAGCTGGTTCAGCTTGCGGAGGTGGGCGACGATGTTCTTGTCGCCGGTGAACGTTTGGATCATATTGCGCATCTGCAGGACCGCGTTGGCCCTCTCTCGCCCTTCGGCAGTGCGGGCCTTAATTCCATCCCGCAGGCCGAGGCTGGTCAACAGCGACTTGAAGAAGTCGGCAACCCGAGCCATGATCGTGGGCTCGTCGGCGTCCGCCAGCGACTGCAGCGCCGACGCTCGCTCAGTGCCAAGGATGCGGGAGGCCAGCTCAATGGCGATGTCGCCCATCGCCTCTTCCATGAGTTTGATTTCATCGCGTCCGTCCTTGGCGGCCTCCGCCTTCTGGGCGTATCGCTTCTGCGCCCTCTCGACAAGTCGCTGGGCCTCCGGGCGAGACTCCCCCATTGCCACAATCGAATCGAGGACGGCGTCGTACAGCTCGGCCCCGGACTTGCCGCTTGCGCGAATGCCATGGCCGATCACTTCATGCAGGGCGGTAGCAGTTCCCGCCAGCGGGCTCTGGCCCGTCTGTAGGGCAATGGTCCTCTTCTGCTTTTCGCTCGTGGGCTTGAAGTGCATGCCCGCCACCATGGTGGTGCGGCGGCCGTCCTCCGTCGTGGCGTCGTACATTAAAGTCTGGAAGCCGAGGGCCTCACCAATGCGCTTGATGACGCGGTCGGCCTTCGTCAGCTTGTCGGCCCGCTTAATCTTGACCCGCTGCCCGGGCTTGCGGTTCTTGTTGACGCCATCCTCGATTGACTGGAATGCAGAGTCTTGCTCCGCTTTGCTCATCTTGTTCTTGCGGGACAGGACGGACTTCTCGGTGGCCGACGCTTCAACTTCCACCACCTCGCCCGTGCCAAACTGGACTGGCCCGATCTCGGCGTACTCTTCCCGTGCCGCCGTCGCCGCCGCCTCCTTTTGTTCGGCCGTCATGTTAGCGCGGGCAGCGGCCACACCCTCGGACATCCACTCAGGCGAACCTTTGGGGGCGTCTCCCAGCCGGGCTTGGGCGTCGATGAGCTGCTGTCGCTGTTTCTTGGTGAACGAGGCCATGCCCTCTTCGGCGGCCGCCTGACGGATGCCCAGATTGACGGGGTCGGCAACGGCCCCCTCAATGTCTTGCACGCGGCCCTCTTCCGAGAGCGTGTCCACTGTCAGGCCTCGGCCAGATCGAACTACGTCCAGAGCTCTGGCAAAGGTCTTGTCGCGCACGGGCTGCTTGGCGGCCTCGGACGCGACCGACGTAACGCCGCCAACGCCAAAGCCAAAGATGGCCCCCGTCAACGCTTCCTCGGCAATCGCGACCCAGTCCATGGGCGGCTTCTCAATGCCAAGGATGTCCGACGCGAAGCGGCGCACGAGCTGCGAAGTGGTGGCTTGCATCCCCTCGGTGCCGAACTCTTCGCCCGCCTGCTTGACTGTGTCCCGCACGATCTTACGCCACGAACGCTCGCCGAGGGCCCGCTTCGGGAAGCCTCGTCCCATGAACTTGGCGTAGGGCATCGCCTCAAAGGCGGAGGCGAGCACGGCGTAGCCACCAGCCTCAAGCATCGCAGCCGAGGCAGCATCCTCGTTGCCCATGCCCTGCGCAAGGTTGTGCATGAACGATTCGTCGAACTGGCTCTCGAACTCAAGCGGCGCAATGGTGAGTGTGCCGCCCACGAGCTGCATGCCCTTCGCCAGCTTAGAGCTGACATTCAGCGCCTTGCCTAATGCGCCGCCAGCGCCGCCGCCAACGAGCGCCATCGCGATGTTGGGGGCCTGCTCACCGGCAATGCCTGTCAACTTGCCCAGCCACTGCGAAAAGTTCTTCTTCTCCAGCAGGCTCATCATCTCGGACTGGGAGGGGGCCAGCTCTTCCTCTTGGCCCCACTCACTCATGGCATCGGCGATCTGCTCGCCAGTGTCTGAGCCCGCTGCGCCAGCCAGACGCGCGACGCCAGCCCCCCACGTAACCAGCGTTCTGGCTGCGGCATCGACAAAGATTTCTGGGAGGTACTTCTGCTCCGCCCCCTCGATGCTGGCCTGTCTCGCAGCAGCCCTCGCGGCGGCCTGACCACGACGGCGTTCTGCGGCCACCTGCTCCGTCACCTCGTCAACGCTATCCTTCACGTCGTCCGGCAGGCGATTCATCCACTGGGCCCACGTTTCGCCTTCCTTGCGGGGGAAGTGGGGCGTGAGCTCTTCGCGGATGTAGCGGTTCAGGTCCAGAGCGCCAGCTGCCTCAGCCTGCGCGATCGCCTCTCGCTTACGAGAGAAAGATTCCAGCTTCTGGCGTCGGGCCTCTAGGCCGCCCCACGTGCCCTTGCCCTCTTTTTCAATCCGACGCTCCAGCGACTTCTCGCTCTCGCTCTTGTCGGTGAGGGGGCCTTCATATCGCTCTTCGTCCGGCAGATTGTCCTGCTCGTACAGGTGGGCGTACGCCTTCTCGCGGAACGCCCTCGCGGCAGGGTCGGAGTATTCGAGCTTCTTGCCACGGTTGTACTGCCGCGCCAACGCCTCCGCCTGCTCTCGGGGAACGCCAAGGACGTGCGGCGTCGCCGCGTCAAGATACGACAGGGCCGCCTCGCGCAGGAGAGGGTTCTCGATCTGCGAGTATTCCGACTTCCTATCTTTGAGGTAGGCGATCGGGTCGGCACTAGCCTCGTCGACATCCAGCGGCGCGACAATTTCCTCGCCCGTCGTGGGGAGCTTGGGTGTCTCCGGCATACGGGTGAAGGAGCTCGGTCGCTCCAAATCTCTGATCTGCTGCAAGACCGCCTGCTCTTCAGGGGAGGCTGCCCCAATCCGCTCTTGCCGCTTGCGGGCCCACGCCTCGTCCATCGCCTTCTGGACATCACCCCCGCCGTAGCCCATCCACGGGGCCTGCTGCCGGGGAGGAGGGTTGAACATGGCCTGCTGCACGTCCATGAGCCGGGCCATGTTCGGGTCGTCTGCTCTCACAGCGGCTGCCGACGGTGAGATCGCGTAGGCTGCGCGTCGCGCCTTCTGCTCAATAGGGGAGGGCGGTGCAGGCTGGGGCATCCCAGCAACCGGCTGCTGTGGCACCGGCTGCGGGGCCGGGGCGGCCTGCGGCGCGGGTTGTATTGGGACGGGCTTGAGGCCGTGCACTTTAGCGCGGCGCATGGCCTTGAGTTGTGCGGGGGATGCTGGGGTGGGCTGGGGGACACGAGGGTCGATCGCCGGGGCTGTCGGATTCGGGACACGGGGATCAATGCTCGGCTCAGGCGAACTCGCCTGCCCGAAGCTGCTCGATGGGTCCAACAGCGGGTCGATCGGTTGTGTCATAGGAATTATCGCAGCAGGTTGGCGGTTGCCCGCTTGAAGGGTTCAAGAAGAGCGGACGGGAGGTCTAGCCCGTCGATGGCGTCAAGGAGGGCGGGGTCAACGTCCTGCCCGCCAGACTGGTAGGCGGAGCGGATTTGGCGGCGGAGGACCGGGTCGCCGACTCGGGCGAGGGCTGCCTCTATCTGGAGGTCGTCCACCACGGCCTGAGCGTCTTTGAGCTGGGTCTCGAATGCTGATACATCGCCGCCATTCTCGCGGGCTGAGGAGAGGTTGCGGCTGATGATGTCAAGGTTCTTGAGCTGGGCATTCAGAGAGGACTGGACGTTCTCAAAGTTCTGCTGGGCGAGCTGGTCCTGCATCTCTTGCTCCTCCGGGGACAGGGCTCGTCCGCGAATCTGGTCTGCCACAGTGCGGCGCGTCGCCTCCACCTCGGGGGTGGTGCCATTGCGTCGTGCAGCGGCAGTGTCAATCGCGCGCTGTCGGGCACGCTCCTGACGCTCAGCCTTCTTGACCTTGTTCTTCTCCCACTGGAAGGGGGTCAAGCCGCTCTCTTCGTCGTAGTCCGGGTTGTCGTCTCGCCAGCTCGTCGGCTCTGGCCTACCGGCCGCTTTTGCCGCCGCGACCTCCTTCTGGTGCAGCTCGTCCATCTGCTTGAGCTGCTCCGCCGCCTCTGCCCTGCCG
>Ga0181594_10000978_pt1 | contig 26897 bp, 22 predicted proteins | sample 071ome_18_FD_145603 | JGI IMG/M metagenome (GOLD analysis project Ga0181594, IMG submission 145603) | Coastal salt marsh microbial communities from the Groves Creek Marsh, Skidaway Island, Georgia - 071413BT metaG (spades assembly) | ecosystem: Environmental > Aquatic > Marine > Intertidal zone... | reverse complement strand
CGTCCATCATGCAGGTCGAAGGCGCGCGCGAGATTGCCGTGGAGTTCTTCTCCATGTCCAAGAGCTACAACATGCCGGGCTGGCGCGTCGGTTTCATGGTCGGTAACCGGGATCTGGTCTACGCGCTCGGGCGTATCAAGTCGTATCTCGATTACGGCACGTTTACCCCGATTCAGGTAGCCGCGATAGCCGCGCTCGAAGGACCGCAGGATTGTGTCGCCGAGATCTGCCGGATGTACCAGCATCGTCGCGACGTGCTGTGCGACGGCATGCGGGCTGCCGGCTGGAACGTGGAAAAGCCGCGCGCAACCATGTTCGTGTGGGCACGGATCCCGCCTGAACTCGAAAGTCTCGGCTCGCTGGAATTCTCCAAAAAACTTCTGGCAGAGGCCCGGGTGGCCGCGTCGCCGGGGATCGGTTTCGGCGAGTATGGCGACGCCTATGTCCGATTCGCGCTGATCGAGAACGAGCACCGCACGCGCCAGGCGCTGCGCGGGATCAAGGACATGATGCGTCATGTCGGCTGATCCCGCGGGTCGGTGAAGGAGCCCGCAGTGGGAGCGCTTCCTGCCGTACGCATCGGCGTACTCGGGCTTGGCACGGTCGGCTGCGGCACGCTCAACGTGCTTGCCCGGAATGGCGGTGAGATTACCCGCCGTGCCGGTCGATCGATCGAGGTCTGTATCGCCAGTGCGCGCGATATTGAGCGCCCGCGAGACGCGGACACCAGCGGCATCCGGCTGACCAGCGACCCCTTCGCGGTCGTCGACGACCCGTCGATTGATATCGTCGTTGAACTCATCGGCGGCGAGGAGCCCGCCCGCGCGCTGGTGCTGCGTGCGCTGGCCAACGGCAAACACGTGGTGACCGCCAATAAGGCGCTCATTGCGCTGCATGGAAACGAGGTGTTTGCCGCGGCACGCAAGGCCGGCGTCACCGTGGCTTTCGAGGCGGCAGTGGCTGGCGGGATCCCGGTGATCAAGACGCTGCGCGAGGCGCTGGCCGGCAACACGATCCAATGGCTCGCCGGGATCATCAACGGCACCTGCAATTTCATTCTCACCGCCATGACGGAGCGCGGGGCGGACTTCAACGCTGTGCTCGGCGAAGCGCAGGCGCTCGGCTATGCAGAGGCCGACCCTTCCTTTGATATTGATGGCATCGATGCGGCCCACAAGCTCACGATTCTTGCGGCCATAGCGTTCGGGATCCCGCTCAGCTTTGACCGGATCTTCGTTGAGGGAATTCGCGGCGTCAGTGCTGAAGACATCCGCTATGCAGAAGCGCTGGGCTATCGCATCAAGCATCTCGCCATCGCCGCCAACCGCGGCGGCAGGATTGAACTGCGCGTGCACCCGACCCTGATCCCCGAGCGCCATATGCTGGCCAATGTCGATGGGGTAATGAACGCCGTGCTTGTGCGCGGCGATGCGGTCGGTCCCATGCTGCTGTCCGGTGCCGGTGCGGGTGCCGAGCCGACCGCGTCGTCGGTGGTCGCCGATCTGGTTGACGTCGTGCGTGCGCTGACGGTGGATCCTGATAACCGCGTACCGCATCTGGCGTTCCAGCCGGACGCGCTGAGCGATGCGCCTCTGGGCGAGCTGGCGATGGTTGAGAGCGCGTTCTACCTGCGCATGCAGGCCCTGGACCAGCCAGGCGTCCTGGCTGATATCACCCGGATTCTGGCTGATCTGAGGATCAGCATCGAAGCGATCCAGCAGCAGGAGCCGGCCCCGGACGCTACCGCCGTGCCGGTCGTGATCCTGACCCAACGGGTGACCGAAGCCGCCATGGAGGAGGCAGTGAGCCGAATTGCTGCGCTGCCCGATATTCAGGGCCCCATCACCCGTTTCCGTATGGAGACCTTCGCATGAGCGGGAGCACGCGTTACACAGGACTGATTGAGCGTTATCGGGACCGCTTGCCGGTGCAGCCTGACACTCGGGTCATCAGCCTGTGTGAAGGGAATACACCGCTGGTTGAACTGCACAACATTGCCCGGAAGCTGGATCGCGGGGTGCAGCTATACGCGAAGTTTGAGGGGCTCAACCCGACCGGGTCGTTCAAAGACCGCGGCATGACCATGGCCGTGACCCAGGCCGTCAGCGAGGGTGCCGAGGCCATCATCTGCGCGTCGACCGGGAACACCTCGGCCTCGGCCGCGGCCTACGCAGCGCGTGCCGGGATCCGTTCTTTCGTGCTGATTCCGGGAGGTAAGATTGCGCTTGGCAAGCTGGCTCAGGCCATGATTCAGGGCGCAGTGGTGATTCAGATCCAGGGCAACTTCGACGACGGCATGCGCATCGTGAAAGAAATGGCCGAAGTGGCGCCTGTGACCATCGTGAACTCGATCAACCCTTACCGACTGCAGGGTCAAAAGACGGCCGCGTTCGAAATCGTCGACGCGCTCGGCCGGGCGCCGGACTATCACGTTATTCCCGTCGGCAACGCCGGCAATATCAGTGCCTACTGGACCGGCTTCAGTGAATACGCTGCCGTCACGCCGGCGACTGCCGCCTGCGCCTGGTGTGAGGACAGCTGCCGCTTCGAGCGGCCCGCGGTATGCGCGACCCGGCCGGTCATGGTCGGCTATCAGGCGGCCGGCGCCGCACCTTTCGTTCGGGGTGCGATGGTGGATGATCCTGAGACCGTTGCTACCGCGATCCGCATCGGACGGCCGCAGTCATGGGATCTCGCCTGGGCCGCGAGTCGTGAATCCGGGGGTTGGTTCGATGCCATGGAGGATGACGAGATCCTGCAGGTACAGCGGCTCCTGGCCGAGACCGAAGGTGTCTTCTGCGAACCCGCCTCTGCTATCGCGCTGGGCGGCGCGATGCGTGATATCGCCTCCGGCAGGATCCCCGAGGGCAGTGTCGTGACCTGCACTCTGACCGGCCATGGTCTCAAAGATCCCGACACGGCGATTAAACAATCCGCTGGATCGGTGATTGAAATCCCCGCCGAGTCAGACGCGGTGCGGCGAGCAATCCTCGACAAGCTCTGAGCAGCGGCGGTCGGATGCCGACAACGCGCACCCGTCAGCTCAAGCTCTATGCCCCCGACCTGCTGACGTCTCTGGCGGAACGCTGGACGCCTGACGATGCGGATGCCCAGCGGCTTGCAGCCGCCCTGGCACGGGCGAAGCGGCTCCCGGCAGGGACGCCCGAACACGAGCGGCTGCTGCTCGAACTGGTGGATGTGCCCTGGACTGGCGAAGGCTCGCCGCCGCTGGCGGCAGTGACTGCCGCCAGCGATCTGGAACCGGGCGCCGCTGGCGGACGCAGTGTGCTGCGTGCCGATCCGGTTTACCTGCGCGCCGACCCGAAGCGCGTCATCCTGGTCGACGCGCCGACCATCGGCCTGTCCGCTGCTGAGGCGGATCAGATGCTGGAGGCGCTCAACACGCATTTCGCGGGCGAGGATCTTTTTTTCTGTCGCGGCTCGGCGCCTGAGCGCTGGTATCTGTTGTCGGCGGAGTTTCCGGCTTTCGTTGCTGACTCCCCCACGAGTCTGCGTGGCCGGCCTTTGCGCGGCGCGCTGCTCGAGCAGCTGGGCAGTGGGCGCATGAAGCAGGTTGTGATGGAAGCCCAGATGGTGTTGCACGCGACCGCAGCAAACGCCAGCCGCGAGAGTGCCGGCGTTGCGCCGATTAACTGCATCTGGCTGTGGGGCGGCGGGGAATTGCCGGCTGCGGGGGCAGCGTCTCCTGTCGCGTTGTTCAGCGACGACCCGCTGGTGCGGGCGCTCGGCCGATGGGCGGCTGTCGCCGACGTCAGCACACCTTCTGAGCTGTCCGCGACCCTCCGTCGCCCGGCTGCGGGGACGCTTGCGGTGGTACTCGCACGCCAAGCGGACGGTCGGGATCTTGGCAAGTTCAGGCGAGAGCTGTTCGAGCCGGCGATGGAGGCGCTCAATGCGGGCCGTCTGCAGGCTTTGGAGCTTATCGGTGGAGGCGATCGCTTTCGCTTGACCCGCTGGAATCAATGGCGCCGCTGGCGCTCGGCCGACACGCTGGTTGCAGCGCTGCGGCGGCGCCAGCTGGGAGGAAGCTGATGCGCGACCCGACCATCGTCCGCCGACCGCTTGCGCGTGAAGCGCCGCAATTCCCAGGTCTGCATCCGGTGACCAGTCGAGTACTGGCGGCGCGCGGGATCAGATCGCAGGCAGACCTGGACCTTGGTCTTGCAGGACTCCATCCGCCGGGGCAGCTGGGTGCGATCGAGCGTGCAGCGGCCCTGATCGCTGAGGTCATGGCCGTGCAGGGACGCATTCTCGTCGTTGGTGACTTCGATGCCGATGGCGCCACCAGCAGCGCGCTGGCCGTGCGCGCACTGCGCCAGATGGGAGCGCTTGAAGTGAGCTATCTCGTGCCCAACCGCAGTGAGTATGGCTACGGCCTCACGCCCGAAATTGTGACGCTGGCGCGCACTATGGAGCCGGCTCTCATCATCACGGTTGATAACGGGGTGTCTTCGATCGAGGGCGTTGCCGTAGCACGTGCGGCGGGGATCCGCGTTCTGGTAACTGATCATCACCTGCCCGGCGCTGTGCTCCCGCAGGCGGACGTCATCGTCAATCCCAATCTTCAAGGCGATGAATTTCCGAGCAAGGCGCTGGCCGGGGTAGGCGTGATTTTCTATGTGATGAGCGCGCTGCGCGCGCATCTTCGACACAGCGGCTGGTTTGCCGACCGCAGCGTGCCGGAGCCCCGTCTGGCAGATCTGCTGGATCTGGTTGCGCTGGGCACGGTAGCCGACGTGGTGCCGCTGGATCAGAACAACCGGCGGCTGGTTGCACAGGGGCTGGCCCGCATCCGGGCCGGTGCCTGTCAGCCGGGGATTCGAGCGCTTGCCGAGGTCGCCGGACGCCGCCCCGAGCATCTGGTGACGGCCGATCTCGGCTTTGCCCTCGGGCCGCGACTCAACGCGGCGGGACGTCTGGCGGATATGTCGATTGGCATTGAGTGCCTGCTCAGTGACGATCCGGCGCGCTGCGCGGCGCTGGCCGAGCAGCTCAATACGCTGAACCGGGAGCGCCGCGATATCGAACAGGAGATGCGCGACCAGGCCTTCGACCTGATCGAGGCCACGTTGCCGGACGTCTCAGATGAAGCGCTGCCTGCAGCTTTCTGTGTGTTTCACGACAGCTGGCACCCGGGGGTCGTCGGGATCGTCGCAGCGCGGGTCAAGGATCGCTATCACCGGCCGGTGATCGCTTTTGCGGCGGCTGATGACGGCTCGCTGAAGGGTTCTGCGCGCTCAGTTCCCGGGTTGCATATCCGGGACGTGCTGGACGAGGTTGCGGCCCAGGCACCAGAGCTGCTGTCCCGCTTCGGCGGGCACGCCATGGCCGCGGGTCTGAGCCTGGAGCGGCAGCATTTCGACGCATTCGCGGCCAGATTCGAGAAAACGGTGGATGCCCGACTCGACGAGGCATCACGGCACAAGCAGCTGCTCAGCGATGGTGAGTTGTCCGCAGCGTGTTTCGATCTTGCGCTGGCGCAGGAGCTTGCGGCCGTGGCGCCATGGGGGCAGGCCTTTCCTGAACCGCGTTTCGATGGAGTTTTCCGCATCATTGACCGACGCATTGTCGGTGGCAGCCATGCGCGACTGCGCCTGTCCCCGGCAGACAGTGCTGAGACGATAGCGGCCATTGCCTTCAGTGGCGCGGACTCAGACTGGTACCGCGAGGCGGACACTATCCGGGCGCTGTACAAGCTCGGGGTCAATCATTACCGCGGGGTGGAAACGGTGCAGCTCGTAGTCGACCACGCGGTACCGCTGTCGGGCGCTGCTCAATAGCTCAGGCGCGCTCCGAGTACCGCTGAGATCCCGGCCATGGGGGCCAGATCCTTGACGAAAGAGGTGTGGCTGCGGGCGGTCTGGTCGGCAAGGTTTTCACCGCGTGCAAAAAGCGCCAGCGTGCCGCGCGCTCCCAATCGACACCGGTAGGTTAATCCGGCGGCTAGCTGCACATAGCCGTCCGTCGCCGTCTCCAGCGGCGCGGGATGATCTACAGCGCTGACCCGCGTCGTGGTGAACTCTGCGGACCAGGGCGAGCGCTCCCAGGTCAGACGTGCTCCGAAGCGCAGTGGCGGCAGGCGCGGGATGGTCTCTCCACCGCGCAATTCACCATCCACGTAGTCGCTCCAGCCGTGCAGGCGCCAGTGACCGTGCTGGTTATTCACCAGGGTGACCTGAACTGCGGCCTCGAAGCCCCACAGGCGCGCGTCGCGCTGCGCCTGATCCAGCAACAACAGCGCGTCCGCCTCGTCGACGACAGCGCCTGAACGGGCGAAGTCCGGCTCCACACGATCGGCAATCCCATCGCCGTTGAGGTCGTTCAGCGCGAGATAGGTGAAATCGGTGAAGTAGTTGTAGAACGCGCTGAGCTCAAGCTGGGCGCGTCCCCGCTTCCAATGCCAGCCGAACTCGAGGTTGTGAGCGGTTTCCTTCGTCAGGTCTGCCCGGCCACGTTCGTAGGTGTTGGTGGCGAGATGCGGCCCATTGGCGAAAAGCTCCTCGGCGGTGGGCGCGCGCGTCGCCCGCGTGAACGCGAGGCTGGCGCTCTGATATTCCCCATAGAGCCAGGTAGCGCCAAGAGAGAGGCTGAGCAAATCGTGCTCGACCGACAGCCGGTCAGTGCGGCGCTCGACGGTCTGCTGCTCAAAGCGCAGGCCGGCATCCAGATGCCAGTCGCCGAGATGTCCTTTCCCGAGAAGAAACACACCCAGGCTGTCAGTCTGCGTTGCGGGTACAAAAGCCTCCTCGCCGTAGGCGCTGAATCGGCGGGTGCCGTAGTGCAGGCCGAACACGCCGTCTAAAGGCCCCAGCGGCGCCAGGATCAATTCGAGTCGCCCTTCAGTCTCTTCATTGGATACCGTCGTAGCCGCCCGACCGTCTGGCTCCAGTTCATCGTGCTGATAGTCCGCGTATGCCCAGCGCGTTCGCGCCTGTGTGATGCCGGGCATCGCAAGATCGAGTGTCGCCTCCAGGTCGTAGCGCGTCTGCTCGAGGGCGATCCTGATCCCGCCATCGTCTTCCAGTGGGTCAGCGGGCGTCAGCCCGGGAGGGTCTGATTCAGGTTCCTCGTGGTCGTGGCCGCCAGGGACACCGTAGTCGTTCGACAGGTAGCTGACGCTGCCGCTCAACCGCGCGCTGGTGCCGACCCAGGACAGGCCAGCAGCGTAATTGTCGGTCTCGATGTTGCTGTTCGGGAGCACACCCCGTCGGGCGTCTGGTTCCGGGGTGACCGCGGCAAAGCCGGGGATCGAAATCGATTGACTGTCCCGGCGCAGTCCGTCTGCATGGGCTGCAACGGTTTGCCCGAGGGGAAGGTCCAGCTGCCAGGCCCCGAGCCAGCCGTCAGAGGCGCTGTCGTATTGGGTGAAAGCATCCGCAGCGGGGGTAGCGGGCACTTCGCGCAGCAAGCGACGATTGACCACATTGACCAGGCCGCCGCTCGCGCCGCTGCCGAACAGCAGCGTGGCAGGGCCCCGGAAGATCTCGATCTGCTCTGCAAAAACGGGCTCAGCTGCCACAGCGTGGTCCGGACTGACGGTCGACACATCCATCGCGCCGAGGCCATTTTCGAGCACTCTGACCCGCGCGCCGCCGAGGCCGCGGATCACGGGCCTGCCGACAGCGTTCCCGAAAGTGCTCACATTAACGCCTGGTACCTGCTCGACCGCGGCGCCCAGGGTGTCGACAGCCGCGCCGAGCAGGCTGTTGCCTTTCACGACTGCGACCGGTGCCGAGCGGTGATCTGAAAGCGTGCGCAGCGGATCGGCGCGGACGATGATCTCTTCGATCGGATTATCGTTTGGTACTGGTGGCAGCGTATCGGCTATTGCGGCGTTCCAGCACAGCAGCGCGGTAATCGCAGCGCTGCGGCGGTATGGCCCGTTCATGACGTGCTCCTGACGGCATTAGAGGTCGAAGTGCCGCGTGCGGCACCCGGATCAGGTCGGGAAGGTGCGGGAAGGGGGGGCGCGCGCAGCGTACTGCTGAATGACGCGCGGGCAGGGTGAGATCTTGAACCTGGTGGCTGGTGTGGCGTGAGGTGGCAGCGTGGGCGCGACCCAGCCGCTTGCGGGCTCCATCGCCGAGAGGTCCGCGGCAGCGCAGTGGACGCAGCGGACACCGTGATGGTCGTGCGCGGGATCCAGGGTGTGCCAGGTGGCCAATCCCTGCACGGCGATCAGCAATGCGCACAGCGCGAAGACTGCCGGAGCGGGCCGGGTGGTCAAGGAGCTTTTCACGGGGAGAGTGTTCACTGCGGAAGACCCTACCAGAAAGTGTTGACGGATGGGTCCTGCCCAGCGCCTTGGCGCGTTCGCTGCACTGTCTGAACGACGGATGGCCGAGCGCATCCGATTGTTTGGGTCTACGGTACCGGGGGGCGTAAGCCGGTTTTGCTGCTCGAACAAGCATCGAGGAATTTGAGGGGTGCGGTCGGCGCTCGACAGGGTGGGTCATCTTGAGGTGGCGCAGAAGGCACCAGCTCAGATCGCGCCCGAGCTGTTTCCTCTTGTTGAGGCGGCGCGGGAATTCCGCCCGTAAAGCCTGTTCGCGAGTGTTGTCGTTCCCGGGTAGCCGCTACAATGCGCCCCGTTTTTTTCCCGGAAACGTCAGCCTATATGGAACTCAACGCCGTTTACAACGCCCTGAAAGACATGCAGAAGCGCATTGATGCGCTGAGGGGGTATCTTTGACTACGACGTCAAGGCGGAGCGTCTCGAGGAAGTAGAGCGAGAACTGCAGGCCTCCGACGTCTGGGACAATCCGGAGCGCGCGCAGGCGCTGGGCCGCGAGCGGGCAAACCTGGAGCGGGTAGTGCACACGCTCCGCTCACTCGGCGAGCGTGTGCGCGATGCCGGTGAGCTGCTCGAGCTGGCTGACGATGAAGGCGACGAGGAGACTGCCCAGGCGGTAAAGGACGATGTCGCCGGCGCTGAGCAGCTGCTCGCGGATCTGGAATTCAGGCGCATGTTTTCCGGCGAAGCGGACCCGTGTAACGCTTTCGTCGATATCCAGGCGGGATCCGGCGGCACCGAGGCGCAGGACTGGGCCGATATGCTGCTGCGCATGTACCTGCGCTGGGGCGAGCAGCACGATTTCGAGACAGAGATGATCGAGGTTTCGCCAGGCGAGGTGGCAGGAATCAAAAGCGCGACGGTGCGTTTCGGCGGCGAGTACGCTTTTGGCTGGCTGCGTACAGAAACAGGCGTGCATCGACTGGTGCGGAAATCTCCGTTCGATTCGGGGAACAGGCGTCACACCTCTTTCGCCTCGGTGTTCGTATCCCCCGAGATCGACGACGACATTGAGATCGATATCAATCCCGCGGATCTGCGGGTGGATACTTACCGCGCCAGTGGGGCGGGCGGCCAGCACGTCAACAAGACCGACTCCGCGATCCGCATCACCCATCTGCCCACCGGCGTTGTCGTGCAGTGTCAGAACGAGCGCTCCCAGCACAAGAACCGCGACCAGGCGATGAAACTCCTGCGCGCGCGCCTGTACGAGCTGGAGATGCAGAAGCGTCGCGATGAGCAGCAGGCGCTGGAAGACAGCAAGGCGGATATCGGTTGGGGCTCGCAGATCCGGTCCTATGTGCTTGACCAGTCGCGAATCAAGGATCTGCGCACCGAAGTGGAGACCGGCAATACACAGGCGGTGCTGGATGGCGGTCTGGATCTGTTCATCCAGGCCAGCCTGAAAAAAGGGCTGTGAGTCGCATGACCGCTGCTGCGGCGACAGGAGAACACAATTGAGCGAACCATCCGGGGGTAACGCAGAGGCGCAACTCATCGCGCAACGGCGGGCGAAGCTCGAGCAGCTGCGCAGTGAAGGGCACGCTTACCGCAACGATTTCCGGCGTAATGCGCTGGCCGGTGAGCTGCACGAACGTTTTGCCGCGACCGACAGCGAGGCGCTGGAGACCGGCGCTGAGCGGGTTGCGGTTGCGGGGCGGATGATGACCCAGCGCGTCCAGGGTAAGACGTCTTTCGCGCACATTCAGGACATGAGCGGTCAGATCCAGCTTTTCGTGCGTCGCGACGCGCTACCGGAGGGGCAGTACGACGCGTTCAAGAAATGGGACCTCGGGGACATCGTCGGAGCCGAGGGTACGGTGTTCCGTACGCAGAAGGGCGAGCTGTCGGTCCGGGTCGATAAGCTGCGGCTGCTGACCAAATCCCTGCGGCCCCTGCCCGACAAATGGCACGGCCTGGCCGATCTAGAAGCCCGCTATCGTCAGCGCTATCTCGATCTCATTATGAGCGAGTCGACCAGGTCGGTGTTCCGTATCCGTGCGGCGGTGATTGATTTCATCCGTCATTACCTCGGCGATCGCGGTTTCCTTGAGGTAGAAACGCCGATGATGCAGGTCATCCCGGGCGGCGCTACTGCTCGCCCGTTCGTGACCTATCACAACGCGCTGGAGATGGATCTGTTTCTGCGCATCGCGCCTGAGCTGTATCTCAAGCGCCTGGTGGTCGGCGGATTCGAACGGGTGTTCGAGATCAACCGTAATTTCCGTAACGAGGGGCTGTCCACGCGGCACAATCCTGAATTCACCATGCTCGAGTTCTATGAGGCCTATGCGGACTATGGTGACCTCATGGACCTGACCGAAGACATGCTGCGCGGACTACTGACCGCGGTGCTCGGGCGCACGCAGATCGAATACCAGGGCCAGCGCTACGACTTTTCTGCGCCCTTCGAACGCCTGACGGTGATCGAGGCCATCCTGGCGCACAATCCGGGCGTCGACGCTGCAGACCTGGCCGAACGCGATCGGGCGGCGGCGCTTGCGCAACGGCTCGAGATCCCGGTGGAGGACAGCTATGGTCTGGGCAAGATCCAGATCGAGATTTTCGAAAAAACGGCCGAATCGCGTCTGGAGCGACCGACCTTCATCACCGCGTACCCGGCGGAGGTATCGCCTCTCGCGCGCCGCAATGACGAAGACCCTTTTGTCACCGACCGTTTTGAGTTCTTCGTCGCCGGCCGTGAGATCGCCAACGGCTTTTCAGAGCTGAATGACCCCGAAGATCAGGCCGAACGCTTCCGCGCGCAGGTGGCGGCGAAGGACAGCGGTGATGCGGAAGCGATGCATTACGACGAGGATTACATCCGTGCGCTGGAGCACGGAATGCCGCCGACGGCCGGCGAGGGGATCGGCATTGATCGCCTGGTCATGCTGCTGACCGACGCGCCGTCTATCCGTGACGTGCTGCTCTTTCCCCATATGCGTCCGCGTAGCAGCGCAGAGCAGGACGACGACTGAGAGCCGACGCGCGCAGTGGCTGAAGTTCAGGGCGCAGGGGGTATCACGCGGACATCCTGAGGCGCGGAGAAGGGTTGCGGCAGGCCTTCGATGTAGCGCACCAGCGCTTCCAGCTCATCCGGGCCGACAGTCTGATCACGCAACGCGGCGAGATGCGAGAAGCCGTCGCCGCCGGCAGCGAGATAGCTATTGACGGCCAGCGAGTAGCTGGTATCGGGGTGCAGCGGCTGATCGCCGATCCGCACAGATGCGGCGAGGACATGCGGCTGTCGGGCGTGCTGCCACTGATAGGTCATACCCGAGACATGCAGCAGACGAGGCTCGCCTGATCGTCCCCACTGCTGTTCCAGAATCTGTAGCAATTCCGCGCCGCTCAAACGCACCTTGACCAGCTGGTTGCCGAAGGGCTGGAGCGCAAACAGATCGCCCCAGCTTACGGTGCCGCGGGGCAGGCCAGCGCGGATCCCTCCCGGGTTCATCAGCGCGACGTCCGTGTTGAGCGCTGCGCGCTGCGCGTCCGCCACGAGGCGGCCGAGCGCCGATCCCGTGGCCGGATCCGCGGTCTTGGAACAGGCCGCGGCCGAAACGCCAACGACCCGTTCAACCAGAGGCTTCACCCGGGCGACGGCTGCATGCACTAGGGCGGCGACCTCGCGATCCGGAGTCGCGCCGGGCCCGGTATCAGCCCAGGTAGTCACAATCCGAGCAGACTTTTCGACGATATCGCCGCTGGCAGGGTCGATGCCGACGTCGATGTCAGCAAAAGCCGTTCCTCTGGCATAGGCCTGTGTGACCAGCACTGGTTTGCCGCTGCGGGTTGGCACCAGCGCGTTAGTGAACTGATGCCAGTGCCCGGACACAACGATATCCACCTCGTCATCCAGCGCCGCAACCAGCGGCGCGATATCGGGACCCGGATCGGTCAGCGCGGGCCGCGTTGGTCCGGGATAAGGCGACTGCCGCGAGCCCTGATGAATGAGCACGACGATAGCGCGCACCCCAGCCTGCCTGAGTTCTGTGACGGCGCGGTTGATGGCAGACGCTTCGTCCAGGAAGCGGATGCTCGAAACACCCTGTGGTATGACGATGTGGGCGGTTTCTGTCAGTGTGGCTCCGATGAAGCCGATTGGCTGTCCGCGGACCGTTTTGATGGTGTAGGGCGGGAGCACCAGCTGCCCGTCGCTGCGATAGGCAATGTTCGCGCTGACGTAAGGAAATCCAGCGCCTGCAAACTGCGGATCGAGAAAGGGTCCTCGTGGATGCGGACCGCCGTTCAGCAGGCGCAGGAATTCGGCCAGACCCTCATCAAACTCATGATTGCCGGGCGTGCCGACCAGGTTGCACGCGGCGGCTGATGCAGGACCAGCCCGGCAAGCGTTGTTGCCGAGCAGATTGAGAAAAGCGATAGCGGGCTCGTCCTGCGACAGCGCCGAGGCCGGCGGACTCGCACCGACCTGATCGCCGGCATGCGCAATGATTGCGTGTCCGTCTACTGCTGCGCCGGCGGCCTTGAGATAGCTGGCCAGGACTGCGGCACCGCCCACCGGACGGTCCTGCAGACGGGTTGTTTCGAGCTGACCGTGAAAGTCATTGAAGCCCAGGATCTTGAACCGCACGAGAGAGCCGGGATGCTTCGCGACCGTCTGCGCCGCGCTCGCTCCGAAAGCGAGGCTCAGGAGCAGTGTGATCAGCAGCGCCGAACGCTGGACGCTGACACAGCGCTGTAACAAAGCGCGCCGACACTGCCTCCGCGAAGGGTCATTCGGAGCCGCATCATGCGTATGCAGGTTATCAGCGTAGTGGGTCATCATCTCATCACGAGTTCCGCGCAGGGCCTTATCGTGCTTGAGATCATGAGCGGGAGCTATCCCGCGTGTGGTGACGTTCTGGAGGGTCCGCTGCAGTGCGGTAGAGTGGACACGGTCCGCAATAGCTCGACCGAGCAGTTCCTGGTGGTCTACGTAGACCACCAGCACAGCATGGACATGAACGCGGAGCTGGCCGCGCTGGACAGCTGAACCATTCCTCTCAACGTCCCCGGTTGGCTCCCACCCGCAGGCGCAGGGCGTTCAGCTTGATAAAGCCTTCAGCGTCAGCCTGGTTGTAGGCGCCCGCATCGTCTTCAAAAGTGGCCAGCGAGCTGTCGAACAGGCTGTCGTGACTTGAGCTACGGCCTTCAACGAGGCAGTTGCCCTTATACAAACGGACGCGAACCTTGCCGTTAACGTGCTCCTGCGAGGCATCGATCATGGTCTGGATCATGCGCCGCTCAGGGCTCCACCAGTAGCCGTTGTAAATCAGTGATGCGTAGCGTGGCATCAGTTCGTCCTTGAGGTGCGCTACTTCGCGATCGAGGGTCAGAGATTCTATTGCCCGATGCGCGCGCAGCATGATGGTGCCGCCGGGTGTTTCGTAACAACCCCGTGATTTCATGCCGACGTAGCGGTTCTCGACGATATCCAGACGACCGATGCCGTTTGCACCGCCGATCTCGTTCAGCGTGCGCAGTACGGTCGCCGGACTCATGCGCTCGCCATCGATCGCGACGATGTCGCCGCGTTCGTATTCCAACTCGAGAGTGGTAGAGCGGTCCGGCGCGGCTTCCGGCGATACCGTCCAGCGCCACATGTCTTCCTCCGGCGCGGCCCACGGATCCTCGAGCACGATCCCCTCATAGGAAATATGCAGAAGATTGGCGTCCATCGAGTAGGGCGAGCCTGAGCCGCTTTTGTATTCGACCGGAATGCCGTGCTGATCGGCATAGGCAAGCAGCTTTTCGCGGGAGTTCAGCGACCATTCGCGCCAGGGTGCGATAACCTTCATGCCTGGCTGCAGGGCGTAGGCGCCAAGCTCAAAACGCACCTGGTCGTTGCCTTTGCCGGTCGCTCCGTGGGCGATGGCGTCGGCTCCCGTTTCACGCGCTATCTCAACCAGCCGCTTGGCTATCAGTGGGCGCGCGATAGAGGTGCCCAGAAGATATTCGCCTTCGTAAATGGCGTTAGCGCGAAACATCGGGTAGACGAAGTCGCGCACGAACTCTTCCGTAAGGTCGTCAATGTAGATCTCCTTGACACCCATCGCGGTCGCCTTCGCGCGCGCCGGCTCAAGCTCCTCGCCCTGGCCTATGTCTGCGGTGAAGGTCACTACCTCGCAGTCATACTCTTCCCGCAGCCACTTCAGGATCACCGAGGTGTCCAGACCGCCGGAGTAGGCGAGTACCACTTTGTTGACGTTCATTCTGGCCATTGCGGACGGATCTCAAAATTTCGGGAGGGCGCATTTTGCCTATGGTGCAGCGCAAAAACCACCGGGTTTGACCCCCGGATTTGGGGGTTTCTCGGCAAGCTCAGGGCGTATGTGTAAGCGCAGCGGTGAATATCTCGAGGAACTGCTCGGGCGCCTCGGCGTGCGGCCAATGGCCGCCGCCGTGCACGGTGGCAAGTCGGTGCGCCGGAAACCAGCGGGACATGAGCGGCAGATGTTCCGGCCGGATTCTGTCTGACAGCTCGCCGCGGATGAAACAGGTATCTCCGCGGAAGCAGGCCTCCTCGGGCACCGGCAGAGGACCGAGGATTTCCGGCATCTGCGCCTGCAGAGCTGGCAGGTTGGCGCGCCAGCTCGCGACACCCTGAGTGAAGACCAGGTTCTGGAGAATGAACTGACGCACGGCGGTTTCAGGGATCGCGTTTGTCAGCGCAAGGTCAGCCTCGCTGCGGCGCCGGATCCTGGACAGGTCCAGTGCCCGCATGGCCGCGATCATGTCGGCAAAGCGATCGGGGTAGGCGACCGGCGCGATATCGACGTTGATCAGCCGACGAATCCCCCGACTGCTGGTGAGAGCCAGCGTCATGGCTACTTTGCCGCCCATGCTGTGACCCACCAGATTGATTTCCGTGAGGGTCAGGCGTTTGACCAGCGCCTCAACATCGCCGGCCATGTCCGTGTACGACATGCTCGCGGCATGCGGCGAGCGGCCGTGGTTACGCAGATCGACCAGATGAAAGCGGAAGCTCTCGGACAGGCGGCGGGCAACAGTTAGCCAGTTGCGTCCGGCGCCGAACAGGCCATGCAGGACGACCACCTCGGGTCCTGAGCCGATGGTTTCATGATGCAGGGTGAGCGCCATGGTCAGCGTTTGAGATATTCCGGGATCCGCGCCGCATCGAGGAATTCCCGTGGCCAGATGTCCAGCAGGGCCAGGTCTTCATCAATCCCGTCCATGACGGCGTATTGCTTGTATTCACCGCATTCCACCCAGGCGAAGGCCGTGTGTTCATCGTTGAGTTGCACCTCGCCGCTGAACCAGCGATGCAGGAAGAGATGAATTTCGAAACGCCCGCCGTAATAGGTATCGCGCAGCGGTCCCAAGTAGCGCAGCGGCTCGATCCTGTGTCCCCTGCCTATCTCTTCGTCCATTTCCCGATGAGCGGCGGCCTGCGCACTTTCACCGGGTTCTATTTTCCCAGCCGGCAGTCCCCACAGTCCCGGACCGAGTGTGGCCTGTGATGAGCGTCGCAACAGCAGCAGACGCTCGCGCTGGTCGAGCAGGAAGTTAAGCGCATAGCGCTTTTCGGGCGGCCGCGTCGACTGCGAAGGTGGGAGAGCTTGTGCCATCGGCGCCGGTCTTCTGAGTAAACACTTGAACACGGAACGCGCCGCATGCTGCGGTTGCTATGGTCCGGCGTCAAGCGCGGGTGAGCCCTTCCATCACGCTTTTCTGCGGTGCCCCCGGCGCTCGTCGGGCAGACCTCACGCCTCTCGCGTTGCCCCTCCGCAGGCGACGACAAAAAGCGATAATGAGCCGCCACAGCAGGTTCCAGGCTGCTGCGGGAACGTGCAGGAGGCTCATGAACACATCATCGATCAAGAACGCTGCGTCCCGTTTCGTCGCTGAGCTGGCTGACGATCTGGAAAGTGGCAACATCGAGCTGGCAGCTTTTCCCGAGGCCGCGCTGGAGCTGCGGAAAGCGGTTGATGATGTCGAAGGGAGTCAGGACCACCTGCTCCGCCTGATCAGTGCAGAGCCCGTTGTTGCGGCCAAGGTAATGAAGATCGCTAATTCCGTTGCTTTACGGCGTGCCGGCAACGAAGTCCGCGATCTGCGCGGGGCGGTGGTGAGGATCGGGCGCGACATGCTGCGCAATCTCGTCATGCACTTCGCCGCGCAGTGCCTGAGCGCTTCCGTTTCCCGCCCTGAGCTGAAGCGGATTCTGGCGCACAGCTGGCATCACAGCGTTCGGGTCGGCGCTATTGCCTACGTGCTGGCTGAACATTACGACTTCCCGGATCCGGATGCGGCGCTGCTGGCGGGTCTTCTTCACGACATCGGTAAGTTCTACATCGTGGCCAAGCTCGAGTCTTACTCTGACCTGCTGGACGTCGATGAGGGCGTCGAATCGCTGCTGCAGCAGTGGCACACCGGAGTGGGGCAGGCGATCCTTGAATCCTGGTCGCTGCCCGAAGCGATCGCTGTGGCAGCGGGCGAGCATGATGCCGTGCAGCGGGTACACCGCGGGCCGCCGGATCTGATTGACCTGGTCATGGTGGCCAACCTGCTGGATTTGAGTAAAGCGGCCGCAGGCGAGTTCCCGCCGCTCGAGAGCTTCCCCTGCGCGCAGAAGCTCGAACTCACAGACGAGCTTTCCGCGCAGCTGCTGGACCGTTCGTCCGTTGCGATTGACTCGCTGACGGCGGCGTTGTCCTGACGCTGGTGCGTCATCACACTGCGGCGGGACGGCATGACTGAGCACGCCACGATTGAACTGCGCCTGTCCGGCCCGTATCCCCTCTTGCCGACCCACCCCGACACCATCTTCCGGCAGGCCGAGGCGTGGCGGCCGGGGATTTTCGTGTGGGCATTTCTGTATAACCAGGCCTACCGGATCTGCCGGGTAGGGGCGGCGGACGAGTCCGTAGGCGCGACGCAGGCAGGGTTGCTCGCGGCGCTGCTCGAAGGACGCTTACTGTTCCACGACGCGGCTGCACGGGAGCGGGGCGAGCCCCGCGTTGCGTTTACCCCGGGCGGTCCGCGTGAAGACTACCTGGCGCGCGCCGATGATCTGGCAGCGGAAGTGAGCGCGCTGGCGGTTTTTTTCGCGCCGCTCGACGATGCAGGGAACCGCAGAACGCGTATTGCGGCTGCGGTCAACGCGCATATTCAGCGTCTTGGCGGCAAGGCGCTCGACTGGTTGAGCGCGGTAAGCGAGACCGGGAGCGACACGCCTGCAGAGCAGCTCGTTGTCCGTTTCTACCGGCCCGCGCTCATGATCAGCATGCCTGACGAGCTCCGCGTGGGGTGAGGGGCACGCGCGGCGACGCCTGGCGCGCGCAGCGCTGGCAGGTCGCATTGCTGTTGTTGGGGGCTGGGCTGCTGCTCGCTGCATGCGAGCGCTATGTCCCGGAGCTTGGCCAGGCCGACTACAGCGCCCGGCCGACTGCGGTTCGCTGTGCGCCGGACGCGCGGCCGGGTGCCGCCGGGTCCAGCGATGGCTTTCTGAGCGAGCCCGGTGTGAGGGTTAATGTCCGGACGCCACGTAACTACGATCCGACGATCGGCCACCCCCTGCTGGTGGTGTTCGCCGCTGCCGGGCAGCGCGCCGGCGCCAGCGAACGTTTCCTTGATCTGACCCGCGCGGCGACCGCACAGGGCTTCATCGTCGCCTACACCGATCACCGCGGGCTCAGCCGCCGCCAGTTTTCGCGCCTGGCGCGGGTTCCGCAAGCGCTGGCGGCGCAGTGGTGTGTGGACACTGCGCGCGTTTACGCCACGGGGCACTCGGATGGTGGACTGGCGGCGCAGGCCGTGGTGTTCCTGGCTGAAGCGCCGCTGCGGGTAAGCGGCCTGGTGGCCAGCGGTGCCGGCATCCGGGCGGGCGATCTGGCCGGCTATCCCTGCGCACAACCGCTGCCGGTGATGATCATTCACAGTCGTGAGGACAAGCTCTTCCCGCTGCCGGAGTATGGGCGTGGCGCGGCCGATTGGTGGGCCGCCTGCAATCAGTGCGGCGCGCTGTCAGAGCGGATTGTCGCCGGCAGCTGTCGAGAATACCTGGACTGTGATGCCGGGGCCCCGACGCGCTACTGCGAAGTCGAAGGGTCCCACCGGGCTCCCCCAGGGCTTGATGCGGCGCTGCTGGCTTTCCTCGCGGCGCAGGATTAAATCCAGGCTTCAGGTCTCCGCGCAGCGCTCTATTTCGACCCGGGCATCGAAAGCGTTGCTGCCGATCCCGCGATCGCTGAGGCCGTCAGGGGTCAGCGCGTTGGCCGAAGAGCCGTTAAGCGTCGAGCTGCGCCACCAGTTAAAGGCCAGCGACGCGACGCCAGCGGGGGTGTCACGGGAAACCCGCGCGCGGACCCGAACTTCACCAAACCGGTTGAATATCCGCACCGGTTCACCAGTCGCAATCCCGCGAAGCGCGGCGTCGTCCGGGTGGAGCTGCACTTCGGGAAGGTGATTAGCCGTACCCCGGTGGGGCAGGTTGACGTACTCGGAGTTGAGAAAGTGGCTGGTCTTGGCCGTCACCAGCTGCAGCGGGGCATCGGGCTCACCGCTTGCGGCCGGATCCAGCGGCACAAAGTCCGGCAGCGGATCGAGCCCGCGCGCGGCAAGGCCCGCTGAGAAGAACTCGACCTTACCGCTCGGCGTGGTGAATCCGCCGTCGGCGCGGGGACGGAAGTCTGCAGGCGTGTTGAGCCGGGCCCAGCCGCGGGCGCTTAGAGACTCAAAGCTGATCCCGTCGAGCAGCTCGCTGTTGCTGTTGAGCAGACCACGAATACGGTCCTCGTCGCTACGCAGAAGGTAGTCCTCGTGCAGACCCATTCGTCCAGCCAGGCGTCTGAACAGTTCGGTGTTGGCGATAGCCTCACCGCGTGGCGCGATGGCTGGTGGATTCAGCGCCAGGTAGCTGTGTCCCCAAGAGGGCATGAGTTCCCAGTGTTCGAATTGCGTTGTGGCAGGAAGCACGAGATCCGCATACAGCGCGGTTTCAGTCATGAACTGTTCATGGACGACAGTGAACAGGTCTTCGCGCTGCAGACCGGCGACGATCAGATTCTGGTTGGGCAGGGTCACCACCGGGTTCAGGTTATAAACCAGCATCCAGGTGACGGGAGGCGCCAGGGATGAATCGGTCAGCGTTTTACCTAGCTGCGCCAGGTGGACGGTTCGCGCGGGTTGAGGGAGGTCATCCGGGGGCAGTACCGCCGCATAGTCGAGCGCTTCAAAAAAAAGGTCGACCGTGAAGTTCAGCAGGCCGCCGCCGCGCTCCCGCCAGGCGCCAACCAGAGCCGGCAGGCAGGCGACCGCACGCACGCCGGAACCGCCGTTGGAATAGCGCTCCATGCCTACCACCAGGCGCAGGAGCGCCGGTTTTGTCGTGGCGTAGTCCCGCGCCAGGGTTTCGATATCCGCTGCCGGAACTCCGGTGATATCCGCAACCCGGGTGGGGGTATAGGCCTGAATTCGTTCACATAGCTGATCGAAACCAAGGGTATGGTGTTCGATGTAATCCCGATCGTGCAGATCCTCACGCACGATGACGTGCATGAGGCCGAGCGCGAGGGCGGCATCGGTCCCGGGTCTGAGCTGGATATGGCGGTCAGCATGAGCCGCGGTCGGCGTGCGCACGGGGTCGATTACGACGACCTCGGCGCCCGCACGCCGTGCCGCGCGGATCGGTCCGCTCCACAGGTGGACATTGGTCGCGACCGTGTTGCTGCCCCAGATGAGAATGATGCGGCTGTGCGCCACGTCCTCCGGCAGCACCGTGGCGCCGGTGCCCAGGGTATCGGCGACCGCTTCATAGCAGACGTTGCCGCAGATCTGACGGTCAACGGCCGTTGCCCCGAGCCGCGCGAAGAACGGTTCTCCGGCATAGCGCTGGAGCAGACCGATGGTGCCGGCGAAGTTGCACGGCATGGCCGTGAGCGGCCCGTGCTGTTCGATGGCTTTCTGCAGGCGCTCACTCATCAAGTCCAGCGCGCTGTCCCAGCTGATGCGCTCGAACTGCCCGCTGCCCTTGGGGCCTGTCCGGCGCATCGGGTACAGCACGCGGCTGTTGCTGTAGACCCGCGCCGGGTAGCGCTTCAACTTCGAGCACAGCGCTCCGCCGGTGAACGGATGGTCCGGATCGCCGCGCAGGGAGATTGCCTGTCCGTCATCGTCGACGTCGACCAGCCAAGCGCAGGTGTCGGGGCAGTCGTGCGGACAGGCACCGTGGATCGTTTTCATGCTGTATCCCCATGGTCGGCGGCAGCCAGCGGCTCCAGGAAGTCGCGAATGGCCTGGTTGACCACGTCCGGATTGTCCTGATGCGGCCAGTGCCCGCTGTCATCCAGGTATCTGATCTGCGCCCTGGGGAAGGCCTCGCGTTGCTGTTCGGCGAAGCGCCAGGGCACATAGATGTCCTGCTTTCCCCACAGCACCAGGCATTCGAGATCCTGTGGCCGCAGGGCGTTCACAATGTGATCCGCCGCATCGCCGAACGCGCTGGTGGCGCGGTAGAGGCGCAGAACCGCCCGGCGCGTTCCGCGGTCAAAGTTGGCATACATACCGTCGACGAAGTCTGGCGGCAGGCCGCGCGGATTGCCGAACCTGAGCGAGAAGCGGAATCCGGCGCGGGTGGTTGTGGCCATGACAAGCTCGCCAAGCAGGGGCGTGCGCCACAGACGGGCGAAGAAATGCCAGCGGTAGTCGCGCGCAATGCCGACATTGATCAATGTTATGCTGGCTACGCGGGTGGGATTCGCGGCCGCCCAGGCCAGACCCCAGGGGCCTCCGAAGTCATGCAGCACGAGGTGCACGCGCGTCACCCCGCGATCGGCGAGCAGGGCCTCGATATGCCGCGCGTAGCCAGCAACGGTGTAGTCAAAATCGGCAGGTTTGGCCGCCCGTCCAAAGCCGGGCATGTCCGGCGCAATAACCCGGTGCTGCGGCGCGAGTGTCTCTGTCAGTAACGACCAGTCCGCCCGGCTGCCCGGGTTGCCATGCATCAGGAGCACTGCCGTTGCGCCTGCGTGGCCGGTGTCCACGCAAGGCGTGTGCACGCCGTTGATCAAGAGTTCCTGCACCTGCGTTGTCATACCCGGACAGCCTGTTGCTTAGCGGCTCTCGAGCATAGCACCGGCCGGCCGCGCAGCCAGGCTGACGCAGGTCGGGACTACACTGTAAGTGAGGAGGCGGACGAGTCCGCCGCCGATCCTGGCAGACGAGGCGTGAGCGGTAGCAATGCAGATTCTGATAGGTGTCAGCGGCGGGCTGGGTCTCTTTCTAATCGGCATGATCCTCATGACCGAAGGTCTGCGCGCGGTGGCCGGCGACGCCATGCGCGCCGGTCTGATGCGTTTCACGCGCACGCCTTATTCCGGTGCCCTGACCGGAGCGATATCAACCGCCATCCTGCAGTCGTCGAGCGCGACCACCGTTGCCGCGGTCGGGTTCGTCGGTGCGGAGCTGATGAGCTTCACCAACGCGCTCGGGATTATTTTCGGCGCCAACCTGGGTACGACCATGACCGGCTGGCTGGTCGCACTGCTCGGTTTCAAGCTCGATCTCGGCCAGATTGCCCTGCCGCTGGTGATGCTCGGTGCGCTGGCACGGCTGTTCGCCCGTGGCCGGATGGCGAGCGGCGGTCTGGCGCTGGCTGGTTTCGCGCTCATTTTTGTCGGGATCGATACGCTGCAGGCCGGCATGCGCGGGCTCGAGGGACTGGTCGATTTCACCGCACTGCCCGCGGATTCGCCGGCCGCCCGACTGTCCCTGGTTGCCATCGGTATCGTGTTTACGCTGATCACGCAGTCTTCCAGCGCCGCCGTAGCTGCGACCCTGACCGTGCTCAACGCGGGCTTCATCGATTTTCCGCAGGCTGCCTGCCTGGTCATCGGCGCGGATGTCGGGACGACTGTCACGGCTGCTCTCGCCACCATCGGCGCGTCGCTTGATGCTCGGCGCACGGGGCTGTCGCATGTGATCTACAACCTGCTGACGGGCACGCTCGCGTTTGTGCTGATCGGGCCGTTCATGGCGCTGGCCGGCCTGCTTGCGCCCGGGCTCGAGACACGCGATCCGGAACTGTTGCTGGTCGGGTTCCACAGCGGCTTCAACCTGCTTGGAACCCTGCTTGTGCTCCCGGTAGCGCTGCCCTTCGCGCACCTGGTCGAACGCCTTGTGCCTCCGCTGAACAGCGATGCCCACAGCGCGATGGATAAAGGACTCCTGGGAGATCCGAGGGCGGCCCTGGATGCGGCGCAGCGGGAAGTGCTGCAGGGGTATGCCGTCCTGACGGCGGAAGCAGCCCGCCAGCTCGGGCTGCGCGATCCGCCGGCGGCGGCAGCAGATCTCCCGCAGTGGCAGCGCTACCTTGATGAGCTGCAGAACTACCTGTCATCGATTGATCTGCACGGTACCCGCGGTGGCGAGTGGGATCGTCTGCTGGCGCTGGTCCATGCCTGCGACCACCTGCAGCGTCTGCACGAGCGGCTGGAAGAGGAGCAGGGACGGGCGCGGACCGTGGCCACTGCTGCGGCGCTGGATCTCGAACGCCTGGCGTTTCTCGCCGCGGAGAGATCCATCGCAGCCCGGCTGGAGGCCGGGCAGCACGCCGCGGCGCACGATGAAGCGGATGCCCTGGCGGGGCAGATCCAGGCGTCGGTGGCGCCCTTCCGCGAGTCCGTAACGGCGGATATGGCCAGCCACGCGCTGAGTTTCGAGGCCGGCACGGAGCGCCTTGAGGCGATCCGCTGGCTTGAACGCGTCACCCACCACCTAGCGCGCATTACGCTACATCTGCAGCGGGCCGCCGACGCCTCGGGTCGATGATCCCCGTCAGCGGATCCACTACACTGCCAGCCCTTTCGCTCGACTACTCAAGGACCGCAAGATGACTGATGCCGTAATCGTTTCGACCGCGCGCACGCCGCTCTGCAAGAGCTGGCGTGGTTCGTTCAACATGACCCACGGGGCGACCCTGGGCGGACATGTCGTGTCTGCTGCGCTCGAGCGAGCCGGCGTTGCACCGGACGAAGTCGAGGATGTGATCCTGGGCTGCGCAAATCCTGAGGGCGCTACCGGACACAACATTGCGCGCCAGGCCGCGCTGCGTGCCGGGCTGCCGGTTACCGTATCCGGCGTGACCGTCAATCGTTTCTGCTCCTCGGGCCTGCAGACGGTGGCGCTGGCGGCACAGCGGGTTATTGCCGGCGAAGCCGATATTTTTGTAGCGGGCGGGATCGAGTCGATCTCCTGCGTGCAGAATGAGATGAATGCTCACTTCGTCAACGACCCCTGGCTGATGGAGCATAAAAGCGAGATTTACTGGCCGATGCTGCAGACCGCGGAGCAGGTAGCCAGCCGCTACAGGATTTCCCGCGAAGATCAGGATCATTACGGCGTACAGAGCCAGCAGCGCGCGACCGCCGCGCGCGAGGCAGGACGTTTCGACGCCGAAATCGTGCCGCTCAAAACGACCATGAAGATCGTCAACAAAGACACCGGCGAGGAGACAACACGCGAGGTAACGGCGGATAAAGATGAGGGGATCCGACCGGGCACGGATTACGCGGGTGTCTCGCAGATCCGACCGGCGATCGAAGGCGGCGTGATTGCAGCGGGTAACGCCAGCCAGTTCTCCGACGGGGCTTCGGCTCAGGTGGTGATGAGCGACAAGCTGGCAGCGCAGCGCGGTCTTGAACCACTCGGGATCTTCCGCGGATTTGCCGTGGCGGGCTGCGAACCCGACGAGATGGGCATTGGCCCGGTATTCGCAATCCCGAAGCTGCTGCAGCGCACCGGCCTGGGTATTGATGACATCGACCTGTGGGAGCTGAACGAGGCTTTTGCCGTGCAGGTACTGTACTGCCGTGACCAGCTGGGGATCGACAATGACAAGCTGAACGTCAACGGCGGCTCGATCGCGGTCGGTCATCCGTACGGCATGACCGGCAGTCGGCTCGTCGGCCACGCGCTCATCGAGGGTAAGCGCCGCGGCGCCAAGCACGTTGTCGTCACGATGTGCATCGGCGGCGGCATGGGCGCGGCAGGTCTGTTTGAAGTCTGCTGAGCTGACTAGAATGCGGCGCGCAGGTCGCGCCGCACGCCTGCTCAGAAAAAGTTCCTGCTTGGGAGACCTCGATGGTTAGACTGTTCCCCTGGCGTGCGAGCACTGCCCGAGCCAGCTATCGGTGCGTTCTTGGGGCGTTGCTCGTCGTTTCTGTAATGACACCTGCGGCGGCGCTTGACGTAAGTTTCGGCGCGTTTCAGCAATGGTTGTCCGATAACGCTGCGGCGTCGTCCGAGGGGCTCCCGCCAGGCACCTATGGACAAGAGCAGCTGGAAGCGCTCGCGGCCTACCTGCCGCCGGGCTATCGGGAACAGTTCGACTTTCCTGGCATGACGCTCGAACTGACGGCGACCCGGGACTACCCGCCGCATGCTGTGTATCTCGACGCAACCGCGAAATTCGGCGGTCAGTCCCGTATCGAAGCGGATGGAAGCCTGGTTGGCTATACCGCAGGCCAACCTTTCTCGGCTGAGCAGATCGCTGCGGCCGAGGCGGGTAATGCGGGTTACATGGTGGCCTGGAACCAGATCCACCGCTGGCAGAACGTTGGCTATCGAAACGAAGCCATCGTCAGCTACATTCAGCCGACTGCTGACGGCAGTGCCGGCACTCTGCTGGAGGGGATGCGCGGTGGCGGGCATGTCGATCGTCACGTGTCGATGTTCTACCACCGGGTGTATCTCTCCGGCCTGGCCAGCCGCGCCGATTCCGACTACCGCATGGATGTGGACGGCGCTGATACGCTGCTGTTCAAGGAATACATCGAAATGCTGGATCCCTTCGACATCGCCGGCCTCAAGCTGGTGGTCGAACGTCCGCTGGATCAGTCCCTGGGCGACCAGGTGAACTCCTATCTGCCAACCGAACGCCGGGTGCGACGCCTGTCGTCGAAAGAGCGCGCTGACAGCTGGCTCGGGACCAACTGGACCCTGGACGATTTCGAGGGCTACTCAGGGCTCGTTATGGATAACCAATGGCGGCTGCTGGGGCATCAGGTTCTGCCGCACGTCGCCAGTTCACGGCACACGCAGGCGGAATTCCATGGTCCGACGAGCACCGTGCCGCTCGACCGATGGCAGCTGCGGCGCTGTTTTGTGGTCGAGGCCGTTCCCCGATGGGAGGGACATCCCTACGGGCGGCGGATCCTGTTTGTGGATGAGCAGACCTATAGCGTCGCCCTGGTCCTGGTTTTTGACCGGGAGGACCGCTTGCTGAAGACGTTCGCAACCGTTTATGAGTACAGCGAGGATGCGGCGCAGAGTTCACTTGCCGAGTCCACGCCACGCTGGCGCGCCTCGATCGCTGTGAATGTCCAGGATGGCTCGGCAAACATAGCTCGCGGGTCAAAACCGACAGAGTTTGTCGACGTCAAACCGTCTCAAGTGCGCAAGATTTTCAGCGTTTCCAACCTAAGCAGCGGACGATGAGCTGACGCTTCTGTCGCCGGTGCGTTCCGCGTGAGGAGAAAGCCCATGGATAGAGTGTTTTGCTGCCTGCTGGCCGGTGCTCTGCTGGTGCTGGTGGCCTGTGGAGATAAACCGCAGGAAAACGTATTCAAGGGACAGACTGACGCACTCGGCAAAGCGGAGGACGTCAATCGCATGGTCCAGGAGGTTGATCAGGTACAGCGCGCCGCCATCGAACAGCAGAGTCGCTGATTCTGCAGGGGTCCGGATCCGACCGTGGCGTATACTGCGGAAAGCACGATTCTGTGAACTAGGAGGAGGAGAGCAATGGCGTTACCGCAGGACATTACCCCGATTAATTCGGAGCTCATGGACACCCTGGTTGAGGCCAGCAAGATGGAGTGGATCCCGCAGGGATTCGACCCGGAGCGGGCATTCATCAAGATCCTCTGGGTGGGAGCAGAGAGCGGCAGCTGGGCAGTCATGTTTCGATGGCTGAAAGGCTTTACCGCGCCCCAGCATAAACATCTGTCGGCATCCCATACCTTCATCCTTTCCGGCAAGCTGCAGGTGCGCGATGGAGTGCTGAATGCAGGCGACTATGTCTATGAGCCCAACGGCATGCTGCACGGTGCCACGACGGCGCTTGAAGATACCGAGTACCTGTTCATCTGCAACGGTCCTGTGCTGTTCTACGACGAAGACGGGTTTACCTTCTATCTGGGATGGGAGGAACTCGAGCGGCTGCGTCAGCAGCACGGCGCGGCGAGTAAAGCTGCGGCGGCCTGAATCGGTCGGTGAGACTGTACTGGTTCCAGGTCGCTCCCAACCCTACCAAGGTACGGCTGTACGTTGCGGAGAAAAATGCCGCGGGTGCGGGGATCGAGCTGGAGCCAGTCGTGGTCAACCTGCCTCGGGGTGAACAGAACACAGCCGACTTCCGCCGCCTCAACCCGTTTGCCAGTCTGCCCGTACTCGAACTGGACGACGGGTCGACCATCGTCGAGTCGCTGCCGATCATCGACTACCTCGAAGAGCTGTATCCCAGCCCATCCTTGTGGGGAGATGACCCGCGTGGCCGGGCTCGAGCGCGCGAGCTCGAGCGTATTGCGGATCTCCGCTTAATGGTCCCCATCGCGCGGAT
>Ga0181594_10000973_pt1 | contig 27038 bp, 22 predicted proteins | sample 071ome_18_FD_145603 | JGI IMG/M metagenome (GOLD analysis project Ga0181594, IMG submission 145603) | Coastal salt marsh microbial communities from the Groves Creek Marsh, Skidaway Island, Georgia - 071413BT metaG (spades assembly) | ecosystem: Environmental > Aquatic > Marine > Intertidal zone... | reverse complement strand
ACGCGGTTGTGACGATGTGCGTGGGCGGCGGCATGGGCGCGGCCGGCCTGTTCGAGATTTTCTGAGGTACTGCAAGCGCTTGCCCGCTGCGGGCTTGCGTAGACTTCCGGCAAGGCGCATTTATGCAGTCCACGCGGGAGATGACGCATGGTCGAACAGATGGGCACGCTGGAAATTCTCGGCATCGCCGGAAGCCTAAGCCTGCTGGCGGGCTGGCGGCTATATCTGTGCATCCTTGCCACCGGGATCGCCATGCAATTCGGCGTGCTGCCGCTGCCCGACCATTTGCAGAGCTTGCAGATCCTGGCCAATCCGTGGGTCATGGGCGTTGCCGGCGTGGCGACGCTTGCCGAATTCTTCGCCGACAAGGTCGCTTGGCTCGATTCGTCATGGGATGCGGTGCACACCTTTATCCGGCCGGTCGGCGGGGCCCTGCTGACGCTGGCGGTGGTCGATCCCAGCGATCCGGCGACGCAAGTGATCGCATTTATCCTGGGTGGCGGGGCGACGCTTCTCTCGCACGGCGGCAAGGCGGGCGCGCGCGCGGTGGTCAACACCAGCCCCGAACCGTTCAGTAATATCGCGGTATCGACAATCGAGGACGTGGCGACGGGCGGATTGCTGTTTCTGGCCTACCAGTTTCCGGAAATTGCCGCAGCAGTAGCGCTTGTCCTGCTGGCAATCGTCGTCGCTTTGCTGTTCATGGCACGCCGGATTATCCGCTCGCTTTTGGGTCGCGGGCGCGATTCCACCGGGGATTTGTCCGAAAATTAGAGTCTTCTTCGACGTTCGCGATGGTGCCGAACGAGCCGAAAACCGCGGGTTGCGGGATTTTGGATCGTAAAATTAACACTGGACATTCGCGACTCGCGGATTCAAGCCGTTTACCGGACGTTAACCTTTCACGTTCATAGGTCGTATGGTTAATGGGCAGCAATGACCGTTGAAGAACGGTTATCGCTCGTCCGAACGGGGCAAGAAACAGAGGGCATACCCATGCGCGTGCTGCTGATCGAAGACGAACCGACCACTGCTAGGGCGATCGAGCTTATGCTCACGTCCGAGGGCTTCAATGTCTATTCGACCGACCTCGGAGAAGAGGGCCTCGATTTGGGCAAGCTCTACGATTACGACATTATCCTGCTGGATCTCAATCTGCCGGACATGCACGGCTACGATGTGCTCAAGAAGCTGCGCGTCGCCAAGGTGCAGACGCCGGTTCTGATCCTGTCGGGCATTTCGGAAATGGATTCGAAGGTCCGTTCCTTCGGCTTCGGCGCCGACGACTACGTCACCAAGCCGTTCCACCGCGAGGAATTGGTCGCCCGTATCCATGCGGTCGTGCGCCGTTCGAAGGGCCATTCGCAGTCGGCCATCAAGACCGGCAAGCTGACTGTCAATCTCGACGCCAAAACGGTTGAGGGCGATAGTGCGCGAGTGCACCTTACCGGCAAGGAATATGCGATGCTCGAGCTGCTCTCGCTGCGCAAGGGCACGACGCTGACCAAGGAAATGTTCCTCAACCACCTTTATGGCGGAATGGCCGAGCCCGAGCTCAAGATCATCGACGTGTTCATCTGCAAGCTGCGCAAGAAGTTGTCGCACGCATGCGGCGGCGCGAATTATATCGAAACCGTTTGGGGCCGCGGCTACGTGCTGCGCGATCCGGATGAAAAGGCCGAAGCGGCCTAAGACCCGGCTACCCCATTTTTGCAGTTGCGGGGGGCAACAGCAAGGCGGCCCGCTCCTGGAAGGGAGCGGGCCGTTTTGCGTTTGGGCCAAGGTGCGGGCGCGTTAGACCGGCGTTGCGAGGCCGGGATCGTCGGCTTTGCATTTCCGCGCCGAGTAGCTTCCATCTTCGTCGCGATCGATCGCGACGACTTCGTCATCGGCGACAACGCCAAGATCGATGTCCCGGTCGGGGAGGATGGCAATAATGCGCTAGCCGATCTGCACGACCAGCTGCTGGGTCTGGCTTTGCATGGCTTCGTGCGCCCAGCGCTTGATGTCCGAATAGTGGGGCTCCAGCTTCCACACATTTGGGGTGTCTGCATCGACGCGGATGACCATCCGCGTCTTGTCGACGGCGTAGATCACCATGCTGCATCTTGCGGGAAACCAGTGCTGGCCGGCTTTCGGCCAATAGAGGTAGCCACAGGCGAAATTCCTGCACCCTTCGGGTCGGGTTTCATAGATCGCGCAGCCCTGTCCCTTGCGGACATGCTGGCACCATGTTCCCGATGGCTTGTCGAGCCATGGAACTCTCATCAGCTTGCAACACAGGCTGCAACTTCCACATTCACGCTCGTCGAACGTGGGCGGCGGCTTCATTACCGCGCTAGGCATTGATGGGTCAGTTTTTTCATCGCCATCGCGATTTTCGCTGGTTGTCACGCGTACCATGTCATGGCCAATGCCGAGAGGATGTCGAAAGCATCCAGCTTCTCAATGCGAGCGCCGACAGGCAGGGTCAACGACCTGAACCGATGAAGTTCCCCATTGTCCAGCGTCAAATGCTCGAAAGGCGCGAGCCGGGCACGCCACGCCGATGCCCGTACGCAATCCCTTGATCCCAGCGGCTCCCGCTCATATGCCCGATTCTTCGCGCAACAAGCATTCGCAGCGGCCTGATTCTCCGGCCGCGGCAACGGGAGATCAAGAACATGTCCGACACACTGGCGAAATCGAACCTCGGGATCGATCCAGACACGCTCAAGCAGATCTACGTCCAGATGTCGCGCATCCACGAAGTGGATAAGGCGATCAAGGCGGGCCAGCAGGCCGGCAAGATGTTCTTCAGCTACTGGCCGATGACCGGGCAGGAATGCATTCCCGCCACGATTTCGACCATGACCGACAACGACGACTACATGGTCACGATCTATCGCGGCATCCATGACCAGGTTGCCAAGGGCGTCGACCTGAAAGGCCTGTTCGCCGAGACGCTTGGCAAGAGCGCGGGCGTCAACAAGGGCAAGGGCGGCTCCCCGCACATTTCCGATCCCACCAGTGGCTCGATGCTGACCACGGCCATCGTCGGCGCCGGTGCGCCGATCGCCAATGGACTTGCTCTGGCGGCCAAGCTGCGCGGTGAAAATCGCGTGACGGTCGTCAACTTCGGCGACGGTGCGACCTCGATCGGCGCTGTGCACGAGGCGATGAACCTTGCCGGCGTATGGAAGCTGCCCGTCATCTTCGTGTGCCAGAACAACCAGATCGGTGAATACACGAAGATTCCCGACTATACCGCCAGCCCCGATTTCGCCAGCCGCGCGGCGGGCTACGGCTTCAAGGGCATGAAGCTAGACGGCAACGATCCGGTCGCCTTCCACAAAGGCATGACCGAAGCCGTCGAAATGTGCCGCAATGGCAATGGCCCGGTGTTCGTTGAGGCCGTGACGCTGCGGCTGGGCACGCACGCGGGCTATCAGGACAACGAGCTGCTCACCAAGGAAGAACTCGAAGCAGGCAAGGCCAATTGGCCGGTGCCCAAGACCCGCGCCCTGCTTATCGAGGCGGGCATCTGTTCCGAGGACGAACTTGCCGGGATCGATTCCGCCGCTGCCGCAGAGGTGAAGGAAGCGGTCGATTTCGCAATGGCCGCCGAGGAAACCACCCAGGCGGTGATGTACGAGGACGTCTACGCCGACAACAGCATCGTGCCGCGCCGCGGCGTCTATCCGGTGCGCGAGGCCGAAGCGGCGGTCTCGGGTGAGACTCGCGAAATGAGCATGTTCGAGGCGATCATCTCGGCGCAGGACAATGCGCTCGAGGCCGATCCGGGCGTAATCATGATGGGTGAGGACATCGGCGATCCGCCGGGCGGCGTGTTCAAGACTTCGGCGGGCCTCCAGACCAAATGGGGCGCGGATCGCGTTCGCCCGACCCCGATTGCCGAACAGGCGATCATCGGCGCCGGCATCGGTTCGGCGCTGGTCGGCATGCGGCCGATCTGCGAGATCATGTTCAGCGACTTTACCGCCGTGTGCATGGACCAGATTTCCAACCATGCTGCCAAGCAGCGCTACATGTCAGGCAGCGCGACGCATGTGCCGATGACCATCCGGGTGCTGACCTCGGGCGGCATCGGTGGCTTCGGCGCGCAACACAGCCAGTCGCTTGAATCGTGGCTGCTGCACACGCCGGGCCTCAAGGTTGCCTATGCGTCGAATCCGCTCGATGCCAAGGGTCTGCTCAGCTCGGCAATATGGGACGACGATCCGGTCGTGGTGATGGAATCGATGGCGCTGGTCTTCGGTGCACCCAAGATGGAAGTGCCGGTGGGTGACTATCGCGTGCCGTTCGGTGTCGCCAAGACCGTGCGCGAAGGAACTGACATCTCGATCATCACCTACGGCTGGACTCTGCACCAGTGCATGGCGGCGGCTGGAACACTGGCCGAGGAAGGCATCAACGCCGAGATTATCGATCTGCGCAGCCTGATGCCGATCGATTACCACCGTGTGCTCGAATCGGTGAAGAAGACGGGCCGCGCGCTCGTCGTCCATGCCGCGACCGAGTTCTGCGGGCTGGGTTCGGAAATCGCCGCGACCATCAACGAGGAGCTGTTCGGCAAGCTCAAGGCGCCCGCCTGCCGGTTCGGTGCGGATTACATCCCGATCAGCTTCAATGCCAAGATCGAGGCGGCGCAGATGCCTAACGCTGCTTCGATTGTCGCGCGCGTCAAGGAAGTCTGCGCCTACTGACGCCAGTCTTCACGACTGACCGAATGGCCGGGCCTCGCCATTGCGCGACGCCCGGCCTTTTCGTGCCCGGTTGACCGTCCAGTCACGCCCTGCCATCGGCGCGGGCGATGAGTGCGAACAAGCCTGGCGATCCCCTGACGCTCAACCGGCTTTATGGCAGGTCGGTGGGCAAGCCCCTGCGCAAGGGCCAGCAGGAACTTGTCGAGCGCCTGCTGCCGCAGATCGAGGTGCCAAGCGAAGGACCGGTAACGGCGGAACGGCTGTTTGGTTATGATAAACCGCTCCATTTCGAGATCGGCTTCGGCGGCGGCGAGCACATTGCCCATCGCGCCGACATGCTGCCCGATCATGGCTTCATCGGTGCCGAGCCGTTCCTCAACGGCGTTGCCCAGGCGCTCGTTCAGATCAGAGACCAGCATCTCGGCAATGTGCGCCTGCATCATGGCGATGCCCTCGAGGTACTGGCCCGCATTCCCGACGGGGCGTTATCCTTCGTCTACCTGCTCCATCCCGATCCCTGGCCCAAGGCGCGGCACGCCAAACGGCGGATGATGAATGATGGCCCCGTGGCCATGATCGCGGAAAAGCTAAGGCCGGGTGGAGAGTTCCGGTTCGGCACCGACCATCCGGTCTACCTGCGCCATGCCTTGATGGTGATGCAGCGGTTCGCAGATGAATTCGAGTGGCTGTGCGAAAACCCCGCCGACTTCCTGGAGCGGCCCGGCGGCTGGCCCGAGACGCGCTATGAAGCCAAGGCGCGGCGGCAGGGGCACGAAGTCTGGTATTTCCGCTACCGGCGAAGGTAATTTCGTTCGCCGGCAACAAATTTCCTGTTTGGAGCTGCAAGCAAATAATTCGTTTCTGGCCATGAGGCACCTGCGATAAAAGTGGGGCGCAACATGACAGGAGACGCATCGCAATGGGCGATGTTGCCTACGGTTTCGACCTCGCCACCCTCCTGCCCTTCATCGCGATCGGCTTTGCCGCCCAAATCGTCGACGGCGCGCTTGGTATGGCATTCGGAGTCATAACCAATACCCTGCTGGTCGGCATGCTGGGCATGCCTCCCGCGCAGGCATCGCAGCGGGTTCACATTGTCGAGTGCTTCACCACTGCGACTTCTGGCATCAGCCACCTGTTGCACGGCAATATCGACAAGCGGCTGTTCTTCCGCCTGCTGATTCCGGGAGTGATCGGCGGCGTGACCGGAGCCTATCTGCTCTCGCATATCGATGCTTCGGTGGTGAAGCCCTTCGTGCTGCTATACCTCGCAGGGATCGGGGTCTGGCTGCTGGTGCGCGGCTTGCTCTATCCGCCGAAGCTCAGAGAAGCGAAGTACGTCGCACCACTTGGCCTGCTCGGTGGTTTTCTCGATGCTGCGGGCGGTGGCGGGTGGGGACCTGTGGTTACTTCGAATCTGCTGATCCAGGGCGCTGAACCGCGCAAGGTTGTCGGAACCGTCAATTCGGTGGAGTTCTTCCTGACGCTGACGATCTCGGCAGCCTTCATTTACCACCTCGGCATTGCCCACATAGCAGGCGCGACGCTCGGCCTGATTGTCGGCGGCATCGCCGCAGCGCCGTTCGCCGCCTGGGCAGCCAAGCACGTTCCACCCAAGCAGATGCTTATCTTTGTCGGCGTGGTTCTGGTCCTGACCAGCAGCTACGGCATCTGGAGCGCGTGGAGCTGAGGCCCAAGCTCTATCCCGCGATCCCCGCCGCAGCCAGCACTGCCAGAGTCAGCACGTCCGGCGCGATGGCCGTCATCGGCGCAACCTGAACCGGCTTTTCCATGCCGATCAGAACCGGGCCGATAGTTGTCTGGCCCGCAAGTTCGCGCAGCAGCTTTGCTGAGATATTGGCCGATTGCAGCCCCGGCATGATCAACACGTTGGCCGGGCCGGTGAGGCGGCTGAACGGATAGTTCTTCATCACCGTCGGATTGATCGCGGCATCGGGTGCAAGGTCGCCTTCATACTCGAATGGCTGCTCGCTCTGGTCGAGGATCTGCACCGCCTCGCGGATCGGTTCGAGCCACCGGCCTTCGGGATTGCCGAAGGTCGAATAGGACAGGAATGCGACGCGCGGCTCGTGGCCCAGGCGGCGTGCAACGGCCGCCGACTCCACGGCGATGGCGGCAAGTTCCTCGGCCGTAGGCCGCTCGTTGATCGTGGTGTCTGCGAGGAAGGTCGTCGTGTTCTTGCCCACCAGCACGTGCATGCCGAAGGGGGTATGTCCTGGTGCCGGATCGAGCACGCGGCGGATCTGGGTCAGCGACTGCGCGAAAGTGCGGGTCAGGCCGGTGATCATCGCATCGCCGACGCCGAGCTTGAGCAGGCCCGAGGCAAAGATGTTGCGGTCCTGATTGACCATGCGCTGAACGTCGCGCTCCATGTAGCCGCGCCGCTGCAGCCGCTCGTAAAGCATGTCGGCCATTGGCTTGACATGTTCGGAGACAGCCGCGTTTTCGATGCAGTAGCTCTCCGGGTCGGAAACGCCCAGCTCCGCCATCTTGTCCAGCACTGCCTGCGTGCGGCCGACGAGGATAGGCTCGCCGTAGCCGAAATCGCGGTACTGGATTGCGGCGCGCAGCACGATTTCGTCTTCCGCCTCGGCGAAGATCATGCGCTTGGGGTTTTGCTTGACCTGGGCGTAGACGTTGGTGAGCGCCGAAGTCGTCGGGTTGAGGCGGCTCTTCAGCTGGTGGCGGTACTCATCGAAATCCTCGATCGCTTGTCCCGCGACGCCTGAATCCATGGCTGCTTTGGCGACTGCCGAAGGCACGACCTCCATCAGGCGCGGATCGAACGGCGCGGGAATGATGTAGTCGCGCCCGAACTGGTGGTTCTTGCCATAGGCGGCGGCGACTTCCTCGGGCACCTGCTCGCGCGCCAGCTCGGCAATGGCCTGGGCGGCGGCGATCTTCATCTCCTCGTTGATCGCGGTCGCCCGTACGTCGAGCGCGCCGCGGAAGATAAACGGGAAGCCAAGCACGTTATTGACCTGGTTGGGGAAGTCCGACCGGCCCGTGGCGACGATGGCGTCGGGCCGCGCAGCGAGCGCGTCGGGCGGGGTGATTTCCGGATCCGGGTTGGCCATCGCGAAGATGATCGGGTCCTTGGCCATGTCCATGATCATCTCGGGCTTTAGCGCGCCCGCGACCGACAAGCCAAAGAACACGTCCGCGCCCTTCATGGCATCGGCAAGGGTGCGCGCGTCGGTTTCGATCGCATGGGCCGACTTGAACTGATCGACATTCTCGCGCCCCACGTAGATCACGCCCCGGCTGTCGCAGATCGTCACGTTATCGTGTTTCACGCCCATCGACTTGGCGAGCGAGGTGCAGGCGAGCGCCGCGGCACCCGCGCCGTTGACCACCATCTTGATGTCTTCAAGCTTACGCCCGGTGATGTGGCAGGCGTTGATCAGACCGGCGGCGGATATGATCGCGGTGCCATGCTGGTCGTCGTGCATGACCGGAATGTTCATGCGCTCGCGCAGTGTCTGCTCGATGATGAAGCAATCGGGCGCGGCGATGTCTTCAAGATTGATGCCGCCGAAGCTCGGCTCCATCATTGCGATGGCCTCGATCAGCGCTTCGGTGTCCTCGCTAGCCAGCTCGATGTCGATCGAATCGACGTCGGCGAAGCGCTTGAATAGGACGGCCTTGCCTTCCATCACCGGCTTGCTGGCGAGCGCGCCGAGATTGCCCAGGCCGAGAATGGCGGTGCCGTTGGAGACCACGGCGACGAGGTTGCCCTTGGCAGTGTAATCGTAGGCGGTGGCCGGATCTTCGGCGATGGCTTCGACCGGCACGGCGACGCCCGGCGAGTAGGCGAGCGACAGGTCGCGCTGGCTCGCCATCGGCTTCGAAGCGATGATCTCTATCTTACCGGGGCGAATCGTCTTGTGGTAGAACAGCGCCTCGCGGGCGGTGAAACTGACGTTGTTTTCTTCGGGCAATGCTTGTCTCCTGTCGCGCGCGCGAATAGCCAACCTGCCGCCCACGCGATAGGGGAAATATTGCGGCGCAGCGTTTTGCGAATCGCCACGGTCCCCGCTACGCGAAGGGGCTGATGACTGCCGCGCCCACCCCGATGATGGCCCAGTATCTCGCGCTCAAGGAAAAGGCGGGAGACTGCCTGCTGTTTTATCGCATGGGCGACTTTTTCGAGATGTTCTTCGAGGATGCACGTGAAGCCGCGCAAATCCTCGATATCGCGCTGACCAGCAGGGGCGAGCACGGCGGAGAGCCGGTGCCGATGTGCGGGGTGCCGGTTCATGCTGCCGAGGGTTATCTTGCGCGGCTTATCAAGGCAGGCTGCCGGGTCGCGATTGCCGAGCAGGTTGAGACCCCCGCCGAGGCCAAGGAACGCGCGAAGGCCGAAGGGACTGCCGTTTCCAAGGCACTGGTCGCGCGCGACATTGTGCGGTTCGTCACCGCAGGCACGCTCACCGAGGAGGCGCTTCTCGAACCGCGCCGGGCCAATGTGCTGGCGGCGCTTTGCGAGGTGCGCGGCGCTATCGGCATAGCCTCGTGCGACATTTCGACAGGCGAGCTGCAGCTCGAAGAGTGTGCGCCAGATCGGCTGGGCGCGGCGCTTGCGCGGATCGGAGCGAACGAACTTGTGGTCCCTCAGGGAGGGGCAGTCCCGGAAGAATATGACAATGCTATCGAAAGCCCCGCAGGCGGTTTCGATAGCGACGCCGGCGAGACTCGGCTCAAGGCGATTCATCAGGTTGCCACGCTCGACGGATTTGGATCGTTCAGCCGCGCGATGCTGGCAGCGGCCGGCGGGCTTGTGGCCTATCTCGACCATGTCGGGCGCGGCACTTTGCCCCTGCTGCTTCCGCCGCGCGCTCGCGATGGCGACGCGCACCTGGCGATGGATGAAGCGACCCGCGCGAGCCTGGAGATTCTCGTTTCGCAGCAGGGTGCGCGGGCAGGCAGCCTGATCGCTTGCATCGATCGCTGTGTCACCGGCGCGGGCGCTCGCCAGCTTGCCGAAGATCTTGCCGCACCGCTGCGTGACGCCGAGGCAATCGAGGCGCGGCTGGAATGCGTCGGCTGGCTCCATGAAAACCATTTCCTGCGCGAGGACCTGCGCGGCCTTCTCCGCAGCTTGCCCGATATCGGTCGTGCGCTTGGGCGGATCGTTGCCGGGCGGGGCAGCCCCCGCGATCTCGGCCAGCTGCGCGACGGGCTGGGGGAAGCCTGGCGCATTGTGGACCTGCTGGAAGATGCGCGCGATTTGCCTCCATTGCTGGCCGGTCTGTTGCCATCCCTGCGCGGTCACGGTGCACTGATCGATGAGCTGTCGCGTGCGCTCGTGCCATCGCCGCCGACTGAGCGCGGTCAGGGCGGATTCATCGCGTCTGGGTACGATGCCGGTCTCGATGTGCTGCGCGAGACGGCTGGCAATGCCCGCCGTGCAATTGCCGCGCTCGAAGCCGACTACCGCGAGCGCACTGGCATTGCCGCGCTCAAGATCAAGCACAACAATGTGCTGGGCTACTTCATCGAAGTTCCCGCGCGCCATGCCGACGCCCTGATGGCGCCCGATAGCGGCTTCACGCATCGCCAGACCATGGCTGGGGCGGTGCGCTTCAACGCCGTAGCGCTGCACGAGGAAGCGACACGGATCGCCGAAGCCGGAGCCCATGCACAGTCTGCAGAAGAAGCGCATTTCGAGGAGCTGGTCGCCTTGGCGGTCGAGATGCGACAACCGATTGCCGCGACCGCCGCCGCGCTGGCGCGGATCGACGTTTCCGCCGGGCAGGCCGAGCGGGCGACGGAGGGCGGCTGGGCACGTCCGCAGATTGTCGAAGAGCCATGCCTTTCCATCGAGGGCGGACGACATCCGGTCGTGGAGGAAGCGCTGGCTGCGCAAGGCGAACTGTTCGTTGCGAATGATTGCGCGCTCGATCCTGGCAACCGGCTGTGGTTGGTGGGTGGCCCCAACATGGGCGGCAAGAGCACCTTCCTGCGCCAGAACGCACTGATCGTACTGATGGCGCAGGCGGGTGGCTTCGCGCCTGCCACCTCCGCCACGATCGGGCTAGTCGACAGGCTGTTCAGCCGTGTCGGCGCGTCCGACAACCTCGCGCGCGGGCGCTCGACCTTCATGGTCGAGATGGTCGAGACTGCCGCGATCCTGTCGCAGGCGACCGAGAACAGTTTTGTGATCCTCGACGAAGTCGGGCGTGGCACGTCCACCTATGACGGGCTGGCGCTCGCCTGGGCGGTGGTCGAGGCTGTGCACGAGGTCAATCGCAGCCGCTGTCTGTTCGCGACGCATTATCACGAGCTGGCGCGGCTGGCCGAGACCTGCGACGCGCTGTCGCTGCATCATGTTCGTGCGCGCGAGTGGAAGGGCGATCTGGTGTTGCTGCACGAGCTTGCAGACGGTCCGGCGGACCGAAGCTATGGACTGGCGGTGGCCAAACTGGCCGGGGTCTCACCGCAGGTGCTGGCACGCGCGAAGTCCGTGCTGGAAAAGCTGGAAGAAGGACGCGCCGCGACGGGTGGGCTGGCGGCTGGTCTGGGCGAACTGCCGTTGTTCGCGGCCGCGCTCGATGCCGCCGAGGAAAAGGTCGACCGGCTGCGCGAGAAACTTGAGGGGCTCGACATCGATGCGCTCAGCCCACGTGAAGCGCTCGACCTGCTCTACGAGCTCAAGCGCGAGGCTGGTGAAAGCTGAACTTCGACCGAAAATCAGTTATGCCAAGGCCATGACTGACAGCGATCCCAATAAAATGAGCGGCAACGAGCTGGCCGAGGAGCGGACCGACCTCGCCGAGGACCGCAACATCATGGCGATGGAGCGCACATTCGCTGGGTGGATCAGGACCGCGTTCGCCGCGAACTGTATCGGCTTTGGCGTTCCGCGCCGTCTTCGGGGAATTTGAGCCGCCGTGGCTCGCCCGGGCAATTGCGACGATGTTCATACTTGCCGGAGCGGCCTTGGCGATCGTGGCCCAGCGCCGAGCGTGCAAGACGCTTGAGCGGCTTGAATCCCACTCGCTAGTTGCTGCTTCTTCGCCCAATTTCAAGGCGCTGGCCTATTCGGTAGCGCTTGGTGCCATCGTCCTTGTCGCCGGATTGTGGATCCTCAACGACAAGGTGATCTAGTCCGGCAAGGCCGGGATCACCGTGTCGGCACCGGCTCCGGCCCGGAATAGTCGTAGAAACCGCGCCCGGCTTTCACTCCGTACCAGCCCGCTTCGACATATTTCACCAGCAGCGGCGCAGGGCGATACTTGGGGTCGCCGGTTGTTTCCTGCAGCACCTTGAGGATTTCCAGGACCGTATCGAGCCCCACGAAATCGCCAAGGGTGAGTGGCCCCATCGGGTGATTGAGGCCGAGCATGACGCCCTTGTCGATGTCCTCAACTGTTCCGGCGCCCGAACCGAGCACGAAGCACGCCTCGTTGAGCAGCGGGACGGCGAGACGATTGACGACGAAGCCGGGCTCGTCGCCGGCGATGATGACTTCCTTGCCCATGCCCTCTGCCAGCGCTCGGGTGCGGTCGGTCGTATCCTGAGCGGTGGCAAGGCCGGGGATCACCTCGACCAGCTTCATCAGGGGCACCGGATTGAAGAAATGCATGCCGATGAACCGAGCCGGGTCGGGAGCGCTACGCGCCATGCGGGTGATCGGAATCGAGCTGGTGTTCGACGCCATGATTGCATTGGCGCCCAGAGCCTTGCCGGCTTCCTCGAAGATCTTGAGCTTGATTTCCTCGCGCTCGGTTGCCGCCTCGATGATGAAGTCAGCCTCGGCCATCGGCGCATAGTCGGCGATGGGATGGATGTTCGCCATGGTCGCATTGGCGTAGGCCTCGGCGATCTTCTCCTTGGCGACGAGCTTTTCCAAAGTCGCGCCGATCTTGGCTTTCGCGCCTTCGGCCAGCTCCAGCTTGATGTCGGATAGCAGCACCTTGCTGCCGCTTGCCGCCGCTGTCTGCGCAATGCCCGAGCCCATCTGGCCCGCGCCGATCACCGCGATAGTGCTCATGTCGAATCCTCTTGAAGAAATGCGATTGGATGAGCCTGCCTAGCCGGAGCCTACTGACTTGGCTAGCTATCCGCGGTTCGCTCCGGGCACCCAGAGCACATCTGCCTTGCCGCCGTCATTTTGCGCTCGCGCCAGCACGAAAAACAGGTCTGACAGGCGATTGATGTAGACAAGCGCGGCGGGATTGACTGGTTCGCCGCTGGCTAGCGCGCTCATCGCCCGTTCTGCTTCACGCACTGCAGCGCGTGCGACATGCAGGCGCGCGGCAGCTTCGTTTCCGCCGGGCAGGACGAAGCTGGTGAGTGGGGCAATGGCCTCGTTGGCCGTGTCTATTGCGTGTTCGAGCCATTCCGCTTGTTCGGGCACCATGCGCAAGACCATGTCGGAAGGGGTAAAATCCTCACCGGGGGTGGCAAGATCGGCGCCGAGATCGAACAGATCGTTCTGAACGCGGCTCAGCGTGCCCGCGTACGGGCTGTCCTCCATCGCGCACAGGGCAAGGCCGATCGCACTGTTAGCTGCATCGACCGCGCCGATCGCCCGCATTCTTGGGGCATGTTTGGGCAGCCGCGAACCATCGACGAGCCCGGTCGTGCCGTCATCGCCGGTGCGTGTGTAGATCTTGTTCAATCTGACCAAAGGGCGCTTCCTTCTGGTCGCGTTGCTGGCAGCGGAAAACCAGTTTCCACCTTTCCGCACAATGCTCCTAGCGGCTCGCCATGATGACAAGCGCGACGACGACGATGGCCAGCGCCTGATACTTGATGCGCGCGAACATCATCTTGTTTTGCCGCAATTGCATCTCGCTGGCGCCTGCGCCTTCTTCGCGTTCGAGGTCCATCTTGGTGCTTTGCAGGAAGGCGGAGATGCCGCGCACGAGGCTGACTACCACCATGATCAGCAGGATCACGAGGATTGGAATGAGGACATAGTTCATGCCTGATATGTAGTCCCTATCCCAGCGAAATGCCAGTAGGCAGCTTATCGGCGCGCAAGGCATCTGCCAGTGCTCGTCCATCCTCGCCGCTCGCCCTCCGGTCTGCCAGTGAGGGCGAGCCCCGCCGCTTCGCGAGTTTCTTGCCGTCAGCCTCGATGAGTAGCGCATGGTGATGCCAGAACGGCACCGGCAGGCCCAGCAGCGCCTGAATCAGACGATGGACATGACTGGCTTCGAACAAGTCGTGCCCGCGCGTCACAGCGGTGATGCCTTGATCCGCATCGTCGAGCGTGACGGCAAGGTGATAGCTGGCAGGTTCGGCCTTGCGCACCAGCACAACATCGCCGAACCGGTCCGGTCGAGCGACCTGTGGCCCGGCAAGCTCGTCCACCCATTCGAGCGGCCCCGCGCGGGCCATGGCTGCTGCGACGTTGAGCCGCCATGCCGCGCCGGCGGGATCGATGTCGCGGTGCTTGCAGGTGCCGGGATAGACCGGGCCATCGGGGCCGGTGGCGCTCGCCGCCGCCGCGATCTCGGCCCGGGTGCAGCGGCAGGGGTAGAGCAGCCCCATGTTGCGCAGGCGTTCGGCGGCATCGCCGTAAGTTTCGATCCGGGCCGACTGGCGCACAGGTTCGCTGGTCCATTCGAGCCCCAGCCATGCCAGGTCGTCGAGCGCCTGCGTGGCGAACTCGGCGCGGGATCGAGCACCGTCGATGTCCTCGATCCGCACCAAGAACTCGCCTCCCTCCGCGCGCGCGCGATCATGCGCGACGATGGCCGAATAGGCGTGGCCAAGATGGAGCGGGCCATTGGGGCTGGGCGCGAAGCGGGTGCGGATCATTTCCGTTGCTGTCTGGCGCACGAAGGCGCGAGCGGCAAGCGGCGCCCGAGATGTTGATGGTTCGGCAAACAGGTGTGGATTCCAAAGGATTGCAGGTCTTGACCGGGTTTCCCCGCCATGCTCTTAACCCGCCATGTTCTGCCATCGAACCGCAATAATATCCTGCGACAAGAGGCCATGCTCAGGTCGGAGCTGATCGAGCGCGCGGCTCGTTTCCGCAGCGCGGATGGGGATCCCTCTCGCAATCTTGCCGATTGCCCTGCGCTTGTCCTCAACGCCGACTATACGCCGCTTTCCTATTATCCCCTCAGCCTGTGGCCTTGGCAAACCGCGATCAAGGCGCTTGTGCTGGAGCGTGTCGACGTCCTCGAGAGTTACGACCGTGAGGTTCACAGCCCCAGCTGGACGATGCAGGTTCCTTCGGTCATTGCGCTCAGGCAATTCGTGAAACCGTCGCAATTTCCGGCCTTTACCCGATTCAACGTGTTCCTGCGCGACCGCTTTTCCTGCCAGTATTGCGGCTCGCCACGTCATCTCACCTTCGATCATGTCGTGCCGCGCAGACTTGGCGGCAGAACCAGCTGGGAGAATATCCTGACGGCCTGCGCCCCTTGCAACATGAAGAAGGGCGGGCTTACGCCCAAGCAGGCCCGAATGTCGCCACTGGTCAAGCCGATCCGCCCGACGAGCTGGCAGCTGCAGGAACGTGGCCGCGCGTTTCCGCCCAATTACCTGCACGAGACCTGGCGGGACTGGCTCTATTGGGACGTCGAGCTGGAAGCCTGATGCCCGGCGGCGGGCGCGGTTGCCCGTTCAAGTTTACCCGATATTAACCGAACACACCTATTCCTACAGCACCGACGATCGCATTCCGCCGCGCAACCAGCAGGGCGAGCTCTATGCGGGCAAGACCACCACGGTGCGCAGCTCAACAATCTCGATCTCCTACGATCCCGCCGACGCGGTCTATACCCTCGTCGTTTCCGACCCGCTTTCGGGCGCCGATGCCCAGACCCGGTTCCAGGATCCGGCGAGCCGCACCGACTTTGGCGGCGCGGTTGAGCCGCAGTGGGGCACGCCCGAGCTTTCGAACCCCAATATCCGCTATCTTCAGGCAGGCGATGGCGACCCATTGTCACCCTACCGCAAGAGCGGTTCCGGCTTCGTCAACGACGGCGACAACCAGAACGCGCCGACCGGCGCGCCGCAAAGCGCCTATCAGGCGAGCAGCCTGTTCTTCCTCCAGCCGGGCACCGAAACGCAGTATGTCACCTATGCCGGCTACATTCGCAATACGCTGAATTTCAAACAATTCTCGATCATCGGCGATCCGATCCTGCATAACCAGACCGAATGGCATCTCGAACGCGGCGCCTTCGCCTTTGGCCAGAACACGCCGAACGACAATGTGCCATTGACTGGCGCGGGTACGTTCAATGGTTCGATGTTGGCGACCATGGTCTTCAACCCGACCATCGACGGGCAGGATCCTTCCGGTCTGGTCGATCTGCCGACCTATTTCCAATGGATCGAAGGCTCGGCTCAGCTCAATGTCGACTTTGCAGCAAGCTCCTTCAACCTGTCGCTCAACGGCACGGTCACCAAGCCGTTTTACGATTACTGGACCGAGCCACATATCAACGTCGTACCCGAGGGTTCGACCTTCGCGGCAGCCGGCAAGGGCGACATCAACATGGTCAACTTCGGAGGCTTCAAGGGCTTCTTCGAAAGTGCCAGCCTGACGTCTCCCGAAGGACTGCGTAATGTTGCCATCGAGGGCTCGACCATCGACGGCACCTTATACGGGCCGGGGGCGGAAGAAGCCGGGGGCGGTTTCCGCATCGTTGGCGGCAACCCCGACGAGCGCGTGGACATCCTTGGCGCCTTCATCGGCAAGCAGTAATGCAAATCAGCACGAAGCATGGCCTCGCCACCGCCGTTGCGGTGGCGAGGCCATGCTCGCTGCCCAGTCGGCGAGTGCGGAAGAGGCGGCGGCCCCTTCCGTCGGCAAGGCGCCGCAGGGCGAGCGCGGTGAATGCGCCGTCGGCAGCTGCAAGTACAGCCTCTCGCCTGCAGAACTTCTTGTGCTTGCGGAAAAGCTTGTAAGCGACGGCAAGTATGACGAGGCACGACCGCTGGTGGCTGCGCTCAGGGCCGCGCCAAGCATGGCGATACCCTACAATTTTCTCGATGGCATGATCGCCATGAAAAACGGTGACGCCGGCACCGCGACGAGCCGCTTCCGCGCCATCCTGAAAGACAACCCCGACCAGACCCGGGTGAGGCTCGAACTGGCAAAGGCGCTGCTGATGCAGGGCAAGTACTCGGCTGCCGACTATCACCTGCGCCTCGCGATGAACGACGAGGGCCTGCCCGAAGACATTTCCCGCATGATCGGCAATGCCCGCAGCGTGATCCGCTCCAAGCGCAAGTTCCGCTTCGGTTTCGATTTCGGCTTCGCTCCCGATACCAATATCAATTCGGCCACCGCCGCCGAGACTGTCGACATCAATTTCGGCCCGAACCGCGTGCCGATCTCGCTGGACGACACGGCGAGGGCGCGTTCAGGCATGGGTGCGACTGCGAGCCTCTATGCAGGAATGCGGCTTCCCGTGGGCGGGGCGGTATCGCTGGTCTCGGACTTCGATGCCGATTCCGTTACGTACAAGAACAACGACTTCAGCGACTATTCGCTTCAGTTCGCGGCGGGGCCAGAACTGGCGCTGTCTGACCGCACCGATGTGCGCCTGCAGGGTGTGGGCCTCTATCGCTGGTATGGTGGCAAGGTCGCCGCCAAGCAGTTTGGCGCGAAGGTTACGCTGCAGCACGAGTTTGGTCGCAGCCAGCGGGTCGCCTTCCAGATCGACACGCGCCGCACCGCCTCCGAGCTCAACACGGGTTACACTGGCTGGCAGCTTGGCGCGAACGCCACATTCGAGCAGGTCGTGGGTCGTTCGGCGATCCTGTCCGCCTCGCTGCTGGCAAGGCGCGACACGATGCGGGCAGACTTCTATTCGAGCAAGCCGCTGGGGATGAACGTCGGAATCGGCGCGGAGCTGCCCTGGGGCATTAACGCCGGACTTTCGGGCGGCGTTATCTGGTCGCATTACGACGATCCGCAGCTGGTCTTTTCGACCGAGCGCCGCAAGGACTAGCGCTACAACGCGCGCGCCTATGCGGGCCTGAGGCAAGTGCGCATTGCCGGCTTCTCGCCATCGGTTGAGTACCGGTTCACAAAGGTCGATTCCAATTACGACCTCTACCGTTCAAACCGTCATCGCTTCCATTTCAAGCTGGCGCGCTATTTCTGATCCTGGCTCGCGATCGACGACGCTGGCCACCGCCACATTCATCGTGACGTTCCCCAGCGTGCGCACGATATCGGGAAGCATCTCGACGGCTATCAGCAGCGCCAGCGGCGCCAATGGCACACCCATGGCAATCGCGATCGGAATGAGCGTTGCGAAGAAGCTCGCTGCCGACGCCACGCCTGCCACGCCAATCGAGCACAGGACCGCAATCGCGGCTGCGGCGATCATGGCCGGAAGGCCCGGTTCGATGCCCGACATCTTCGCAATGTAGTAAACGACCGCCACGTTCATCGCCGGGCTGGTCGCCTTGTAGAGCGCGACCGCGAGCGGGAGGACGAATTCGTCGGTGCTGTCCCTGAGGCCGAGCCTGCGACATGAGACGATCATGGCGGGCAGGCTCGCGAGCGACGACTGGGTCGACAAGGCGACAGTCTGCGCGGGAAGCATAGCGCTCGCAAAACGAAGCGGTGGCTGTCCGGCCACCAGCCAGGCAAGCACATAGCTCGCAAGCGCAACCATCAGGCCGACTGCGGAGACAATGACGATATAATGGCCAAGCGCCGCGATCATCGCGGTTCCGCTTGCACTCGCCATGCCCACGGCCAGCGCGAATACGCCAATCGGCGCCAGCATCAGCACCCAGCCGACGATGACCATCATGGCCGCGGCCAGAGCTTCGAACAGCCGTGCGAGCGTGCCCCGCCGTCCCGTGTCGAGCTTGCTTGCGGCCACCGCAAACAGGGCGATGAACACGACGAGAGGGAGCATTGTCCCGCTTGCTGCGGCGGCCATGACATTGTCGGGCACGATCCCGACAATGAAGTCGCTGGCTGCGACTGCCGCCGGCATTTCCGCTCCGCTCTCGGCCGCGAGCGCTTGTCCTGCCTCTGAAGAAATCGGGAACATGGTGAGCAGCAATGGTGTCGCGACAAGCCCGATCACAGCGCTTGCCACGAGAGTTACAAGGAACCACACCATTGTGCGGCGCGCCATTGGCCCGGCCCGGGCGGCCTCCATCGCTTGTGCAATCCCTGTAAACAAAAGCCCTGCGACAAGCGGGATGATCGCCATCTTCAGGGCATTCAGCCAGACCGTCCCGACCGGACCGGCAATCGCCAGCAGTCCATCGAGAACCGGACCGCGAGGCAGCGCCAGCCCGACCGCGATCCCGGCAACAAGACCGGCGAAGGTCAGCACCACCGGGACCCTGATTTCGGGGAGACTGGCCGCCGTGTCTGCTGGTGGAACCGGATCGCTGGCCGCCATAACTCATCCTCATCAGGCCGATTGGAGGGATGACATTGCTGCTCTTGCGCGACATAGCAATTTGTCAGCATTTCGCAGGTATCAGGCGCATATCATGACGAAGCAATTTTTCGGCACCGACGGCATTCGCGGCCGTACCAACGCTGGGGCGATGACCGCAGACGTGGCCATGCGGGTCGGCCAGGCAGCGGGCACGCGGTTCCTGCGCGGTACGCACCGGCACCGCGTGGTCATCGGCAAGGACACGCGTCTTTCCGGCTACATGCTCGAAAACGCGATGGTCGCCGGTTTCACCAGCGTCGGCATGGACGTGGTGCTGCTCGGGCCGATGCCGACGCCTGCCGTCGCGCTACTGACCCGCGAGTTGCGCGCCGATGTCGGCGTGATGATCTCGGCAAGCCACAACCCCTACGAAGACAACGGCATCAAGTTGTTTGGTCCCGATGGGTTCAAGCTCTCGGACGAGGACGAACTCGCGATCGAGGCCATGCTGGGGAGCCAGCAGCCGCTGGCAGCTTCTGCCGATATCGGCCGGGCGCGCCGGATAGAGGACGCGCGCGGACGTTATATCCACGCGGTCAAGGGGTCGCTGCCGCAGGATGTGCGGCTCGATGGTCTCAAGATTGCAGTCGATTGCGCCAATGGCGCGGCCTATCAGGTCGCCCCTTCGGCCTTCTGGGAACTGGGCGCGGAGATCGAGACCGTGGGCGTCGAACCCAACGGCAAGAACATCAATGACGGCTGCGGCTCGACCCATCCGCAGCGGGTTGCCCAGAAGGTGATCGAGACGGGCGCCGATATCGGCATTGCCCTCGATGGCGATGCCGACCGGCTTATCGTCGTCGATGAGAAGGGTGAGATCGTCGATGGCGACCAGATCATGGCGCTGATCGGCAGCCAGCTTGCTGCGCGCGGTGAATTGAAGGGCGGCGGCGTGGTCGCGACGGTCATGTCGAACCTGGGGCTGGAACGCTTCCTTGCCGGCAAGGGCCTGGAGCTCGTGCGCACGCAGGTCGGCGATCGCCATGTGCTCGAGGCGATGAAGGCGGGCGGTTACAATCTCGGCGGCGAGCAATCCGGCCACATGATCCTGCTCGACCACGCGACGACCGGCGACGGCACCATCGCCGCGCTGCAGGTGCTTGCTGCGCTGGTCAAATCGGGCAAGCTGGCGAGCGAATTGCTGCACCTGTTCGATCCGGTGCCGCAATTGCTCAGGAACGTGCGCTATTCCGGCGGTAAGCCGCTCGAAGACGCGAAGGTCAAGGCCGCAATCGCAGAGGCGGAGTCCTCGTTGAATGGCAAGGGCCGTCTGGTAATCCGGCCCTCAGGCACCGAACCGTTGATTCGCGTGATGGCCGAAGGCGACGATGCGGACGAGGTTGAAGCGGCGGTTGCCTCGATCTGCGCAGCGGTGGAGCAAGCGGCGGCGTGAACCCGCCACCGCGCATCCTTGCAATCGCCGGATCGGATTCGAGCGGCGGGGCGGGAATCCAGGCCGACATCAAGACGATCACCATGCTCGGCGGCTATGCCATGACCGCGATCACGGCGGTGACGGCGCAAGACACCACCGGCGTGCATGCGGTGGAGGTGCTCTCGCCCGAGCTTGTGACTGCACAGATCGAAGACTGCGCGGGCGATATCGGCGTCAATGCAGTGAAGATCGGCATGCTGGGTTCAGCGGCCAATGCGCATGCCGTGGCCGACCTGTTACAGCACGCCAATGTGCCGATCGTTTTCGACCCGGTGATGGTCGCGACAAGCGGCGCAGCGCTGGCCGACGATGAAACAATCGCCGCCTTCGAACGCCTGATGACTATTGTCAGGCTCACGACACCCAATGTGTCCGAACTGGCTGCACTTGGCGGCAAAGCGGGCATGGCCGCGCGCGGGGTGACTTATCTCGCCAAGGGCGGTGATGCCGATAGCGACATTGTCGAGGACCGACTGGTCAAAGCCGATGGCGAAAGCATCGTCTGGCAGGCTCCCCGCATCGACACGCGCCACACTCACGGGACCGGCTGCACCCTGTCCAGCGCCATTGCGACCTATCTTGGGATGGGGCTCGAACTGCCCGAAGCGATTGGCAAGGCGCGTGCCTTCGTCCGAGCCGCGTTGGAAAATGCGCCGGGGTTCGGTTCAGGCCATGGTCCGATGGGGCATCAGGCGGTGCGGCCGGACTAACCGCAATCCAGACCATAAAACTGCTGGATCAGCCGCCACCCCTCGTCCGCCGTCTCGACCCGGTGAAACAGGTCAAGGTCGTCGCGATTGATCACGCCTTCATCCGCCATCGCTTCGAAATCGACAATCCGGCTCCAGTAGTCCTTGCCGTAAAGCAGGATCGGGATCGGCTTCATCTTGCCAGTCTGGATCAGGCACAGCACTTCGAACAGCTCGTCGAATGTGCCGTATCCGCCGGGGAACACCGCCAGCGCGCGCGCGCGCAGCAGGAAATGCATTTTCCTGAGCGCGAAATAGTGAAACTGGAACGACAAGCGCGGCGTTACGAAGCGGTTGGGGGATTGCTCGTGCGGCAGCACGATGTTGAGGCCGAGCGATTCCGCACCGACATCGGCCGCGCCCCGATTGGCCGCTTCCATGATCGAAGGCCCGCCGCCCGAGCACACCACGAATTGGCGCATTCCGTCCTCGACCACGGCGCATGAGCTGGCCGTGCGCGCCAGTTCGCGTGCGACGTCGTAATATTTGGCCTTGGCGACCAGCCGCTCGGCCACGGCCTTGCTCTCTGGTGTGGTCGCTTCGGCGAGCAATTGTTCGCAGTCTTCGGGAGACGGGATGCGCGCCGAGCCATAGATCACCAGGGTCGAGCCAATGCTGGCTTCCTCCAGCAGCATTTCCGGCTTGAGCAACTCAAGCTGGAAACGGACCGGCCGGAGTTCGTCGCGCAACAGGAAATCGGTATCGCGAAACGCAAGCCGATAGGCCGGGTGGGTCGTTTGTGGTGTATCGCTCGGGCGAGCATCGTCGAACGAGGCTTCCTGTTCGGCCTTGTAGAACCGGCGTTCGGTGAGATTTTGATCTTCAGTCATGGTCGGGCCTCTTGGCGGTTCTTTTCAGTCGCGACAAGGCGGCATTCCGGTTAGGTTCCGCGCATGACGGACAGGAGATCAGTGCTAGGCGGCTTCGGTGCTACAGCGATGCTGGGCGCAGCACCGCGTCAGGTCGGCGGATCGCCGCCGCTGGCAAGGGGCATGCGGCTTCGGCCCGGCGATACGGTCGGGCTGGTCTGCCCGGCCGGTTTCGTCGGGGACCGCTTCGGGGTCGAACAGATCTCGCAGACCGTGCGCGCGATGGGGCTGGAGCCAAAGCCCGGAAAATTCCTGCTGTCGCGCGAAGGCTATCTCGCCGGCACCGATGAGCAGCGCGCGGAAGACCTCCATGCCATGTTTGCAGACGACACGGTGCGCGCCATATTTGCGGTACGCGGCGGCTGGGGCTGTCAGCGAGTATTGCCCTATCTCGATTTCGACCTGATCCGTGCAAATCTCAAGCTGCTGGTGGGGTCGAGCGACATCACCGCGCTCCTGCTGGCGAACTGGGCTAGGGCGGGCCTATACGGGATTCACGGGCCTAATGCCGCGCATTCCTGGCCGCCGGGGGTCTGGGCCGATTTCCGCGCGCTGGCGTTCGAAGGCGCCAAGCCCGCCCATTCGGTGCCGGGCTGGAAGGGGCCGGGGCTCGCACAGCGCGGCGACCGCGTACATACATTCAGTAGCGGCAAGGCGACGGGGAGGCTGCTGGGCGGTAATCTCTCGGTGCTCTCGGCGATGGTCGGCACGCCATTTTTCCCCGATATGACCGGTGCCATCCTGTTCCTTGAAGACACCAACGAGGCCGAATACCGCATCGACCGGATGCTGACGCAACTTGCGCAGGCCGGCGTGCTCAAGAACGTCGCGGGCGTGGTGTTCGGTCAGTGCACCAATTGCACGAACCCTGGCTCGCCCTATTCGAACTTCACGGTCTATGAGGTTATGGACCATCATTTCAGGCCGCTCGGCGTGCCTGCCTTTTCGGGCCTGCGTTTCGGCCATATTTCGGATACGATCTGCCTGCCGGTCGGTGCCGAAGTGCGGATCGATGCCGACAAGGGTACGCTCGAGGTGCTGGAAGCGGTTGTGGCCTAGTTAGGCTTTCCGGCCCGCTCTGCCGCATATTGTTGCGCGCGAAAGCGCAGGTAATGCCGGATCGCTTCGAGCGTCGCATCGTCGATATTGGGGAAGCGGGGCATTCCGGACGGAACAAGCACGCCATCACGGACCACGGATCGGAACACCGCGGCATCCAGAATGAGCGGCGATGTCCGAAGGTTGGGACCGGAGCCTGCAGCAAGCGCTTCCATGCCATGGCAGGTCATGCATTGTACGAAGGCGCGACCCCCGGCTTCGACCAGTTCAGGATCGGGAACGAAGTCCGGATCGGCAAGCGGAGCACGGACCAGCACATTGTCCCGCGGAGGCAGGCTCGCCTTGCCATTGAGCGCGAAGGTCAGCACACGGCGTGGCAGATAGTAATCGGTTTCAAGCTTGGCATTCTCGGGTGAGAACAGTCCGCCGCCGCCCGCGCCATTGCCGGTGAGCACCGTGACATATTGCGTGTCGTCAATGCGGTAGGAGATCGGCGGAGCGACCACTGCTGCACCTGCAGCAAAGCGCCACAGTTCCTTGCCGCTGTGCGCATCGTAGGCAACGAGGAAGCCATCGAGGCGCCCCTGGAATACCACGTCGCCTGCAGTCGAAAGCACGCCGCCGGGCCAGTTGCCGGGAAGCGCAACGCGCCAGCGCTCCTTCTGCGCGATGGGATCCCAGGCCTGGAGGTAGCCGCGCCGCGCGCCGGGCAGGTCTGGATCGACGTCCAACATGGTGCCGGAGGAAAGGGCAGGTGGAAGGTTCGTCAGGTCAAGCCCATCGTCGCCGATCAGGCTCGCGCCCTCGATGACCGGGATGTAAAGCAGGCCGGTGCGGGGGCTGAAGCTCTGTGGCAGCCACGAATGCGCGCCGCGTACACCTGGCCAAAGTTCGAACTGGCCGGGCTTACCGTGATAGCGCAGGCCGGGATTCTCGACCGGGCGCCCGGTTTCGGGATCGATCCTTTCGGCCCAGGTTACCTTGTCGGCGAACTGGCCGGTAGACAGCAGCTCGCCGGTCTTGCGGTCGATCACATAGACGAAACCGTTCTTCGGCGCCTGGATGAGCACCTTGCGCGGCTTACCCTCCCATTCCAGCGTGGCGAGGCTCATATCCTGTGATGCGGTACAATCCCACTGTTCGCCGGGGCAGATTTGATAGTGCCAGACATATTCGCCGGTATCTTCCTTCACCGCGACGATCGAGGCGAGGAACAGGTTGTCGCCTCCGCTTGGGCTGCGCACCGCCTGATTGGTGGGGAAGCCATTACCGACGCCGATGTAGATCAGGCCGAGTTCCGGATCGTGGGACAGCGCGTTCCAAACGGTGCCGCCGCCGCCCCGGCGCGTGCCGTCGGTATTCTTCCAGCCGTCGGGCCAGCTCGCTTCCATCAACGCGTCTGCCCGGCCGCCTCCGGCGCTCGGCTCCGCGCCGGGTACGGTGTAGAAGCGCCATAGCAGCTTGCCGCTGGCGGCGTCGTAAGCGGTTACGTAGCCGCGCAGCGGCGTGTAGTCCGCGCCGCCGTGGCCAATCAGCACCTTGCCGCCAAACGCGCGGACCGGGCCATCAGTGTAACGCATGTCTCCAGCCGGATAGTCGTGCTGCGTCCAGGCGAGTGCGCCGTTCGAAGCATCGAGCGCGATCAGTCGTCCGTCGTGGGTTCCGAGGAATACTTGCCCGTCGGCATAAGCGAGGCCCTTTGGTCCCCAGCCGAGCTGCAGTTGCATGCCTTCAGACACTTCGCGTGCGCCGCTGTCGTAATCCCACAAGGGCCTGCCGGTCGCCGCATCGAAAGCGCGGACATGGCCGTGGCCGGTGGTGACGAACAGCTTGCCTTCGGCCATAACCGGACCGGTAGCGCTGTTACCCTGGGGCAGATCGGCGTACCAGGCGAGTTTCAGGCCGGAGACATTGCTGGTATTTATTTCCTCCAGCGCGGAATAGTGCCGCTCGGTGCCGTCGTTTCCGAAACTGTGCCACTCGCCGACCGCCGACGGGCTCTGTGAAACGCGGTCGCAACCGCTTAGCAACAGGGCCGCAGCAAGTGTGAAAAGCAGTCGCAACGCCATGGCTCAGCTCTTTGGCAGCGCGAACGCGGTGATGGCCCCGTTCTGCTGGCCACCTGTGCGTGCGGCATCGGAAGCGACAATGACATATTGTCGCCCGTCCTTACCCATGAAGGTCATCGGGCGGGTTGCGGAGTTGCCGGGCAAGTCGGCTTCGAACAGCACTTCGCCGGTCTCGCTGTTCCAGGCGCGGAAGGCATGGTCCTGCGAACCCCCGGCGAATACGAGGCCGCCAGCTGTCGCCATGGTTCCACCGAACGGCGGCGTGCCGATCGTGAAGGGCAACCGCGAGGCTATGCCCATCGGCCCGAGATCGCGCGCCGAACCGATCGGGCGGCGCCACACCATCTTGCCGGTCGAAAGGTCGATGGCATTGATCATGCCGAAGGGCGGCTGCTGGCACGGGATGCCGAGCGGCGAGACGAAGGGCGAAATGCTTGCCGCATAGGGCGTGCCTTCCTGCGCCACTGCGCCGCCGGAATTGGCGGTCGAGCTCGCCTTGAGGTCCCTCGCTTCGGGATCGTCACGCTCCATCAGGCGGATATAATTGACCAGCTCGAACGACAGCGTGAAGCCAAGCTGGCGGGCCGTATCCACCGAGAAGCTGCCCCAGTTGGTGCCCCCGGTATAGCCGGGATCGGCAATGCTTGGCGTCAGGCCGGGCGGCGTGAAATAGCCGTCATAGCGCGCCTTCTTGAATGCGACACGGCACCACAGCTGATCGAGCGCGCTGACCCCCCACATTTCGCTCTCCGTGAGCAGGGGGCGGTCGAGCCGTGCAAACTGGGGCGACCACGGCTGCGTCAGGGCCATCCTTTCGACCCCTCCGTTCTGCGGCGCGGGGCGTTCCTCGATCGGGAAGAGCGGGGTTCCGTCGCGCCGGTCGAACACGAAGGTCTGGCCGCGCTTGGTCGGCTGCAGCAGCGCCGGGATTACTTCGCCATTCTTGCCGTGCCAGTCGAACAGGACTGGCTGCGAAGCGATGTCATAGTCCCACACGTCGAGGTGGACGGTCTGGAAATACCACTTGAGTTCGCCCGATTCGGCGTCGAGCGCAACCACCGAGCTGGCATATTTGTTGCTGCCCTCCGAGCGGTGACCGTAATAGTAGTCGGGCGTGGCGTTGCCGAGCGGAGCATAGACCATGCCCAGATCCTCGTCGGCGCTGAGCGGACCCCAGGCATTGGGCGTGCCCTGTGCGTAGTTCTCGCCCTCGGCGGGTTCACCGCGCTTGTCGGGGTTGTCGACATCCCACGCCCATGCAAGCTTGCCGGTCACCGCATCGAAGGCGCGGATCACGCCAGACGGCTCGCCCGCGTGCTGGCCATCGGCGACTGCGGCTCCCAACACGATCTTGCCGCGTACGATCGTGGGCGCGGAGGTCTGGCGGATGAAGCCGGGATTACGCTGGACGATGCCGCGCTTGAGATCGACGATCCCGTTCTCACCAAAGCCCTCGCACGGTTTGCCGCTCAGCGCGTCAAGTGCAATCAGCCGTGCGTCGGTTGCTGCGACGAAAATGCGCTTTGAACACTCGCCTTCGGCTTCGGGTACTTCGTAATAGCCGACGCCGCGGCACTTGGTGAGGAAATGGCCGGATACGTCCGATTTGGCATCATAGGTCCACGCCGTCTCGCCGGTTTCCGGTACGGTGGCGATCACGTCACTGAGCGGTGTGCAGTTGTAGAGCAGGTCGCCCGTCTTGAGGCCCACGGTCTGCACCTGCGCCATCGGCTTCGC
>Ga0181594_10000969_pt1 | contig 27086 bp, 34 predicted proteins | sample 071ome_18_FD_145603 | JGI IMG/M metagenome (GOLD analysis project Ga0181594, IMG submission 145603) | Coastal salt marsh microbial communities from the Groves Creek Marsh, Skidaway Island, Georgia - 071413BT metaG (spades assembly) | ecosystem: Environmental > Aquatic > Marine > Intertidal zone... | reverse complement strand
CCTTGCGCCACCTGCCCGATGCCATCGCTAAGGGTGTCGGCTTCTCACCGGTGTCGGATGCCTTTCGCTCCGATGGCGTGATTGATGGGGCCCATCGCCTGGCTCGCCCCGATGGCGATCTAAGGCTTCGGGCTGATCTGGAGTCCTTGGCGATGCTGGAACCACAGCTCGGCTGGGCTTGGGCCGCGGGAGAGCGCTGGGATCGCCAGACCGGCCCCTACGCCGCGGATCAACGTCACTTCTGCAGGCGGATGGAATCGGAGCTCGAGGACTCCGGCTGGCGGCTTCGCGCCGGCTTTGAACTGGAGTGGGTCGTCGTTGTTCCTGGGGCAGACGGAACGCCGCAGGCCGTTCTTCCTGGTGGGCCCTATGGCGCGGATCGGTTGATCGAGGGCTTGGATTACGCCTCGGCCCTGCTCAAGGCCCTGGATGACGCCGAGGTTCCTTGGCTGCAGTTCCATCCCGAATACGGACCGTCCCAATTCGAGTTGTCGTTTGCGCCCGATCGATCCCTGACCATTGCCGACCATCTGATTCGCGCTCGCTTGGTGATCCAACGGGTGACCAGGCGATTTGGTTGGTACAGCAGTTTCAGTGCCAAACCCCGCCTGGATTGGGTGGGTAATGGCGGTCATCTGCACCTCAGCGTTCTCCATCACCAGGGCCCCATCCTTCAAGGGGGAGAGGGCTCCCATGGCCTGAAACCGGAGGGGGAAGCGTTAATCGCGGGCTTGCTTGAGCAGTTGCCCTCTCTGATGGCCCTGGCCAGTCCTTCCCCTGTGTCCTATTTGCGCTTGGTCCCGAGCAGTTGGTCGGCTCCCTTTCAGGTCTGGGGTGTGGAAAATCGAGAAGCTGCCCTCCGTCTTGTCCCGAGTGCTGCCGATGGTTCTGCCGCGCATCTCGAGATCAAGGCGGTCGATCCAACGACGAATCCCTATCTCCTGCTAGGGGCCTTGCAAGCCCAGGTGAAGGAGGCGCTTGCGCGTCCGCGAGTTCTGCCGCCAGCGCAGGTCGGTGACCCGGCGGCTGCCCCGGGATTCTCGGCTCGACGTTTGCCGTCGAGCCTGCTCGAGGCCCGTGACGCCTTGGCGGCTGATCAGGTGCTGGAGGCCGCCATGGGCCCATTGCTGCATGGATCCCTGTTGGACAGCCTGGCCGCTGAAATTCAGAGGGTGCAGCAGCTCCCTGTGGAGCAGCAGATCAGCAGCTGTTGTTGGTGGCCGTTGGTCGGAGGCTTGGCCTGATGCAACGCCCAGCTCTCCCGATCGCTGCGGCGCTCGGGAACACGGTCGAGTGGTTTGACTTTGCTGTGTATGGCTACTTCGCCCATGCCATTGGCGCGGCGTTCTTCCCTTCTGATCGGCCCTCGTTGCAAATGGTGAGCGCCTTCGGGGTGTTTGCAGTCGGCTACTTGATGCGCCCGGTCGGTGGCCTACTCCTCGGGCCCATTGGCGATCAATGGGGACGCCGCGTCCTGTTGTTGATCAGCGTGTTTGTGATGGGCTGCTGCAGCTTGGCCATCGCCCTGTTGCCCACCACGGCCCAGATCGGACCCAGTGCTGCTCTGCTGTTGGTGCTGTTACGGATGCTTCAGGGCCTCTCGGTTGGGGCGGAATACTCCGGAGCGATTTCCTGGAGCGTTGAAACGGCGCCCGGTCACCGGCGGGCCTTCTTCTCCAGCATCACCGCCAGCGGCGCCACGGTTGGCTTCATTGCTGGTTCCGCAGCCGCGGCTCTGGTCAGCCTGGCTTTCTCAGCGGAGGCGATTGAGGCCGGAGCCTGGCGCTGGCCCTTTGCCTTTGGGGCTCTGCTGTCGTTCGTTGTCCTTCTGCTGCGCCGGAGCCTGGAGGACAGCCGGCCTGGCGATGCGGCGAGCGGATGGCGTGCTCAGTTCCAACTGCTGTTTCAGCAGTGGCCAGCCATGGTTCGCCTGGTGGGCAGCGTCGCTCTGGGGACCGCGATTTTCTATCTGGCGGCGGTCTATTACGTCGATGTGATGGTGGCGGCCCATCCCGAGCAGGCGGCTCTCTTAAACGGCTTGACCTCTCTCGTTCAGGTGTTCAGCCTGCTGCTCGCGCTGTTGGGGGGCTACCTGGCCGATCGCTGGGCGCCTTTGCCACTCCTTCGCCGTTCCCTGGCCGTGCTGATGCTGGCGCTGGTGCCCGGTTTCCTCTTGCTCGCCTCTGGCTCCATCGCTGGGTTTGTTTGGGGCCAGGCGCTGTTGCTCTTGCCGACCTTCTTCTATTCCGGCATTACCCCCTACCTGCACGCCTCGTTCTTCCCCGGGGGAGCCCGTTGCGGTGCCTTCTCGTTCTCCTACAGCCTGTCGGTAGCCCTGTTTGGCGGATCCGCTCCTCTCGTCGTGGGCTGGATGGTCAATGCGGAGCACTGGAGTACGGGTCCGCTGCTGTATCTGGTGCTGCTGGCCGTGCTGGCGTGGTGGGCGTGGTCTCGCAAACCGCCCTATCTGGAGCCTCGACCGAGCTAGGCCTTGCATGCGAAATTGAACGATTGGAGCTCAAAGCGCATGGGCCCTGCGATTGGCATCGTCGGCGGCGGCCAGTTGGCCTGGATGCTCGCCGAGGCTGCCCAACGCCGGCAAATCGCTCTGCAGGTCCAAACCCCCTCAAGTGAGGACCCTGCGGTCTCGCTGGCCGCAGGGGTGGTCCAGGCTGCCGTGCGCGATGTCGCGGCTACGGCTGAGCTGGCGACGCGTTGCTCCGCCATCAGCTTTGAGAACGAGTGGATTGATCTGGAGGGTCTGGCGCCCTTGGCGGCCCAGGGTGTCCAGTTCGTTCCCAGCCTGCAGGCGCTCCAGCCCCTGGTCTGCAAGCGCAACCAGCGGGAGCTGCTGCAGCGTTTAAACCTCCCGTCCCCGCGCTGGTTCCCCCTGACGGCGGCCATCCCGCCGAAGGCGAATGCAGCCTCAGCAGGACGTCCCGCTCCTGCGGCGGTTTGTCCGGAGGGTTTCAGCTTTCCGCTGATGGCCAAGGCCGCCACAGGCGGCTACGACGGCAAAGGCACGGCGGTTCTTCAGGGTCTTGATGACCTGGCGGCCTTGATCGCTCGCGTTGATCCGGCCAATTGGATCGTCGAGGAGTTCGTCGCGTTTGAGCAGGAATTGGCCCTGGTTGCAGCCCGCGATCGCTTTGGTGAGGTGGTCTGTCTGCCGTTGGTGCAAACCCACCAGCATCAGCAGGTCTGCGATTGGGTCCTGGCCCCGGTGGAAGCCAGCCATGCCCTGCAGCAGGCCGCCCGCAACATCGCCGCATCGCTGCTCACGTCCCTGGACTACGTAGGGGTGTTGTCGCTGGAGTTTTTCTATGGGCGCAGCGGCTTACTGATCAACGAGTTGGCTCCCCGCACCCATAACTCCGGTCATTACTCGATCGAGGCCAGCAGTTCCAGTCAGTTCGATCTGCAACTCCTGAGTGTCAGCGGCGAGCGTCTTGAGGAACCGTCCCTTCTGGTGCCAGGCGCCTTGATGGTGAATCTGCTGGGGTTTGAGCAGCGCTCCGCTGAGGACCCAGCTGCGGACTACAGCGAGCAGCGTCAGGCCCTAAGCGCCCTTCCGGAGGCCCATCTCCATTGGTATGGCAAACGGGGCTCCTCCCTTGGCCGGAAGTTGGGACATCTGACGGTCTTGCTGCGCTCCAGCGAACCGGAGCAGCGCCGCGAGGAAGCGATGCAACGCCTGCAGCAGGTCCGTGAGATTTGGCCACTGCCCGGCGATCCAGGCGCCGCTTGATGGGCCTAGGATTTCAGAGGACTGCTGTGTTGGTCACTGCCTTTTACAGTTTTCTGATCTGACTCCCTTTTCGACTTGGGGCGTCTGTCGCGACAGTGCCGTAGACCGGCCTCGTAGCCGGAAACGAATCTGCGCTTTGACTCCCCTTCTGGTTTATCCAGGTCGGAATCTGGGGCAGAACGGCACAGCGGTTCACCCCATTGCAGCGCAGTTGACGTCGCCTCTGGTCAGATCCAGATCGCGCGTGATCATGGGCTCCCTGTTTTCTTGGCTCCCAATGAAGTCCCTGTCTGTTCTGGCCGGGCTCACGCTTGCGTTCAGCACGGTCCAGGTGAGCCCCGCCTGGGCTCAGCAGGATTCCCAGCCTGGTTACTCCAAGACCAGCACGTGCTTTAAGGACGAATACCGAGAGGAGTACGTCCCCGGAACGAAAGAGAAACCGGGCTACGTCAAGAAGTGGAGCGAAAAGGTCGAGATCCCCTGCACGACGCCTCCAAAGCCGACGGCCTCAGAGAAGGTCGACGACAACAGCTGCATCGAAGGCTCCGTCATCGGTGGTCTTCTCGGCGCGGGTGCTGGGGCTGCTCTCTCCCGCGGCAACGGACGCTGGATCGGCGTTCCGGTGGGTGCAGCAGCAGGCGCCTTGGTGGGTTGCCAGGTCGATGGCGGCTGATGCCCTTGCGCTCAAATGAGGTGTGAGAGAGGCAGTGAGCGTGACCCCACCCACCCCATCAAGCAACCACGCAAGACAGGGTCTCCCCCTCACCCACAAACAATAGACAGGACCAGTCCCTCAAGGCTTCAGCGGGCCTGCCCCCCTGGCTTTTTCTTCAGTTGCTCACGTCGATACAGCCGGAAGGGGGAAGTGTCTCTAGCTTCCGCGGATGATCTGGCAGCGGCTTCGATCCCTTTTCTCCTCCTCTGGGGCCTCAGTGGCCACCGTTGTGGAGCCCGCCGCTCAGCCGACGCCGGCTGAGGTCAGCACAGCTTCTGAACTTCAAACCATCTCCTTCTGGCGCTATCACGCCAGGCTGAGCTTTCACACCCCGCTGGCTTATCTGAAGCGGGATGGCCAGCAGCGTACGCAAAATCCTCCTGATCTTCAGCCGATTCAGCGCACTGGAAAAGGATGTGGCGAATGGATTCCTTATCGCCCTGATGGTTTTGTGGCCTTGGCTGAACTCAGCCAAGTTCAGATCGACTCATGGATGGCGGACTCTGGTGTTGTGCGTGAGCAGAAGCTCAGGCTGCTCATTCGATTTCGCGAGATTTTTGAGAGCAAGGTGCTCCATGTCGATCAGAAGTTGATGCAGATCTATGCCCTGGTCGATCAGGAGGCGTTTCGATCGGTGGCCTCCAGCCTCAAGGGTGAGAGCTTTCCCGATGAAGTCTTCATTGCTGAACTGACCACACTGCGCGGTATCGGCCTTCAAAAGGCACAACTGCTCTGGAATGCCGGCCTGAGGACTCCGGCCATGGTTCAGGCGGCTGAAGACGCCGAGCTGCAGTCGATTCGTGGGATCGGTCCAAAGCTCATCGCTCAAATTCGCTCCCAGGAGGTGGCCTGAGGCGTCGCACGGATCTGCGGATCAGGTCTGCTCCCTCGCTTCCAGGGCCGAACAATTGCTGCTCGTAGTTCCTTGGAGGGTTGCCTGGTGGGCATTCGTCTTTGTTCGATGAAGACACCGTCATTCATCGCCACTCGCAGGCTGATCATCGCCAGCAAACCCAGGGGCTTCACGCAGGACTGATGCTCTCGTTGTGTTGTCCCGCGGGATAGCTCGAACTGGTGTGTCGATCGCTACGCCGTTATCAATAAGAACGGTGTCTTTGTGCGATTGGTCACTGATTGAGGTCGCCTCGCACCTGCAGTTTCAAAACTGGGTTGAACAGAGACCATCGTGCCCACCTCATTTAGTAATCCATGCTTGCTTCGCTTTTCTGATCCCAAGGCGGATTACCGCGGCATATGGGTTTTTTATGACGCGAATCACCTCGGTGCCTATTCCGCCTGCCACGAACTGCTGGCTCACGGTGAGCCCATGCGTGTGGTGGAACAACGGGAACTCGAGAGCCTCCTTGAAGCCCGTCGCTTTAGTCAGCATTTGATCCTGCATGGATGGTCACCGCAGGTGATTCACTCGGAGCTTGGCTACCGGCTCATTGGTTTTTAACGCTCTACCGCTAGCTGGCGAGTGGGTGACTTGCTCTGCACCAGCCCGGAGCATGCGTGCAGCGGGCACCCTTGGCACTTCGCTTGCGGTTGGTCGGTTTCTTCAATTCGCTGATCGCAGCTTGATCAGTCGATTTGTTGTTGTCGTTGTGTTGATCTGGGGCCATTGATGCCTCCCAGCGACAGCCAAAGCCTGCCAGCTCTTTGCGATTCGACAAGAGCAGCGTTTCTGCTCACTGACGCCGGCGTTTGCTGTTTCCAGACTTGAGTGCATCCGATGTTGGCGTGACCACGTGATGTCCCGGTTGCTGGTTGCTGTTGGCTTCAGTCTTGGCTTGTTTCTGGCCCCAGCGCTCGCGCAAAGCAGTTCCACGCCGACCTCAGAGGGGCAAGAGCAGCTCAGCGATTGGCAGCGCCGTGAGCTGGCCCGCCAGCAACGCAAACGTGAGGAGGCCAGGCGCTGCATCAGCGATTGGCGATTGGGCCTCTGCAGCCGCTCGTACCGTTAAGCCCACCTCGAAGCGTGCGGTGTGGGCGAGATCAATGGTGTGTCCGTTGCCCTGATTGCCCTCGGGCTGAGCGCGACCTGGGTTGTTCTCTTCTATGGATTCACCCGATCGACCCGCTACGAAATCCAACGCACCCAGATGCAGCGCGTGCGCCGGCAGGTGATGAGGGTTCTTGCTGAACGTTCCGACTAGGGCCTGTTGACAGCGCAACTGAAGCCGGCTAGTACAGGTGTACTTGCATCGGGCCCATGGCTCCTGTTGCTTCCCCGTACGCCACCTTTCGCGCCTCGGATTGGGTCTGGCCCGCTGCGTCCGCTGCTTCTGTCGCCTCACCCCCATGCCAGGACACGGTTGGCTCCAGGATCCCGCCACGCTCGCGACCAAGCGCTTCCATCGCGACGAAAAAAGTTGGGCGCAAGACCCGATGGTCTTCGTCGATTCAGGGAGACCTCTTCCAGCACAGCCTCCTCTGCTCCAGTCCCGTGACCACCTCCATCGAGACCAGGCAGTTGAGCTTTGGCGGGCTCTTCTGAGCCGTGGTTGGACCCCGGTGGCGCCCCAGTGGGGTCAGGACCTCGAGGTTTAAATCAGTTCGCCAGGGCGCTCTGGATTCGCTTCTCCAGTTCGATGGCGCTGAGCCCTGTCACCACAAACACTTCCTGGGCGCTGCTTCCGCGCCGTGCGACCAGCTTCCATCCACCGCGAATGGGAATGGAGATCTTCAGGCGCAGTTCTGGTGCCCGGCCCTTGACCCTTGAGATGACCGCGGGGGTGATCGTGTCGATCTCGGGCTCGCGGACCAACCGTTTCAGGCAGGGAATCAGGCCCTCGAGGTAGGTGCTGTGGGTGATGACCAGCCGTCCCATGGCGGGCACCCTAGAAACCAGTGCCCTGGTGGCGGGATTGCCTGACCGCTGCTAGAGATGCTGTCCCCTCTTTTGCCGGATGGCAGGCCAGCACGCTCCAGAGCTGCGCGAGCAGCTGCGGCAACGGCTCAGTGACGAGCTTGGTGGTGCCGCCCAGTTGGTCAGCCTTGAGCGCAGTGGTGACCAGAGCGTCAAGGGCGTGGCGGTCTGCTCAGGTCGCATCCTCAGCTTCGTTCTGGATGCCGAACAGGAGCGTCTGCGCACCCTGCCGATGTTCGAGCTGCTGCAACGGCGCTTCGCTTAGCCGAGATCCTTAGCCCCGCTCCACGGGGGCCATGGTCAGGCCCTCTCCGGCCAAGAGTTGGTGGTAGAGCTCAGCCTGCTCGAGCGGACCGCTCCAAACCACCGCTGAGCCCTGCGAGTCGATCTGATGGGCCAGCTCCCAGGCCCGATCGCTGACCATGGCTGGGATGTGTTTCACCAGCACCTCAACCACGTGTTGGAACGTGTTGTGGTCATCGTCGAGAACAATCACCCGACCCGTGGGGTACGGCGCTCTGACCCGCTGCCGCTCCATGACGGCCTGTCCGCCTGGGGAGGAGCTGATGGAGCGGATGGGTTGCATCTCGAAACAGCCAGCAGATCTGATCTCAGTTTGGGTCACAGCCCTGGTTACACTCGTCCAAACGCTTTCTGCGCACCATGCTGATCACTGTGGGTTGGGCCGCTCTTGCCGCCGTCTTCACCTTCTCGATCGCCATGGTCGTCTGGGGTCGCAACGGCGACGGCACCCTGAATTTCTGAGCCTGAGCGCCGGGTTACTCATCCGTGATTGAGTCGCTCAACATCAACAGTGTCCTCGCGGTGACCACCGCGGCACTGTTGGTGTTTGTCAGCGGTGGAGTTCTCTATCTCTCCACCATCGAGTGGCGCGACAGGCGTCGCCGCCAGCAACCGGTTCAGCCCTCAGCTCGCGCCCGCAAGTGACGCTCGAGCCGGGGGTTTTTGAACCTTGGGCCTGGGACCGTTCCGTCGAGCTGTTGGTGACAGCTCCCGATCGATCCGCTTCTCTGCCTCCAGAACCCTGGACCCTGCAGTCGCAGCAGCAGCTCCAGGATGCACTGGCGCACAACCCTGCCAGCCCTGCTTCGATCGCTGCTGCCGAGGCACTGCTGAGCTGCAGCGATTCCGTCAGCCTTCAGCAGCAGGCCGATGCCCTGCGGCAAGAGTTGGCCGGAGAGACGGTCACCTACGTGGTGAACCGGAACCTCAACTTCACCAACCACTGCGTTCAACACTGCAGCTTTTGCGCGTTTCGCCGTGATGCCGGCGCTCCAGGGGCCTACTGGCATGACCTGGAGCTGCTTCGCAGCAAGGCCGCTGAAGCCGCTGCCCTTGGGGCGACGGAGCTCTGCATCCAGGGGGGATTGAATCCTGCGGCCCGCACCAACGGTTCTGCACTCCGCTACTACGCCGACCTGCTGGAGGCCCTGCGGGAAGCGGCCCCTGGACTGCACCTGCATGCCTTCTCCCCCCAGGAGCTGTTATTCATCGCCGAGCAGGACGGGATCCCCCTGCAGGCTGTGCTCGAGCAACTGCGATCGGCCGGTCTGGCCTCGATCCCCGGTACCGCCGCTGAGGTCTTGAGTGATCGGGTTCGCGCCCAGCTGTGTCCAGAGAAGATCAGCGCCCGGCAGTGGTGCGCTGTTGTCCTTCAGTGCCATCGCCTGGGCCTCGCCAGCACGGCCACGCTGATGGCCGGTCACATTGAAAGTGCCCGCGATCGTGCCCTTCATCTCTTGACCCTGGTGGCCCTGCAGCAGGAGGCGCTTCGGGCCGGACAGGCTGGCTTTTCTGAGTTCGTTCTGCTTCCGTTCATTGGAGCTCAAGCTCCGGCAGCCTTGCGTCATCGCGTGGGACGAGATCAACCCGATCGTCTGGAGATGTTGCTTCTCACCGCACAGGCGCGCCTGCTGCTCGGGCCATGGTTCCGAAACCATCAGCCCAGCTGGGTGAAGCTCACCCTCGCTGGTGCCACGGAGGCCCTGCGCTGGGGCTGCAATGACCTCGGTGGCACGCTGATGGAGGAGAGCATCACAAGCATGGCGGGCGCCCAGGGGGGCACCTGCCAATCGGTTCAGGCTCTTCGCTCGGCGGCGCTGACATTGGGCCGGCCCGTGCGGGAGCGCACGACTCTCTATGGAGCGGTCAGCTGATGAAGGGCCTGCGCAACAGCTTGGCAGTGACGGCCTTGCTGGTGCTGCTACCAGCCCTGGCTCTATGGCTCTTTCCGCGCGGCTCAGCCCGCGGTCTCGATCGGCTCCTTCTGGAGGCCTCGCTGTTTCAGACCCACCGTTCCCGTCCAGCCGATCCGCCACCGGCCCTGTGGACCCAGCGCCTTGGTCCCCAGGCGGCCCCGCTTTGGTCGGCTCGACCTCAGCTCTGGTGGCAATTCTGGGGAACCCACAGCTCAGCCGGTGCGGTCCTGGTGCTTGAGGTCCCCCCCAAGACGCCCCTGCCTGAGAACGCGCTCCGCTTTGAGCAGCTGACCCTGGTGGCCCCTAACCCCCTGGTGCGCAACGAAATTCAGGCGCAATTGCGCCTCGATCGCCCGTCCCTGCGCGGCCTCGAGCGGCGTTGCGCTCAGCAGCTGCAACGGGGTGATGCAGTCTATTGGAGTGCTGCTGGCCTCTCATCGCTCCTGGGTCCTTTGGCACCCCTGGCCAGCAGCCTGCAGCAGGGTTGCCTGGCCCTCAGCAGTGAGGGCAACAGGCTGCTCTGGAGCGGTGAGGCCGATGCAGCCCGCGGCAGCCTGGCGGCGGCCCCCCGCCCGGTTCCCAGAGCTCAGACGCGTGCGCTGGCGCCTCCCACGCTGCTGGCTCTTCAGGGCCCGAAGCTGGAGCTCCTGCTGCGCGGGCTGTTGAGTAGTGGCGCCTTGAAGCAGGCGCTCGCCGAGCGCTACGGCCTCAAGGCCGATGCCCTCAAGCGCTTGTCACAAAGCCCCTTTGCCCTGCGCCTCTCGGCCGTTGAACGGGGCCCCTTCCTGGCGGGCCTTGAGCTGCAGCTGCGGTTGCGGGACGGTCGTTCCTTCTGGACGGCGCGGCTGGCGGCGGTGGAGCAAGCCCTGAAGGATCAAGGTCTGGCTCCAAGCTCGGGTCCGCTTGACCAACGTCTCTGGAGTCGCGATGGGGTGGCCCAAGGCGGCTGGCGCTGGCCTTCAAATCAGCAGCTGCTGCTGTTCCTTGGACCCCCGCCCGCTGCAGCCAACGCTGAGGTCCCTGCCGGACTGACCAGCTGGTCCCTGCAACTCAGGCCTCAGCAGTTGCAAGCCAAGGGTCTGCTTCCCTCGCTGCTTCCACTGGTGGTGCGGCGAGCTGGTCAACTGGAGCTGTCGGGCGAACACCCCAAAGCCGCTGAGGGCCAAACGGCCCTGAGCGGTGAGCTCAAGCTTTAGTTGGTGGCCTCGTGCTCGGCGGCGGCTCGCTCGCGGCGACGGCGCTCGGCGGCCACGGTCTCTTCCATCAGCTCGACCGCTTGGGTCATCTTTTCGATGTTCCCCGCATAAAGGCTCAGGTCCTTGTCGACCCGGGCTTTGATCAAGCCCATGGCTTCACCGATCTCATGGGCGGCGCTGCGCAGGGCCTGAGGATCCATGGCCTCGGCACCCTGCGCCCGCTGCAGCAGGCTCAGCAGGCCAACGGCGACAAGCCGGGAATAGTGGAAATCTTCGCGCTGCACGCCGTGCAGCAGTCCGGCAATTGGCGCAGGTGCGCCTTCGCCCCGGTTGCTTAACCAGCCTTTGACTTCATCCAGGCTGTGGTGGCCCACCTGAGTGGCGGCGTCGGAGGCCATTTGACGGAAGGCCGCTCCGTCGAAGCCGTTGGCGCTGCAGAGGGCCTGGAACAGGGGCTCGCGCTGGGCCTCGGGCTTGTAACCGTTGGAGAAGCTGTCAAACACTTGGGTCAGGCCGACGGCAAAGAGGCCATCGGCGTGGAACCCCTTCTGATGGCTCAGCAGGTGCAGTTCCACCAGGAGTTCGTCCACCAGGCGGCGATAGAGCGGCGCGATGACGTAGGGGAACGCCTGGTGAAAGGCCCGCTTGCTATCGGCAACGGTCAGGCTCGCACCCACGCTCAGACATCCATCAAGTTCACGCGACCCTAGCTCGCTGAGAACGCTGAACAGGGCTCAACCTCAGTAGGATCCGCCCATCTGCAAATGCCGCCCGTGACCATGATCCCGATCGTGATCGAAGAGTCGGGCCGTGGTGAGCGCGCTTTTGATATCTACTCCCGTCTGCTGCGGGAGCGCATCGTCTTCCTGGGCGAACCGGTGACCTCAGAGTCCGCCAATCGGATCGTTGCCCAACTGCTCTTCTTGGAAGCCGAGGATCCCGAGAAGGACATCTTCCTCTACATCAATTCCCCGGGCGGCTCCGTCTACGACGGCCTGGGCATCTTCGACACGATGCAGCACATCAAGCCTGATGTGCAGACCGTCTGCGTTGGTCTGGCTGCCTCGATGGGCGCCTTCCTGCTCTGCGCCGGTGCCAAGGGCAAGCGCAGCAGCCTGACCCACTCGCGGATCATGATCCACCAGCCCCTGGGCGGGGCCCAGGGCCAGGCCAGCGACATTCGCATTCAGGCCGACGAAATCCTCTATCTCAAGAAGAAGCTCAACCAGGAGCTCTCCGATCGCACCGGTCAGCCCCTGAACCGCATCGAGGACGACACCGATCGCGACTTTTTCATGTCCCCCGCCGAAGCAGTCGAGTACGGCCTGATCGACAAGGTGATCGACAAGCGCCCCGTGCGTCCTGTCTGATCGAGCGAAGGCTCCATGGCCCGCGGGCGCGGTCAACGCAGCGGAGCGGTGGGCGGCCGGGGTCGCCCACCGAGTGAACGTCCCAGCAAAATCTGCCCTGTCTGCCAGCGCCCTTTCCAATGGCGCAAAAAATGGGCATCGGTTTGGGAGCAGGTGATTTATTGCTCCGACCGCTGCCGTCTAGACAGCAAAAAGCCCGCGGGTTGACCGCGGGCTTTGTTGTGCTTCAGCTTCAGGCCGAGGCAGCTTCTGTGCTGCTCAGCAGAGGAGAAAAGCGCTCCTTCTCGGGGACGGTGGTGAATTCGCTGACGATGGCGCGGAACTCATCGCCATCGAGGCTCTCCTTCTCAATCAGGAGCTCCACAACACGGTCCATGCAAGCCCGGTGTTCGGACACGAGCTTGACCGTTTCCTCGTAGCAGCTCTGAACGATCTTGCGCACGGATGCATCGACGCGAGCTGCGGTGGCGTCGGAGCCATCGCTGCGGGTCATCAGATCGCGGCCGAGGAAAACCTCCTGGTTGCCGGCCTCGAGCGAGCACTGACCCAGGTCACTCATGCCGAAACGGGTCACCATCTGGCGGGCGATGGAGGCGACCTGCTGAATGTCGCCGCCGGCACCGGTGGTGACTTCGGCATAGCCAAAGACCACATCCTCTGCAGCCCGGCCGCCGAGGGCACCCATGATTCGCGCCCGAAGCTGAGCACGGCTCACGAGCATCTGCTCTTCATCGGGGGAGAACCAGGTCAAGCCCTGGGCTTGACCGCGGGGGATCAGGGTGACCTTCTGGACTGGGTCATGGGCCTTGACCAGGGTGCCCACCAGGGCATGGCCCACTTCGTGGTAGGCGATCAGTCGCTTGCTGCGGCCATCGGTCAGGGGCTTGCCCTCCATGCCGGCGATGATGCGGTCCACCGCGTCATCGATCTCGGCCAGGCCAGTGGCTTCCTTGCGGCGACGGGCCGTGAGGATGGCAGCCTCGTTGAGGAGGTTGGCGAGGTCAGCGCCAGAGAAACCGGGAGTCCGGCGAGCAATGGCCTCGAGGCTGACGTCATCGGCCAGCTTCTTGTCACGGCAGTGCACGTTCAGCACCGCCAGACGACCCTTGATGTCGGGAACGTCGACTTGAACCTGGCGGTCGAAACGGCCCGGACGCAGCAGGGCGGAGTCGAGAACGTCAGCGCGGTTGGTGGCCGCAATGATGATGATCCCGCTATTGCCCTCGAAGCCGTCCATCTCAGTGAGCAGCTGGTTGAGGGTCTGCTCCCGTTCGTCATTGCCGCCGCCAACACCGGCGCCCCGCTGACGGCCGACGGCATCGATCTCGTCGATGAAGATCAGACAGGGGCTGTTTTCCTTGGCCCGCTTGAACAGGTCGCGCACGCGGCTGGCGCCAACGCCCACGAACATCTCCACAAATTCCGAGCCGGAGAGGGAGAAGAAGGGCACGCCGGCCTCACCAGCGATGGCCTTGGCGAGCAGAGTTTTACCCGTACCAGGAGGGCCCACCAGGAGGACACCCTTGGGGATCTTTGCGCCGACAGAGGTGAAGCGCTCGGGAGTCTTCAGGAAGGTGACGACCTCCTGCAGGTCCTGCTTGGCTTCTTCAACGCCGGCGACGTCGTCAAACATCACACCGGTTTCTGCCTCCATGGCGAACCGGGCCTTGGTCTTGCCGAACTGCATGGCCTGACCGGGGCCACCGGGCATGCCGCCACCGCCACGGCGAGAGAGCAGCACCAGGCCACCGATCAGCAGCAGGGGGAAGAGCAGGTTGCCCAGCAGGCCCAGCGCTGGAGGCGCGGTGCGGGGGGGATGGATGTCAAAGCTGATGCCCTGCTCCTTGAGGTTGTTGACCAACTCAGGGGCAAGACCAGGCAGGTCAACGCGCAGGCGCTGCACGCGGTTGTCCAGGTCGGGATCAACGGCTTCAACAACGGCGGTGCGGCCACCGTCAAAGATGTCCACCGCGGTGACGCGGCCGGCATCGACGTAATCGATGAAGCGGCCATAGCTCATCCGAGCGACAGCGGCATTGCGCGGTGCCACGGTTGTTCCCGAGGACCGGCTGACTCCACCGAAACCGCCGCCCAGGACTTGCCAGCCGAGGAAGACAGCGACGCTGATGGGCAGGACCCAAAGAGCAATCGTGCGCCAGCGTTGATTCATGGCCGCCTCAGGTGCAGATCTGAATGTTTAACAAGTGTAAAGCGAGCGCGGCCTGTTCTGGGCAGATCTCAGGCGCGGCAGCGCTTTTTCCCTCTCATTCGAGGCTGATCTTTAGGCCGATTGCGGCAAATCAAGCTCAGCCACGCCGGTCAGCTCCTCTGCCAGGAACCGTTCCAGCAGTTCTGGTCCCCCTAAGGAATGGCTCCAAATCTCGACTTCAGAGGCCGGTGGTGCCTCAAATCCCAGGATCTCAACGGGGAAGACCACCCGCTCCAGGAAGAATTGATCGGGTCCAACGCAGCGCAGGATCACCATCCGATCGCTGCGGTTTTGGTACCCACACTGGAGCTGGTTCAAGACCAATTGGAATCAGAACTGTTATTGACGCCTGTTTCATCGGCCTGATTTGTCGTCGATGAGACCGGCCCTCAAGGTCGCAGGCTTCTTTCGATTTCCTTCAGGTTTGCCCCTAGAGACTGCGTAGGGCGGTGATTGGATCCAGTCGAGCCGCACGCCTGGCCGGCAGCACGCCAAAGACCAACCCAATGCTGCCGGAGAGTCCCATCGTCACCAACACACTGCTGCTGCCAATGGCAGCGGGAAGGGGTGTGACGGCCGCCACGATTGCAATGGCGGAGAGGCCCAGGCTGCTTCCAATCAATCCACCCAAGGTGGAGAGCACTAAGGCCTCAACGAGGAACTGACTCAGGACATCACTGCTGCGCGCACCGATGGCCTTGCGCAGTCCGATCTCTGAGGTCCGCTCACTGACCGAGACCAACATGATGTTCATGATCCCGATGCCGCCCACCAACAGCGAGATCGCACCGATGGCGGCGAGCATCAAGGTGAGTCCGCCGGTGATGGTGCCCACAATCGAGAGGGCATCTTTTTGCGAGCGGACAGCGAAGTCGTCCTCCCGCAGGATGTTGTGCCGTTGGCGCAGCAGGTTGGTGATCTGGAATTTCGCCGCACCGGTGCTGGCCTCATCCACGGCCTCCACGCTGATGAAGTTCAGGCTCACCCCGTAGGTGGGATCCCGGCCTGAGAGCTTGCTGACCATCGTCGTCAGGGGGATGTAGGCGGCCTCGTCTTGGTTTTGGCCAAAGACAGCACCTTTCGGCGCCATCACACCAATCACTTCAAAGCCCTGATTGCGAATGCGGACGCGCTGTCCGATCGCGGAGCCAGAGGGCAAAAGTTTTTGCTTGAGGTCAGGTCCAATGACCACGACATTGCGGGCCCCTTCCATGTCCCTCTGGTCGATGAAGCGGCCCCGGGCCACTTCAAATCGCCGCACCGTTAAAAACTCTGGGCTGATGCCTGAAACGGTGGCGCTGGCACTTTTTGCGCCCGCCTGCAGTACGGCGCTGAGGGTGATCTGCGGCACCACCCTGCGAACACTCGGGACCTGCTCGGCGATGGCTTCGGCATCTTCCAAAACCAAGGTCTTGGGAAAATCAATTCCGCGGCGACGGCTGTCGTTGTTGCCCGGGACGACAAAGAGGACGTTGGCCCCCAGCGTGTTGAGCTGACCCTCGGCGAGGTTCTGGGCACCACGGCCGACACCGACCAGGGTGATGACTGAGGCATTCCCAATCACGATGCCCAGCATCGTGAGCAGAGAGCGCAGACGATTGGCCCTCAGGGTGGCCAGGGCCATCCCGACGGTCTCGCGCATAGGGAGCTTGGCGGGCATTGCCGGGATGGCCAGCAGAGCCCCGTTTTAAACGATGCTCGGGTTGAGAACGGTGCCCTTGCCCACGACGCTGACCTTGACCAGGTCGGTCGAACCGCTGACATCAGCGAAGGTTCCGGCGGTCTGAATGACCAGATCCCCTTCTTTGAGCATGTTTGCCTCCGCTGCCACTTCCATGGCCCGGTTAAAGGTTGCCGCTGCGTTGTCCATGTCGGAGACCAGCAACGGGGTCACGCCCCAGACCAGTTGGAGCTGTGAGGCCACCTTGCTGTCGCTGGTGATGGCCAGGATCGGTGTGCTCGGACGGAATTTGCTGACGTTGCGCGCCGTGGATCCACTCTTGGTCAGCGGAAGGATGGCCGCAGCCTCCAGCTGGCTCGCAATCGAGCTGACGGCGTGGGAGATCGCGTTCGGAACGGTTGAGGCCAGCTGCCCATCGCTGCTGCGGCTGGGGTAGTCCCGCTCGATGCGCCGGGCGATTTGGCTCATGGTGGCCACGGCCTCGACGGGGTAATCACCCACGGCGCTTTCGTTGGAGAGCATCACCGCATCCGTGCCATCGAGGATCGCGTTGGCGACGTCGCTGACTTCTGCGCGGGTGGGCCTGGGGCAGCTCACCATCGAGTCGAGCATCTGGGTGGCGGTGATGACCGGAATCCCCAGGGTGTTGCACTTGCGGATCAGTTCCTTCTGCAGCAGGGGAACTTCCTCGGCGGGCATCTCCACACCGAGGTCGCCGCGGGCCACCATGACGCCGTCGCACATCGGCAGCAGCGCATCCATCTGGTCGATGGCTTCAAATTTTTCGATCTTCGCGACCACGGGTGTGTTGTGGCCGTGGGAGCGAATCAGGGCCTTGATCTCCTCCATGTCGGAGGGATTGCGCACGAAGCTCAGGGCCACCCAATCGACGCCTTGGCTCAGACCAAATTCGAGGTCTTCGCGGTCCTTGTCGGTCAGGGCACGGACGGAGAGCTGCACGTCCGGGAAGTTGACGCCCTTGTTGTTGGAGAGGACGCCACCAACCGTGACGGTGCAGTGGAGGGTCTGGCTGGACTGCTCCACTTGGTCCACGACCATCTCGACGCGGCCGTCATCCAGCAGGATGCGGCTCCCGGGGACCACTTCATCCGCCAACTTGTCGTAGGTGACGGTGGCGATGGTTTGGCAGCACTCGACGTCCCTGGACGTCAGGGTGAAGGAGTCGCCTTGGGCAACGGTGATCGGACCGTCCTTGAAACGGCCCAGGCGAATCTTGGGGCCCTGGAGGTCCTGGAGGATCCCGATGTGAACACCCATCTCCGCGGCAACCTTGCGGATGGTGCTGATCCGCGCTGCGTGCTCGCTGTGGTCGCCGTGGGAGAAATTCAGGCGAAAGGTGGAGGCACCGGCCTCAATCAGGCGCCTGAGCTGCTCAGGCGATTCGGTGGCGGGACCGATGGTTGCCACGATCTTGGTGCGACGCGTGAGATCGGGCAGGGCCATTCGGGGGCGCCAAAGGGAGAAGCGACACTATCATCGAGGCCCTCCAGCGCTGTCGTACCAATGGATCTGAATGCTTATCAGCAGGGTGCGAGGCAAACGGCCCGCTATCCCGATGTGGGCTCCAACCCCATCTACCCAACCCTGGGCCTCTGCGGCGAATCCGGAGAGGTCGCGGACAAGGTCAAAAAAGTGCTGCGCGATAGCGGTGGCGAGTTTTCCGCGGAGGTCCGGGAGTCCTTGAAGCTCGAGCTCGGTGATGTCCTTTGGTACGTCGCTCAGCTCGCCAGTGAGTTGGGCTTCAGTCTCGATGAGATCGCCCAGGCCAACCTCGACAAATTGGCCAGTCGCGCCGCCCGTAACGTGATCGCTGGAAGCGGCGACCACCGCTAAGCAGCTGGAGTCAGGCTGGATGCAGATGCACCGATCGCTCTCACGGGCCCTCGCTCGAGCGCTGAGCGCCGTGCTCGTCGTTGCTTGCACAGTCTTCGGCGCCGCCCCTGGCGCCTTGGCCGCTGGTCTGAGCGTTCACGACGTGAGCTTGGACCCCTGTCCTGCTGAAGATATCGGAGCTCAACCGCAGCTCAAGCGGCCCAGTGGCGCCAGTTGTTTTGTGCTGCGGGGCAGTGTCGATAACCCTGGTCGCAAGACGGTATTTGACACCGATGTCTTTGCCCAAATCCTGGACGCCAGCGGCGAACCAGTGCTTCAGAACCGTTCCCGAGTCGGTTCCATCGGCGATGTCGAGCAGGGCACCTCAAGCTTCGCCCTGCGTCTGGCTGTCCCAGCGGGCACCCCAGGACCGTTCAGCTTCTCCAACGTGAAAGCGCGCGGCTTCAGCGCTCCTGTTCGGACCCGTGCGGGTGAGTTTGATGACCTGCTGCCGTTGGAGCAGGCCGTCGCCGGCGCGGATCCGGCCTAGAAGAAGGCTGGATAGAAGTAACCCCGGCTCTGCTCCAGCAAGCCTTGGAGCAACTGCAGAGCCAGGAAAGCCACGATTGCTGAGAGGTCCAGGCCGCCCAGGGGGGGAATCAAACCGCGAAACACCCCGAGGTAGGGGTCGGTGATCGCACTCACGGTGGACAGCACTGGATTGCTCCAGTCGAGATTGGGGAACCAGCTCAGCAGCACCCGAACGAACAGCACGAGCGTGTAGATCGAGAGCGTTTGGATCAGGACGCCGATCAGATCGCCGAGGATGGACATGGCTGCAGCTGCGTTGGATTCACTCTATTGAGTGTGTGTGGAGGCTGGGATTGCTCTAAGCGGCCTGCTCCCACTCTTCATCGCTGAGCTCGACTGCGGGACTGGCGGGAGCTGGCTTGACCGCCTTGCGCTGGGCCACCAGCTCATCGGTCTTGACCGAGAAGGTTCGATGGAACTTCTCACTGAGGCTCAACCAGAAGGACCGTCCCTCGCTTTGGCGTTTGCGCTCGATGAAGTTCTGGGCCAGCAGCTCCTTGATGTGGTCGTAGGCCCCTGATCCCCGCAGGTCCACCAGATCGGACTGCAGGATTCGCTTTTTGATGGCAATCGTGGCCAAGGTGCGCAGGGCCGCTGTGGAGAGGTCCACCGGCAGCAGGTTCTGCACCAGATCCCCCAGGCCATCCCGCAGTTGCAGGCTGTAGCGCTTGCCCTCCTGGCGAATCTCGAGAGCGGTGTCCCTGTGGGCGTAGTCGGCCATCAGGGTGATCAGGCCCATCTCGACCTCATCACGACTGGCGCCTGCGATCTCGGCTAGCTCGCCCTGGGTCAGAGCCCTGCCCTTGAGATAAAGGATGGCCTCTAGGCGTGCGGGTAGCGAGAGATTGCTGCCGGCCCGCTGCAGGGCAATCGTGTCGCCTTCAGCGGGGATGGGCTCTTGGGTGTCGCCTGCCATATCCCCCGGCTGAACAGTGCGTTGCTCGAAAGTTATCCCACGCTCAAGCTGCCGGCCAGCTCACCCAGGAAGAGGCGATAGGCCGGATTGCTGGTCTCATCGGCGTACTGATAGCCCAGTCCATCGAGGAAGCTCTGCCATTCGTTCATCTCCGCCTCGGGCACCTGGACCCCGACGACGATGCGGCCGACGTCTGCCCCGTGGTTCCGGTAGTGAAAAATGCTGATGTTCCAGTTGGGGTGCAGGCTGGTCAGGAAGCGCATCAGTGCGCCCGGTCGCTCCGGGAATTCGAAGCGGTAGAGCAGTTCCCGCCCATGGCCAGCGGCCTCACCCGTGCTGGCCGGTAGCCGACCGCCGACCATGTGCCGCAGATGGAGCTTGGAGAGCTCGTCGTTGGAGAGATCCAGGCAGGGGAAGCCGGCATCCCTGAGGCTGTGGATCAAGGCCTGTTCATCGGAGCTGCCGCTGGTTTGCACCCCAACAAAGATGTGGGCGCGACTGGGGTCGGCCAGTCGATAGCTGAATTCGGTCAGGCTGCGCTGCCCCAGCAGGGTGCAGAACTGACGCAGGCTTCCGGCCTGCTCCGGGATCTCGACCGCCAACATCGCTTCGCGGTCTTCGGTGATCTCGGTGCGCTCCGCCACAAAGCGAAGGCGATCGAAGTTCATGTTGGCCCCGCAGGCCACGGCCACCAGCGTCTGTCCCTCGCGCTGACGGCGGCTGATGTCAGCCTTCATTCCCGCCACCGCAAGGGCACCGGCCGGCTCAAGAATCGAGCGGGTGTCTTCAAAGACGTCCTTGATGGCGGCGCAGATGGCGTCGTTGTCGACGGTGACCATGGCGTCGACGACAGTTCTGGCCAGCTCGAAGGTCTGAACACCGACCTCTCGTACGGCGACACCATCGGCGAACAGTCCGACCTGCTCGAGCTTCACCCTCTCCCCTAGGGCCAGGGAGCGGGTCATGGCATCGGCATCAACCGGTTCCACCCCGATGACCTCAACGCTGGGCCAGAGGCTTTTGACGTAGGCGCCAATGCCAGCGATCAGGCCACCTCCGCCGACGGCGATGTAGATCGCATCGGGGGGCTCAGAGCACTGTCTGAGGATCTCCAGCCCAATGGTCCCCTGGCCTGCGATCACCTCAGGGTCATCAAAGGGATGAATAAAGGTCAGCCCTCGCTCATCGGCCAGTCGGTAGGCCTCCGCGCAGGCGGCGTCATAGGTGTCGCCCTCCAGCACCACCTCAGCGCCCCGAGCCGCCACGGCCCTGACCTTCATCTCTGGGGTGGTGACGGGCATGACGATCACCGCTCGGCAGCCCAAGCGCTGGGCGCCCAGGGCCACGCCCTGGGCATGGTTTCCGGCGCTCGCAGCGATCACGCCCCGCTCCAGCTCCGATGGGCTGAGGCTGGCCATCTTGTTGTAGGCGCCGCGCAACTTGAAACTGAAGACCGGCTGCAGGTCTTCCCGCTTCAGCAGAACGGTGTTCTTCAGCCGCCTGGAGAGGTTCGGCGCTGCATCGAGGGGCGACTCGATGGCCACGTCGTAGACCCTGGCCCGCAGGATTCGTTGCAGCATCTCCATGCCGGAGCCGGAGTTCTGGTTGGGGCCGGTGGCTGTCATTGCGACTGGACGATCACACCAGTCTCGCAAGCTCCTGGGATCGGTCTAGGGGTAGCCAAATCAACCCCAGAGGACGTCCGGCTCCGCGTAGGCTGAACCCCAATCTTGGCCGCAGGCATGCATCTCAGCGAGCTGACGCATCCGAATCAGCTGCATGGCCTCAGCGTCACTGAGTTAGAGGGCATTGCCCGTCAGATTCGAGAACGCCACCTGGAGGTGGTGAGCACCAGCGGCGGCCACCTCGGTCCTGGCCTGGGCGTTGTGGAACTGACCCTCGCCCTCTATCAGACCCTCGACCTCGACAAGGACCGCGTGGTCTGGGATGTGGGCCACCAGGCCTATCCCCACAAGCTGATCACTGGTCGCTACAAGGATTTCCACACCCTGCGTCAAAAAGACGGGGTTGCGGGCTACCTCAAGCGCTGCGAAAGCTCCTTTGACCATTTCGGTGCAGGCCACGCCAGCACTTCGATTTCTGCCGCCCTGGGCATGGCCCTGGCCCGTGATCAACGCGGTGAGGATTTCAAGAGTGTTGCCGTCATTGGTGACGGCTCTCTAACCGGGGGTATGGCCCTGGAGGCCATCAACCACGCAGGCCACCTCCCCAAGACCCGCCTTTTGGTTGTCCTCAACGACAACGACATGTCGATTAGCCCCCCCGTCGGGGCGCTCTCGACCCACCTGAACCGGATGCGGCATAGCCGTCCGCTGCAGTTCCTTCAGGACAACGCGGAAGAGGCGATCAAGCACTTGCCGTTCATGCACGGTGAGCTGCCGCCGGAGCTCAAAAACCTCAAGGAGAGCATGAAGCGCCTCGCCGTCCCCAAGCTGGGCGCGGTCTTTGAGGAACTGGGCTTCACCTATATGGGCCCGGTCGACGGCCATGACATCGCAGGTCTGATCGACGTCTTCGAGCAGGCCCACGCCCATGAGGGTCCGGTGCTGGTGCATGTGGCCACCACCAAGGGCAAGGGCTACGCCTTCGCTGAGGCGGATCAGGTCGGCTACCACGCCCAGAGTGCATTTGATCTGGCGACCGGCAAGGCCTACCCCTCCAGCAAGCCCAAGCCCCCCAGCTACAGCAAGGTCTTCGGCCAGACCCTGGTCAAACTCTGTGAGCAGGATCCCAGGGTGGTGGGCATCACGGCCGCCATGGCCACGGGCACGGGTCTGGACCTTCTTGAAAAGGCCCGCCCCCAGCAGTATTTCGATGTCGGCATCGCTGAGCAGCATGCCGTGACCATGGCGGCTGGCATGGCCTGTGAAGGACTGCGCCCCGTTTGCGCGATCTACAGCACCTTCCTGCAGCGCGCCTACGACCAACTCATCCATGACGTCGGCATCCAGAACCTGCCGGTCACCTTCGTTTTGGATCGCGCCGGCATCGTCGGTGCCGATGGCCCCACGCACCAAGGCCAGTACGACATCAGCTACCTGCGCTGTGTGCCGAATTTCACGGTCATGGCGCCGAAGGACGAGGCCGAGCTGCAACGGATGATGGTGACCTGCTTGAACCACAGCGGTCCGACCGCCCTCCGCATTCCACGGGGTGAAGGAGAAGGAGTCCCCTTGATGGAAGAGGGATGGGAGCCCCTGGAGATTGGCCGCGGTGAACTTCTTACCGATGGCGATGATCTGCTGATCGTGGCCTATGGCTCGATGGTGGCTCCGGCCATGGCCACAGCCGGTCTGCTGCAGGAACAGGGCGTCCGCGCGGCGGTGATCAACGCCCGCTTCCTTCGTCCGCTGGATGAAGCGCTGATCTTGCCGATGGCTCGCCGGATCGGCAAGGTGGTGACCATGGAAGAGGGCTGCCTCGCCGGTGGCTTCGGCGCCGCTGTGGTCGAGATCCTCAACGACAAGGACGTGCTGGTGCCGGTGCACCGGATTGGTATCCCGGATGTGCTGGTGGACCACGCCACACCGGCCCAAAGCAAGGAGGCCCTGGGCTTGACCCCGGTCCAGATGACCGAGTCCATCCTGGATCGCTTCGGCACCTTGAAGCGCCAGGCTGTGGGTGTCTGAAGCGCCTCGCGATCAGAGAACCTGGGATGTGCTGATTGCGGGCGCCGGTCCTTCCGGCTCTCGCTTGGCACAGCAGTTGACTGCAGCCGGCGCCACGGTGCTGCTGGTGGAGGCCCTGGAGGACTTCTCGAAGAACGCCTTCAGCAGTGCCGCCCTGCCGCTCAGCGCCGTCGAGCGTTGGCAGCTGCCCGAGTCGGTGATCGCCTCTCGCTGGGACCAGTGGCAGCTCTATGGGCCGGGGGAGAGTCGCCGTTGCTGGGCGGCCGATGCACCACTCGGCGTTGTTTTGGACTTTGCGGCCCTGCGGCGCTGGTTGGCAGATCAGGCCCTGGCTAGCGGTACGCAACTCCAGCTGGGTTGGAGGGTCTGCGCCACCGAGACCCTGAGCTCCGGTCTCGCCCAGACGCAGCTGCGGGGCCCGGGGGGCCGTGAAGCAGTGATCACCAGCCGTTTCGTGGTCGATGCCACCGGAGAAAAACGTGTGCTCATGGGTGAACCACGCCACCACCCCCTGGTCAGTGGCTCAGGGGTGGAGTGGGTGCTCCAGGTTCCCGTCGAGCGCTGGCAGGACTGGGCCGGGCGCCTGAGTTTCATGCTCGGCAGTCGTTGGGTTCCCCAGGGCTATGGCTGGGTCTTTCCCATGGAGCCCGGGCGCTTAAAGGTGGGCGTCTGCCGCCTGCACGACAGCGGGCGCTCGCAACCGCCGCTCCACCAATTGCAGCTGCAGCTGCTCGATCGCCTGGGGCTGACTGGCGACACCGTGGTGGATCGCCATGGGGGCCTGATCCGCAGCACGATTCGTCGCCGTGAAGCGCATCAACGTGGTGCTCTGGTGGGATTGGGCGACGCGGTCAGCACCGGAAACCTGCTCGGTGGCGAAGGCATTCGCCATGCCCTGACTAGTGCCGATGTTCTTGCACCCTTCCTGCTGGGGGCGCTGGCTGGGCGAGGCCGGGCACTCGCGAGCTATCCCAAACGTTTGCGCCAACAGCTGGGGTGGCGCTGGTCCCTGAGCGGCCGTCTGGCCCAACGCACCTGGCTCGGTCTCTCCGGTGAACCGGCCGATCGTCGTTTGGAGCGTCTACTCGAGGGGTTGCAGACAACGGCCAGTGCCGAGGCACTCTCGCGGTTGTTGTTTGATTACCGCTTCGAGCGCTATGGAGTGCGGGCCCTGCCCTACCTGCTGGGCTGGGCATCCATGGCTACAAAAAAGCCCCCCTGCAGGAGGGGGGCTTCAGACGACTGAACGAAGGAGCGTGGATCAGACCACGCCGCGGGCGGCCAGGCCGAGGATCGCGCCCATGCCGAGGATGTGACCGAAGGAGGTGGTGGCCAGCAGAGCGGCGTGGCTCATGCCGCCAAACATGGCTGCGTTGGGAAGCTGTGCACCCTCGTTGGGGTACTTGATGGTGGCCTTGCCGATGCCGATGGCGATCACGTTGGCGATGATCATCACCAGGCCCACCTTGGGAGACCAGGCCACGGAGGCGGGGGCGATAGCCAGCAGAGGAGCGAGCATCGAAATCTTTGGGTGACACCTCATCTTCCGAGCGGCGCAGGCCAATGGCCCCCTTCGCTTAAGACTTGTTCACCCCCTTGGGCATGAATCCCAGCAGGATCATCACGTTGCTGACGGTCAAGAACAGCTCTGCGCCCCCATGCAGTGGATCCACATCGGCCAACTGACGGCCGTAGAGCCCTTCGGCCAGCAGGGCCGCTGCAATCGTGATCAAGACAAAGATCAAGGTGAAGCCAAAGCCCCAGAGGGCCAGGGGTGGAACGCGTTTGGACTTCCAGGCCCACCAGAGAAAGGCCAGGTAAGGGAACAGTGAGGCCGCGAACAGGGGCGAGGGATCAACACTCCCGAGTTGGCTCAGACCAGCGCTGAGAGCTTGGATCAGCCCGTTCATCCCAGGGTTGCCCGCTTGCGCTGGAGATTCCAGGCCGCCAGAGCCATGGCAGCGTTGCCAAGGACGGTGCAGCCGGCCTGCAGGACGACCAGTCCGTAGAGCTCCTGGGCGTTATCGAAGAGGTGCCAGGTGCAGGCGGCCATGGCACTGATCAACGCTGGAACCATGGCCAGCGCTAGCCAGTTCCACTCCGGCTCTCCGCGCCGTTGGCCCCACCGTTGAATGGCCAGCATGGCCAGTCCCCACTCCAACACTGAGGCCACATGGATCCACCAGGTGGGTAGGGAAAGTGCGTGCATGGGCCGTTTCTAGCGGCCGCTTAGACGACGTGGGTGCTGAGGTGCTCGAAGACGGTCTGCAACACCGCAGCCATCTCGGGCTTGAGTTGGCAATCCGGGGTCGTTTTCGATGCCAGAAGAAGCAAGGCGCAGGCATCGACCAGCTGGGAGGCTTCAGCCGTGGTCATGCTGACCAGGTGCTCTTCTCCGCAGTGGGTGACATTCAAACCGGACAGGCGTTGATGTAGCGCACGCTACTGAAAAGAACGTTTCGCTTTCAAAGCGTGTGAATTTCTTCGGTTTTGTAATCAGTCTTGAGCGGATTGTTTTGCCGTGATGCTGAAGCTTTCGCGCCGGTGAAAATCGGCTTCACTGGCGCAGTGCTTCAACGCCCAAAAGCTGCATCCCTGGTGGTGTAACGCGACAACGGCCGTCAGAGAGCATTCCAGTTGCTCAAAGGCTTTCTTCAGATCCAGGCAAACCTCGGACTCCAGGATCAAGGCCGAATCCAGTTCCTGCCGGCGGCTGTTGATTCCTTTGACCTGGATCCCCGTTTCGATGGCCAACCCCTGCCTGTAGTCCTCCAGCCTGTAGAGGTTCCAATCACCACTGGGACTGAGGTTGAACTCCCAGTAGGGACGCTGGCCCGGAACGCCAAAAAAAGCTTCGAGGCAGGTGCTCTGCCAAAGACCGTCTACACGCTTGGGCTCGGCTGTTGCTTCCGGGCAAACCAGTTGATCGCTTGGGCCCTGCAACCTGAACTGCAGTTGCAGCTCGGAATCGCACAGAACGAGATTCGCTTCAACACTGCAGTCCTGGAGGAACGCTTCGTGTTGAAAGGGCTGCAGGCGAAGCACGCTTACAGGGCAGCAGGGGCCTGGTTGCTCAGGCCCACCAGCAGCGTTTGCAGCAACTCCCACTGCTCTTCGATGCTCTGGGTGAGTGCAAATTGCACGCGGGCGCGTTTGAGGTTTTGTCCGGGCGTCTTCACCTTGAAATAGGCATCGCCATTGAGGTGATCCGTGAAGAAGCGAAGACCTAGTTCGAAGCTGATCAGTCGAGCGGCTTCGGGGATGAAGCGACGATCCGATGCCGTCAGCATCGAACCGGCCGCCTCGAGGTAGCCCCGCAGGATGGCTTCGGCTAATCCCAGATCAAAACTGACTTGATCGGGGCTGCTGGCCTCCTCGCCAGCCCGGTTGCAGCAGGAGCGCAGGCAATCTCCGATGTCGTACTGCACCAGTCCTGGTTTCACCGTGTCGAGATCGATCAGGGCGACGGCCTCGCCCGTCTCTGTGTCCAGCATCACGTTGTTGATCTTGGGATCACCGTGAATCGGCCGCTCCTGCAGTTCGCCGCGCTCCTTGGCCTGCTCGAGGACGGAGCAGAAGCCTTCGCGCTCGCGAATAAAGGCAATGCAGAAGTCGGTGTCCTCGCAGGGCTCGGCTTGTGTGCGCACCAGCGCCTGCCGGTACTGATCGAGGTAGCGAGGGGTGATGTGGAACCCCTCGAGGGTGTCGTGGAGAGTCTCGGTGGGGAGGTCGTGGATCAGTTGATGAAAGCGACCGAGCCCCCGGCCCAGTTCGTAGGCCTGCCGCTCATCCTCAATCGCATCAACGCTGCGGGCCTGGCCGATGAAGCTCATGCAGCGCCAGACCTTGCCCTCTTGGCAGCGATGCCAGGGATCGGCTGAGCCCCTTGGCGCCAGCAACTGCGGGTGCTCCCAGCGGGAGCTCTGCGGTGGCTGCTCCTTCCCTGCGATATGCGCCTGCAGGGTCAGCAGGTTGCGCATCACCTGCTCCGGTGAGCCAAAAACCGCGGTGTTGATCCGCTGCAAGACATACGCTCCGCGAGCGGTCTCGACCAGATAGGTGTCGTTGACATTGCCGCTTCCCAGG
>Ga0181594_10000960_pt1 | contig 27246 bp, 17 predicted proteins | sample 071ome_18_FD_145603 | JGI IMG/M metagenome (GOLD analysis project Ga0181594, IMG submission 145603) | Coastal salt marsh microbial communities from the Groves Creek Marsh, Skidaway Island, Georgia - 071413BT metaG (spades assembly) | ecosystem: Environmental > Aquatic > Marine > Intertidal zone... | reverse complement strand
TCCAAGCGTCGGAGTGGAGCCCGCCGAATTGGCAAGGGCAACGCAACGCCCGGGTTGTATGCGATGCGGGATTTACGGGGCGATCGCTTCACCTAGCCCCGGATACGGCTTCGGCCTCTCTTCCTCTTCAACCATTCGACCGAGATTCCGCTCGGCGCGGGTGAGGTCTGCGCTCAAGCAGCGTGGAACGCCTCGAATGCCCTCCAGTCGCCTCAAGAAACCAGAAACTGACGAGTAGATCCCGGCTTGATCTTGCCAAGGCGCTCGGATTCCTCGTCGAAACCCTCCCGAAACGCTCCACAACGACACGATTCAGTCCGTCCGTCTACAACGAACCTGTCACCTCTCCCCTTGATTGTGTCTTGCGAAAGTCCGTTGCGCGGATAGGTTTGCGATTTGAGCAAGTTCGCCTCGGCCGTCTCGAATTTCAGGGATTCATCATGACCATCGGCATACCGGTAGAGATCAAGGACGACGAGTTTCGTGTGGGCATGCTGCCCTCAGGCGTCTACCAAATCACGCAGCGTGGGCACAAGGTTGTCGTGGAGAAAGGCGCGGGAATCGGGGCCGGTTATCCGGACGCGGACTATGAACAGGCCGGCGCGACGTTGGTCGACGATCACGCGGCCGCCTTCGAGCAGGCCGACCTGGTGGTCAAGGTCAAGGAGCCGCAGTCTTCGGAGTATGCGTTGCTGCGGCCCGACCTGATGCTCTTCACCTACCTGCATCTGGCGGCCGACAAGTCACTGACCGAGGCCATGTTGGAATCCGGCGTGGCCGGCATTGCCTACGAGACGATCGAGGAGAAGCATCACCTCCCGCTATTGGAGCCAATGAGTGAGATCGCGGGGCGCATGTCGACTCTGGTCGGCGGTTACTTCCTGGGGAAGTATCATGGCGGCAGCGGAATCCTGCTTAGCGGCGTCCCCGGGGTGTTGCCAGGCAAGGTGGTTGTGCTGGGCGGCGGCACGGCGGGCGTCAATGCCGCCCGTATGGCAACGGGACTCGGGGCCGATGTCACCATACTCGAAGTCGATCTCGAACGGATGCACTTCCTCGACATCTCCCTGCACACGGCGCACACGCTCTATTCGAACGAGACGCATCTGATGGAACAATTGCCGCGGGTGGACTTGCTCATCGGCGCCGTCCTGCTTCCGGGCGCCAAGGCTCCCAAGCTCGTTCGCCGTGAGATGTTGGCGAAGATGCGTCCAGGCAGCGTCTTCGTGGATATCGCCGTCGACCAGGGCGGTTGCGCCGAGACGACTCGGCCGACGACCCATCATGACCCGGTTTACGTCGAAGAGGGCGTGACGCACTACTGCGTGGCCAACATGCCGGCGGCCTATGCCCGCACCGCCACGCAAGCGTTGACCAATGTCACCTTCCGCTACGCGCAATTGCTGGCGGACCACGGACTCGAGGAAGCCTGCGCCCTTCAGCCTTCCCTGAAAGGCGGCGTCAACACCAAGGATGGCAAGCTCACCTGCCGGGCTGTGGCCGAAGCTCATGGTCTCGAGTTCTCTGATTGGTAGAAGCGCTGCACATGCGGTGCTCTTGGTTCCCAGTTCAATCGTGCCTGGCGGGGAATTGCCGCAAACCCGGGATTGATGTTCCTGCCTCGTCGGCTGATAAAGAACGCTTCCCCGATCAACCATGAAACTCGATTTTTCCAACGAACGCGTTCTCGCCGTGGTGGCCCATCCCGACGACGCGGAATTGCTGTGCGCCGGAACGCTTGCCCGCGCCCGGGATGCCGGCGCCGAAGTCGGCATTTGCGTGATGTGTGATGGCGGCAAGGGGCAAGCGAGGAAAGTGATCAGAAACCTGGTCGCCGTGCGGGGACGTGAAATGAAGGCCGCCGCAAAGCTCCTCGGCGCGAAGCTCTTTCCCGGCAAGTTTCCGGACGGTGAATTGGTCGACGGTCGGGAGCAACGCCTCAAACTGATCGAGGTCTACCGCAAGTTTCGGCCCACCCTGGTCATCGCGCATTCGCCGACGGACTATCACTCCGATCATCGGGCGGTTGCGGCGCTGGCCGAGGCGGCCTCCTGGTTCTGCGCCTCGGCCGGGCATCAGACCCGCACGAAGCCCCTGGAGGCATCCCCCGAACTTTGGCGCATGGACACCATCGCTATGCGTGGCTTCACTCCGGGTTTCTACGTCGACATCTCGGATCACTACGCCATCAAGGAGCGCATGCTCGGCTGCCATCAAAGCCAACTTGCCCGGGGCGACGATGGTGACTTCTCACCCCTGACCGAACTGATGGAAACCCAGGCCAAGGCCCGCGGACTGCAAGCGGATGTCCGGATGGCCGAGGCGTTTCAGATTCACGAAGCCTTCAAGCGGACGAAGGCCTGGTGAGCTGATCACGAACCGTGATCGCGGTCGAAACGAACATCCTGATACACGCCCTTCGGAAAGACCCCTCGTTTCATTCCGAGGCGGCGGATTGCATCCTGTTGCTTGGTCAACGGCGTCCGTGAACCATGAACGATCGATCGCACCTTCAGCGCGCTTCGCAGACTTGAAGACGAGAAACCCGCTGGTTTAGTCCGGGAGTTCCCGGCCCTTGGTCTCCGGGCCCATCAAGGCGACGACCACACCGAGGACGTAGATCCCGGCGACATAGAGCGCGGTTTGTTCCGGTCCCCAGCCAATCTTGGCGACGAAGAGCAGGTAGGCCGCGGTGCCGAGTCGGCCCATGTTGAAGCAGAATCCCGTGCCGGTGCCGCGCAGTCGCGTGGGATACAGCTCGGGGAAATAGACGGCGTAGCCCGCGTGCATTCCCAGGGTGAGAAAACCGAAAATGGGCAACACGATGGCGAGGGTTGTGGAAGACGCTCCATTGGGAATCAGCACTAGAAACAGCAACAGGACCATCGCCATGGCGCCCGCGTGGTAGAAGACAAAGGCGCCGCGTCGGCCCAGCTTGTTCGCGAACCAGCCGAACAGGACGAGGCCCAGTCCACCGCCGATGGTGTTCAAGGTCATGCTGGTCATCTCCGCCTTCTTGATGCTGGCCCGGTGCGTGGCGAAGGCCGCCTGTTTGTCCGCTTTTGACGCATCGGCGGTCAGGCCCTCCGCCACCAGCGCCGAGGTTTGGGCGTGGCGCATCAGTGCATTCTTGCCGTAGATGTGGCAGCCCCAGAAGGTGATCAGGCCAATGGTCGCCAGCGAGACGCCCACCATTGTCACGCGCAGGTTTGGTCCCTGAAACAGTTCGGAAATACTGCCGACCTTTCGGCTGGGATCCTTGGCCGCCTCGGCCTGCGCTTTCTTCCATTGTTCGGGCTCATGCATCTTCCAACGAATCACCAGGATCAACAAAGCCGGCAACACGCCGATCAGGAAGCCGAGCTTCCAGGTCTTGTCGCCCCAAGGCTGCTTGGCCAGGATGAAAGCCCCAACGGCGGTCGCGAGCAGGGTGCCAAACACGCTGGACGCATGGAAGATCGAGCCCATTGCGGGACGCGAGCGTTTAGGCATGACCTCGGCCACCATGGCGCTGGCCACGGCCCATTCGCCCCCAACACCCATGGCCACCAGGAATCGCAGGACCACCATGTGCCAGGCTTCGGTTGCGAAGGCGGTGACGCAGGTGAAGATCGAGTAAAAAAGGATCGTGATGATCATGGTCTTCGACCGCCCGATCTTGTCGCTGACCACGCCGAACAAGACGCCCCCGAAGGCTCCCCCGAGAAGGAAGGACGCCAGCGCGATGTTGTTCCATCGCGCGACTGCCGGATTGTCTGCGGAATCCACTCCCAACAGGTTTGGCATGGCGTCGCGCATGCTCGCGACGAAGATCTGCCCTTCGAAGACGTCAAACACCCAGCCCAGCGAACACACCACCAGGACGAGCCACTGATAACCGGTGATGCCGGCGTACCACGGAAGATTATCTGATGATTCGGAGTCACTCATGGATTCAATCGTTGAGGTTGTTCAGGTTGCTTGCCGCTGGAGCCAGCCGTCACTGCTGCCACGGTCCGCCCACGCGAAAGGCTTCAAATCAGTCCGGGAATCGCGCCGACAAGAACACGTTCATTTCACTGCGTCAAACGCATTCTCGGAGCCTTTCAACTCGAATTCCGTCGAATGATCGAAAAGCGACCTTCAGTTGGCACGGAATATGCCAGCTGGACCTTTGCCATGATCAATTCGCTGGACAACGCAGGGCAGCCGGGCAGTTCCCTCGGGATGGAGGATTGTCACGAGAGGATGGTGTTTGTCGTTGATGATCAGCAGGTTATCGCTGAGTTGACGGCGGCGATCCTGGAGTTGGAGGGCTTCCGCACGCGGATCTTCCACGATCCGGACGAAGCCTTGAAGGCGCTCGTGTCCGACGTGGAAGCCCCTGATCTGTTGCTGACGGACTATCAAATGGGTCGCAGCACGGGACTGGACCTGATCGAACAAAGCAAGGATCGGCATCCACGTCTCCGGACAATTCTCTTAAGCGGCACGGCTCAGCGCGGTATTTTCGCCGATCACCGCATCAAGCCGGATGAGTTCATGGAGAAACCGTTCGTGCCCCAACACCTGGTCGATGTCGTGAAGGCGATTCTCAAGGATTGAACGATTCGCGGCATCGATCCTTGATCCCGTCGCACGAGCGCGAGTGATTCTGCGCGAGCCCCTCATGCCCGCAGACGCGCCCTGAATTCCGTTGACACCCGGGTCTTGGTTAATTGGATACTCGGCCTCTCATGCGCAGTCTTTTTCTTGCGGGCATTCTGGCATCGGCGGGTTCCCTGGCCGTCTCGGCGGCGACCTTGTCCCCGTCGCAACGTGAGTTTTTTGAGTCCCGCATCCGGCCCGTGCTCGCGCAGGAATGCTACGAGTGTCACAACAGCCATCAGAAAACCAAAGGCGGTCTGGCCCTGGATCACCGCGCAGCCTTGTTGAAAGGCGGCGACACCGGCCCAGCGATCGTTCCCGGAAACGCGGCGAAGAGTCTGCTCATTGAATCCATTCGGCACACCAATCCGGATCTCAAGATGCCCAAGTCCGGCGCTCAGCTGGATGAGGCCACCGTCCGCGACTTTGAGGAATGGGTGAATGACGGCGCTCCGGATCCGCGGGACAAGGCGCCCACTCCAGACGAACTGGCTGCGGCCGCGGATTGGGAAACCACCTTCGAGCGTCGCAAGGGTTGGTGGAGCTTCCGCCCGATCAAGGATTCGAGGCCGCCCGCGACGCCAGGGGTCCCGCATCCTGTCGATCAGTTCATCCGCGCGAAGTTGGGCGACGCGGGTCTTGAACCGTCCGACCCTGCCAGCGCACTGGCCTTGCTTCGTCGATTGAACTTCGCGCTCATCGGTCTTCCGCCCACCCGCGCCGAGATCCTGGCGTTTGAACAAGCCCATGCGGAAGATCCTCGGCAGGCCTTGGAGGCGCTGATCGATCGCCTGCTTGACAGTCCGCAGTTTGGCGAACGCTGGGCGCGGCATTGGATGGACTGGACGCGCTACGCCGAAACCCACGGCTCCGAGGGCGATCCCGTCATCGGCAACGCCCACTTCTACCGGGATTACCTCATCCGCGCGCTGAATGACGACATCCGCTACGACCAGCTCGTCCGCGAACATGTCGCCGGCGACCTCCTTGAGCGACCGCGCCTCAATCGCGAACTCGGCCTCAACGAATCGCTCATTGGCACGTCGCATTGGCGCATGGTTTTCCATGGCTTTGCGCCCACGGATGCGCTCGACGAGAAGGTGCGCTTCACCGACGACCAGATCGACGCCTTCTCCAAGGCTTTCCTCGGGCTCACGGTCTCCTGCTCGCGTTGCCATGACCACAAGTTCGACGCCATCAGCCAAGCCGACTACTACGCGCTCTTTGGCGTCCTGGGCTCTACCCGCCCCGGTCGCGCCGCCGTCGATCTGGCGCAGGACCTGAACAAGAACCGCGGCCAGCTTCGGGCATGGAAAGACGAAGTTCGCATGCTGTTGGCCAATGAATGGAAGCTATCCCTCCCCCGCCTCGAACGCGATATACTCGCTCCGGCCAAGCCGACCAAGAGAAGCAAATCCAGGACGTCGGTATTGCGTCCGATCGCCCTGACGCCGACGGATGCAGTAGCGCCCGACGCCTTCGCCAAGGAGTGGGCCAAACGCGTCGCCGAATGGCAGGTCGATCGGAGAAAGCGCGATGAACGTTTGAACGCCCCCAACCCAGAGCGGCGGCCAATGCCCGGCCCGAGCGCAGGACGGGAGCCCCTGCCGAGCAATGCTGGGCGCCCCGATCGCGCGGCGCAGGCGGAAGGCGGGGATTCGATCAATCCGAACGCCTCGGTCATCCACCACTGGCCGCTTGGACAGAACGACGTCTATCAAAGCTGGTTCCGCTACGGCCATGGCCTCCCGCGCAAAGCCGCGGGCGCCGGGGAGTTCGCGATCGAACCATCCGGCGACAAGGCCCTGACCGGCATCTACCCCGCGGGCGTTTATTCCCATCTCATATCGAACAAGGACGCCGCCCGTCTGACCTCGCCCGACGTTCGGCTCGATGGGGAATACGAACTCTGGCTGCGGATCAATGGCGGCGGCAGCGCGACGGCGCGTTATGTCGTGCAGAACTATCCCCGCCGGGGAACGGTCTTTCCCATCACCGAGCTCAAGGACAACCAGGCTGGCCAATGGCGCTGGCAGAAATACAATCTCGACTACTGGAACGGCGACGACATTCACATCGAATTGAGCGCGGCCAATGACGCGCCCCTGGAACGCCGCAACCGCGACCGCTCGTGGTTCGGAATCCGTGAGGCGGTCGTTGTGAAAAAGGGCTCCCCCGCGCCGCCAAACGAAACACTCGAGTTTCTCGATCCCCTTTTCGAGGCCGCCGCGAAGCGTCCGCCGAAGTCCCGCGCCGACCTGGTCCGGCTCTACTCGGAGGTTCTCGATCGGGCCATTGAGGCCTGGGCCTCCAACTCGGCCACTGACGCTCAAGCCTTGCTGCTCGACGCCTGCTTGCGCCAAGGCGTGCTCGCGAACGAACTCGGGAAGCTCGGCTCCACCAAGGCGGCCATCGCCAAGTATCGCGAACTGGAGAGCGAAGTTCCGGTTCCCACCCGCATTCCCACGCTCGCAGAATGGCAGGGTCGCGATCAACCGCTCTTCGTCCGCGGCAATCACAAGCAGCCCGGCGAACTGGTCCCGCGTCGATTCCTTTCCGCCATCGATGATTCGCCCTACGACACCCGGCTCAGCGGACGGCGCCAACTCGCCGAGGATCTGCTTCGGCGGGACAATCCCTTCACGCGGCGCGTCATCGTCAACCGCGTGTGGCATCATCTCTTCGGTCGGGGACTCGTGGACACCCCTGACAATTTCGGCGCTCTCGGTTCGAAACCCTCGCACCCTGAGCTTCTAGACTACCTGGCGACGCGCTTTTCGGAGCAGGACAACTGGTCGCTCAAGAGTCTGATTCGCTTCCTGGTCACCAGCGAAACCTGGCGGCAGTCGAGCGCTCCCTCCGCGGCGGCCAAGGCGAAGGATCCCGACAATCGTCTGCTCTCCCATTTCACCGCGCGACGACTGGAAGCCGAGGCGATCAGGGATGCGTTGCTGAAGGTCTCAAGTCGTTTGGACGACAACCTTTTCGGCGCGCCGGTCGACGGAAACGCCCCGCGCCGCTCGGTCTACGTCCGCGTCATCCGCAATCGACTCGATCCCTTTCTCACTGCCTTCGACGCTCCCGTCCCGTTTTCCGCCAAGGGCCGCCGCGATGTCACCACGGTGCCGGCGCAGTCTTTGGCCATGCTGAACGGCGACTTCGTCAGGACCGCCGCCGAGGCCCTGGGGCGCCGCTATGCGGAGAAGTATGACGCGATGGACGAGGCCGCCATCCGGGAGCTCTGGTTGGAGGCCTTTGGTCGGCGCGCCAAAGCGGACGAGATCCGCTCGGCCCTGGGCTTCATCGAGTTGGGACGGGAACAACGCGCGGCGACGGATCGCAGGATTGCCGAGCTCGAAGCGGCCGTCCTTGCGAAGGAGGAGGCGCGGGAGGCGTTGGAGAGGCAAGGTTGGGCCGCTGTCGCAAAGAACCGGGGCGAACCTGCGCCCGCGGCGTCGTTGCCCGAATCTTTGAAGCCGATCGCCGAATGGAAGTTTGACGAGAATGGAGCGGACTCAATCAGCGGCCTGGACTGCAACATGGTCGGCTCGGCGCGCGTTGAGAACGGGGCGTTGATTCTCGATGGCAACGGCTTTGCCCGCAGCCAACCGCTCAAGCAGGATCTCAACGCCAAGACCCTCGAAGCCTGGTTGCAACTCGATGACCTCAATCAACGCGGCGGCGGCGTCTTCACCGTGCAGACGCGCAATGGCGTGATTTTTGATTCGATTGTCATCGGTGAAAAGGACGCCCGCCAATGGCTCGCCGGCAGCAACAACCACCGCCGCACCGAGTCGTTCAACGCGCCCCAGGAAACCGATGCCCGCGACCAACCCGTTCACATCGTCATCGTCTTTCAGGCCGACGGGACGATCAGCGGTTATCGCAACGGAGGGCCCTACGGCCGCCCCTTCAAGAAGGCCGGCCTGCAACCCTACAAGACGGGCGACACCGAGGTCGTCTTTGGTCTCCGTCATGGAACCGGGGTCGGCGGGAACCGCATGCTGAAGGGACGCGTTCACGAAGCCCGTCTGTATGATCGGGCACTCAAGCCGGAAGAAGTCGCGGCGGCCTCACACGACGACGCTGACCACATCTCCGACGCCGAAGTCCTCGCAGTTCTGAAACCCGAGGAACGTGAACGCCTGATAGCCCTTCGTTCGGAACTTCAAGCGCTTCAGGATGAGTTGACCCAGCTGCGATCCCAAGCGCCCGAGCTGAATGGCGCCGCGGCTTCGGCCGCCAAACTTGCCCATGCGATTTTCAACATGAAGGAATTCATCTATGTCCGGTAAACAATTCGTAAACCCGCGTAGCAGCCGACGTGAGGAGGCTCATTCCGAATCGGACCGCGGGTCCGCGCCCCTCTTCTCCCGCCGCCGCGCGCTTGAACTCGCTTCCAGCGGTTTCGGCATGGCCGCCCTGTCCGGCCTGCTTTCGACCGAGCGCGCCCGGGCCGCCCGCCCGTTTCGCCGTCCCCTCGATCACATGCCCAAGGCCCGCAGCGTCATTCTCTGCTACATGTCCGGCGGCGTTTCGCACATCGATTCCTTCGATCCGAAGCCCAAGCTCAAGGAACTCCACGGCAAGCCCATGCCGGTGCAGATCGAGCGCACGCAGTTCAACAACAACGGCAATGTCTTCGCGTGCCCCTTCGAGTTCAAGCAGCACGGCCAGAGCGGCATCCCGGTCAGCGACATTTTCCCCCGCATCGCCGAATGCGCGGACGATCTCGCCGTGATCCGCTCCATGACCACGGCGGTGAACGAGCATGCGCAGGGCAATTTCGCGATGCACACCGGCTTCCCGTTTCTGGGTCACCCCAGCGCCGGCGCGTGGACCGGTTACGGCCTCGGATCCGCCAACGCCAACCTCCCGACCTACGTCGTCCTTCAAAGCGGGGGGGCCGTGGCGCCCCATGGCGGCGTCGGATTGTTCGGCAGCGGCTACCTTCCCGCGGAATTCCAGGCCTCCATCCTCAAGGCGGACAAACCCGAGGCCGTCGCGAACATTCGACCCGGTGAGCCTTTGAGCCTCCAACGCGCGCAACTCGATTTTATTAATCGCGTCGACCGCACCTTCGCCGTCTCGCTCGGCGGGGATTCCAAGATCGAGGCCGCCATCCGTAATTACGAAACCGCCTTCCGCATGCAGACCGCCGTGCCGGAGATATGCGACACCTCCGGGGAGTCCGAAGTCACCCGGAAGCTCTACGGTCTCGACGATTCCGATCCGCAGAAAGTCGCTTATGCGCAGCAGGCTCTTCTGGCGCGAAGACTCGTTGAGAAGGGTGTGCGCTTCATTGAGCTCTCCTGCCTCACCAAGGGCATCGGCGCGGGTGGCGCACCGAATCCCTGGGACCAGCACAATTCACTGGAGAAGGGGCACCGCGCCATGGCCTATCAAGTGGACCAACCCATCGCCGGACTGATCAAGGACCTCAAGTCCCGCGGGTTGTTGGAAGAGACCCTGATCGTCTTCACCGGCGAGTTCGGCCGCACGCCTTTTTCGCAAGGCTCCAACGGGCGCGACCACAATCCGCAGGGCTTCAGTGTCTGGCTTGCCGGCGGCGGCGTGAAGGGCGGAACCATCTACGGCGCCACCGATGAACTCGGCTACCATGCCGTCGACCGGCCCCGCAACATCTACGACCTTTGGGCGACCGTTCTTCACCAACTGGGTCTCAATCACGAGGCCCTCACCTTCCGCACCTCCGGCCGCAACATGCGCCTCACCGACGTGCACGGGCATGTGTTGGATGAGGTTTTGGGATAAACGCAGATGTTAATCGGGCGATTCGGCGGACGAAGCTCCTGCGCCGGGCCCGCGCCGACCCGAACGCTGCACCCAGAGCAAGCGAAGCGCTGGCGCCCTGACAGCGACTCGTGTGAAATCATGGACGCGCGCACGCGAGGATCCCGAGGTCCAGAATCCCGTTGCAAATCGGCTGGGGCGGGTGCATCACCGGAGGGATGCGTGAAATCGGCAACTTGATCGCAGGCGCGCTTGTCCTGGCCTTGACGCCGACCGGGTTCGCCGCCGGGGTCGAGCCAGGGCTCGGGGAACTGAAGTTCTTCGAATCCAGGATCCGGCCGACGCTGGTGGAGCATTGTTACCCGTGCCACTCCGCCGAGGCCGGCAAGTCGAAGGGAGGGCTCACGTTGGACACCCGCTCCGGGGCGCTCCGCGGAGGCGATTCCGGTCCCGCCATTACGCCCGGCCAACCCGCCAACAGTCTCCTTGTCACTGCCATTTCCCATGCGGATCCGGACCTGGAGATGCCGCCCAACAAGAAGCGGCTCCCGGATTCCGTCATTGCCGATTTCCGCAAGTGGATTGAAATGGGCGCGCCCGATCCGCGGGACGACAACAGCGCGTCGAATGACTCAATGGCAAAAGCCGGCGGCGACTTCTGGGCCTTTCAGAAACCACTTCGGGTCGCGCCGCCCGCCACGACCGATTCCGAGTGGTCGCGCCGTCCGTTGGACAGGCACGTTCTGGCCAAGCTCGAATCCTCGGGCCTGACGCCCTCTCCGGACGCCGAGCCCGGCATCCTCCTGCGGCGACTCCACTTTGACCTCGTCGGGTTGCCCCCCTCGCCTGCGGCCAACCGGCGCTTTCGGGCGCGGATCGAGTCCGAAGGCGTGGAGCGGGCCCTCGCGATGGAGGTGGACGCGCTGCTCAGCTCCGAACGCTTCGGCGAGCGTTGGGGACGTCATTGGCTGGACGTCGCCCGCTACGCGGAATCCAGCGGCAAGGACAGCAACTTCACCTTCCCCCACGCCTGGCGTTATCGGAACTACGTCATCGACGCCTTCAACCAGGACAAGCCCTTTGATCGCTTCATTACGGAGCAGATCGCCGGCGACCTGCTGCCCGCGTCTGGTCCCGAGGAACGCGAAACGCTCTTGATCGCCACCGGCTTTCTCGCGATCGGCCCCAAGGGATTGAACGAGATGAATCCCGATCAATTCCGCGCGGACCTGATTGACGAACAGATCGATTCCGTGACCCGGGCCGTCACGGCGACTTCGGTCGCCTGCGCCCGTTGCCACGATCACAAGTATGATCCCTTCACCATGGAAGACTACTACGGTTTGGCCGGAATCTTCCGCAGTTCGAAGACCTATTTCGGCACCCGCGTGGCTCCGAACAACCAACGCGGCGGCGACCTGATTGCGCTGCCCCGCCGCGAGGGTCAGGTGATTCCCAACAAGTCCGTGCCCAAGAAACGGGTTGAGAAGCTCAAGGCGGAGCTTGTGGCCCTCAACCGCGACGAGAAGGAAAGCAAGGCCGCCGCGATGAAGGCGCGATTGGAAGGCGGCGACCCACTGAAGTTCTTCAGCCTCCAGAAGGCGCTTCGGATCATCTGGCGGCGCGGGGCCATCGAGGGCGAACTCAAGTCCGTGGATGAAGAGGGCCGCGCGCTGCCGCTGGCCATGGGCGTGACCGAAGGCGTGACCATCGGGGATGCGCCCTTGCTGGAGCGCGGCGAGATCAAACGTCCGAAAGCCAGCGTGCCCAGGGGGTTTCCCGAAGTCATGGCGATCCCGGCCGGAACCAAGATCCCTCAAGACCAGAGCGGCCGGCTCGAACTCGCCCAGTGGCTGACCCATCCGGATCATCCTTTGACGGCGCGGGTGATGGTGAACCGCATCTGGCGACACCTCCTGGGAACCGGGATCGTCGCGACCATGGACAACTTCGGCTTCAACGGCGAGCGACCGAGCCACCCGGCCTTGTTGGACCACCTCGCGCTGCAGTTCATCGAGAGTGAGTGGTCGGTGAAGGCCATGATCCGGGAGATCGCGTTGTCGCGGACCTATCGCCAGTCATCGGATCATCGCGAAGACGCCTTTCTTGCCGATCCGGACAACCGGTTGCTTTGGCGCGCCAGCAAGCGCCGCATGGACGCCGAGTCGATCCGCGACGCCATGCTGGCCGTTTCCGGTTTCCTCGATTTCAACCGGCCCCGCGCCTCGTTGATCGGCCATCTCGGTCATCGGCCCGTCTCCCTGTTGGCCTTCGCCAAGGGCGTTCCCTCCGATCTCGACGGCTCGGATCATCGTTCGGTCTACCTGCCTGTCGTTCGCGACCGGCTGCCGGATGTCTTCGAGCTCTTCGACTTCGCGGAGCCGAGCCTTGTGACCGGCGATCGGGAAACCACCAATGTCCCACTCCAGGCGCTTTACCTGATGAACGGCCCCTTTGTGAGCAAGCAATCTGTGCGCCTCGCCCGCCGCGTGACGGCCAAGGCCGAATCGACCAAGAAGCGGGTTGAGCTTGCCATCGCGCTCTGTTTCAACCGCGCGCCGGACAAGGCCGAACTGGAACTCGCACACGCATTCTTCGCCCAGCCCGTTGCCAAGGAGGACCCGGCCAAGGCCTGGCAGACCTACTGCCAGGCGTTGCTGGCCACCGCCGAGTTCCGCAACCTCGATTGATGAAGGCCCTGATCTCATACAAACGGGCAGCGGGGTTCTCGCGGCGTCTTCCCTATTCCGTGGCAGACGACGTGGTCAGGCTCCCTCGACCATCCGTTCTAACCCGCCCGCCTCACGCGCTCGCCGGCGCCAGGAACGAACCTTTCTCCCAATCTACCGCATGAGCCCCGACACATTCACCCAGCTTTCCCGCCGCGACGCCCTTAAGGCCGCCGCCTCCGGATTCGGCTACCTCGCTTTCGCGAGTCTCGCGACCCAGTCCGCCGCCAGAAACGGCCTCGCTGTGCGCGAACCCCATTTCAAGCCTCGGGCCAAACGGGTCATCTTTCTCTGCATGAAGGGCGGCCCGTCGCACCTCGATCTGTTCGACCACAAGCCCGAACTGACCCGGCAAACCGGCAAGCCGACGGAGATTGGCAAGGAACGCGGCGGCGCGCGCCTGCTTGGATCGCGCTTCAAGTTCAGACAGCACGGCGCATCCGGCTTGTGGATGTCCGAGCTCTGGCCGCAGCTGTCACGCCACGCGGACGACCTTTGCCTCCTGCACGGCATGCACACGGATCTGCCGAACCATCCCCAGGCTTTCGCCCAGATGCACACCGGCAGCTTCCAGTTCATCCGGCCTTCCCTCGGCGCCTGGACGCTCTACGGCCTCGGCAGCCAGAACGAGAACCTTCCCGGCTTCATTACGTTGAATCCTCCCGCGGACTTCGGGGGCGCGCGCAACTATGGGAGCGCCTTTCTCCCCGCGATCAACCAAGGCGCCAGGATCGGCGGCGGTCAGATCCCGGCCATCTATGCCGCCTTTATCAAGAAGGACCGAGAGCCCGGCCCGCCCTTGAAGAACATTCACAATGAACATCTCTCCCGCGACCTCCAACGCGCGCAGCTCGATCTCGTTCGCGGGATGAATCAACGCAAGTTGGAACGCGACCAACGCCACCCGGAAATCGAGGGGGCGATTGAATCCTTCGAACTTGCCTTCCGGATGCAGGACGAAGTCCCCAAGGTCCTCGACCTCAGCGGCGAATCCGAGAAGACCCGCGAGCTCTATGGCATCGGGCAGGGCAAGGACTCGGATCGCTTCGGCCGGCAATGCCTGCTGGCGCGACGGCTTACCGAGGCCGGCGTGCGCTTCGTGGAGATCACCGCGCCAACGGAATGGGACCATCACCGGCTGCTCCGCGAGCGGCTCGCGTCCAGCTGCGCGACGGTCGATCAACCCATCGCCGGCCTGCTGACCGATCTGGAACAGCGCGGCCTGCTGAAAGACACCCTGGTGATCTGGGCGGGCGAATTCGGCCGCAGCCCCTACGTTCAGAGCGGCGACGGCCGCGACCACAACAACAAGGGCTATACCACCTGGATGGCCGGCGGCGGCGTCAAGGCCGGCCACGCCCACGGCGCCACCGACGAATTCGGCTACCAGGCCGTGGACAACCCGGTGCACATCCACGATTGGCACGCCACCATCCTCCACCTCCTCGGCCTCGACCACCAACGCCTCACCTTCAACTACGGCGGCAGGGATTTCCGCCTGACGGATGTGTATGGGAACGTGGTGAAGGAAATTCTGGCTTGAATCATTCCCGATCCAATCCGAATGACGGATCGCGCCGATTGTGACGGACGACCAGTACCCGGACTTCCGATTCGCCTGCTTCGAAAAGGATGTGATACGGGAGTTTCTTCAGGTTCGATCGTCGATAGACGGACACATCGGCATACCTCTCAGCGATGGTCTTGATGTCGTCCCTGGCCTCCGGGTGAAAACGCAGATTCACTCGTTCAATTGCGTCCGCAGTCTGTCTTCACCTGCTCCCACGACAGACCTTGCACGTCCCCATTGATCATCTCTTTGCTTCGTCGTTCCACCTCGGCGTCATCCACCGAATGGCCCTCGATTTCGAGGCTGTCCAACAGAAACGCGGCCAGTTCAGCGCGTTCTCCTTGCGGGAGCTTGGCAGCTTCTTCCCGGATTTCGGCGACCGTTGACATGTCGCAAACATGCCATACCCCATTCAGCGGGGCAAAAGACATTTTGCTTTGCCAGCAATCGTGAACAACAGGATGGATGACAGAAAGCTGCGAACACAAACACAACCCGCAGGGCTTCAGCGTCTGGCTGGCCGGCGGCGGCGTTAAGGGCGGAACCATCTACGGGGCCACCGACGAACTCGGCTACCACGCCGTCGATTAGCCCCGCAACATCTACGACCTCTGGGCCACCGTGCTCCATCAACTCGGCCTCAACCACGAAGCCTTCACCTTCCGCGCCGCCGCCCGCAACATGCGCCTGACCGAAACCTCTCTGGTGTCCCAAGTAGTTGCTCGGTTGGTTGAATGCCAGCTCACAACTTGCGATTGGGCGCTATCGAGACCGGTTGGTGCGCCTTTGGACGCTGAACTGCGACTTAGCCGCGGGCTGGCCCGCAACTCCGGAATCTGGTGTCGATCAGATTTTAGAAGAAATCCCCTATCTTACTGTGCTTCACCGTCCCTCCACCCAAACCGGCGACGACCAGCCCATGTTGCCGTCTTCCTGTTCGATCCGGAGGTAGTAGCGGTTTTCGCCTTGGGCGGGTTTGGGATCGGTCCAGGTCGTGGTGAAGTCGGGTTTCCCCGGGAAGAAGAATTTGTGGTTCTGCTCGTTGCGGACGACGGTGATGCGCTTGATCGGCGCCGTGCCGTTCACGCGGATGCGCAGTTCGGGCTTCTTTCCGGTTGATTGGATCACGGAGCCGAGTTCCGCGCCGTTGACGGTGAACTCGATGAAGATCTTGTCGGTGGCGGCGACGGTGCGGCGGGCGTTGAAGCCCTCAATGATGCCTTCGCGCGTCAGCTCCTTCACGTAGACGCCGCCGAAGGAGACGTGCGTGGAGATGTGGTCGGAGCTGGCGAAAACGCCGAGCTTGAAGCCGTTGTGCAGGGCGCGCTGATAGACGCCGCGGTTGTGGCCCGCGTTGCGGAAATCCTCGATCGGCGCGGGCGGTTTGGGGAAGCCCTTGGGGCCGCGGGTGGCCGGGGTGTAGGGCTCGGTTTTCTTCAAGCCGACCGTGGGCTGCGGCGCGCCGAGGGCCTCGTAGCTGACGCGCGCGCCCTGGAAGATTTCGACGATGTTTTCGAGCCGGTTGTCGATGCGTTCATACTTGTCCCAATCGGTGCCCATGCCGCTGGCGCCGGTGTGGCTGATGACGGAGACCGGGCCGCCGTATTGTCGCAGCGCGCCCCAGAGTTCCATGGGGCTGATCTCCAGTCCGCCGGGACGCGTGGGATAGAGCGCGTGCCAGGGCGAGTTCTCGTAGAGCTTGCGCTTGATGTAGACGATCGGGCCGCCGCGCTGGGCGAAGACGACATTGCGGTGTCCCCAGGGAAAACGCTGTTCGCGCTCGTAGGCGTAGAGCGAATGGAACCGACCCGGCGCGTGGAAGACATCGACGAGCTTCTGCGTCTGCCACCATTCGTAGGGATCGTAGATTTTGGCGATGTCGGTGTGATCCGAGGTGCCGAGGAAATCCAACGCCGCCATGTCGTAGGCGTAGCGGTAGTGCTCGACGATGCAGCCGTCGAATCCGGTGCGGCAATTGGAGAAGTCGGTGTGCCGGTGCAGGTCGCCCCAGAGCAGCGTGTAGGTCTCACCGTCAATGGTCCAGGTGTGGTGTTCCTCGCGAGGCCGGTCGGGGGTGGGCGGAACGAGATAAGGCTCGGGCGCGTCGAGGAAGCGGATTGAGGAGTTGGGCTTGGGTTGGTTCTTCAACTTGGGCGGTTCGAGCCGGGCCAGATGCACGCCCGCTGTGAGGCAGAGTTTGTTGATTCGTTTGTCGGCGGACCAGCCGAGCCAGACCTGCTTGTCCTTGTCGCGCAGCAATGTGGCGCGTCGGTCCTGGCCGAAGGCGCTGTTCGGGATCAACACCGGCCGCGTCCACTGCCCGGTCCTGGGATTGAAGCGCGCGACGGTGAGCAGCCAGCGGTTTTGGATGAAGGACCGATAGGCGAGCAGCGGAACTCCGGCGGGCGTGAGTCCGACTTCGGGCAGGTTCACGTTTGACGCGCCTTTGGGAAAGGGCTGCCCTTGTCCGGCGACCTTCACTTCGTTGAATGCGCCGGAGGCAATGTCGAAGCGTCCTAGCAGGATGCGCTTGCGCGCATTCAATCCATCGGTGGGAAGGTGGCTGCGCGAATCCTTGCCCCAGTTCCGGCGACCGCGCTCGGCGGCGATCCAGAAACCCTTGCTCTCCGCGTCGGCGCAAATGGACGCCCGCGCCTCGTAGTCCGGGCTGTCGGTCAACCGGCGTTCGACGACCTTGCCCTGCGGAGAGACGCTCGTGAGAAACAGGTTGAACTCACCGCCGCGCGAGGAGTCGTAGACAATCCAGGCGCCGCCTTCCTTCGCGAACGCGACGCGCGGTTCCCAATGACCGCCCGGCGCCTTGGTGACGCGGATCTCATCCGACCAGTCCCCGGTCTTCGGATCAACCCAGCGACAATAGATGTCCGCCTGGCCGCGACGCAGCGACTGCCAGACCGCCCAGACACGCCCGGCGGAATCCACGCCCGAATCGACAAACGTGTCGCTGCCGGCGGATCGCGCGAGGACGGTGGTCTTTCCCGACGCCTCGCCATCGCGAATCTGATCTGCATGCAGGCTGACCACACCATCCTTGCCAAGTCGGCCGTGGAAGATCCACAGGTCGCCGTTGCGATCGACGGTCAGGCTGGGATTGTGGATGACACCGGGTTCGCCCAGCTCCGCGACCACGGAAATCGAATCACCTTCAAGCCGGCCCAGTTTCAAACGGTCGGCCTTGCCGTCGAAGTCGACAAACGCGGTCCAGATCGTTCCGTCCTTGGCGACGCAGAAATCGGGGAAGTCCAACTGCCGCTTGGATTCGTCGAGCGACCAGTGTTGCGCAACGACCGGTGGAACGGGGCTGGGCTTTGGCTCCGCGGCTCCTATGGCATGGTTTGTCAGAAAACCAACCAACGCCACGCCCGACAGGCGACGGATGAGTTTCCAAGATTCGATCATGCTCCGAGTGAATCGATCGGGGCGCCGCGTGTCACGTTCTGATTCCCGGATGAGTGCGGGATTCCCCTCACCTTCGGTCCTGCTCCCCGCAATTTGAGATGCCCGGTCTTGTCCGGGTTTGCTATGGTCCGGCCATGTTTCAGCGTTTGCCGCTCCGCCTTATTGCTCTCCTTTCATTGACGCTCGGTTCCGCTCCCTCCTTCGCCGCCGAGCTCTCCTACTACCTCCCCAAGGATATCCAATACGATCCCGCTATCCCCAAGCCCAAGGAGACCCTGGGCTGGACGGTCGGGGAATGGCACGTGCGGCATGACCTGATGACCGCTTACCTGAAGCGACTGGCGGAGGCCAGCGAGCGGATGCAGATCGAGGTCATCGGGCACACTCATGAACAACGGGAACTGCTGGTGTTGACCGTTTCCTCGCCGGGCAATCTCGGGCGCCTGGAATCGATTCGGAAGGAGCATCTGAAGCTGACGCGGCCGGGCTCGAAACACCAGCCGGCGGCCGAGCAACCCCTGGTCATCTACATGGGCTACAACGTGCATGGCGACGAATCCAGCGCGGGCAACGCAGCTCTGCTGGTCGCCTATCACCTCGCCGCTGCGCAGGGGCCGGAGATCAACGAGCTCCTCGAGAACGCGGTCATTCTGCTCGATCCCTGCCTGAATCCGGATGGTTTGAATCGATTCGCCAACTGGGCCAACTCACATCGGGGCAAGAACCCGGTCGGCGACGTCAATCATCGGGAGCACAATGCGGTCTGGCCCGCGGGGCGCGGCAATCATTACTGGTTTGACCTGAACCGGGATTGGCTGCTGCTGCAGCATCCGGAGTCGCGCGCCCGGATCAAGAAGTGGCACGAATGGCGGCCCAATGTGCAGACGGACTTCCACGAGATGGGGGGCCATTCCACCTACTTCTTTCAACCCGGCGTGCCCGAGCGGAAGAATCCGCTCACGCCCGTGAAGAATGTCCGCCTGACGGAGGTCATTGCCGGCTATCACGCGCGGGCCCTGGACGCCATCGGCTCGCTGTATTACACGGAGGAACGTTTCGACGATTACTACTACGGCAAGGGCTCGACCTACCCCGACATCCACGGCGCCGTGGGCATCCTGTTTGAGCAGGCCAGCTCGCGCGGTCATCTGCGGGAATCGCCCCATGGCGAATTCGATTTCGCCTTCACCATCCGCAACCAATTCCTGACCTCTCTTTCCAGCTTCAAGGGCGCCCTCGCCAACCGGGTTCGACTCCTGGAGTATCAGAAGGCTTTCTACGAACAGGCGTTGGAGGCGGGCCGGAAGCATGAATTCGCCGGCTTCGTCTTCGGTTTGGGCCGGCACAAGACGCGGACGTGGCTGCTCCTGGAAACCTTGCTCCGGCACGACATCGAGGTCCGGCAGCTTGCCGAGCCGGTGACGGTCGGCGAGCTTGCGTTTCCATCGGGCGCCGCTTTCTACGTTCCCATGAAGCAGCCGCAGTATTGGCTGGCCCGCACGATCTTCGAACGGCAGACCGATTTCCCGGACAACATCTTCTACGACGTCTCCGCCTGGACGCTTCCCCTAGCGATGGGCGTCCCTTATGCGCCGATCAAGAAGTTGCCGCGGGACGCCATCGGCGACCGCGTCGGGACCGCTGTCTTTCCCTCCGCGCCGGAGCCCGCAGGCGACGACGCTTATGCCTTCGCCTTCGAATGGAATGAACAGTATGCGCCCCGCGCGTTGCATCGCCTGCTGAAAGCAAAGGTTCGGGCCCGGGTCGCGACCAAGCCCTTGCAGATCCGCGGGGGCGACCAGGAAATCGAATTGGGCCGCGGGACGATCATCGCGCCCCTCGGCATCCAGGATGTCGAACGAGCGGAGATCCTCGAACTGCTGAAGACCATCGCGGTCGAGGACGGCGTGAAGATCCACACGATCTCCTCCGGCCTGACGCCGGGCGGCATCGACCTCGGCAGCCCGAGCCTCAACCCGCTCAAGCAGCCCGAGCCATTGCTGGTGGTCGGCAGCGGCGCCAGCGCCTACGAGTGCGGCGAGGTCTGGCACCTGCTCGACCGCCGGACCGACCTCAGGGTCACGATGGTCGACGGCGAGCGGTTCAATGGTCTGGACCTTGCGCGCTACACGCATCTCATCCTCGTCAATGGCGCCGGTTCGAAGATCACCTCAAGCGGCGTCGAGAAGATCGACCGCTGGATCAAACGGGGCGGCGTGTTGATTGCGACGAAGAACGCGACCGAATGGGCCGCCAAGAATGAGTTGACCAAGGCAACCTTCAAAAAGGAAGACGAGGAGAAGGATGAGTCCATGGACAGCGAGGAGAAGGACAAGGAGGACAAATCGAAAGAACCCAAGCGCTTGAACTACGGCGACCATGACAAGATCGAGGACGCCAAGATCCTCAGTGGCGCCATGTTCGAGGCGGACCTCGATATCACGCATCCCCTTGGTTTCGGTTATGACTCGCGCGATGTCGCCATGTTCCGCAACAGCCGCATCTACCTGCATCCGAGCAAGAACCGCTACGGGACTGTCGCGCAATACAAGGAGGATCCCCTGCTCAGCGGCTACGTTCATGCGGAGGAGTTGGAGAAGCTGAAGGGCACGGCGTCAATCGTCGCCGAGAAGTGCGGCAAGGGAGCCGTCATTCTCATGGTCGACAACCCCAACTTCCGGGCCTACACCCACGGCACGAGCAAGCTCTTCCTCAATGCCATCTTCTTTGGCGGCGTTCTGGAAAAGACAAAGGAGTGAGCGAGCGCAGCGGACGAGAGAAGCCGCGCATCAATCCAGAAGAATCAGTTCGTTGCTCAGTTCGTCCTCGTCGTCTTCTTCGCGCGGCAGGATGTCGCCCAGGATGTCTCCGGCCCGGATCACCGCGTCCTCCAATGCCTTGACGGGCGAGCCGGATTTCATGCCGGCGACAATCAGATCGCACACCTCTTGCCAGGTTTCAGGCGGCAGTTTCTCCGCAATCGTGTCGTCCGGCAACGCCACCACCCGATGCTCGTAGAAGCTGATGTAAATCATCAGTCCCGTCCCGGCCGCGGTCTTGCGCACCTTGGACGACATGAACGCGGCCTGCGCCCCGCGCAGGCATTCCTCCTCCAGCTCCCTGGCGGGAATGAAGGGCAGCGGCAGGACCGGAAACTGTGATGCGAGGGCGCTGCCGCCCGCGAAACCCGCGATCATCGCGATCAGCACGGGTACAAGTCCGGCCCACGAAGGACCGCTGCCCTCCCAGACGGATTGCGCATGAAAGGCCGGACAAGTCAGCCAGCCGGCGACCACTGCCACGATCGCAACCAGGAAGCCGAAGATATCCTCCGCCCGATCGTAGCGCCCCGAGGCCGTGGCGGCGACCGTGACGATCTCTGCGGAAGTCTTCAACTCGGCCTTGCCGATGGCGTCGGCCACGCGTTCGCGATCGTTCTGACTGAACAATTGACTGACTGGTTTCATGATCGAGTTGAGTGGAATAGCGTTACCAGGAGCCGCTGGCGCCGCCGCCGCCCGAGGAACCGCCGCCAAAGGATCCCCCGCTGCCGGCGTTGGAGGCTGCGGCGCGCAAGATGAAGAACAGGGCCACGCCGATGGCCGCAATCAGGGCCCAACCCCAGCCGGAGCGGCCGCTCTTGAACAAGGATACGATCACCCCGATCAGGAGGATCACGCCCAGGATCATGGCCGGCAGAACCCACCAGGGCGATGTCGGCTTCGGCAGCGCCAGCCCCCGGGCCAACTTGTCGAGCCCGTTCACCCCGTCGCGTATGCCGGTCGAAAACTCGCCGCGCTTGAAGGCCGGCACGATCAATGCGTCCATGATGTGCTTCGCCTCGGCATCGTGTTGGCCGGCCCAGGCCTTGCCCAGTTCGATGCGGGCCTTGCGGTCGCCAACCGAAACCAGCAGGAGAATGCCGTAGTTGCGGTTCTGCGAGCCAATGCCCCATTCGTCGAACAACGCCGCGGTGTAGGAATCGACCGTGTGCTCGGTCGCCTGGTATGAGATCAGCGAAGGAATCGTGACAACGAGGACGGGGATCTGCTCGTCCTGGAGCAGCTTGGCGGCGAGGTCGTCGATCGCCCTGGCGTCCGCCTCGTTCAGCAGGCCCGCCTCGTCGACGTAGAAATGTTCCTTGGGAGGCTTGTTGGGAAAGGTGGCCGCGCCGGCGACGCTCACTGACGCCAGGACCAGGGCAGCAAACAGGAGGATCTGGGTGATTCGTGGTCGTTCCATGAGCATTGGAGATCGATGAGCCCCGACGCTAGCGGTCTGTTCCGGCGTTGCAAGGTTCATTTGTTGCGCTTGCAATCGGCGCGGTCAAAACAGGGATCGCGCGACGTGAACGGAGCTTTGTTGGAGACCAGTCGCGGCAACGCGCGGGCGGCCAGGCCCGATCAACCGCGTCCCGGATTCCCGACGGACTGCGGTTGGTCCCGAAGACGGGACACAACCGCGCCCCTTGCAATCTGGCGCTTCGGCTCTACGGTTGGAGGGTTGAAACCCGTCAAACAGTCTCCTGCGATGATACTTCCCGATTGCGTCCTGCTTCCGGGAGAGACATTGCCTTTGTATATTTTTGAGCCCCGGTATCGGACGATGTTGGCGGATGTGCTGGAGGGGTCCCGGTCGTTTTGTGTGGTTCGTCGGATGCCGGGCTCGTTGACCGATGAGCCGGAGAAGGTCGGCTGTGTCGGTTTGGTCACCGTGGCGGTGAAGCAGGACGACGGAACCTCACACCTGCAGATCCAGGGCGCGGCTCGCGTGCGCTTGACGGAAACGACGCACGATCACCCCTATCCCTACTTCAATGTGACGCCGCTGGAATCGGGAACATCTTCGTCCGAGGCTTACGAGGCGGAGCTCTCGCGGATGCATGCCTTGTTGCGCAATCGTCTGGATTCCGGCATCGAGGCGGCCCTGGCCTCGTTGGCGACATCCGAGGAATGTTCCCAGCCCCTCGCCAAGACCCGTCGTCAGCTTGAGGATGGCGCGGCGGCCCTGATTGCCGAAATCGAGAACGAGCCGGATGCCGGCAGGGCTGTGGACAGGGCCACGGCGACATTGCTTTGCGATCCCGACCTGCGGCAGGAACTGCTGGAGGAGACCCATGTGGGCAAACGGATCAAGTTGCTGAATTCGCTCCTGAACGGCGGAACACATCTCTGTTAGGCTCGACGCCTCGTCGAAAGCGTCCCGCTTTGACGCGCGCGCGCTCCGGTCCGCCGGTTCTCCGGGAGTTGACGCACATTTCGGGCTCCTCTAGCTTCTCCGCTCCTCTGCTGCCAAAACGCGCGAGGTTTGAACCATGTCATTTCAAGAAGTTGTCATTCTGGGCCATACCGGCAATGTCGGACGCGAATTGGTCCGCCAGATCGTCGAGCTGGATGGCGTGGGTCGGGGCCACGAGGATCCGACCCGCATCGTCGGCGTCGCCAACACGGCGGGTTACGCAGTCTGTCACTGCGGGTTTGAAACGCAGGTCGGCGAAGGGAAGCCGATGAACAGCGTTGCGGACCTCTCCGACCGTGAAACCTTTCAGGGACTTCCCGGGTTCACCCGCTATCAGGCGGAGCCCAACCAGGTGAGGGAGCGATACGACGAGGTCATCGAGGCGATCCGTGAAACCGGGTTGGCCGGCGAGGTCGTCTATGTGGATGCGACCTCCGCAGGTTCCGACGAACATACCGCCGCCTGGCGTGAGATGCACCAGGCCGTTCTCGACTCCGGCGACAAGCTGGTCACGGTCAACAAGAACCCACTCGCGCTTTCACGTCTGCCCGACTTCCACCGGCTGGTCAACGACCGGCGCCGGTATGGCTTCAATGGCACGGTCATGGCCGGCGGCGACGCGGTCCGGTTCCTGATCGAATGCAAGGATCTGAGCGAGGCTGTATACGGCGCGCAGGGATGCTTCTCCGGCACGCTCGGTTACATCACATCCGAGCTTCACGCCGGACGGCTGTTTTCAGAGATTGTGCGGCAGGCGAAGGCCGAAGGCATCACCGAGCCCCGTCCTCAGGATGATCTCAACGGCCTGGACGTCATGCGCAAGCTCATCATCCTCGCGCGTTGCGCCGGGTGCGAGGTCGATGGCGCCGACCTGAAACTGGAGCCGTTCATTCCGGACGAGTTTACGGCCATTGAGGACGTGGACGAGTTTCTCGACAGGATTGCCGAGCACGACGAGTTCATGCGCGGTCGAATCGTCGCGGCGCAGGCCAACGGCAAGGTTCTGCGCTACGTGGCTGAATTCTCCAGCGAGGCCGGCATCACGTTGGACAACAAGAAGCCGGACACCATCAGCGTGGGATTCCGGGAGATCGAGCCGGGTTCGCCCCTGGGCGGCCTTTCGGGCACGGCCAACATGATCGAGATTTCCTCCAGTCTCCGCGCCCCCCGGGGAGCCGATGGCTGCCCGCACGTGATTCAATCCAAGGGAGCCGGAGTCCCGCGAACCGCAGCCGCGATCCGGGCCAATCTCCTCCAATTCCTCGAACGCAACACGAACACCCCCTGAACGATGTCCGAACCGCAGCCGCAGCAACAGAAGCAGAAGAAGCCGCAGCAACCCGCGCCGGAGGCGGTCGATCTGTCATCGTTCCGCGGCGACGCGCTGGCGAACGTGGAGACCATGCGCGAGGCGGGCATCGAGCCCTATCCGCACACCTTCGACAAGACGCATCCGATTGCGACGATACGCGCGGGCTACGACGCCTTGGAGAATGAACAGACCTCCGAGGATGAAATCGTCACGGCCGGGCGCGTGATCACCAAGCGCAACAACGGGATGTTCATCGTCATTGAGGACCCCGACGCCGAGATCCAGCTCTACACGCCCAAGATCAAGGAGCTCGAGGGGAACCAGCTGCTGGTCATGAAGAGCCTGAAGGCCGGCGATATCGTCGGCGTCCGGGGCAATCCGGCGCGCACGCGGCGCGGCGAGCTTTCCATCAAGACGATCGAGTTGTTCCCGCTTTCCACCTCCTTGCGCCCGAAGCTCAAGCACCATGGCGTGGAGGATCCGGAGGAGCAGATCCGCAATCGCGTGCTGCATCTCGTCACCAGTCGCGAGGCGCGCGAGAAGCTGCGCGTCCGTTTCCGCATGATCCAGCAGATCCGCCAATATCTGAACGACAACGGCTGGCTGGAGGTGGAGACGCCCGTGCTTCAGGCCGTGGCCGGCGGCGCGGAGGCCAAGCCCTTCATCACGCATCACAACAAGCTTCACCAGGACATGTACATGCGCATCGCGACGGAGCTTCACTTGAAGGAGCTCATCGTCAGCGGCGTGCATGAAAAGGTCTATGAACTCGGCCGCGTCTTCCGCAACGAGGGCATCTCCCCCAAGCACAATCCGGAATTCACCACCATCGAGCTCTACCAGGCCTACGCCGATTACCATGACATGATGACGCTCACGGAATCGATCTTCCGCGACGTCGCCAAGAACGTGGTCGGCAAGGAGACGCTGGCCTTCCGAGATCACGAAATCGCGATCGACAAGGATTGGGTCCGCGTCCCGATGCTGGAATTGATCAAGGACAAGACCGGCGTCGATTTCAGCGAAATGGACGCCGATCAGGCGGCCGCCGCGGCAAAGGATCTTGGCCTCGAGCTCGACGGCGGCGAAAGCTGGGGCCTGATTGTCCTGGAGACCTTCGAGGAGAAGTGCGAGGCGGACCTGATTCAGCCGACCTTCGTCATCGATTACCCAGCCGAGGTCTGTCCCCTGTCCAAGAAGCATCGCTCCAAGCCTCGGCTGGCCGAGCGCTTCGAATTGTTCATCGCGGGCATGGAAATGGCCAACGCCTTCTCCGAGCTCTCCGATCCGGTCTACCAGCGTGAGCAATTCACCAAGCAGGTGGAGCTGCGCGACTCCGGCGATGAAGAGGCGCATCCGCTGGACGAGGATTTTCTCCGCGCCATCGAACACGGCTTCCCGCCCACCGGCGGCCTGGGCATCGGCATCGACCGCATGGCCATGCTCATGACCGACTCCTTCAGCATCCGCGAAGTCATCGCCTTCCCCACGGTGAAGAACAAGGACTGAGGCCCGCCCCCTGTAGCCACGGACGTGAGTCCGCTCATTTCCGGGAGGAAGGCACGTTCCGAACGCGCCACCGAAGCATTCTCATCGCAAGCGCTCGTTCTACAGTCGTTGCGCCGACAGTCCAACACCGGCTTCTACCCTTTGCGAACGACCTTGCCGTCTTGCAGTTGAAACTCCGTCTTGCTTGCGAACTGTCGAAATCCGTTTTCGAGCTGGTCCTGCATGTTCGCGGTCAATTGGCTATAGCCAAAGATTTGGGCAGTTTCGCGTAACAACTCCAACTTTGTAAGCCCTGGGTATCTCTCCATCACGAGTGTCATCGCGTTGACTTGCTCCTCGGTCGGAACATCGTCCAGATCCCTTCTGTTATCTGGCTCGTCGGTGTGCGCTCTGAAACCTCGGTATTCGGCAGAATCAATACTCTCGGGCCAATAGAAACAAACGTCACCGGTTTGAGTCATTCGTTTACCCAGTAGAGCGATGGCGGCGATGCGATCTCGGAGCTTCTTCGTGACGCGACGAAAACCCCAGAACTCGGCGACTCGTTGAGCAAGCGTTCTCTCGGATACCGGACCTTCTCGCTCGATGATGCTCGAAACATCGGAAATCACCGTGCTATTCGCGGAGTAGTCGTAAAATCGTTCAGTGTGCCGACGTCGTTGATCGGGCTCACAATTCGTGTATTGGGAATATTTCGGTGGATCGGGAGGTCGGATCTCGGCTTCAGGCAATCCCGATACTTCATTCAGCTCGCGCCTTTGAGTCTCTTCTTCCGTTGCGCGTTCTGCTGCGGAAGGCGTGTTGTTCTCATACGCTGCCATAGGGGTGAATTCCTTCACCGCGAGATGAATGCGTTCCACCAGTCGCTCACGCTCTGTCTCCGGATTCCGAAACCAGTCCGTTGACCAGATTCTGTGAAACTGCCAACCGAGGCCTTCAAGGATGCTCTGCCGTAGTCTGTCGCGATCACGGGCCGTCGCGGCACTGTGGTAGGTGGCTCCATCACACTCTACGCCGAGCACATAGCAGCCTTCATGTTCGGGGTGGACGACAGCAAGATCGATCCGGTAGTCGGAACAACCGACCTG
>Ga0181594_10000951_pt1 | contig 27345 bp, 21 predicted proteins | sample 071ome_18_FD_145603 | JGI IMG/M metagenome (GOLD analysis project Ga0181594, IMG submission 145603) | Coastal salt marsh microbial communities from the Groves Creek Marsh, Skidaway Island, Georgia - 071413BT metaG (spades assembly) | ecosystem: Environmental > Aquatic > Marine > Intertidal zone... | reverse complement strand
ACAAGACGCTTGAAGCCTTAGCGAAAGACGGCACGCTGAGTGTCGACGTGATCTGCCCCGGATTCGCCGCCGACTGCCTCGAGACCCTTGAGGAAATTGCCAAAGAGAATGCCGAGATTTTTCTGAGTGCCGGCGGGCAGTCGTTTCAGTACATTCCGTGCCTCAATGATCGATCCGATCACATCGCCGCACTCGCCGCTGTGCTCGAGGACGAGACACCCCACTGGTTTGATGCCTAGCGAAACCCTGCCCGCAACTCGTCGATAACCGGAAGGGTGTCCGGGCGTTTTTGATGCCAGACAAAAAACGACTCGGCAGCCTGCTCCACCAGCATGCCTAAACCGTCTACAGCCTTTCCCGCTCCGCTGCTGATAGCCCAGCGCATAAACGATGTGGGCTGGTCAGCGTAAGCCAGATCATAGGCCAGCCCCCCGAGCTTAAAAACGTGCTCGCCGACAGTCGGCAAGTCCCCGGTCAGGCTTGTCGAGGTGGCATTGATCACCAGGTCAAATGCCCCCGACAGCTCACCAAATGCCATCCCCTGAACAGAGTCTTTGTCGGACTCATCCGCCAGATCGCGCGCGCGCGAGGCAGTTCGATTGGCGATCACCAGATCGTTTGGCTGAGCCGACAGCAGCGGCTTGAGAATTCCTCGCGCCGCCCCGCCTGCGCCCAAGATCAAGACGCGCATCCCGCGCAGGGGGCTCGCCAGATTAATCTCTAGGTCCCGCAGCAAGCCCGCACCATCCGTGTTGTCACCGGATATTTTTCCGTCCGGCAAAAACACAAGCGTGTTCACTGCCTGGGCTGCACGGGCGCGATCGGATAACGTCTCGGCCAACCGGTAAGCGGCCTGCTTGAAAGGAATCGTGACGTTTATGCCAATAACGCCGCCGGCCTGAAGGTGGCGAACGCCTTGCTCGAAGGCAATCGGATCAAGATCAACCGCCTCATACGTTAGCGTGATCCCAAACTGCCGAGCGAAGGCGTCATGAATGCGCGGCGACTTGCTGTGGGCCACGGGATGTCCCACCACCGCAAAGCGAAGCGACCGGCGTTCGAAATCAAAAAGATCGGTCATGAATCCTCTTCGCTTTCAGTAAATGGGTTCACCGGGATACGGGGTCGTGCCCAGTGCGATTACACTCTAGGTCCAAATTCTAGATGAAATGATTGGCTGACTCGCGCCTTGATCCCATCCCTATCGGCTGATATGTCCGCTATCGCTCGCCTGTCCTGATCATGACTAACCCTGGCCGAACGCCCGCGCCCGAAAGCATCGCCGCTATCGTGCGCAAGCACCGGGAAACGCTCAGCGAAGGGCACCCCCCGCCCCGTGCGTCGATTGAAAGCCAAACTGACGGGGTGTCTTTGGATAAAGCGCTCGCCGGCAGCGATTTCATCGCCCGCAGTCTCGCCAGCGCCGCCACCTGGAAAGCCTTGGCGCCGGGCATTGGCAACGCCCGAGCCGTCGGAGAAATTACCGAAACCATAAACCAGATCGCCGCCAGTACCGATAATCTCTCACCGGCACTTCGCCGCATCAGAAACCAAGAGATCGCCCGGATCGGTTGGCGCGATCTGGCCGGCATGGCCCCTCTCAGCGAAGTCATCACCGCCTTGTCAGAGCTGGCTGATGCGTCTATCGAAGCGGCCCTCTCACAGGCGCATCACGAAACAGTAGAGCGGTTTGGCGAGCCCATCGGTGAAACCAGCGGCAAACCCGTGCGGATGACGGTGCTCGGTCTTGGCAAATTGGGCGGGCGAGAACTCAATATGTCTTCGGACGTTGATCTGATTTTTGCTTTCCAGGAAAGCGGCGTCACGGACGGCCCGAAATCGATCAGCAACCATGAGTTCTTCATCAAGGTGGGGCAGCGTCTGATTGATTTGCTGCAGCGCCCCACCGCCGAAGGTATCGCGTTTCGGGTGGACATGCGCCTTCGCCCGAACGGCGAGAGCGGCCCGCTGGCGCTTTCGTTCGATGCCATCGATCACTATTACCTGACGCATGGTCGTGATTGGGAGCGATATGCGCTGATCAAGGCCCGTCCGGTGGCGGGCGACCGGGAGGCAGGGGATATATTGCTCTCCGGCATCCGCCCGTTCGTGTACCGAAAGTATCTGGACTTTGGGGCTATCGACGCCATTCGAAGCATGAAGTCCCTGATTGAGCAGGAGCTTGCCAAGAAGTCACTGGCGCATAACGTCAAACTTGGCCGCGGCGGCATCCGGGAGATTGAGTTCATTGTCCAAAGTCACCAGCTTATTTTTGGGGGCCGCAACCATCGGCTACAAACCCAAAGCCTTTATGACGCCCTCGAGGAGCTGGCGCGCTCGGAGGTACTGCCCGCAACCACTTGTGCAGAATTGCGCGAGCACTACGAGTTTCTCAGAACCGTCGAGCATCGCCTGCAAATCCTCGATGATCGTCAAACCCATACCCTGCCAAGCGACGAACTCGCTCTGGCCCGCGTGGCCTACGCCAGCGGTTTTCAACATCCGGACGCGTTGCTGAACCGACTAACTATCGTGACTGACGCCGTCCACCGGCAGTTCGAATCTGTCTTCCGGTACGAGGAGAGCGAACCGCAACAAACCCCTGACATCTTTCAAACCCTGTGGCGCAGCGCCATGGCAAACGAATGCGATACCGAGTCCTGTCGCGGTACGGCCTTTGGAGATCCGGAAAAAATTGTCGACCTGCTTGCCAGCATCCCGCGAAGCCGTTTTTATCAGTCTTTTTCGAGGGAAGGGCGCGAACGTCTGGATCGGCTGATGCCGGTCGTGCTGGCGCGTTGCGCCGACTCGGAAGATCCGGACACGGCGCTGGCACGAGTGACGTTTGTCATCCAGTCTATTGGTCGCCGTTCAGCCTATCTCGCTATGCTGTACGAAAACCAGCTGGCACTTTCACAACTGGTCAAGTTAGTTTGCGCCTCCAGCGAAGTCAGTCAGTGGATTGCCCAGCACCCGGTGATTCTCGATGAACTGCTGGATCCCATCGCCGGCTTCGAAGCGCTCGACGACAAAAGCATCACGCAAGAACTGGGACGAAAACTGGATGACCTGTCAGACGATCTGGAGGCCGCTATGGAGCGCCTTCGGGAATTTCGGCAGGCTTTCACCCTGCGCGTGGCAGCCGCTGACCTGGCTGGACTGATCGATACACAGGGCGTCGCGACGGCGCTGAGCGCTCTGGCCAGAGCGGTATTGATACAGAGCGTGCGGCTCGCGGAGCGCACTTTGAACACCATTGATAAACCAGACGAGGCGATGCTCGGTATTATTGCCTACGGCAAGCTCGGCAGCGGCGAACTGGGTTATCACTCCGACCTTGATATTGTTTTTGTTTTCGAGGAGCCGGACGGTGAGAGCGGTGAACGGGCGTCTGCCCGCCGCCATTACTTCGGGAGGCTCGTCCAGCGGCTGACCCATATCCTGACCACCAAAACACCTGCCGGCGACGCCTACATGATCGACACCCGCCTGCGGCCAAGCGGCAACTCGGGAACCGTGGTCACACCGCTGCGCGCCTACGCCGAATACCTCGAACACGACGCATGGACGTGGGAGCATCAAGCGCTGGTCCGTGCTCGCCTTGTCGTGGGCAGCCCATCGATGCAGGTCACCTTTGACCGCATTCGGAACCATCTGCTCTGTCAGGCAAGGGATATCGATACGCTAAAAGCCGACGTGCTCTCCATGCGCCGACGAATGTGGGAGCATCAAAACAAAGAGAGAAAAGCCGATGACGAATTTCACCTGAAGCACGACCCCGGCGGACTCATTGATATCGAGTTTTTGTGCCAATACTGGGTGCTGGCTCATGCCGCTCACCACCCCTCACTGACCGCCTTAACGTCGAACCGAGACATCATCGCTGAGCTTAACGCGCTCGGGCTTCTGAGTCGCCCACATGCGCAGGCACTCGCCCAGGCGCTGGAGACCTATCTGGCGCATGAAAATGCCATCAAGTTACGGCGGGGAGAGTCTCGCGTTCATGCCGAGCGGTTTAAGGCAGAGCGCGAATCCGTGCGATCCATTTGGGTGCTGACCTTGGGTGACCGGCAGGACCGAATGGATTCCGCTCCTTGAGAGACCTAAGTCGCACAAAGTCTCTGACCCAATCAGATACAATGGCACGGACTTAGGTATCTCTTCACTCAAATGAAAGACCAGTTGCGAATCGGGCTCGTCATCGGGTCATTTCACAAAGAAGCCTGCGAGACCATGCGCGATGCCGCCAAAGCGGAAGCGACGCGCCTTGGTCTTGAGGTGAATGAGGAGCGTTGGGTCCCCGGATCCATGGAAAAACCGCTAGCGGTTAAACGGATGCTCGCCAAACCGACCATCGACGCCGTCGTCACGCTCGGCATCATTGAGCGAGGCGAAACCGGCCACGGCCGCACGATGGGCCATGCGGTCATTCAAGCCCTGATTCAACTGCAGCTGGCAGCAGACAAACCGGTAGGGGTGGGCATACTCGGACCGGATATTCTGCCGGAACAGATCCCTGCACGGCTGGTGCCATATGCGCAGGATGCGGTGCGGGCCGTGCAGGTCATGCTTTCACAAAAAGCCGGGTAGCGTCCGAAAATCGACAGCTTCTGCAATAATCGCGCTCTTCGGCTCCGATTAAATGAAGAACGCACCCAACGGAAAGGAAAGAATCATGTCATTCTCAGATCGTGACGGCGTCATCTGGTTCGACGGCAAAATGGTGCCGTGGCGCGATGCTCAAGTCCATGTGCTGACGCACACCCTACATTACGGTCTTGGTGTCTTTGAAGGCGTACGCGCCTATCAAACCGACCGCGGAACCGCGATCTTCCGACTGGCCGATCACACCGACCGACTCTTTCGCTCGGCTCATATTCTCGGCATGAAGATGCCTTTTGATGCGCAGACGCTGAACGACGCACAAGCGGCCGTCGTGCGAGAGAACCAGCTCGCCACCGCTTACCTGCGACCGCTCGCCTTTTACGGATCGGAAGGTATGGGAATCCGTGCCGACATGCTGAAAACCCACATCGCGATCGCCTCATGGGAGTGGGGCGCCTACCTCGGCGAAGACGGCCTCAAGAACGGAATCAAAGTAAGAACGTCATCGTTCACGCGTCATCACGTCAACATTACGATGTGCCGGGCGAAAGCCTGCGGCAACTATATTAATTCCATGCTGGCGCTTCAGGAGGCGCTGTCCGGTGGCGCAGACGAGGCATTAATGCTCGATGCATCGGGCTACGTGATGGAAGGCAGCGGCGAGAATGTGTTCGTCGTCAGAGACGGCGTCATCTACACCCCGGACCTGACCTCCGCGCTTGAGGGCATCACCCGCGACACCATCATCAAGCTCATAGCGGAAGCCGGACTCACCGTCATCGAAAAACGCATCACCCGCGATGAAATCTATGTGGCCGACGAGGCCTTCTTTACGGGGACCGCGGCCGAGGTAACGCCGATCCGGGAACTCGATGGCCGGCAGATTGGTAATGGTGGTCGAGGGCCTATTACCGAACTGCTCCAGACAAAATATTTTGATTGCGTGCAGGGGCGAGACCGTAATCACGACGACTGGCTGACCTTCGTCTAAATATTCCCAAGCGATGGATAAGGCATTTGTCACCGGGGCGCCCAGCACAAGCCCACGGCAACACCAGATCAGCGAGGCGGATTTACCCCTGCACTGCCCGCCAGACGATACCGCGCTGTGGAGTCAGCACCCGCGCGTGTATCTTCCCATCGCCGCGGGCGAGACCGCGCTCTGTCCTTACTGCGGGAACCGGTTTTTTCTGCCGAAGAGCCGCTGATTGCCGCAAACCGCTCGGCCTGTGGTGAAAACCCGCTCTAGCATGCTGATCATCGGTCCGGCCTGGGTAGGGGACATGGTGATGGCTCAGAGTCTTTTGCGAGCCGTGAAATCAGCCCATCCTAACTGTGGCATCACAATGATCGCACCGACCATGACGGCGCCCCTTGCTGAACGCATGCCCGAAGTCAGCGACGTAATCGTGGCGCCGTTTCAGCACGGTCGATTGGATTTAATAACGCGGTTTCGGATAGGCCGCTCCCTTCGGCACCGTGGTTTTGAACAGGCCATCGTCTTGCCAGGGTCACTCAAAGCGGCACTGGTGCCCTATTTTGCCGGTATCCCGCACCGAACCGGCTATGCCGGCGAACCACGCTGGGGCCTCCTTAACGATATCCGCCCGAGCCCAAAAGGCAAGAAGGATTTAATGGTCGAGCGATACGTTCGTCTTGGTCGAACTCGAAAGGACGCGCTCGTGCATCATCTGCTTGAGCCGCGCTTGCGAACTGATGTCGCCAAAGCTCATGAGGCACTGAAGCGCGTCGGAAGCGCTTCGCCAGCCGGGCCCATTCTCGCCCTATGTCCGGGCGCTGAATACGGTCCAGCCAAAAAATGGCCAGCCAAACATTTCGCCGCCTTAAGCGATCACTACAGTCGGTTGGGCTGGACCATCTGGATCTTGGGCGGACCTAAGGATCGCGCGACAGGACAGGACATCGTGGCGGCCTGCCAATCCCCTCAAACCGTGACCAACCTCGCCGGGCAGACCACACTTCTTGAAGCGCTCGATCTTTTATCGATCAGTCATGCCGTGGTCAGCAATGACTCAGGCCTCATGCACGTCGCCGCAGCAACGCAGCGGCCAGTGATAGGCATCTTCGGCTCTTCAAGCGAAGCACACACTCCGCCGCTGGGTGAGACCGCCGCTGCGGTGTCTCGCACCCTGGCCTGTCGACCCTGCTTTGCTCGCGACTGCCCGTTGGGACACACCGATTGTCTTGATAGCCTATCGCCCCACGAGGTAATCGAACGTCTTGAACAGCTTCTCGCGAGGGCACCATCGCAGTGAACGATATAATTTTCATCGGTTCACAGGAATAAAGCCCGTGTCATCGAAAAAATTAAAGGTTTTGGTCACCGGCGGCGCCGGGTATATCGGCTCCCACACGACCCACCAGCTGGTTGAGGCCGGTCATCGGGTCACGGTGGTCGATAACCTCTACAGCGGCCATCGCTGGGCCGTGCCAGCCGATGCCGAGTTTGTTGAGGCAGATGCCGGCGATCGGTCCAAGATGCTCGCGCTGATGAGCGACGCGTCATTCGATGCCGTCATCCATTTCGCGGGACACATCGTCGTTCCTGAATCGGTGGCAAATCCGGACAAGTACTATCGGAACAATGTCCTGGGATCTTTAAACCTGATTGACAGTGCCGCAGCCTGCGGTATCGGGATGTTCATTTTTTCTTCAAGCGCGGCGGTCTATGGCAACCCTACCTATATTCCGGTCTCGGAAACCGCCCCGTTGAGTCCGATTAACCCGTACGGCCGCACCAAGCTCATCACAGAGTGGACCCTTCAGGACATGGCGCAGCGTGACCTCCAGCCCAATCCCCTTCGCTACGTTGCGCTACGGTATTTCAATGTGGCCGGCGCGCATCTCGACGGACGGCTCGGCCAAGCCACTCCCGAGGCCACGCACCTCATCAAAGTCGCGTGTGAGACCGCGTGCGGTAAACGGGATCTCGTTTCGATTTTTGGCACCGATTACGACACGCCCGACGGCACCTGCATTCGGGACTACATTCATGTGCAAGATCTTGCCGACGCCCATCTCAAAGCCCTGGACTATCTGGCAACCGGCGGGGAATCGCGCGTTCTAAACTGCGGCTACGGTCATGGGTATAGCGTGCGCGAGGTGCTTGATACCGTTCGGCTGGTGAACGGTGCGGATTTTCCGATGTCAGAAGCTTCGCGGCGGGCGGGTGATCCAGCACAACTCGTGGCAGATAACCGGGCGATTCGCGAAACGCTGGGCTGGGCGCCGCGCTACGATAATCTTGAGATCATTTGTGAGACCGCGCTGCGCTGGGAGCGAAACGGCAATCGGCCGCTTTTTAAGACCAGTTAAACTATCCGCTCTGCGCACGACCTGCCGGTCGACCCCCACAACATGAAGCTAGCGCTCTGTCTTTATAAGTATTTTCCCTACGGCGGCCTCCAGAGGGACTTTTTGCGTATCCTGAACGAATGCCAGCAGCGCGACCATGAGGTGCACGTTTACACCTCAGAGTGGCAGGGAGACAAACCCCACGGGATAAGTCTTAATGTTCTGCCAGCCAGTCGTATCGGCGGCAACCACGTGCGTGACCGGCGGTTCTTCAATCAGATGCAAAAAGCCACAGCGCCTAAGCGCTTCGATGCGATTGTGGGTTTCAACAAGATGCCGGGTCTGGATGTGTATTACGGTGCTGATTTTTGTTATCTCGGCAGAACGGCACCGCAGTACGGGCCCCTGTATCGACTGACGCCCCGTTACCATCATCTGTACACGTACGAAAAAGCCGTTTTCAGTCGCGACAGCGAAACCCAGATCCTCTCTCTTTCTCAGCGCGAGAAAACCGTCTATCAGCAGTACTACGGCACTCAAGAAGAGCGCTTTCATCTGCTGCCACCGACGCTCGATCTTGACCGTCGACCGGTAGCCCATCGCGAGAGCGTAAGGCACAAGATCCGCGACACGCTCGGCGTATCGCCATCCGACGCGTTACTGCTATTCGTCGGCTCGGGTTTCAAAACCAAGGGGCTGGATCGGGCGCTGATCGCCCTTGCCCATTTGCCTGAGTCGCTTGCCAGGACCACGCGACTCGTGGTGATCGGGCAGGATCAGGCGAGCCCTTATCTCCGACTCGCCCAAAAACTGGGCGTTGCCGAGCAGGTGCAGTTCGTTGGCGGACGAACCGACATTCCAGAACTGCTGGCCGCCGGTGACCTGCTGGTGCATCCGGCCTACATGGAAAATACCGGAACCATACTGCTGGAGGCGATCGCGGCGGGGCTGCCGGTGCTGGCCACCGATGTCTGCGGATACGCCGGCCATATCGCGATGGCAGATGCCGGCAAGGTTCTACCGTCTCCGTTTGATCAGGACCAACTGGATTTCGAGCTGGCTTCAGCACTGCTGACCGAAGACCGACAACGCTGGTCTCAGAACGGGCTCACCTACGGTGCGCAAACCAGCCTCTATCAGATGCCCAAAAGCGCAGCCGATGCTATCGAAACGATCGTCGGGCAAAAAGCCCTTTCGAGGCAAACACCCGCAAGGCCCTCGACAAGTCCGTGGGTTTTCCTTAGGAAAGATCTGGAATCACTGGGTCAATTTGAGGACATCATGTCGCTTGGCGGCGAGGTGTACCGGGAGGCGCCGGGGCGGCGCACCGTTCGCTTTGAGCGAAACAACCAGCGGTATTTCCTTAAAACCCATACCGGTGTCGGCTGGCAGGAGATCATCAAAAACCTGTCTTATCTTCGACTGCCCGTTATTGGCGCCATGAACGAGTGGCATGGCGCTCATCATCTGCAGCGCCTCGGAATTGATACGCTCAGCATCGCCGGATACGGCACCGCGTCGGGCAGCCCGGCCCGCCGGCAGTCCTTCATCATCACCGATGAAATTACCGATGCCCAAAGCCTCGAGGAGTTCTGCAGCCCATGGAAATCCCGCCCGCTTAAAGACAGCAGCGAGATACGCTTTAAGCGCTGGCTGATCACACAGCTTGCGACCATCGCGAGGCGCCTTCATCAAAGTGGCGCCAATCACCGGGACTTTTATCTGGTGCATTTTCTGCTGCAGCCTGGTTATGAAAATGAAAAGATAATCCCTCAAAGCAGTCGACTGGCCGTTATTGACCTGCATCGGATGCAGCTGCGAGGCAGTACCCCCAGACGTTGGCGCATCAAGGACGTTGCCGGCCTGCACTATTCGAGCATGGATCTAAAGCTCACCGATCGCGATCGATTGCGCTTTATGAAAATCTATTCAAGCGCGCCGCTGAGGGATATTCTGGCCAACGAGCAGGACTTCTGGCAGGGCGTAGGCCGGCGCGCTCAAAGACTCTATCAAGCCGAAAAGCGTCGCTCCCCACAACGCCGTCCGGTGCCCGCACAATCGATGCCGATCGCGAAAGCCTCCGTTGAGCGAGTCAGGGGTACGTGACGCCAGACCCATCGAACCGTGGCGAGAATCGGTTCTCACTGCTCAAGAACGATCTTCTCGAAAAACAGTCGGGCCGACTTTTCGCCCAATACCTTTCCTCTTACCAATCCCCTCTGCTCGACCAGCTGCTGGAGGATCCTAATCGCGTTTTTCTCGAGCCCGGAGCTGAGATTCTTAAGGACGATGCCAAAACTGCCGTCGCGCGCACGTCTTTTGATGGCCGCTCCATTGTCGTAAAGCATTACCCTGTCAAAAACGCCTGGCATCGCATACGCCTTGTTTTCAAGGCCTCAAGGGCACAGAACAACTTTCAATACGCCCAGACACTTTCCCAGATCGGTATTCGCGCCCTAAGGCCGGTCGCATGGATTCAGGAGCGCCGGTTTGGGGTGCGCGCCCAATCGTGGCTCGTGTACGAGCACATCGACGACAGCATCTGCGCCGATACGCTCACGGACGACTCCGATCCCAAGACCGTCGATCGCGTTATGCAGACAGTGGCTCACAACCTTCGCATCATGCGGGAGAGTCTGTTGTCTCACGGCGATATGAAACCCTCCAATGTACTGATCACCGCAAACGAGGTGGTCTTGATTGACCTTGACGCGATGCAGGCCTACCCCGACGCCTCACGCTGTGAAAAAGGTCTTGCCAAGGACGTTGCCCGCTGGATGCGGTGGTGGCGATCGGACCGTCCGCAGCCCGCCATCGCGGATAAGGCGCAGACCGCGCTCAAGACTGCTGGCTTTGAGGTGTTATCGCCCTAGCTTGGGCGCCGGTCCAGACGCAGTCGAGCCGCAAAATAAGGGTGGTCGGACGGTCCGGCCGGCGCACTCCAGACCGCTTCTGCCGTTAGCCCTCTCAATAAAATCATATCCACGCGTCGCTGCGTCGGCTCCACGTCCGAAAGCGCGTCGGTCGCATCCTCGGGCAGGTGTCGGCGCATGGCCGGATCATCGGAGGTCGCGTTGAAATCACCCAGCAACACCGCGCGCGGATAATGGGCAAACGCTTGCATAACGGCCTTCAGCGGCTGCTCGCCCTCTGACGGTTTCGATAAATGGGTGTTCAATATATGAACGTCACCGTGCCGGCACGCCATTCGATAGACGCTAAAAGATCGATGCGCTCTTCCCGTCGAGGGAAACACCGGAACGGTGTGCCAATCCGCGATCGGCAAACGACTGAGCAAGGCATTTCCCCTCTGTGGGAAAAAAATGAGTTTTCGCGTGGGCGCAAAATGCATACATCGTTTAAGGCGTTGCGCCAGGCGGCTCGCCTGATCGCGAGGCCGGAAAAGACTGGTTCCCTCGACTTCCTGCAGAGCCACGATATCGGTATCCCGGATTACATTTGCAATGCGTGCCAGATCTTTTCTGCCGTCGAGTCCCCGAGCGCGATGAATGTTATAGGTGCCCACCGTAAAGACATCGCTCGATTCCCATGACATCGAGGCATTGGCGACAATCGACCCTCCGTTTCGCGCTTTAACCGGCCACGCGCGGCCAGCCAGAAACAAAGCGGCTACGATCGAAAGGCCCCAGGCCAGTTGCGCGATAGTCATTCAGCAGGATCTTTGGGCAGTAAGGGCCTTATTTGAGCACGATCCGCACGGAAGTCGGAGCGTTTGGCTTCGTTATACTGGTCAAAAACGCGCCGTCGAGCAGTTCGCCAGCGACAGTCGATGGGACTTGAATCCCTCTTCATTTTAACCGGCCCAACAATCATTTCTGGAATCACGCCTATGAAGACCGCATTTGCCAGTGACGCCCGTTTTCTCGATCACGATACCGGTGTTGGCCATCCAGAGCGGGCCGCGCGAATATCGCACACGCTAGGGTTTCTGGATGCGCAGTCGTGGTTTTCGTCTCTGCTGAAAGTCAGCGCCACCGTATGTGAACCGGATGCGATTCTTTCCATGCATGATCCCGAACTTCTCGCTAGGGCCAAATCAAGCTGTGAGCAAGGTCGACCGTATCTGGATTCGCCGGATGTGGCCATCAGCGCCGACTCGTTTGAGATTGCCCGCCTGGCCGTTGGCACCATGCTCACCCTCAGCGACCGCATCATCAGCGGCGAGGTCGATAATGGCTTCGCGCTGATTCGCCCGCCTGGCCATCATGCCGAACACGGTGAAGCACTGGGCTTTTGCCTTTTTAACAACATTGCCATCACGGCGCGCTATCTTCAGAAACACCACGGTCTTGAAAAGATTCTTATCGTCGATTGGGACGTGCACCATGGCAACGGCACGCAGCATTTATTCGAAGAAGACCCGAGCGTCTTCTTTATCAGTACCCACCAATACCCGCATTACCCCGGCACCGGGTCACGCAGCGAGACGGGTATCGGTGCAGGGAACGGCGCCACGCTCAATTGCCCGATGAACGCCGGTGCCGGCGATGAGGACTATCGGGCGGCCTTTCAGGAAAAGATCCTGCCTGCGATTCATGACTTCAAGCCCGACATGATCCTCATTTCGGCGGGATTCGATGCCCATCGCGCGGACCCGCTCGGGGCCATCAACCTCAGTACCGAGCAGTACGGCTGGATGACCGCGCGGCTCATGGAATGCGCGGATCAGTACTGTCACGGACGGCTGCTTTCCGCGCTGGAGGGCGGTTATGACCTGGACGCGCTCGCGCAAAGCGTCGCTACCCATCTTGCCGTGATGAGCGGGCAAGGCCTCGCGTCAGCGGGCGATTAAGCCCGACCCCAGTTCAGGCCAACATCACCCGTAGAACGCCAGTACCAGCGAAAGGGTCACCACCGAAAGGCCCGTGCTCAGCACCACCGCCGTGCCCGCCAGCGGCTGTGCACACGCGTAGCGTTCGGCAAAAAGATAGCTATTGATTCCCACCGGCAGGGCGGCCATGACTACCAGCACAGCCTGCCAGACCACCGGTATATCCAACGCCCCGGCCACCGACCAAACCATTAGAGGCAGCAGCACGTTCTTGATCAGCACCACGACGCTTGCCGAGCGCAGCACGCCGCCGATCGGATAAAAACTGAGCGCGGCGCCGAGTGCGAACAAGGCGCCGGGCCCTGCCGACCGACCCACCAGGTCAAGAATATCCAACAGCGGTTGCGGTAGCGGGGTCTGGGTTAGGTTCACCAATACGCCAAGACCGATACCAATCAGGAACTGATTAGTCAGGATGCTCCGGAGGGCCGATCCACCAATGGAGTCGCGCGCGCCTTTGGCTTTCGCCAATTCCTGAATCACTATCATGATCGGAAAAAACAATGGTGCCTGAAACGCCACCAACAGCACCAACGGCACCGTCGCGGCTTCTCCGTAGGCCATCATCACCAGCGGAATGCCAAGCGGAATAAAGTTGCCGTAGCTGCTGGCGAAAGCGAATACGCCGGCCGTAGCACTCGAGCGTAATCGCCAGCGTGAAAGCAGAAAAGTGCTCATCAGGACTGCCCACGCACACCCAAAATAAGCGATGACCGCTCGCCAGGGAATCACCTCGGGCCACGCCACCGTGCTCATCGTTCTAAAAAGCAACAGCGGCACGGCGATATTGAATACGTAAAGCGATAACCCGCGCACGGCGGCACTATCCATCCAGCGGCGCGCGCCCACCACATAGCCCATGGCGACCACGCCGAAAATCGGAAGCACAATATCGATAACCGCGGGCGCCAGATTCATGGTGATGGAGCGTTTTGAAAAGCCGACGAATGCATAACGGGATCAAACGAAGAGGCGTCCTCGCCGGTTGATAAGCGTCGCGTCGAACCAGACAATCGACCGGAGGTATTTGCCATGCGCAAGCATAGACGTTAAATTCGCGCTTGCCCAATCCGGCCCTGGCCTGATTTGGGCACCAAGGCGTTGAAGGGGACGAGTAGTTGGACCCACCCGCGCTCAAAGAGACCGAGGGCTGCTGAAATCCTCGGGCCGGGAGCCGACGAAGATCACCCCAGAGCCGCTGACCGAACCGCACACCGCGCACTAGGCTCAGCCGCATGACCCCCGAAACGGGTTGGACACGCAAGACGTGTCAAGGCTCGGCGCACCGTTCGCCGAGTGCAGCCGGGTGGTACCGCGCGCGAGACCCTCTCCCCGAGTGGACTCGAATCGCCCCGGACAGTATCCCAATAACCGGGGCCTAAAAGCGCGAGCCATTATGAGTTTCAGTAAAGTCGATTCCCGTTACGACGGGCCTCAGCTCGAGGAAAACATTCTTGCCTTCTGGCGAGAACAGGACGTCTTCAAGCGCAGTCTTGAGCAAACGCAAGGACAGCCGCTCTTCACCTTCAACGAAGGGCCGCCCACGGCAAACGGCCGGCCGGGTATCCACCACGTTCTGGCGCGAAGCTTTAAAGATATTTATCCGCGCTACAAAACCATGCAGGGCTACCACGTTCCTCGAAAAGCGGGGTGGGATACCCACGGCTTACCTGTCGAGCACGAGATTGAAAAAGAGCTCGGCATCTTTGACAAGAAAGAAATTGAAAAACAGATCGGGGTGGCCGAGTTCACCCGACGATGCCGCGAATCGGTAATGCGCTACATCGGTGACTGGGAAAAGATGACCGAGCGCATGGGGTTTTGGGTAGATCTCGACGAGGCGTACTACACCCTGAACAACGATTTCATCGAATCCGTGTGGCATCTGCTCAAGCAGATCTGGGACAAAGGACTGATTTACCAGGACGACAAGGTCGTTCCCTATGATCCGCGGATCGGGGCCACGCTCTCATCGCATGAGGTGGCGCAGGGCTACAAGGAGACCGTTGACCCATCGGTCACCGTTCGTTTTCGACTGCCAGATGAGAACGCCTCTTTTCTGGTCTGGACGACTACACCGTGGACCCTTCCCTCCAATCTCGCCCTCGCTGTCGGTGCCGATATCGATTACGTCTATGTGCAGCATGGAGACGAGATTCTGATCCTGGCAGAAGCGCGTGCGCAGGCTGTGCTGCAGCAGGACGATCTGCATATCACCAAGAAGGTAAAGGGTGCCGAACTCGCAGGGAAACACTATCAGCGGCTTTTTGACTACCTGCCCGCGACGGGTGATATCTGTCGCGTGCTGATCGCTGACTTTGTTACCACTGAAGACGGCACAGGTATCGTGCACGTGGCGCCCGCCTACGGCGTCGACGATCTCGCGCTGGGTCAGGCTAACGGATTACCGGTGGTGCACGGAGTAGGGCTGGACGGTCACTTTGTGGACGAGGTCACACCGGTCGCTGGAAAATTCTTCAAGGACGCCGATCCCATTCTCATTGAGATCCTCAAGGAGCGGGGCGATCTCTTCCGGCATGAGCCGTACACGCATAACTATCCGTTCGGATGGCGCACCGGCGACCCGCTGATCTACTACGCCAAGAACGCATGGTATATCCGCACCACGTCGGTTCGCGATCGGATGGTCGAACTCAATAAGACGATTAACTGGGTGCCGGCTTCGATCCGTGACGGGCGCTTTGGTAACTGGCTCGAACACAACATCGATTGGGCGCTTTCGCGCGAGCGCTTCTGGGGTACGCCGCTGCCGGTGTGGACAGACGGCAACGGTGACTTCATCTGCATCGGCTCACTGGCGGAACTCGAAGCCCTTTGCGGGCGATCGCTCAAAGACACTGACCTGCATCGCCCCGCGATCGATGAGGTTCAGTTCACCCATCCTGAAAACGGCCGCCTCTACAAACGCGTCCCCGAAGTCATCGACTGCTGGTTCGACTCAGGCGCGATGTCCTACGCCCAATGGCACTACCCGTTCGAAAATCAGGAGATTTTCGAGAAACACTTTCCCGCAGATTACATCTGCGAAGCCATCGATCAAACGCGCGGCTGGTTTTACAGCCTGCACGCGATTGCCACGCTGGTCTCGGACAGCGTGGCCTACCGAAACTGCGTGTGCCTCAGTCATATCGTCGACAAAGACGGCAAAAAAATGTCCAAGTCGCTGGGTAACATCGTCAATCCCTACGATGTCTTTGATCACATCGGTGCCGATCCGCTGCGATGGTATTTCCTGGCGCGTCTCGCCCCCGAGAGCCAAAAACGCATCTCCGTCGATATCATCCGCGAGGTGGCGAGCTCTTTCGTCAACACCCTGTGGAACACCTACGGCTTTTTTACTCTCTACGCTTCGCTGGATGACGTCGATCTCAGCACCCACGTGCCGCTGGCGGAGCGTCCAGAAATCGATCGATGGGCGCTTGCACTCTTGCACCACACCATTGAGACGACCACTGCAGCAATGGACGCCTACGATGCGCGCGGTGCGGGTGAGGCCATCGAGCGCTTCGTGGATCAGCTCAGCAACTGGTACATCCGACGTAACCGTCGGCGCTTCTGGAAAAGCGAAGCAGGCGCGGACAAGCAATCGGCGTACCTCACGCTTTACGAATGCCTCACGGCGCTGCAAAAACTTATCGCGCCTTTCATGCCGTTTCTTGCCGAAGCGATGTATCAGAACCTGTCGCGCGCTCAGGATCAGAACGCCCCGCTGAGCGTCCACATGTCGGACTGGCCTGTGGCCCAGAGCGAATGGAAAAACACGTCGCTGCGTGAGGCCATTGATGTCATCCAGCAGGTCGTGGCGCTGGGCCGAGCGGCAAGAGAAAGCAGTCAAGTGCGCGTCCGACAACCGCTGGCACAGCTGTTGGTCCGCGTTCCGAGCACCGAGGCCCAAGAAGCCGTTGAGGCTCACGAGGCGCAGGTGCTTGAAGAGCTAAACGTCAAAGCGCTTGGCTTTATTGCGGCCGATGCCGCGCTGGTGAGCTACCGCATCAAGCCCCACTTGCCGCGCGTGGGCAAACGCTACGGCAAGCAGATCCCGCAGATTCGTGCGGCGCTGCTCGACGCCGATGGCGCAGCGCTAGCGGCCGCGCAGGCTTCAGGTCAGGCGATTACGCTCGAGGTCGACGGACAAACCCTGACCCTCGAGCCTGACGATCTTCTGATTGAAACCGAGTCGGCCGAGGGATACGCCTGCGCGGAATCCGGCGGCATGCTGGTCGCCCTGGATACAACCCTCAACGACGACCTGTTGCGTGAAGGGCTCGCCCGAGAAATTGTGCGCACCGTGCAGGATGCTCGAAAACAATCAGGCCTTGAGGTCTCTGACCGCATTCGCCTGCATCTCAGCGGCTCATCGAACGTACGCCAGGCCGTTTCGGAGTACAAGGACTGGATCATGGATGAAACGCTTGCGAGCGTTTGGTCGGATGACGCGTTCACCTCGGGCTTCTCGCTCGATCGTGAGGTCGCCGACGAACAATGGCATATCGCGCTTGAGAAGATTGGCTAGAGAGGTGGCGGTGGGCCTTTGCCCATACGGCGCCGGTGGGGTTTTGCCTGCGATCCGCGCGGTGCGGGCGGGCTTAAACCGCTGCGCCTCTGCTAGAATCTTTTGGGTTGTTTTCTACTTTAATCCGATGGGAGGAGTCGATGGCTAACGGGTTTCTTTTCACCTCAGAATCAGTCTCTGAAGGTCACCCCGATAAGATGGCGGATCAGATTTCAGACGCGGTGCTTGATGCAATGCTGGCGCAGGATCCACGATCACGCGTCGCCTGTGAGACGCTGGTCAACACCGGGCTTGCGGTCATCGCCGGCGAAGTCACCAGCAGCGCTCAGGTGGATCTGGCGCAGACCGTTCGCGACACCATTGCCGACATCGGCTACACCTCATCCAAAATGGGCTTCGACGCGGCCAGCTGCGCCGTGATGGTGACTCTCGACAAACAGTCGCCCGATATCGCCCAGGGCGTCAACGAAGGCGAAGGTCTGGATCGCGATCAAGGCGCGGGCGATCAGGGGCTCATGTTTGGTTTTGCCTGCAACGAAACCGACGTTCTGATGCCTTTCCCCATCACCTACTCGCATCGTCTGGTAAAGCGCCAGGCTGAGGTCCGCAAAAGCGGCAAGCTTTCGTGGTTGCGCCCCGACGCCAAGAGCCAGGTCTCTGTTCGCTACGAAGACGGCAAACCCGTCTCGATCGACACCGTCGTGCTTTCAACCCAACACAGCGAAGATGTCGATCATGCGACACTGAGCGAAGCCGTGATCGAAGAGATTATCCGGCCGGTTCTGCCGGCGGATATGATCACCGCCAAGACGCGCTTTCTGGTGAACCCCACCGGCCGATTTGTCATCGGCGGCCCGCACGGAGACTGCGGTCTCACCGGCCGTAAAATCATTGTCGACACGTATGGTGGCTCCGCCCACCACGGCGGCGGCGCGTTCTCCGGCAAGGATCCCAGCAAGGTCGATCGCTCGGCCGCCTATGCCATGCGCTATGTGGCCAAGAACGTCGTGGCCGCCGGCCTCGCCGACCGATGCGAAGTGCAGGTGGCGTATGCCATTGGTGTGGCAGAGCCGGTCTCGCTGATGGTCAACACCAGCGGCACCGCCGTGATTGCCGAAGAAAAAATCGAAGCGCTCATCCGCGAGCATTTTGACCTGCGGCCCAAGGGCATCATCGAGGATCTTGACCTGCTGCGGCCGATCTACCGCCCGAGCGCCGCTTACGGGCACTTCGGCCGAGATGACGCGGGCTTCCCCTGGGAGAAAACCGACAAAGCCGAGGCCCTGCGCGCTGCCGCAGGTATCTAAAAACAGCCGTTCTTCTGGTAAAATACGCGTGAAAAGGAGCTAAGGCGAACCCTTAGACTCCTTTTTCGTTTTTTAGGACGCCGCCGAGGAGCGTTGCAACGGGCACCCCGCCCGCCAGGCTCGGCACCAGTGCGTCTCCGTTAGGACAACGGCGCTCAGTGAACATGGAGACATTCCCATGAACGCTGTGATGCAACCCAAGTCCGACCAGGACTTCCTCGTCGCCGACCTCTCGCTTGCAGAGTTCGGCCGTAAAGAAATCGCCATTGCCGAGACCGAAATGCCCGGTTTGATGGCGCTTCGCAAAAAGCACGGCCCCGAGCAGCCGCTCAAAGGCGCGCGCATCGCCGGCAGTCTGCATATGACCATTCAGACCGCCGTTCTGATCGAAACCCTCACCGCCCTCGGTGCCGACGTGCGCTGGGCGTCCTGCAACATCTTCTCCACGCAGGATCACGCGGCAGCGGCTATCGCGGCGGGCGGCACGCCGGTGTTTGCCTACAAAGGCGAAACCCTCGAAGAGTACTGGGCCTATACCCACCGTATCTTTGAGTGGAGCGACGGCGGCACGCCCAACATGATTCTTGATGACGGCGGTGACGCGACGCTGCTGGTGAATCTTGGCACCAAAGCCGAGCAGGACTTGTCCGTTCTGGATAACCCCACGAGCGAAGAAGAAGTCGCGCTCTTTAACTCCATTCGCGAGCGTTTAAAGACGCAACCTAACTGGTACTCCACGATCCAGGCCAACATCCTGGGCGTTACGGAAGAAACCACTACCGGCGTGAAGCGTCTTTATCAGATGCAGAAAACCGGCGAGCTGCCGTTCCCTGCCATCAACGTAAACGACTCGGCAACCAAGTCCAAGTTCGACAACCTGTACGGCTGCCGCGAGTCGCTGGTCGACAGCATCAAGCGTGCCACCGACGTCATGGTGGCCGGCAAGCTGGCGGTGGTGCTCGGTTACGGCGACGTGGGCAAGGGCTCGGCCCAGTCCCTGCGTGGACTTGGCGCTACCGTCTGGATCACCGAAGTCGATCCGATCTGCGCCCTGCAGGCCGCAATGGAAGGCTATCGGGTGGTGACCATGGACGAAGCCGCCAGCCAGGCGGACATCTTTGTCACCGCAACGGGTAACTATCACGTCATCACGCACGACCACATGGCCGCGATGAAAGACCAGGCCATCGTTTGCAACATCGGCCACTTCGACAACGAGATCGATTGTGCGTCCCTCGAGCAGTACGAGTGGGACAACATCAAGCCGCAGGTGGATCACATCATCTTCCCCGACGGGAAGCGCATCATCCTGCTGGCTCAGGGTCGACTGGTGAACCTCGGCTGTGCCACAGGCCACCCGAGCTTCGTGATGTCCAACTCCTTCACCAACCAAACGCTGGCGCAGATTGAGCTGTTTAAAAACCGCGACCAGTACAAAAACGAGGTCTACATCCTTCCCAAACATCTTGATGAGGCGGTCGCCCGACTGCACCTTGAGAAGATCGGCGCCAAACTGACCACGCTCACCCAAGAGCAGGCAGACTACATCGGCGTGTCACAGGACGGTCCGTACAAAGCCGAGCACTATCGGTATTGATCTCGAGACGCGAGTCAAAAAAAAGCCCCCGCACTGCGGGGGCTTTTTCGTTCTGGCGGATTTTCAGGCCGAAAGATCAGGGGCCAGTTTGTGTTCCAGATGGTTAATGCTGTCTTTTAAGAATAGTTTTCGCTTCTTGAGTCGCTGCATCTGCAGGTCATCGGTGAGCGGGTCGTGGGACAAATTCTCAAGTTCTTCGTCCAGGGCGCGATGCTCCGATCGCAATTTGTCGATTCGATGGGTGAGATCTATGTGCTGCGCTTCATTCATTCAGGATGGTCTCCCTCACGTACTGGCAGTTGATGAGTTTCACGTGTGTGGAGAGACCGCGGGCCAACCGACTTCGCATGCCCAAAAGGCACTGCGGCTCACGACCTGACCACGTGATTTCATCCTACTCCTTCATGGCTTTTATTTCAGGAGTATTTATTTTTATTGACCGGCTGCACTCGCAACCTAAATAATTTTTATTTCAAAAATATATAATTAGGTAATACTCCTCACTCGCTTTATGTGGTTTACGAGCGGGTTCATCAAGCGGCTCAATTAAGGTACGGCAATGGCAACCTGGGAAAAAATCCTGCTCGGCGTGCTCGTGCTGGTCGTAATCCTTTGGTTTTTTCCGGGCGTTAAAACCATGATGCAGCAAAGTCGCGAAGCGCCCAAAGACTGGCCCGCCGTTATTCTTCCGATTCTTGCTGTGGTGGGGTTCGTGATTTTTCTGATTGCGGTGGTGGCATGAGCAAAGACGCCGAGATCAGCCAGCGCATATACCTCAAGGATTACGCGCCGCCCGATTACACGATCACGAGGACCGAGCTTCATCTCGATCTCGATCGCACCCGCACCCGCGTTCGCGCGCGTCTTGCCGTTCAGAAAAACGGCGGGCACGACCGGCCCCTGATCCTGCACGGCGAAAAGCTCGACCTCATCAGCCTGTCGCTTAATGGCGAAAAGCTAAACGGCAACGACTGGCAGCGTAATGATGAATCCCTCACGCTCTTGCGTTCGTTTACTCATGGCGAGCTGGAAATCGAAACCGAGATAAACCCTGCCGCCAACTCAGAGCTCAGCGGGCTGTATGCGTCAGCCGACACGCTGTGCACGCAGTGCGAGCCCGAGGGCTTTCGGCGCATTACCTATTTTCTTGACCGCCCAGACGTGCTCTCCGTCTACCGGGTCACGCTTACTGCCGTAAAAACGGATTACCCCGTGTTGCTCGCCAACGGCAACCTGATCGAAAGCCGAGAGGATGGCGAGCACCATACCGCCGTCTGGGACGACCCGCACCCCAAGCCGAGCTACCTTTTTGCAGTCGTTGCCGGCCGCCTTGAGTTCCTCGAGGACCGCTTTACCACCCAGTCGGGCGAGCCTGTGCAGCTTCGGGTCTACGCCCGATCACGAGATCTCTCGCAGTGCCATTACGCGCTGGCCGCGCTTCGCGAGTCCATGGTCTGGGATGAAAAAACCTACGGGCGCGAATACGACCTGTCGCAATACAACATCGTCGCGGTTGAGGATTTCAACATGGGCGCGATGGAGAACAAGGGCCTTAATGTCTTCAACACCCGCTACGTGCTCGCGCTTCCGGAGACCGCCACCGATCAGGACTATCAGGGCGTCCGCGACGTCATCGGCCACGAGTACCTGCACAACTGGTCAGGCAACCGGGTCACGCTGCGCGACTGGTTTCAGCTCAGTCTAAAAGAAGGCTTCACGGTCTTTCGCGAGCAGCAGTTCAGCGCCGATCATGGCTCGGCCGGGGTTAAGCGCATTGAAGACGCCAACCTTGTGCGCACGCAGCAGTTTCGCGAGGATGCCGGGCCCATGGCCCATGCGGTGCGCCCCGATTCCTTTGTTGAGATCAACAACTTCTATACGCTCACGGTCTACATCAAAGGCGCCGAGGTCGTGCGCATGCTGAGCCGGCTCGTCGGTGAGCAGGCATTTTTTAAAGGCTGCACGCATTATTTTGAGCAGCACGACGGGCAGGCCGTCACCACCGATGATTTTGTGAGCGCGATCGAACACGCCAGTCAAAAAGATCTCTCGCAGTTTCGGCGCTGGTATGAACAACCCGGCACCCCGCGTATCCGCACCATCAGCCGCTACGACCCAGCGCGCCAAAGCTTCCAGCTCAATATGGCGCAGAGCAATCCCGATAGCCTGGGGCAGGGCCGAGCGCCTTTACAGATTCCAATCGCCGTGGCGCTTTTTGACCGGACCGGAAAGCCGCTTAAAAGCCGGTTAAACGGCGCCTCAGAACCGGCTCATGAACATCTTCTGGATTTCACCAACCCGGAGCAGGGCTTTCATTTTGAGGGCGTCGAAAGCGAGCCGATTGTCTCTTTCCTGAGAGGCTTCTCCGCACCCGTCATCGTCGAGACCGACTTGCCGGACGCGGATCTTGCCGTGCTGGCAGGCTTTGACAACGATCCGTTCAGCCGCTGGGATGCGGGCCAAACACTTGCCCGAAAAGAAATTCTGCGCTGGATGGGTGTCGGCAATATGACAGAGCTGAACGAGTCCTTTGCAAACGCCTTCGGCGAGACCTTAAAGGGCGACTTTGACGATCAGGCCTTTCAGGCGCTTGCCCTGCGACTGCCGGATGAAAGTTACTTAAGCGAGTTTGTCGACAAGATTGATCCAGCGCGCGTTCATGACGCAAGACAGGCCGTAATGACCGCGCTTGCGCAGCGTTATCGCGAACTGTTTTTGGCGCGTTACGAATCGCTTGCGCCGACTCAAGGTCTCAAGCTCAATGCCGACGCTGCCGGCGCACGCTCGTTACGTAACACCTGCCTTGCCTACCTGATGCTGCTGGGTGAGGACGCCGTCGCCGCGCTCGCATTAAAGCAGCTTACCGAAGCGGACAACATGACCGATGCGATTGCCGCATTGGCCGTACTGGCGCATCAGCCTGGCGCTGCGCGAGATGAGGCGCTTGCCTTCTTTGAGAACCGATGGCGCGATTATCCGCTGGTCATGGATAAATGGCTGCGCGTTCAGGCCACCTCCCGTGCTGAGGATACGCTTGACCGCGTGCGGGAGCTTACGGGCCACCCGTGCTATCACGACGATAACCCGAACAAAGTGTATTCGCTGATCAGCGCTTTCGCCCACGCCAATCCGCTGCGGTTTCATTGTCCAAGCGGCAAGGGGTACACCTTTGTGGCGGATCAGCTTCTAAAAACCGACGCCAAGAACCCGCAGGTCGCAGCTCGCCTTGCGTCGGCTTTCAATCTCTGGCGACGCTTTGAGCCGGGACGTCGCGCACTCATGAAGCAAACGCTCGAGCGCATCAGCGCCACGCAGACGCTCTCCCGAGACGTCGGCGAGATCATCGAGCGGGCGCTCGCGGCAGAGGATGCGCAGAGCTAAAGATCGCCGGTGAGCACCGAGCGCGCGAGCGATATCGCAAGCGCCAGCATCACCACACCAATAGCCCCATCAATCACGCGCCAGGTATTTGCGCGTGCAAGAAACCGGCGCAATTTCCGCGCACCAAAGCCCAGCGGATAAAACCAAAGCGCCGAGGCGAGCATCGCGCCCAAGGCAAAAAGCGCCCGGTCCCAGCCCGCGAACCGCGACGCAATTCCCCCCAACACCAGCACCGTGTCGAGATACACATGCGGGTTTAAAAACGTCAGCATCAGGGCCGTGGCAACGGCAGTGCCCAGCGCGCCGTGCACGCCGCCCGCAGCATCCATCACCTCCTGCACGCGATACGCCCGGTAAAACGAGCGCAGGGCAAAACCCAGCAAAAACAAACACCCGAGCCAGGCGACCGTCTCGAGAATTTGCGGATACGCGCGAATGGCGGTACCGACGCCTGCCGCCCCAATCGCGATCAGCAGCACGTCGCTCAAAAAACAAACGGTGGCCACCGCAAACACGTGCCGCCCCGCCAGGCCCTGCCGTAACACAAAAGCATTCTGCGGACCGATCGCAATGATCAATGCGCTGCCAAGCGCCAGTCCCTCCAGCAGTGCCATCCCGTCCACCCCACATGCTCCGTCGGTTTGTTTGCAGGCCAATGATAAGATTGATTCACTAAAGTGGCTTTGCAATAAACGCCGTGAGCGCATCCCGAAAAACCGACCTTCGGCCCTCCAGCCAGGATGATGTCAATCGCTTCCTGCAGAACGTACGCGCCACCGCGCCGCTGGCGCGCCGCGAGGGTCGCGGGCGTCTGATTTTTGCCATGGATGCCACCGCCAGCCGCGAGCCGCTGTGGGACCGCGCCTGCCATATCCAGGGCCAGATGTTTGAACAGACCGCGGCGCTCGGAGGGCTCGAGATCCAGCTCGCGTATTACCGCGGCTATGGCGAATTTGACGCAGCGCCCTGGGCTTCAGAGGCGGACGTGCTCTTAAAACGCATGACGGCCATTCGCTGCGCCGCCGGCCATACGCAGATCGCCAAGGTGCTAAAGCACGCGCTCTTACAGGCCCGCAAGGGCGGCGGCACCGTCAATGCGCTGGTCTTTGTCGGCGATTGCGTGGAGGAAGATCCCGATACGCTGACCGCTCTGGCGGGTGAGCTTGGCATGCTGGGCGTACCGGTGTTTGTTTTTCAGGACGGCGTTGAGCCTTCGGCAGAAAAGACTTTTACGCAGATTGCGCGCCTGAGTCGCGGCGCCTACTGTCGGTTTGATGCCTCCAGCGCTGCGCAGCTTCGTGACCTGCTGTGCGCAGTTGCCGTGTACGCCGCAGGCGGTCGTAAAGCGCTTACGAATCACAGTCGTCAAAGCGGCGGCGAAGCGCTTAAGCTCCTCGCGCAACTCGACAGCGGACGCTAACCGTGGCGCGTATTTTTCTGGCGCTTGTCGCGCTTGTCGGCCTGATGTGGCTGGCGGCGTGGCTCGGTAAAGCTACCCCCGAGCAACGCGCCAAGGCGCTTAAACTCATCGTGCTTTATGGTGTCGCGGGCGCGCTCTTGGTTCTCGTAGTCACTGGCCGCATACCCTGGGTCTTTGCGCTGATTGGCGCGGCCGTGCCCTGGCTGCAGCGCTTTATGGTGGCGCGTCAGGCGTGGAATATGTTCAAGTCGAGCCGCGGGCCAAGCGCCGGCAAAACCTCCCACGTTGAAACTGCGATTCTGCGCATGGCGCTCGATCACGACAGCGGTGATCTTGATGGCGAGGTGATCAGCGGGCCTTTTTCCGGCAGGCGCCTGGGCGATCTGAACGACGAAGAGCTCAAGGCGCTGCTGAAGGTCTGCCGGAAGCAAGACGGCCAGTCGGCAGCGCTGCTCGAGGCGTATCTTGATCGCACCCGCGGCGACAGCTGGCGCGAGGACGAAGACGCCGGGCCAGCATCCGCGCCAGCTCAGGGGCCGATGTCGGTCGATCAAGCCGCGCAGATTCTGGGCGTGGCAAAAGACGCTTCGCGCGATGAGATTCAGGCCGCACACCGGCGTCTCATTCAAAAACTACACACCGATCGCGGCGGCACCGACTACCTCGCCGCGCTCATCAACGAAGCTCGCGACACCCTCAACGATCAGCAGTGACAAATGAGCGCGTGAAAACCCCCGCGCGATCGGGCCGGCGAATCTCATGGCCCGTATGGCTTTTGATCACCCTCGTGCTGGTGGCCGTGGGCATCGTTTACGAGCCCAGCGAAATCACAACCGAGACCTACTCTCGTGAGGAGGCCTGGGGCATCGATCGCGCGCTGCTGCGCACCACGCTCGGTGAGCCCGTCGCCCAAAACGAATACCCGAAAACCATTCGGGTCGCCCACGATCAAATCGAATACGAAGCGGCCATCACCTACACGCTGGATGCCGACCTGCAAAAAGCAGTCGATGAGATCTTTGCCCAATACGGCCCGGATTACGGCGTCTTTGTAGCGCTCGATCCCGATACGGGGGAGATCCTCGCGCTCGCCAATCACCGGCGCAATCAGGGCGAGCCTAATGAAAATCTCGCCATAGCGGCGACCTACCCGGGCGCTTCGGTTTTTAAGGTGGTGACCGCAGCGGCCGCCATGGATCTCGGTAAAGCGACGCCCAAAACCGTGATTCCGTTTAACGGCAAGACCACGAGCCTTTACCGCAAGAACGTTCTGCACCACAAAAACACGCAGTGGACGCGCCGCTATCCGCTGACCACCAGCTTTGCCAAATCCGTAAACACGGTATTCGCCCGGCTCGGGATCTTCACCGTGGGCGGTGAGCCCCTTAAAACCTACTCGAGCGCCTTTGGCTTTAATCAAACCTGGGATTCTGACTTTGCGCTGGCGCCAAGCGTGTTCGTGATTGACGCCAATGACCCCTGGTCAATTGCGGAAGCGGCCTCAGGCTACACGCGCAACACCACGCTCTCACCCGTGCACGGCGCAATGCTTGCGGCGGTTGCCGTCAACGGCGGACAGCTCGTAAGACCCACGCTGGTTAAAAAAATCACCGCCGAAGATGGACTGTCGGTTTATGTGCACGAGCCTGAGAACGAGCCGGTTGTCTCGGACAAGACAGCAAGCGATCTTCGTACGCTCATGCAAGAGACCGTGGCCTCGGGCTCGGCGCGCGATTCGTTCAAGAAATTTTTCAGAGGCGACATGGCCGATGTGGAGGTTGGTGGCAAGACCGGCAGCCTCACCGGCGAAAACCCGCCGGGCCGCTACGACTGGTTTATCGGATACGCGCAAAAAGACAGGCGCAAAATCGCTTTTGCAGCCATGTGTATTAACGAAGAATTCTGGTATGTAAAATCGGCCTACGTCGCCCGAAAAGCCATCGAGCACTTTTTCAGTCGACCCAACGCGAATTAACCAGCCGTCCACAATCGATCAGGATTTTTCGGTGCAGCAATATCACGACGTTATCCGCCGCGTGCTCAAAGAGGGCCGACGCAAACACAACCGCACCGGCGTGGATACGCTCTCCACCTTCAACATCAACTACCAGATTGATCTTCGCGAAGGCTTTCCGCTGCTCACCACCAAAGAGATCTCCTGGAAAAACATCGTCGTTGAGAACCTCTGGTTTTTATCCGGCGACACACGCATTGATCTGTTGCGCAAGCACGGCTGCAAATTCTGGGAGCCCTGGGCCGACGAAGACGGACGGGTACCGAGCGCCTACGGCAACTTCTGGCGCAACTATCCCGTGCATGACGACGGCGAAGCGG